>Ga0209399_10000202_pt1 | contig 37511 bp, 33 predicted proteins | sample OV2TP3_FD_184130 | JGI IMG/M metagenome (GOLD analysis project Ga0209399, IMG submission 184130) | Hot spring microbial communities from Beatty, Nevada to study Microbial Dark Matter (Phase II) - OV2 TP3 (SPAdes) (version 3) | ecosystem: Environmental > Aquatic > Thermal springs > Hot (42-90C) ... | reverse complement strand
CTTCGGGCGTGACCGCGATCCGGTTCGGGATGTGGGCCTCGATCACCCGGTTGGCGTAGGCGTCGAAGGCGTCGGGATAGTAGATCGCCAGGTCCTCCCGGAGCGGGCAGAAGCAGGTGTCTAAGTGGTAAAAACGCGGGTCCACCAGCTCCAGCGAGAGCGCCTCCTTCTGGAGCATCTCGCTGATCAGCGTGTGGCTCCGGATCTCCGACCGGAAGCGGTAGCCCGCGAACAGACGCTCCCCCAGGATGAACGCGTCCCCCTCCCCCTCAAAGAAGAGAGGCTCCGGCAGCCGGACCACCTCGTAGCCCCGCTCCGCGAACCATTCCTCAAAGTGGGCCGCCTCCCCCGCCCGCTGAGGGTACCGGAAGTTGCTCCGGATGAACTTCCCCCCGCACACCAGCCCCGCATTGGCCGTGAACACCATGTCCGGCAGCCCCTCCACCGGCGCGACCCGCTCGACCTGGACCCGCAGCTCGCCGGTCAGAAACCGGTGGAGCCCGTCCCACTGCCGGCGCACCAGCGCCCGGTCCGCCCCGCGCCGGATGTCCATCCACGGGTTGATCTCATATTCAATGCCATAGTGGTCCGGGGGGCACATCAGGATGCGTCTCACAGGCGTCACCCCCTTCACGGCTCAGGAGTCAGGTTCGCGAGCAGCTCCCTGAAAAACGGCTCCACGTCCGTGACCAGCCCGATGGTCTGGAACGTGCCCCGGTCCACCAGCTTCGTGACGACCGCCGGGTTGATGTCCACGCAGATAGTCTTGACCTTCGCGGGCAGGAGATTTCCGGTGGCGATGGAGTGCAGGGCGCTGGCGATCATGAGGGCCACGGAGACGCCCGAAAGCCGGGCCTGCATGGCCTTCTGCGCCTCCACCGTGTCCGTGATCACCCCCGGAAGCGGGCCGTCGTCGCGGATGGAGCCCGCCAGGACGAAGTCCACGCCGTGGACGACGCACGCCCGCATGATGCCCTGCTTGAGCAGCCCGGCCTCCACGGCCTCCCTGATCCCCCCCGCCTCGCGGACGGCGTTGATGGCGTGGATGTGGTGCTCGTGCCCCTCCCTGGCGGGGATGCCCTCTTCGAGATGGATGCCCAGGGAGGTGCCGAACAGGGCCTGCTCGATGTCGTGCGCGGCCAGGGCGTTGCCGCTGAACAGCAGGTCCACGTAGCCCAGCTCGATCAGCCTGACTAAGAGAGGCCCCGACCCGGTGTGCACCACCGCAGGGCCCGCGACCACCAGGACCTTCTCCCCGGCGGCCCTGGCGGCCCTGAGCTGATTGGCGACCTCCCGGATGATGACGCCCTTGGGCTTTTCCGAGGAGACGCCGGAGGCCATGAACTCGAAGACATTCCTCGCCTCCGAGCGCTGCAGGGGGGTCACCCGGACCCCCTGATGTCCGACCACCACCATGTCCCCTCGTCTCACCCCGAAGAACCGCGCCGATGTGGCCCGCCCGGCCTGGGGGTCGACCACGATCCCCGCGTCCATCTGGCACGGCTCCACCTCCAGCCACCTCCCCTGAACGTGGACGGAGGTCTGACAGTTGGTGGTCACGTAAAACCCACGGGGAAACACGCCGTCTCTAAGGGCAGGCTTTAAGACCACCTCCCCCTCCTCCAGGACCTCCGCGCCGTGCGGCTTGATCCGGTTGAGGATCCGGGCCAGGTCCTCCTGGCTCTGGGCCTCCACCCTGATCCGGGCGGAACTCGGGTCCGTCCGCCTCTTGCCCACCTGGATGTCCAGGATCTCGAAGCCGCCGTTGTAGTTCAGGATCTCATCCAGCACCTTCGGCAGGATGAGGGAATCGACGATGTGGCCCCGAACCTCGACCGTTTCCGTGAACATAGCATCCCGCCTTTCGTGAGGGCCGATGAACGCCGACGGACAAATGTCTGCCTATTAAAAGATAAGGCAAAATCGGCGAACTGTCAGCCCCCTCCTTTTGGGCTTGCGTTCCCCGTTTTTTTTGACGATCTTTGGCGGGTATCGAGATCTGACAAAAAATCGCTGCGGCTCTGGCCCTCACCCCGCCTCGCTAACGCTCGGCTTCCCCTCTCCCGCACGCGGGAGAGGGGTGGACCGCGCAGCGGGCCGGGGTGAGGGCCTGTGCGACAGGCGACATGATTCCATAGCACAAGATTTATGCCTGGAGGTCTCCCTCGTGACCGAAGCCCAGAAAGCCCGTCTGGCCATGCGCGCCGGCGAATGGAGAGGCCCCACCCTCTTCCAGGTCCCCGGCTACGTCCAGGCCAACCTGGTCGTCCTTCCTAAGACCGATGCCTACGACTTCCTCGTCTACTGCCAGCGCAACCCCCGGCCCTGCCCCCTGATCGACGTCACGGACCCCGGCGACCCGGAGCCCCGCCTCTCGGCCCCCGGTGCGGACCTCCGCACCGACCTCCCCCGCTACGCCGTCTACCGGAACGGCGTCCGCTGCGAGGACGCGCACGACATCCGGGACCTCTGGCAGGACGACAGCGTGGGCTTCCTGCTCGGCTCCAGCATGACCTTTGACGACGCCCTGGAGCGGGCCGGCGTGCCTAAGTCGAAAGAGGTCTGGGTCCTGGACACCCACCTCCAGACCGTGCCATCCGGGAAGTTCAGGGGCCCCATGGTCGTGACCATGCGCTGGATGACCCCGGCGCAGGCCGTCATCGCCTGCCAGTTGACCGGGCGGTTTCCGTTCAACCACGGCGCGCCCATCCACCTCGGCGACCCGGCGGCCATCGGCGTGGACCTGAGGCGTCCCCTCTATGGAGAGCCCGTCCAGGAGATCCCGGAGGGCGTCACGCCCGTCTTCTGGGCCTGCGGCGTCACGCCCCAGCGCATCGCCCTGCTCACCAGGCCCGACCTGATGATCACCCACGCGCCGGGGCACGCCTTCGTCACCGACATCAAGGCGGACCAGTTTTGTATACCGTGAGATTTCATAGGAGAACTCTCCATGCCTGACCCATCCAAAGTCCGCGTGGCCATGATCGGCGCCGGCAGCATGGCGAACAACGTCCACTACCCCTCCCTGGCCTCCTTCGACGACGCGGAGATCGCCGCCATTTGCGACCTGGATGAGAGGCGTCTGAACGCCACGGCGGACAGGTACGGCGTCTCGAATCGCTACGCCGACTATCGCAAAATGGTCCAGGAGATCGCCCCGGACGCCATCTACGTCATCGGCCAGCCCCATTACATGTACGACATCTGGATCTGGTGCCTGAAAGAGGGCCTCAACCTCTACATCGAGAAGCCCATGGGCCTCACCATTCACCAGGCCCGGATGCTGGCCCACCTGGCCGAGAAGCGCAGCTGCATCACCCAGGTCAGCTTCCAGCGCCGCACCTGCCCCATGGTCGTCCAGCTCAGGGACGAGTGCCTCAAGCGCGGCCCCATCGCCCACGCCGTCTGCCGGTTCTACAAGTACCAGACCTCCCCGGAACTCCGCACCTACGACCACATGATGGGCGACGGCGTCCACGCCATAGACACCCTCCGGTGGATGTGCGGGGGCGAGGTGGTGGGCGTCCGGGGCCTCACGAAGCGCGTCCAGGTCCCGGACATCAACCTCATCACGGCCCTCCTGGAGTTCGACACCGGGGCCATCGGCGTCATGCTGAACTCCTGGATGAGCGGCCGGCGCATCTTCGACGTGGAGATGCACGCCCCCGGCGTCTGCGCCGAGGCCGAGCACGAGGGCAAGGGCTACCTCTACGCCGACAACGACACGAAAGGCGTCGAGTACGACACGCGGGAGGTCGCCGGGAGCGATCAACTCTTCGTCTACGGCGGGTTCCGGGCCAAGAACCGGGAGTTCATCGACTGCGTCAGGGCCAGAAAGCAGCCCGGCTCCAGCTTCTCCGACGCCATAAAGACGATGGAGGTGGCCGAGAAGATCCTGGCGCAGGCGCTCATGGAAGGAAGATGAAAGACTTTACCAAAAGGAGAGAAGCGCGATGAAATTCATCATGTTCACCAAGCATCTCGAAGGCCTCGATGTTCCGGGCGTCATCAAAGCCCTGAAGTCCGTCGGCGTGGAGGGCGCGGACCTCTGCGTGCGGCCCGGCTACCCCGTGAACCCGGAGAACGCCGAGAAGGCCCTCCCCGAGGCGTCGAAGCAGTTCGCCGACGCGGGCCTCAGCATCCCCCTCGTCACGACCCCCGGCGACTTCATCAGGCCGGACGTCGACTACGCCGAGCGCCTCTACGCGGCATGCGGAAAGGCCGGCGTGGGGCACATCAAGCTCGGCTACTGGCACTGGAAGGCGGACCTGGACTACTGGGGGGAGGTCCAGAAGATCCGGGGATACCTGGAGGGATTCCAGACCCTCTCCCGGAAGCACGGCGTGAAGACCTGCGTCCACAACCACTCCGGCCTCTCGATGGGCCTCAATTCCTGCGCCGCGATGAACCTGGTGAAGGGGTTCGACCCGAAGCACATCGGCATCTTCGCCGACCCCGGCCACCTGTCGGTCTGCGGGGAGCCGATCGAGATGGCCCTCCACATCGTGAAGGACTACCTCTCCCTCGTCGCCCTCAAGGACCTGGCGCGGCAGCGGGTCGTCCGAGACGGCAAGGCCTCCTATCAGACCCAGGTCGTCCACGTGGGGCACGGCTTCGGGGACGCCCCGACCCTGCTCAGGACCCTCAAAAAGCTGAGCTTCAACGGCCCGGTCAGCTTCCACAGCGAGTACAGCGGAGAGCCCGTCGAGACCGTGATCGACCTGGCCCGGATCGACGTCCGCTTCATCAGGAGCCTGATGGAAAAACTGTGACCCAACCCCCAGCCCCCTCCCGAACCGGAGAAGCGGAGAGGGGAGAATCGGAGAGAGTTTCTTTCCCCCTTTCTCCGCTTCTCCGTTTCTCCCTTCGTAAAGGGGAGGGAGGAGGATTTTGTATTCATCCTTATAACCCGGAGTCTCCATGCCAACTGCCTCAGCCTCACAAAAGGTCCGCGTGGCGTTCATCGGCGCCGGCGGCCGCGCCACCAGCTCCCACTACCCGTCCCTGAGGGACCTCCCCGACGCCGAGATCGTGGCCGTCGCCGAGCTGGACGAGAAGCGCCTGAACGCCGCCGCCGACAAGTTCGGCGTCAAGGGCCGCTACCGGAACCACATCGAGATGATCGAGAAGGAGAAGCCCGACGCCGTCTACGCCGTCATGCCCCCCTACCACCTCTTCGACACGGCCATCTCCATCATGGAGCGGGGCTGCCACCTCTTCATCGAGAAGCCCCCGGCGGTCACCACGGAGCAGACCCGCCAGATGGCCATCTGCGCCCGGAAGCACAAGGTCCTCACCGGCGTCACCTTCCAGCGCCGCTTCGCCCCCGTCATCCGGGAGGGCAAGACCATCTGCGAGAAGAAGGGGCCGGTCCACTCGGCGGTCGCCACCTTCTACAAGAACGCCGTCGGCCAGGGGCCCTACTACAGGGGCGCGATGGACATCCTCACCTGCGACGCCATCCACGCCGTGGACACCCTCCGCTACCTGTGCGGCGGCGACGTCGTGAGCGTGGCCAGCGACGTGCGCCGGCTGGGCGCGGAGCACTGCACCGTCCACCTGGCCCTCGTCAAATTCTCCTCCGGCGCCACCGGCGTCCTCCTGACGAACTGGATGACCGGACGCCGCATCTTCAGCGTGGAGATCCACGCCCCCGGCATCTCCTGCTTCGGCGACCCCGAGGAGGGCGGCAAAATCTTCGCCGACGGAAAGACGGAGCCCCTCCAGGCCCTCGACCCCTTCGCCATGACCGACAGCAGGGAGCCTTACCGCGCCTTCGGCCCCTACGGCATCAACCAGCACTTCATGGAGTGCATCCGGGAGGGCAGACAGCCGGAGACAAACTTCGACGACGCGGTCAAGACGATGGACCTGGTGGACCGCATCTACCAGGGACAGATCTGACCCCTCTCCCTGTCCCTTCTCCCTGAAAGGGAGAATGGGAGAGGGGGAGAATGGGGGAGGGAAAACACAGAGGCCCGCGGCGTGCCGTCGCGGGCCTTTCTTTGATCAGGCGTGGAAAACCTCCTGGGCGACCTGTAGAGAGAACTTGACATTTTTCAACAGGTTTTGTATTATCCGAATAGCGTTACGCCACATGGATAATTTCCAGGAGCCCTTTTATGAAAAACCCTTTCATCTTCGGCGGCGTGGTCAGCGGCGAGGCGTTCTGCGACCGGGAGGAGGAGCTGACGGAACTCCTCCGGGCCGCCCGGAACGGCCAGAACGTCGTCCTCCACTCCCCCCGCCGCTTCGGCAAGACCTCCCTCATCCGGCGCGCCCTCGACCAGGCCGCGTCACAGGGCCTCCTGACGCTCTACGTGGACCTCTACCCGGCGGTCAGCAAGCAGAAATTCCTCGACCTCTACGCCGGGGCGCTGGCCCGGAGCCTCTCCGGGGGCCTGGAGTCGATCGCCGGAACCCTCCGCAGGCTCCTCCCCAAACTCATCCCCAAGGTCGTGGTCCAGGCCGACGGCGCGCCCACCTTCGAGTTCGACTACGACCGCTCGACCCCGATCACCCCTCACCTGGACGACCTGCTGGAGGCGATGCACGTCCGGGCCGGCCGGGCCGGCGTCAACGCCGTCGTCGTCTTCGACGAGTTCCAGGAGATCGTCGCCTACGAGGACGACGAGATCGAGCGGCAGATGCGGAGCCACTTCCAGCATCACCCTGACGTGAGCTACTTCTTCCTGGGGAGCCGGCGGCACCTCATGCGCGACCTGTTCGACAACCCCAACCGGCCGCTCTACCGGAGCGCCCGGCATCTCCCCCTCGGCCCTCTCCCCTCAGAGGCCCTTCGGGCCTTTATCCAGGGCCGCTTTGAGCAGACCGGCTTTTCCATTGCGCCGGAGGCCGTCGAAGACCTGATCCGCGCCTGCCAGGGCCACCCCTACTATGCCCAGCTCCTCTGCCACCTCCTGTGGGACCGCTGTCTGGAGACGCGCACGGTCGAAGCGCCCCACGTCTCGGAGGCCCTGAGCGATGCCCTCCGGCGCGAGGAGGGCGTGTTCGTCACCCTGTGGGATGCCCTCTCCCGCAAGCAGCGACAGGTGTTGATGGCCCTCAGCCGGGAGCCCGCCGGGCAGGTCTTCTCCGCCGCCTACCTCAAGCGGCACGGCCTCGGCTCCGCCTCCTCCGTCCAGAAGGCCCTCTCCGCGCTCGCAGACCGGGAGCTGATCGACCGGACGAACGGCGACTACGCCATCCCGGACCTGCTGTTCCGCCGGTGGATCGCGTCGCAGTGAGGTCATCGCCGGTCTGCTCTGTGGATTTCACCCTGATCAGGCGACAGATAAGCACCCTGCCGGCTGATTGACCCGGTCTGAGTACCTTGTGTAAGCGTCCAATCTGTCCGTCTTCCACCCGCCCGCGCGCCCTCCGTAGACCGTATCCTTCAGCCAGCCACACTCCTCCTCCGCTGCGCCTTCAGAGACCTCGATATACCACGCTTTGGGCCGCCCGTCCTCGCCGTTATTCCACCGGTATCTGCGCTGCTTCAGAACCTCCTTGAAGTCGAACTTAGCATCGACGGCCCAGATACGGACCGCTTTCTTTCGGGCGGAATCCAGGAGCGCCTTGAGGGGTAGCTGGCCTGAAGCGAACGGCGTGGCCAGCAGGTGAATCACGGCATAACAGTCCTCATCCGCGCGATGGGCCTCCATGAACATCCCGCACTTCTTGTAGAGCAGGAACTCCAGCGCGGACGAAGAAAACCCCTCGCCCTGCCAGGGCGCCTCGGCGAGCGAACACGCCCAGGGCCTGTCTTTAAACGCCGGGAGCCTTCGTTCCAGGAACTTCCGGTCGAAGCCCGCGTTGTGCGCGATGACGAGGGCGACATCGCCGAGGAGCGCACGGACGACCTCATCCTCGATCCGCCTTCCGGCCACGTCCTGGTCCCTCAGGCCGGTCAGGGCCGTGATCTCCGGCGGGATGGGTCTCTGAGGGTCCTCCAGAAAAGTGACCGCCTCGTCCACCCTGTAGACCTGGCCGGTGGTTGTGGAGTACTCGAAGGGCACGCCGCAAAACTGAATGATGGCGTCGTGTCGCGGGTTTTTTCCGGTGGTCTCGATGTCCACGACGAGGGCCAGCTTTTTAGGAGCGCCGTCTTCCTCGGCATAGCGCGAAGGCCGCTCAAAGCGTCTCAGGACCCTGTACAGGCCTGACTCCTGGAGCGCATCCGCCATTTTTTTGAGGGTTTCTACGTCCATCGCCTCTCCCACTCCTGATCGCGGAGCATCATGTCGCCAACTCCCGATCCAGACACGCCAGCAGTTCCAGGCAACCCATGATCGCCACCACAGCAACTCCCACATGCATTTCCTGGCCAGCCGAATGCTGACTGCGATTACGGAAGCTGTGGATCGCATTGATGAGAACGTAGGTATTTTTGGTCACATTCTTCGCTCTGGAATCGAAATCGCGTCTGCTCCCTGTCAGGAGTTGTAAGAGGCCACATTGAAGCCCTCGGTCTCCGGGAACGATCTTCTCAGTCTGTGCTCGTAAATACTCAACAAGTCTCACAGTTGGGTCAACCCAATCCCAATAGTCGAGAATCTCTTGAGGGATTATCTTGTCTGGACCGAACTCGCGCTGCCAGATCAGGTCAAGGGCACGCTCCTCGATGCTCGTCAGATTGTTCAGGCAGTCGTCAGGATAATCCGGGATGTCCTCAATCGCACGGGCCACAAGGCGGTGCAGACGGTCGTCGAATCGTGCAATCTGAGCGAGTCGGCGCTCCAGCAAACTTCGGATGTTGGACCTGTAGTCCTCCCACATTCCGAACAACCGTACCATGCTCCCGGCGTCTGGCTTCCTGCTTTGGATGTGTTCCTGGAGCATGCGGCAGGATCGGATAAGCTTATTTCCCGACTGCCGGGCAAATCCTTTCTCAATCAAGCAGCGCTGCTCATCTTTGCCGACCTCTGAAAGAAGAAGATCACCGCGCTCAACCAGGCGGATGTAGACGTCCTGAGCCCCAGCCGGGCAATCCTCCCAAAGCGCTGAGATCACTCCGACGAGTCGTTCTGTTGCTTTCCCCGCAACACGGTTAATATCCTCGTTGTCGACAGATCCACTCGGAGCCTCAACGACAACCTGATTTAATGCTTCCAGGAAAAGCGGAGGGAAGCCCGAAGACCAGTTCATCAACTCCGTCTTTGCGCCCTGCTGGAATCTGATTCCAGACATCTCGCCCAATATGGCTTCACAGTCATCCTCATCGAACGCCTCAACGCGCACGGGATTCATGTCGAAGATGTTCCAGAACGGACTGGTAATGGCATCCTGACTGCGGATCAACTCGCTAAGAGGACCTCTTGTCGCCGTGACAATCTTGTGCCTCTTACCGTAGAAGATCGTCCGCATCTGGTCCCAGAGGTGGCCTGAGAGCTTCCCCTGCCCTAACGGCTTATCAAAGCCGTCCCAAAGCATGAGGATGGCTTTACCCTCGGAATCCAGCGAATCGGTAACTTCCTTGAGGAACTCGAAAGAGTGGTTGCCGAGGTACTCCCGATGCTCTGAGTAGCCGCCTCCAGAGGCCGCCAGTTTATCTCGCAGCAGGTCGCAAAGCTGAGTCACAAACTCCTCGTCTGATGTCTGCGCAACATGGCCAAGATGCCAGTACAGCACGAACTCGTAAGGCGAGCCTTCCCGTATAGCTCGCTGGGTCAGGGCATTCATAATGACCGTCTTTCCGACGGATCGTGGACCGACGACCGACAGATTGCTTGGCGTGGCCTTGGTGAGGTCATTCCAAAGCCGTTGCATGACCTTCGTCCGGCCCAGCATGGGCGGAATGTCAGCGCCCAGAATGGGAAATCTCGGATCATCCATGTTGATCCTCCGTTTCCGCCCTCCCCCTGCTCCTGATCGCAGAGAAGTCCTGGTGCTTCTCGATCCACATTCCCATCAAAGGAATGCTCAGGACATAATGGCCGCCGCTGGGTTCGCCCACCAGATCGATCAATTCGAGATCGCGCAGGAACTCCAGATCGGCGATGAGCGTTTCGTCATCCACCTCAATGCCGTGACTCACAAGTCTCTCCTGAATCACGCCAAGACGGAGCGGATCAGAGTTGCCGGCCTCCCTGTGGAAAAGAGCAAGGATGAATCGCCGCCGGTCGGACCTGGCATAGTCCCACAATTTGGCGAAGTGTTCGTTTTCCTCCACCAACACATTTCCGGCCTTGTCGACATGGTCAAGCGTCACGGAGCGTATCTTTAACTGTGCGACCATGTCAAATACCCTGTTGCAGAGGCACTGCAACAGGAAAGGTTGTCCGGCGGTCAGCGAAATCGCCCGTTCGACGGCTTCCCGCGAGTAGGTGAGTCGTCCCTTGACTGGCTCTGTCACAAGGCGTCGTGCGGCTTCGTCCGACAGCGAGGTGATTCCGAAGCGTGTCCCGAGTCCAAAAAGTGCGGACCAGTACTCTTCCCGCAACCGCTTCAGTCGCCGTGAACCCGTCAGGATTGCGGAAAAGCGGGGATAGGTCTGAACCATGAAGCGAATATTTTCAGGAACTTGAGGTGACGTAACGCCGCTATCGATCCCCTCCTGAAGCTTATCGAACTCATCCAGCATCAGGAGAAGCCCCAGACCATGTTCAGCGAGCTTCTTAAGAGCCACCTCTGCATAGTCCCTGAAATCAGAGAACGCGGACGCTTCGTGGATTCCTTCACGACGAGCTCTGGCAATACCAAATTCTTTGTCGGGCGGGAGAACAGTCCCATCCGGCAGGGGCGTCTCCCCTCCCAACGTACGAAGGCGTTTTGCAATGCTATCGGAAATTTCCCGGAACACCTCGACGGTGGGTACCCCCGCGCCTTTTGGACTACCTACAGTGCCCTGCAAACTGCAGTAGATGCCCATCCATCCAGGAATAGCCTTCGGACCTTCAAGGTGCCACAGGATAGAAGACTTGCCCGAGCGCCGGTTGCCTTCGAGCAGAACAACGTTTCCGCTCTCCACGATCTGCCGACGGATCTGGTCCAGCAGTTCTTCGCGCCCAAAAAAGACATCGTTGCGCTCAGGACGAACCGGGTCGCCACAGACGTACGGGCTGCCGCCGAGATCGACCTGATCATCACCGCCTTGACTGTCGGTGTCTCGCACCTCAAACGCCATCTCCCGAACTCCACTCACCCGACGCCCATCGAGCGTCGAACCGGTCCAACTTACAGAGATAGTGAAATCTCCAGCCACCTTGGGGCCTATGCCGGTGAGGTCAAATTGAACCATTCCGTTCTCCGCAAGATAGTCGAACGCATCTTCTCCCCAGTCGGGATCTGTCGTGATCCTGAAGTCACGAAGGGGCAAAGGTCCCCGGTTGTGGACTTGCAAAGGGATCGCCCCCAACTCTCCTGCTGGCAGCCACTCTACGCCCGTTGTGAAAATCAGTTTCACATCGTTCAACAGAGCCGAGCACGCCATATCCAGCCAGTCGGCCACAAACTTCGTCAGAGTTCGCGCCCTGGCCTCGTTTGGCAGATGGCCCTTGATGGTCAGAAGGGTATCCCTCAGACCCCGAGCGGATTCCTGTAACACACTCAACAGGCCTGGACCTCGGGGTACATTCCGCACGCCGCGCAAACGGGAAACGGACTCGTTGAAAGATAAGACCCACGCCATAAGGGGACTTTCCCCGGAGCGGCCGTGCGCAGCCTCGTTGCGAAAAGGCTGAACCTCGGCGGCCAGACGATCCAGATGAGTCAAATCCAGCGGGTCGTGGATCGAATCCGTGTTGGGGGGGAGACTGCCGATCGCCTTTTCAACCCACTCTGCGATGGGGTCTCTTTCGCCTTCCGTCAGGAGTTGAGCCAAAAAGGCCAGCGCATCTACGCCGTGTTCGCGATAGGTTTCAGCCACGCGCTGCTGCAACTGCAGGGGCGGCAACGGCACAGGCAATTCTTCGAGCGCGCGCCTCGACAGGCGCCGGATGGCGGACCCGACGGCCCGGTCGTCAAGCCAGGAACGGCACTCAGAGCTGTCCAGATAGGCCAGGAGAAAGTGAGGGTCGAGGCGATCCCGATCTGGCCGGAGGGTGTGAAAACCATTGGCTGCAATCGCCCCCACACCTCCGTTGCGCACCACGCCCACCTTGCCGATGGCGCCTGATTTGGAAAGCAGCACATCGCCCGCCCGGAGTTTCAACCTGACATCCACAGAGGCGACCGCATCCGGGGACAACCAGGATGATCCCTTTGTCGCCTGGCCGCGCTGCACATCCTTGATCCGAATATACGGGATCGGCTCTTCACCCATCGGTCCATCTACAAGGTCCGATGACCTGATAGCCCGTCCGGAAAGGATCTGGCAGCACTCTTTGAGCGGCAACACACTCACCTCAGACCGCAGCGCGTCTAACACGCCGAGCAATCCACTTTGATCCCGTCGGCGGGGGGTAAAATCCCAGTCCGACCCGGCGAGGGATTCAACGGAGATACGCCAACTGCACTCGTCCCCCCGGGGGTTCCAGACGCGATCGAGGAACTCTTTCACAGCCGGCCGGATCAGCCTGGGCCCTTCGGATCGTCGCGACTCTGAAAACAGGGATGACCCGTCCACCATGCGAATGTCCGTCGTTGAACCCCCACGTTGAAGCACAAGAATGCTTGCCCGCACCGCCGTGTAAGGCATAAATACCTTTTCGGGCAGGGAAATTATAGCCTCAACCGTGTGCTGCTCCAGCAGCATTCGCCGAAGATGCTGTTCAGAACCTCCCCGAAACAGGACACCCTGCGGAACCACGATCACAGCACGGCCCTTGGGCCGGAGATGGGACAGCGCGTGCTGGACGAAAAGCCCTGTGGAATCCGTGGTTCTCACAGGAAAGTGTCTTATTCCCTCGGCGTTGATCCGCATGTTCCAGGGTGGATTGGCCAGCACGACGTCAAATCCATCACGCTCCAGGTTGTCGGAGGGCAGCCGCTCCAGGCTGTTGCCCAGTTCGAGTTGGGGGTCATCGATACCAGCCAGGGCCAGCCTGGTAAGGCCGATGGCGTATGCCTCCAGGTTGCGTTCAACGCCGAACACCGCCAACGGCGGCGTGTCTGTGCGGCTAAAACCTCCCGTTTTATCGCGCAGAACGTAGTCATACGCGGCCGTGAGCAGGCCCGCCGAGCCAAAACAGGGGTCATAGATGCGATCCCCTGGGTTGGGGGCCGCCAGTTCGACCAGAAGTTGCGCGATGGAATCCGGAGTTCGATGCTCGCCGGAATACCTGTGGGACGCCTTGTTCAGGACGGAATCGAGGACATTGAGCAGCGCCCGCCGGTCGGTGGGGGTCTCGAAAGACTGTTCCGCCAACCCGTGAATCAGCACGTCCAGCGACTGCGGCGACAGCCGCCCCAGGCGCTTCACCACCGGGGCGATGCGGTGCAGGTGGGTCGCCAGCGCGTTATGCCGGTCATTGTTCAACCGCTCCAGGGCATCCGGCAGCCGCTCCGCGAGCAACGGTTTCAGGTCAAACGGCGGGAAGAGGTGCCACAGCCGCCAGTGCAGGGAGGCGGGCAGGGCCGGGTCATATTCGGTACCATCAAAAGCAGCAATGGCCTCCTGCTCCGCCTCCTGGAAGTCCGCCCAGCGCAGATAGAGGAGCGCGGCCAGCGCCATGACCATGTCATGAATGGGCAAAAAGGGCACTTCCCCCCGAAGATGGTCGAGCGCCTGCCAGATTGTGGATTTTGATACCTCAGCCACGACGCTTACAACTCCCCTGCGAAGGCTTTACGTAGGATGGATTCACGAAGATGACCAATCTCTTCCTCTTGAAACTGCTTCACCAACTCCTCAATGACATTGCCAGCCTCTTTCATTCTCTCGATGAGCGCAGCTTGTTCCGTAATCGGAAGCAGCGGTAGAGGCATTCGCTGGATTTCCTTGGCGTTGATGTTGACCATTCCAATCGCACGCCTTGCCGTTCGGTAGACGTAGCCTCGGCCAATGCGGCTATTAATCACCGCGTTCACATATTCTGGGAGAGCACGCGATTGATCAACTCGAAGCCGAATCAGATATGATGCGTATACCCAATCATCAGAAAGTCCTGTAAATACCGCCGACTTTCCAACAAGTTCAAGACTATTGGTTCTGTTGATCAAAATGTCACCTTCTTGAAGTTGATACTTCCGTCTTTCAGCCTTTGGTAGTTCGACGTGCTTCAGGTCGGATATATCCAATCTACCACCTTGGATGTTGCCCATTCTGAGTACTGGACAACCCTTCCCGGAAGTATTCGCCTTTTTCGAGGTTCCATACTTACATTCGGTGACTACATCACCCAATACCACTTCTCCAAGATTCGAATGATCAAGCGATTCAACGTAATCGGCGAACACCGCAGAGGGCAGATATTCCGACTCCTCAATGGCCTCTGTCCGCAATCTCTCGACCTCCTCCACCCGCTCCATGCATTCCTTGATGCGGGCGACGATGCGGCGCTGCTTGTCGATTGGTGGGAGTGGTACCTTAGCTGCAAGAACGTCCTTGTCGGTGACCGCTGGATAGTTCGCGCCACGCATCTTCGGCGTGATCTGGCGGAGAAAGTCATCGGAAATAACGCAATAGAATACCCAATCAGGTAAGACCCTATCCGTTGGTCTTAGAACGCAGAAGCCGGTTGAGCAGATATGACCATCAAGCTCTGACGGAACGCGAGCGACGGACTTCAGGTAAGGCCGAGTGGTAGCAAAGATCACATCATTTTCGCGAATTACCTTCCTTGCACGGCTAGGAGCGTCAGCACCCATGTACTGCTTGCCATTCACAATCTCATACGTTTCGTTTGAAACGGATGAGATGTCGATATAATGGAACGTCCAATTGGGTGTCTTCCGCGGATCGTGGATTTCCTTCTTGGCCACAACCTCTTCAAGCGGTACCAGATCGAACGGAGTGAAATCAAACACGATTACTTCTCCAAAATGGCTTCCAACTCCCCAAGAAGGTCCATGATCCGCTCTTCCCTGGCCTTGATGGACTGCACCAGTTCCAGCGCCGGGCGGTGCTCGTAATCGTCCTTGCGGTTGGGGTTCTTGGCCGACAGGTCATAGCCCCGTTCAATGATCTCCTCGATAGACAGGGTCCAGGAGTTCTCACCCTTGGTCCGCTTCCGCCACTTTGCGAGAAAGTCCGGGATCTGGTTGCCGTCTATGGGCTTGCGAGTCTGCTTCAGTTCAAAGCCGTCGTTGGTCAGTTCGTAGAACCAGATACTTTTGGTTCCGGAATCCCCTTGCGGACGGTCGAAGAAGAGGACGTTGGTCTTGACGCCCGTGTAGGGCAGGAAGCAGCCCGCCGGGAGCGAGAGAATGGTGTGGACGTTGAAGTGTTCCAGCAACTCCTTCCTGACCTTCTGGTCAGGCCCGCCCCGGAACAGCACGCCTTCGGGGATGACCACGCCTGCTCGGCCCCCCCTGGCGAGGTTGGCCATGATGTGCTGCACGAACAGACACTCGGTGGCGCTGGAATGGACGCGGAAGTTGGTTTCCAGAGTCTGGTCCATCTTTCCGCCATAGGGCGGATTGGAGAGGATCACGTCGTATTTCGCCTTTTCGCCGACATTCTGGCTGTGAACCTCCAGCGTGTTGGTCAACTCCAGGTTGGCCCCCTCGATCCCGTGAAGGATCATGTTCATGGTGCCCAGCAGGTAAGTGAGCGGCTTGGTCTCCATGCCGTAAAAGGTGTTTTTCTGGAGAACGTCGAGTTGCCTGCCGCTGAGCGATGCGTTTTTCCGAATGAAATCTGCGGCTTCACCCAGAAAGCCGGCGGTGCCAAAGCATGGGTCGTAGACCCGGTCACCGAACCTGGGCTGTACGACCTCCACCATGGCGCGGATGATGTGGCGCTGGGTGTAGAACTCCCCCGCATACCCGGCCGAGTCGGCGGCGACGCGCTTCAGGAGGTCCTCATAAATCTCCGAGAGGATGTGCACATCCGTGTCGTCGGAGAAGTGAAGCCTGTCCACCTGCTGGACGACCCTGGCGAAAGAAGCGCCCCGTCGGCAGTAGTTGCGGACGTTCTCGAAGATGCGCCGGAAACGCTGGGCCAGCGGATCATCGCCCAGCCCCTTCCTGGGATCGGGGCTGGTGAGTTTGGTCCAGAGCTTGCCGGTGACGAACTCCAGCATCTGGTCAGGGTGGTCCGTGTCCCTGGCCCAGGATGACCAGGCGTATTCACCGGACAGGCGGCGCTCGTAGGGTGTTCCGTCGAAGCTCCCTTCTTCCTCGCGCCGGGCTTCGGCCTCGTCAAACGCCTTCAGGAAAAATAGCCACGCAAGTTGCTCGACGTAATTGCGGGCGTCCACGCCCTCCTGGTTGAGTTGATCGCAGGCGTTTTTGACGATCTGCTGGACTTCCTGCCGACGGTGGTCGATCTTCGTGTTCATTCCTCAAACCTTCCTTGTCTATGCCGTCATCGGGACGTAGAGATGCTGCTTCACCGCCTCCAGGTCCGTCCTCAGGAGCTGCGCCCCGCCGTAGCGCCGGGTCAGCGCCTGGAAGCTTCCGAACTGCTCGATGAACTGGGGAGCGCCGTAGGTGCGGGCCTGCTCCAGATCGTCAATCCCGAAAAGCGCATAGTGGTCCAGGGCGATCCGCCAGAAGAGGAGCCTGTCTGCGCTGACGGCCTGGGAAGGGCCAGAACCTTCAGCGGCCCTGGACGTTATGGCGGGCGTCGGAAAAGGTATGGCCTGGGCGCTTGGCGTGACGGCCGCGTCCAGCCGGGTTAACAGCCACGGTTCATCAGACTGCCAGAACCGCTCGACACGCTGGGGGCGCGTGGGCACGCGCACCAGCTCAAACCCAACTTTTGCCAGGAGGTCCACATCGTCCGTATCCGGCAGGTCCATGTAGTGACGGAACGCGGACGGGTAGATGTCGTGGTCCCGGAGTTCCTCACGCAGTTCCTGGCGGCTCTTCCTGTCGATCCAGAGGGCCAGTAGCTCATCCAGGCTCCTGATGGAGATGTTCAGGATAAATTCTCGCGATTGCTGTATGTATTCCTCAAATGGGATCTTCCGGCCATCCGCGAGACAGACATAACGGTTGGTCGCCGCAATAATGACGGAGACTCCCTCCCCAATGAGCTTGGGCGCAGCGTCCTCGCCCTTCTTTTGGGGCCTGGACCTGGACTGGATTCCCCTCTGTCTGTTGGCCGGATGCCCGTCAAACTCGGCGTCCTCAAGCTGGCTGGCGCCCGAGTAATCGAAAATGGTGAAATACCGCTTGTTGATGTCCTCGCAGAGCCGCGTCCCCCGGCCCTTCATCTGTTTGTAGAGGATCGCGCTGCGCAACGGCCGGACGAAGACGATGTTCCTGACGTCGGGCGCATCGTAGCCGGTGGTTAGCAGGTCAACCGTGACCGCCACGCGCGGCTTGCTGGGGCCGACGATGGCGAAGTTCCGCTCCAGTTGGTGGCTGTTGCGCTCCCCCCGCGTGATGCGGGAGGCGTAGTCGTTATCGCCTGAAAGGTGGCGCAACTCCTGGGCCATGAAGGCGGCGTGGGTGTCGTCTACGCAGAAGACGATGGTCTTTTCGTTGCGCAGACCATACTTGCCCAGAATCTCCCAAAGGTCCTTGGCGATCGCCCGCGTGCGATCCGGCATGCGGATGTCTCGCTCGAAGTTCGAGGTCGTATAGTGCTTGCCGTCGGGGCCGGTATAACCGTTCTCATCCACGTTGGTGATGCGCTCCTCGAGCAGGTAAGGCACGAGGTAACCGTCCTCGATGGCCTGCCTGAGGCTGTAAACGAAGATCGGTTCGCCGAAGTAGTGAAAGGTGTCGCGCCGCTTCTCCTCATCGGTCAGAGGCCGGATGGCCTCCTCAAGTTCGCGGGGAGTGGCCGTAAGGCCGAGTTGAAGGGCGCCAGTGAAATACTCCAATACGCCAAACCAATCGCCAAAGCCGGAGCGGTGGCACTCGTCGATCACCACGAGATCAAAAAAGTCCGGGTCATAATGCTCATAAAGTTTCTTACCGTCCAACTCCTCATCGAGCGTCTGGTAGTTGGCGAAAAAGACCTTGCCGACCAGATGCTGACCTTTGGCGATGGTCTCCTTGTCAATCGCGATGCGCTCATCCGCCGCAAATGCGGCAAAGGCGCGATATGACTGATCCTTGAGGCTGTTGCGGTCGGTGAGGAACAGCACGTGCTGGCGCCTGAGCGCGTTTCCGTTCATCATCTTCCACACGAGCTGGAATACTGTGAAGGTCTTGCCGGTGCCAGTGGCCATCAACAGCAGCGCGCGGGACTCACCTTGAGCAAACTGCCATAAGGCCTTGGCGATGGCCACTTCCTGGTAGGGACGGACCTTCTTGCGAGTAACCTGGTCGACGTGGAAGCTCGCCGCGAAGGATGACTCCCAGCGGTCCCAATCGATCGTGACACCCAGGCGTCTGACAAGGTCTTCGGGCGTTGGCGGGCCGGAGAGGGTCTCGAAATCGCCGGTGTCGTTGTCCGTGAGAATCCAGTCGTGGCCGTTGGAGGCGATGGAGAACCGAATCAACAGGCGACGCGCGTACCTCGATGCCTGCTGCATGCCGTCAGCGGCGCTTTCAGACTCGGCCTTGGCCTCCAGGATGGCGAGCGGGATTCCGCGATAACGCAGAAGATAGTCGGCAACAATCGCCTGCGTTTCGTCGTACATCGACTCAGAAGAATCGCCGGTGAGGTTGACGCGGCCCAGGCCGATGCGCACCTGCTCCTCCCACTCCCACCCGACACGGCGGAGGGCTTGTTCGATCAGTTCCTTACAGGTTGCGCGTTCGTTTCGGGCCGTCATGGTCTGTTCCCATTCTCTGTGTTGTGATCCCCAAGGCTTTTAGATAGCAGATTACGTGCCAGCCTTTATGCCGTATTTCTTCAGCCAGTTCGAGAGGGTCTGATAGTTCGAGAACCCCAGGAGTCCGGCGGCCTCCTTCTTGGTCCCCTTCGACTCCTCAAGTGCCCGGTACAGGTAATGCCGGGCCACCTCCCCGATCGCATCAGACAAGCTAAAGCCCTCTCCGAGAGGACGATTCAGGACGCCCTCCTGCTGGGAGCCAAAGGGCGGCAGGAGCGCGTCCCGGATGTCCTCGGCCCTGAGGACGTCCCCGGCGGACCACAGCGCCGCACGCCTGAGGGTATTTTGCAGTTCTCGCACATTGCCGGGCCACCGGTGGTTGAGGAGAAGATTTCTTGCGTTAGAAGAAATTGTTTTATGTTTGAACCCGGGCTCCTCCTCGCTCTCCCTGTTGATCCGCTCCAGCAGGTGGTTGATCAGCGTGTTCAGGTCGCCGGCCCGCTCCCGGAGCGGGGGAAGCTTCAAATAGGCGACGGCCAGGCGGTAAAACAGGTCCTCCCGGAAATGGCCTTCTGCGACCGCCTCGATCAGATTCCGGTTGGTCGCGGCGATGATCCTCACGTCCACTTTGATGGGCTTCGAGGACCCGACGTGGACGACCTCCCCCTCCTGCAGCACCCGGAGCAGCCGGACCTGGACCTCATTCGGCAGCTCCCCGATCTCGTCGAGAAAGAGCGTGCCGCCCTCGGCCATTTCAAAGTGTCCCCTGCGCATTCGGTCAGCGCCCGTGAAAGCGCCCTTCTCGTGACCAAAAAGCTCTGACTCGACCAGCCCGTGCGGGATCGCCCCGCAGTTGACGCTGATAAACGCCTCCTGATGGCGAGGGCTTGCCCTGTGGATGGCCCGCGCGAAAAGCTCCTTTCCCGTGCCGGATTCCCCCTCCAGAAGCACCGGGATATTGCGCACAGCCGCGCGTCTCGCACGGTCCACCAGGCGCGCCATGACCCCGCTTCGATGGATGATGTCCTCGAATCCTGCCGTTTCTACCGGTTTTTCCTCGCTGGCAAGGCGGAGCCGTTCGTCAGGGCTGCGCAGCAGGTCAGGGACGAACTCCGCGGAGATGTCAAAGGGGACAGAGGCAGTCTTGACGCCGTGGTCTTTTGAGGATTCGATCAATTCGGCGGGGAAACGGGTCTTGGACAGGATGATCCAGACGGCGGCCATGGCCGGCGTGCCGGGGCTGAGGTGAAAGGTCAGGTGGGCTTTCTTACTGTGGCGGTCCAGGGCGTCAACACAGGCCCGAACTGCTGCCTCGTAGATTTCACCGAACTGGGTAGGACCGGAGAGTTTCTCGTAGAGTACTTGCAGAGGTGTTTTTGTCCGCCCCTGAAGCCAGCGAAGGTATGGCCTCACCTTCCATTCAGGATAGTCGGTAACCAGAACGGCCTCGTCAAAAGGGCGGGCATCGAGCGCCTGGGCAATGGGGCCAAGCCCGATGACGCTGGCTTCTTCTGGCGCCCGGAGATCGGTATTGCCGATCCAGCAGATAAGGATATGTTTCATGATTCCAATGTTTACAAAAAATCTTATCTTTCTGCAAGTTTTTTTATGACAGAGGGCCGATCCGGGTATCCTCTTTTAAGGTCCTGGTGAGTTATGAACTGCCCAAAGCACAAACAAAAAGCCGCACCTCTCCGGATGCGGCTTATCACCGTTAGCTTTGACTGTTATGTGTGAGGGCGTGCATCCTTCCCCTCCCGATGACAGGGACGCACACAAACGAGGTAGGGCTATGCGAACAATTCCCTTGCCCGGCGCAGCGCCTGCCCCCGGTGACTGATCCGGTTCTTGACCTCCTCCCCCATCTCCGCGAACGTCTGCCCGTACCCCTCCGGCACGAACAGGGGATCGTAACCGAACCCCCCCGCCCCGCGCGGGGCCTTTGCGATCCTCCCCTCGCACGCCCCCTCCGCCGTGCGGACCCTCCCGTCCGGCCAGGCCACGGCGATGACGCACCGGAACCGCGCCGACCGCTTCTCCTCAGGCAGGCCCGCCATCATACCGAGCAGCTTCGCGTTGTTCTCCTCGTCCGTCGCGCGCTCGCCCGCAAACCGCGCCGACCTCACGCCCGGAGCGCCGTCTAAGGCATCCACCTCCAGCCCGGAGTCGTCCGCCATCGCCGGCAGGCCGAGCGCCCTCGCCACGGCCGTCGCCTTCCGAACCGCGTTCGCCTCGAACGTCTCCCCCTCCTCCGGGACCTCCGGCGCCCCCTCAAAGTCCGCCAGCGACCGCAGGGAGAGGCCCCCTCCCAGGACCTGCCCGATCTCCCGGACCTTGTGGGCATTCCGGGTAGCCAGGACAAGCGTCATAGCGACGCCAGCGCCTCCTCCTGCACGCGCAACATCTCCCGGATGCCCGCCTCCGCCAGCCTTAGCATCGCGTCCATCTGCCCCCGGTCGAAGGCCCCCCTCTCCGCCGTCCCCTGCACCTCCACGAACCTCCCGGCGCCGGTCATGACCACGTTCATGTCCACCTCCGCCGCCGAGTCCTCCTCGTAGCAGAGGTCGGCCATCGGCGTCCCCCGCACGATCCCCACGCTCACCGCCGCGACCGCGTCCAGGGCCGGGTCCTCCTTCAGCGTCCCGTCCTTCAGCAGCTTCCCCACCGCCTCCCTCAGCGCCACGTAGGCCCCAGACACCGAGGCCGTGCGCGTCCCCCCGTCCGCCTGGATCACGTCGCAGTCGATCGTGATCGTCCGCTCCCCGACCTTCTTCAGGTCCAGAATGGCCCGCAGCGACCGCCCGATGATCCGCTGGATCTCCTGCGTCCGGCCCCTGGGCCGGCCGGTCGTGGACTCGCGGGACACGCGGGTCTTCGTGGACCGGGGGAGCATGCCGTACTCCGCCGTCAGCCACCCGGACCCGGCCCCGATCAGAAACGGGGGCACCCTGTTCTCGATGGACACCGTGCAGATCACCTTCGTCAGCCCGGTCTCGATCAGCGCCGAGCCGTCGGCGTGAAGCAGGTAGCCCGGCGTGATCCGCACCGGCCGGATCTGGTCCGCCGACCGCCCGTCTGAGCGCAAAGGCACGAAAACCTCCAGGAATATCAGTAAATTTCAGTGGCCCCTAATGCCCAAGATTCAGGCGATTTATCGTTCAGGTGTAGGGGCGATCCTATGTGATCGCCCGTCGGTTTTGGGCGATAGAATCGCCGGGCGGCCACATAGGGCCGCCCTTACGCCAGGGGGTAAACCGACAGATTTTGAGCCATAAAGGCCATCTGTATTCTGCCGTTATTGCCGTCTCCGGAAGGCGTGGCTGTGATTCTGAAAACGCGGCCGCTGATCTGGCGCCTTCACGTGCACGATCCGGCACATCTCCAGGAGGCGGGAGTAGATGCGCCCCCCGTGCAGCTCCCGGATCTCCTCAATGGGCTTGTTCGTCGTCACCAGGGTGAGACGCTCGTACTCGTAGCGGGTGTCCACCAGGTTGTAGAGCATCTCCTGCTCCCAGTCCGTGTTCCGCTGGACGCCGAAGTCGTCGATCACCAGACAGGGCACGGTGCTCAGGGTCTCCAGGATGTTCCACGTCTGCCCGTAGCGCCCGCTCTCCTCGTTGTAGGTGCTCCGGAGTTTCTCAAAATACTGGAGGGACAGGTCCAGGAATTTCCCCTGTATGGCGCACCGGAACATGAGTTCGTTCAGGAGAATGCAGCTCAACAGCGTCTTCCCGTTGCCGGGCGAGCCATACAGCATCACCCCCTGCCTCGGCGTTCCCCCATTTTGACAGGTCTCCACGAGACTCCACACGATCCTCTTCAGCTCACCTGCCTCGTCGGCCTGCTTGCGGTCGTCTTTCAGTTCTATGAAATCCTCCAGAAACTTCCACTCATATTTGATGGGCACGTCCGACTGCGCGAACAGCCGCTGCACCCGGCGCAGCCTCTGTCGGTACGGGCGGCACGGGCACCAGTGCCCCTCCATCTGCGCGTCGAAATACTGATAGGGCGTCCTGCCCCCGCACCGGCACGCCGCCTCCACGCAGGCGCAGACCTTCGTCTCCCCGACCCGCCCGGCCTTCACCTCGCTGTCATAAAAATAGCCCAACCCGGCGCATCGCTGACACGCCGCTACCTGCTCCGCGATCTTTTCCATCTACAGTGCCTTTTTATCGTTCTGCCTTCGCCTTGAAGTCCCGGACCCCCTCCAGAATCGCCCCGGCGAGCTGTTTTTGAAACGCCTCCGTGCGCAGCAGGCGCTCCTCCCTGGGGCTGGAGATGAAGGCCATCTCCACCAGCACGCTCGGCATGCGCGCCTGCGTGCCCTTCATGACGTAGAACCCCGCCTGTTTCACCCCGCGATCCTTCAGCATCCCCCCGGCCCGCGCCACTGCGCCCCGGATCTCCGCGGCCAGGTCCTGGCTCTCCTTGAGATACTGGTCGGAGGACATCCCCTCGAAGATGTCCCGCAGAACGGGGTTCCCGTTGGCCCCCCCCGACGCCCCGTTCTCCTCGAACGCCAGGGCCGCGTTCTCCCGGCGGGCCACCTCGCGGGCCTCCTCCGTGCGGGCCTCGGACAGGAAATAGACCTCCGTCCCCCCCGCCCCGCGCCCGCGCCGGTTCGCGGCGTTGCAGTGCAGGCTGATGAACATCCGGCCGTCGTTCTCCAGCGCGACCCTCGCCCGCCTCCCCAGAGAGACGAACTCGTCTGAGGATCGCGTCAGAACCGCCCGGATGCGGAGGCGCTGCTCGATCATCGCCTTGAGATGGAGGGCCACCTTCAGGGCGACCTCCTTCTCCTCCAGCCCCGTCGGGCCGACCGCCCCCTGGTCCTTTCCGCCGTGCCCCGGGTCGATGATCACCGTGTGGATCTTCCAGACCTCCCGCTCCGCCCCACCCTTCCCTGAGTCCTGAGTCCTGAGCCTGCCCTGAGCAGAGTCGAAGGGTCCTGAGTCCCGAGTCACAGATTCTGGCTTTGAACTCAGGACTCGTGACTCAGAACTCAGGACTGTCTTTATGCGTCCCGGCGCAAACGGCTCCACGAGAGGCAGAAACCCCCTGACCGGGACGTGGACCGCGCCGTGGACCCACCGGGGCGGGTCGGGCAGCCGCACCGACGACCGCCCCACCGCGACCACGCAGGCCCCCGGCGTGACGACGATCTGACCCTCTCCCACGCGCAGCCTCACCTTCTGGGACGCCGGAAGCCACTCCACGGCCCCCCCGGCGGCCCGCACCACCGCCGTCAGCGCCACGTAGGCCTGCCCGTCGATCTGGACGGTTTTAAGGACCTCCTGGCCCCACGCCAGACCGGTGAACAGCGAGCAGCAGAAAGCGATTAAATAACTTTTCATCATTCCGCGTTCATCGTTCTGCGTTGCCTTTTCATCGCCGCGGCCATCTCTCGCTCGGCCTCCCGGCGGGCGATGGCCTCCCGCTTGTCGTGCGTCTTCTTCCCGCGCGCCAGCGCCAGCTCCACCTTGGCCTTTCCGCGCCGGAAATACATCCTCAGCGGCACCAGCGTCAGCCCCCGCTCCTCCACCCGGCCGATCAGGCGGTTGATCTCCCGCCGGTGCAGCAGCAGCTTCCGCCGCCGGGTCGGGTCGTGGTTGAACCGGTTCCCCTGCTCATACTCGTCGATGTGGGCGTTGAGCAGGAACACCTCCCCGTTCTCCACGCGGGCGTAGCTCTCCGGGAGGCTGGCCTTGCCCATGCGCAGGGACTTCACCTCCGTCCCGTGCAGCGCCAGCCCTGCCTCAAACGTCTCCAGGATGTGGTATTCGTGCCGGGCCCGCCGGTTCTGTGCGATGACCTTGATCGGTTCGTCCATAATTTGGAATATAGAGCATTGCCCCCGCAAAGTCAATTTGCTCTTGCGATCAGCGAGGGTCTATGGTATATTTATGCCGCGCTTTAGCACTCTCCGCATAAGAGTGCTAAAAATCGTTCTATAAGTATTGTTAACAATAATTTATCATTAGATACAATCAACCCGATCCCCTCAGAAGGAGGACACACGGAGATGGCGAAGCTGCTGGAGTTTGACGTGGCCGCGCGGGATGCCCTGAAGCGAGGCGTCGATCAGCTGGCCGAGGCTGTCAAGGCAACGCTCGGCCCGAAGGGGCGCAACGTCGCGCTCGATAAGAAGTTCGGTTCCCCCACCATCACCAAGGACGGCGTGACGGTGGCCAAGGAGATCGAGCTGGAGAACCCCTACGAGAACATCGGGGCGCAGATGGTGAGGGAGGTCGCCTCCAAGACCTCCGATGTGGCCGGTGACGGGACGACCACGGCCACGGTCCTGGCCCAGGCCATCTTCCGGGAGGGCCTCAAAAACGTGGCCGCCGGCGCAAACCCGATGGACATCAAGCGGGGGATCGAGAAGGCCGTGGAGGCGTCGGTGAACGCCATCCAGTCCCTCAGCAAGGCCACGGTCAACCGGGGCGAGATCGCCCAGGTGGCCACCATTTCGGCCAACGGGGACAGGGCCATCGGGGAACTGATCGCCGACGCCATGGAGAAGGTCGGCAAGGACGGCGTCATCACCGTGGAGGAGGCCAAGAGCACCGACACGACCCTCGACGTCGTGGAGGGGATGCAGTTCGACCGGGGCTACATCTCCCCCCACTTCGTCACCGACCCCGACGCGATGGAGGCGGCCCTGGAGGACGCTTATATCCTGATCCACGACAAGAAGATCAGCAACATGCGCGACGTCATCGAACTCCTCCAGCGCGTCGCCCAGTCCGGCAAGCCCCTTCTGATCATCGCCGAGGAGGTGGAGGGGGAGGCCCTGGCCACGCTCGTCGTCAACAAGATCCGGGGCACCCTCAAGGCCGCCGCCGTGAAGGCCCCCGGCTTCGGCGACCGGCGCAAGGAGATGCTGGAGGACATCGCCGTCCTCACGGGCGGGCGCGTCCTCTCGGAGGAGGCGGGGTTCAAGCTGTCCAACGCCGTCCTGTCCGACCTGGGCCGCGCCAAGCGGGTCACCATCGACAAGGACAACACCACCCTCGTGCAGGGGTCGGGCAAGAAGGCCGACATCCAGGGCCGCATCGGCCAGATCCGGCGGCAGATCGACGAGACCACCTCCGACTACGACCGCGAGAAGCTCCAGGAGCGCCTGGCCAAGCTGGCCGGCGGCGTGGCGGTGGTCAACGTGGGCGCGGCCACGGAGACGGAGATGAAGGAGAAGAAGGCGCGGGTGGAGGATGCGCTGCACGCCACGCGGGCGGCCGTGGAGGAGGGCATCGTGCCGGGCGGCGGCGTGGCCTTTATCCGGGCCCAGGCGTCTCTCGACAGGCTCAAGGCCTCCGACGACGAGCAGATCGGCGTCAACATCGTGCGCCGGGCGCTGGAGGAGCCCCTGCGCCAGATCGCGTCCAACGCGGGCCACGAGGGGAGCCTCGTCGTGCAGAGGGTCAAGGAGGGGAAGGGCGCGCTCGGCTTCAACGCCGACACCGAGGTCTACGAGGACCTGGTCAAGGCGGGCGTGATCGACCCCACCAAGGTGGCGCGGTATGCCCTGCAGAACGCCGCCTCCATCGCCTCCCTGATGCTCACCACGGAGGCCGTGGTCGTCGACAAGCCGGAGAAGGCCCCCCCGATGCCCCCCGGCGGCCCGCACGGCCACGGGCCCGATTTCTGATTCATCCCCCCTCCCTCCCCTCTCTCCCCTTCTCCCTTCCCCCCTCTGAGGGGAGAAGGGGGAGGGGGGAATGGGGGTGGGTAGGGGGTCGCCTCCCGCCTTCCGCCTCCTGCCTTTTTCCTTTCCCCTTGACTTCATTTCCACGAAATGCCTATATTGAACCCGTTGCAGCGCCAGGGAGATGCCCGACATGTCTGACATTCTGCGTCTTAAAAAAATGGTCTTTCACGGGCGGCACGGGCTCTTCCCTGAGGAGCGGAAACTCGGCCAGAAATACGAGGTGGACGTCGAGGTCCGGGCCGACCTGGCGCCCCGCGCCGTCGTCGATTACACGCAGGTCTACGACCACGTCGAGGCCGTCGTCACCGGCGAGACCTACGAACTCGTCGAGGCCCTGGCCGACCGCATCGCCACATCCCTGGTCGAGCGCTTTCGCCTCCCGGAGGTCCTGGTGCGCGTCCGCAAGCCCGCGCCCCCGTTCCGGGGGCACTTCGACGGCATCGAGGTGGAGGTCCTCCGCAGGGGCGCACAGGGATGACCATCGCCTGCGTCGGACTCGGGTCGAACCTCGGGGACCGGGGGGGCGCGATGGAACAGGCCCTGCGCAGCCTCGCGGCTCATCCCGGCATCCGGGTGCTGGCCGTCTCCCCCGTCTATGAGACCGATCCCGCGGGCGTCCTGGACCAGCCCCGATTCCTGAACGCCGCGGCCCGGCTCGCCACCTCTCTCAGGGCCAGGGCCCTGCTCGATGTCCTGCTCGAAACGGAGCGGGAGATGGGCCGCAGGCGGGTCCGCAGGTGGGGCCCCCGCAACATCGACCTCGACCTGCTCCTCTACGAAGACGCAGTCATTCGCCAGGAGGGCCTCGTGGTCCCGCACCCGCTCCTGACGGAGCGCCTCTTCGTCCTGGCCCCGCTGTGTGACCTGGACGACGCAGCGGTCCACCCGGCCCTCAAGAGACCCCTGCGCGACCTCTATGCGGACCTGCACGGCGGTCATCCGCTCAAGCCGGTCGGCAGGCTGGACTGGGAAAGGCCGTGAGCATGAGCCAGGCCCAATACATCGCCATCGAGGGCGTCATCGGGGCGGGCAAGACCTCCCTCGCCCGCGTGCTGGCCGAACGCCTGAACGCCAGCCTCCTCCTCGAAGAGATCGAGGAGAACCCCTTCCTCCCCCTGTTCTATGAGGACCCGTCCCGCTACGCCTTTCAGAACCAGGTCTTCTTCCTCCTGAGCCGTTTCCGCCAGCAGGAGGAGCTCATTCAGGCCGACCTGTTCCGGTCCACCGTCGTCAGCGACTACCTGTTCGCCAGAGACGCCATCTTTGCCCACCTGACGCTCAACGACGCCGAGATCGCCCTCTACGACAGGCTCGCGGGCCTCCTCGCGCCCCGGGTCGTCCGCCCGGACCTCGTCATCTACCTCCAGAACAACACCGACAGGCTGATGCAGCACATCCGGCTCCGGGGCCTGTCCTACGAACGGACCATCAGCCAGGACTACATCCAGAAGCTCAACGAGGCCTACAACCACTTCTTTTTCCACTACACGGAGGCCCCGCTCCTGGTCGTCAACGCCTCCCAGATCGACTTCGTGAAGCGCGAGACAGACCTCGACGACCTGATTCGGGCGATCCGGACCCCGCCGGCCGGCACCCGATACTACCACCCGGTCAGCGCCGAAGACAAAACGTGAGATAAGAGTCCGTATGGGTTCACGTGTTACGCCCGATACCCTGTCCGCCATGAAACGGAGAGGTGAGCCCATTGCGATGCTCACCTGTTACGACTATCCCACGGCGCTTCAGCAGGAGGCGGCCGATGTGGACATCATCTTCATAGGAGACTCCGTCGGCATCAACGTCCTGGGGTATGAGGGCCCCCAGCAGGTCACGATGGAGGACATGATTCACCACACGCGCGCCGTGCGGCGTGGGGTGGAAAAGGCGCTCCTGGTGTCGGACATGCCCTACGGCTCCTATGCGACTCCCGACCAGGCCGCCCAGAACGCCCTGCAACTGGTCGAGGCAGGCGCGGAGGCCGTCAAACTGGAAGGGGGCCTGGAGGTCCTCGGTTGCGTCGCCGCCATTCTCGCCCAGGGGATACCCGTGATCGGGCACGTCGGCCATACGCCGCAGAGCAGAGAGGGCGGACGGGCCGTGTTCGGGGACCGGGCGGATGAGGCCCTGGCCGTGTTTGAGAGCGCCCGCGCCCTGACGGATGCAGGCATCATCGCCATCGTGCTGGAGTGTATCCCTGAGCGGGTGGCCGGGATCATCACGAAGGCCCTGAGCGTCCCGACGATAGGCATCGGCTCTGGCCGAACTTGTGACGGCCAGGTGCTGGTGGCGCCGGACATGCTGGGCTGGAACAGGACCCCCTACCGGTTTGTGAAATCCTATGCGGACCTGGCCGCCGTCACCCGGAAGGCGTTTTCGGATTATGTCGCCGACGTCAAGACCCGCCAGTTCCCATCCGATGAGCACAGGTTCCGGATCAAGGGGGAAGAGCTTCAAAAGTTCAAGGATCTGTTGTAGGGGTTTTTTGTACGTGCAAGTCATTCATCCGATCTCCGGCATGCAGCGCACTGCCGACGCCCTCCGGGCTGCGGGCCGTCGCATCGGCCTCGTGCCCACGATGGGCTACCTCCACGAGGGCCACGTCAGCCTCATCCGGCAGGCGCGAAAGCACGCCGACGAGGTCGTCGTCAGCATCTTCGTCAACCCCAAACAGTTCGGGCCGGGGGAGGATTATCAGGGCTACCCGAGGGACCTCGACCGGGACCTGCGCCTCATCCGGGAGACGGGCGGAGACATCGTCTTTATCCCGGCCCCGGAGGAGATGTACCCGGTGGACTTCACGACCTCCGTCCACGTGGAGGGCCTCACCGGGGGCCTCTGCGGCGCGTCCCGTCCGGGCCACTTCCGGGGCGTGACGACCGTGGTGACCAAGCTCTTCGCCGCCGTCAAGCCCCACCTCGCGGTGTTCGGCCAGAAGGACGCCCAGCAGGCCCTCGTCATCCGCCGGATGGTCCGCGACCTGAACCTCGACGTGGAGGTCCTGATCGCCCCCACCGTCCGGGAGCCGGACGGCCTGGCCATGAGTTCCCGCAACGTCTACCTGACCCCGGAGGAGCGCCTCCAGGCCGCCGCCCTCTATCAGGCCCTCTGCCTGGCCCGGCAAATGGCCGGGGCCGGCGAGCGGGACGCGCAGAACATCATCCGGAAGATGCGCGACCTCATCTCCGAGCGCCCCGACGCCCGCATCGACTACGTCTCCATCGTCGATACGGGGGGGTTGAAGCCGGTGGACCGGCTTTCCGGGGAGGTCCTGGTGGCCGTGGCCATCCGATTTGGACGCGCCCGGCTGATCGACAACGTGATCCTCAACCTGTAGAGAATCGTCCACCTGAGACCTACATTCCCCCTTGCTCCTGCGTCAGATATTTGTTATCTTTTAGATTAACAAAGACGTAGGGGCGTATCTCCTACACCCCTGTTCAGGCCTTTCCAATCCCCTTGCTCAAATCCTCTGAAAGGAGTTGCCCATATGGCCCATACACTGCCTGCGCTGCCCTATCCTTTTGACGCCCTGGAGCCTCACATCGACGCGCAGACGATGGAGATCCATCACGGCAAGCACCACAACGCCTACGTGACCAACCTGAACAAGGCCCTTGAGGGCCAGGCCGCCCTCCAGGCCAAATCCCTCGAAGACCTGATCGGCGCCCTCAGCGGCGTGCCGGAGGCCATCCGCACGGCCGTCCGGAACAACGGCGGGGGACACGCCAACCACAGCCTGTTCTGGACCCTCATGAAAAAGGGGGGCGGTGGGGAGCCTTCAGGCGACCTGGCCGAGGCCATCAGCAAGGCGTTCGGGGGCTTCGCCGCGTTCAAGGAGAAATTCTCAACCGCCGCCACAACCCGTTTTGGGAGCGGCTGGGCCTGGCTCTCTCTGGACAAGTCGGGCAACCTGATTGTGGAGTCCACCGCCAATCAGGACAGCCCCCTGATGGAGGGCCGCAAGCCTGTCCTGGGGCTGGACGTCTGGGAGCACGCCTACTATTTGAAGTACCAGAACCGGCGCCCTGACTACATCGCTGCCTGGTGGAACGTCATCAACTGGGACGCGGTGGCGCAGGTCTACAAGAAGGCGCGGGGATAAATTTTGTAGGGGCACGGCATGCCGTGCCCCTACCCTATCCAGGAGGTCATTCATGAGCGTCACCGTGGGGGGAAAGGCCCCCGATTTCACCCTCAAGACGAAGACCGATAAGGGCCTGGAAGACGTCTCTCTCAGCTCCTTCCAGGGCAAGCAGAACGTCGTCCTCCTCTTCTTCCCGCTCGCCTACACCGGCGTCTGCACGCAGGAGATGTGCGCGGTGCGGGACGGGCTGAAGGAGTACCAGAACCTCAACGCCCAGGTGCTCGGCATCAGCGTGGACAGCCCCTTCTCGCAGGAGGCCTGGGCCAGGGCGGAGAGGCTGAACTTCCCTCTGTTGAGTGACTTCAACAAAGAGGTCTGTGCGGCTTACGACGCCAGGTACGAGGACCTGCTCGGCTTTAAGGGCGTGGCCAAGCGGTCCGCCTTCGTCATCGACAAGCAGGGCATCGTCCGCTACGCCTCGGTCTCCGACGATGCCAAGAGACTGCCGGACTTCAACGCCATCAAGGCGTGTCTGGCATCCCTGAGTTAGGAGGTATATTTAATGGTTAGTGTCACCGAAACTGCCGCTGCGAAGATCAAAACGTTGCTCAGCGAGCAGGGGCACCCCGAATACGGTCTCCGCATGCAGGTCGTCGGTGGAGGTTGTTCCGGCCTCTCCTACCGGCTCGCCTTCGACAAGGAGGCGACCGACCAGGACACCGTGATCGAGGAGAACGGCGTGAAGGTCTTCGTCGACATGAAGAGCGCCCTCTACCTCGCCGGCACGCAACTGGACTACGTCGATGGGTTGATGGGCGCTGGATTCAAGGTCAACAACCCGAACGCCAAATCCTCCTGCGGGTGCGGCGAGTCCTTCAGCGCGTAAAAACAGTCCTGAGTAACGAGTCCTGAGTGCTGAGTAAAGACAAAAACCCTGTTTTTTGCTTTTACTCAGCACTCAGCACTCAGCACTCAGCACTTTCTTGAGGACGCCGGGCTTGGAAGCGCAGGACGTCTACGACATCACCATCATCGGAGGGGGGCCGGTCGGGCTCTACGGGGCTTACTATTCGGGCATGCGCAGCGCCCGCACGAAGATCATCGACAGCCTGCCACAGCTCGGCGGCCAGCTCGCCGCCCTCTACCCGGAGAAATACATCTACGACGTGGGAGGATTCCCCAGGGTGCTGGCCAAAGACCTGGTCGGCAACCTTGAGGAGCAGGCCCTTCAGTACGACCCGGCGGTCTGCCTGAACGAAAAGGTCGTCGGGCTGACGTCCGACAACGGCGTCAGGACCCTCGTCACCGACAAGGGGACGCGCCACTTCACGCGCACCCTGGTCATCGCCGCCGGGATCGGGGCCTTCGTGCCCCGGAAACTCGACCTCCAGGACATCGACCGACTGGAGGGCAAGGGGATCTGGTATTTCGTCCGGGACGTCGAGGTGTTCCGCCATAAGGAGATCCTGATCGTGGGCGGCGGCGACTCGGCCCTGGACTGGGCGCTGCTCCTGGAGAAGGTCGCCCGAAAAGTCACGCTGGTCCACCGCCGGGACAAGTTCCGCGCCCACGAGGACAGCGTCGCCCGGCTCCTCGCCTCCTCCGTCGAGGTCAAACTGTTTCACGAACTCAAGGCCGTGCACGGAGACGACCGGCTCGAAGGCGTCACGATCTTTGAAAACCGGACGAAGACCGAGTCCACCTTCAAGCTGGACGCCCTCCTTCTCAACCTCGGCTTTCTGGCCAACCTCGGCCCGATCAAGGAGTGGGGGCTCCAGATCGAGGGGAACGCCATCTGGGTGAACTCCACGATGCAGACCAATCTCCACGGGGTCTACGCCGCCGGAGACATCGTGGACTATCCCGGCAAACTCAAGCTGATCTCCACCGGCATGGGGGAGATCGCCATCGCCGTCAATTACGCCAAGCACGAGATCGACCCGGACGCCAGGGTCTTCCCCGGCCACAGCAGCGACATCGGCGGCCCCCTTGCCAAGAGGTAAGCATGAAACCCAGAATCTTTACCGTGGCCCAGGCCAATCGGCAGATTCCGAGGGTGCAGAAAGTCATATCAAGGCTTGAAGAGTGGCAGCCCAGGCTGCTGGAGGGCCGGGAGCGTCTCAAAGAAATAGCAGTCCTCCAGGCCGATGAAAAAAGCCCAATCGACCACCGCGAGCGTATTCGTCTGGGCCACGAGGTGGAGATGGCCGAACACGAGATTCTCAGCGCCCTTCAGGAGATCGAGGAGGTCGGCTGTGTGCTCAAGCAAGGAGGGCTTGTCGATTTCTTCACCGTCAAGAATGGCATCCTCTACGAACTCTGCTGGCACAGCGGCGAGGAGGAGATCCGGTTCTACCACGAATTCGGCACAGGTTTTAACGGACGGCAGCCCCTCACCCCAGAGGACATCGCAGCGATGGGGGTCGGATTTTCCGGGGTCATATGATCTCACGCGACGACCTCATCAGGGCGCTGTCCGGCGTCGTCGGGCCGTCGGCGGTCATCTCCTCCCCCGACGAACTCCGCGTCTACGAATGTGACGCCTACACCATTGAAAAGGCGACCCCGGTCGCGGTGGTCCTCCCGGAGTCCACACAGCAGGTGGCGGGGGTCGTCCGCCTCTGCAACGCCCATCGCCTCCCGTTCGTCCCGCGCGGGGCCGGCACGGGGCTGAGCGGTGGCTGCCTCCCCCCGCAGGGCGGCGTCACGATCAGCCTCAGCCGCATGAACCGCATCCTCGACGTCGACCTTGAAAACCGGACCGCCCGCGTCGAGGCCGGGCTGGTCAACCTCTGGCTGACCAACGAAGTCGCCCATCTGGGCTATCACTACGCCCCCGACCCCTCCAGCCAGGGGGCCTGCACCATCGGCGGAAACGTCGCCGAGAACTCCGGCGGCCCGCACACCCTGAAGTACGGCGTCACCACCAACCACGTCCTCGGCCTCCGGATGGTCCTCCCCGACGGGGAGGTCCTGGACCTGGGAGGCGCGGCCTTCGACCCCCCCGGCTACGACCTGAGGGGCGTCGTCATCGGGTCCGAGGGGACGATGGGCATCGTCACGGAGGTCCTGGTCCGCCTCACCCGCACCCCCCAGACCTGCCGCACGGCGCTGGCCATTTTCGACCGGGTGGAGGACGCCAGCCAGACCGTCTCCGACATCATCGGAAGGGGCATCGTCCCCGCCGCCCTGGAGATGATGGACCGGATGATCATTAGCGCCGTGGAGGAGGCCTATCACTTCGGGTTCCCCGCCGGGTCCGAGGCCGCCCTCATCGTCGAGCTGGATGGGCTGACCGCCGGCATCGACCGGTCTGTGGAGCAGGTCGTGGAGATCTTCCGTCAGAACAGCGCCCGCTCGGTCCGTCTGGCCCAGACCGAGGACGAGCGCAAGCTCCTGTGGGCCAGCCGGAAAGGGGCGTTCGGGGCCATAGGCCGCCTCAGCCCCTCCTACGTCACGCAGGACGGCGTCGTCCCCCGCACCCGTCTGCCCGAGGTCCTCTCGCGCATCGCGGAGATCGGCGCCCGCCACGGCCTGGCCATCGCCAACGTCTTCCACGCCGGCGACGGCAACCTCCACCCCATCATCCTGTTCGACGAGCGCGACCGGGAGCAGCTCAGCCGGGTGATCCGGGCCAGCGAGGAGGTCCTGAAGCTCTGCGTGGAGGTGGGCGGCACGATCACCGGGGAGCACGGCATCGGCGTGGAGAAGATGAACCTGATGCCGCTCCTGTTCAACCCCGAGGACCTGGCGCTCATGCAGCGGGTGCGCGACGTGTTCAACCGGGACGGCCTCTGCAACCCCGGAAAGGTCTTCCCCACGTCTAAGTCCTGCGTGGAGCTTCAGGCCACGCGCCGGGCAGCGGCGTGTTAAACTATCAGCTATCAGCTATCAGCTATCAGCAAAAGAATGCAGGTGTCAGATGTTGGTCTTTAACCGATACCTGATCCCTATTTTTCTGATTTTGGCTGAACGCTGACGGCTGACGGCTGACGGCTTCATTTTTTGCTTCGGAGGAACAGATGACCCCTGAGTTGATAAGTATTTCAGTCGGCGTGTTCCTCCTCCTGGGAATCGGCATCGGCTGGCTGCTGTGCGCCCGCGTCAAGGCGCGCAAACTGCTTGAGATCGAAGGCCAGATGGAGAAACGGACGGCCAAGCTGGTCGAGAAGGCCGACCGGGACCGGAAGGCGGCCTTTCTGGAGGAGAAGAACGCCTGGTACGTGCTCAAGACCAAGATGGAGCGGGAGGTGGAGGACCGCAGGCGGGAGGCGGAGAAGCTCCTGCAAAAACAGCACGAACTGGAAGAGAACCTGAGTGAAAAGACCGAGGCCCTGCGCCGCCGCGAGGAGACGGTCGCGGAGCGCGAGCGCCAGGTGGCCAGCTATGCCTCTGACCTGGAGACCCGGGAGCAGGAGCTGCGGGAGATCCTGGTTGAACAGCGCGTCAAGCTGGAGCGCATCTCCGGCCTGAACGTGGACGCCGCCCGCGAGATGCTCCTGGAGAGCCTGCGCGAGGAGACCAGGCGCCAGGCCACGGGGATGATGAAGGAGATCATCGACCAGGTCAAGGAGCGCGCGGAGCGGGAGGCCAAGAAGATCATCTCCCTGGCCATCGAGCGCTGCTCGGCGGACCAGTGCGTGCAGTCGTCCATCTCCGTCGTCCCCCTGCCCGACGACGACATCAAGGGCCGAATCGTGGGCAAGGAGGGCCGCAACATCATCTCCTTTGAGGCCGCCACCGGCGTCAAGGTGATCGTCAACGACACCCCGGAGGCCGTGGTCCTCTCCTGCTTCGACCCGGTCAAGCGAGACATCGCCCGGATCGCCATGGAGCGCCTCGTCCGGGAGGGGCGGATCAACCCCAACCGGGTGGAGGAGGTCGTCGCAGAGGCGTCCCAGAAGGTGAAAGAGGGCATGCTCGAAGAGGGGCGGAAGGCCTTTCAGCAGTGCCGGATAGACTCCCTCCACCCCGACCTCATCCAGCTCCTCGGCAAGCTGAAGTACCGGATGAGCTACGGCCAGAGCGTGCTGGAGCACTCGAAGGAGGTGGCCTTTTTGGCCGGGGCCATGGCCGCGGAGCTGAAGCTGGACGAGAAGCTGGCCCGCAGGGCCGGCCTCCTGCACGACATCGGCAAGGCCATGGACCACGAGATGGAGGGCACCCACGTGGACATCGGCGTGAGCCTGGTCCGGAGATACAACGAGCCGATGGAGGTCGAGAACGCCATTATCGCCCACCACGAGGAGGGGGAGGTCCTCTCCCCGATCTCGTTCCTCGTCACCGCCGCCGACCGCATCTCCGGCGCCCGGCCCGGCGCCCGGCGGGACGACGTGGAGGGCTACATCAAGCGCGTCAAGGACCTCGAGGAGATCGCCCGGTCTTTCGACGGCGTGGACGACGCCTACGCCATCAACGCAGGCCGGGAGGTCCGCGTCATGGTCAGCTCCCAGAAAAAGACGGATGCCGAGGCCGCGGTCCTCGCCTTCGAGATCGCCCAGCGCATCCGGTCGGAGCTGGTCTATCCCGGAGAGATCAAGGTGACGGTCATCAGACAGACCGTCGGGATAGAGTGGGCGGGCAAGCCGAGCCGCAAGCGGCGGTCCAGACATCATAGACCTGAAAAGGGAGACGGAAGACATGGCCATCAAGGTCGGCCACGAAATGACGCTAATCGAAAGGCTCTACCTGCCGGCGATCAGAAAGGGAATGGCGCTAACGTTCAGGCACATGCTCGGGAAAAAGTTCACTATGCAGTACCCCGAGAAGAAGTGGCCGGTTCCGCCAGGGTATCGCGGCCTCCACAAACTGACAAAGGATGAACAGGGACGGGTCAAGTGCGTGGCCTGCTACATGTGCGCCACGGCCTGCCCGGCCGAGTGCATCACCATCGAGGCCGCCCCGGCCCCCTGGCCGGACCGGGAGAAATACCCCGCCCGGTTCGACATCGACATGCTCCGCTGCATCTTCTGCGGCTACTGCGTGGAGGCCTGCCCCGAGGAGGCCATCGTCATGACCGAGGTCCACGAGCTGGCCGCCGGCAGCCGGCAGGAGTTGATCTACACGAAGGAAAGACTCCTGGCCAACGACGCCCGCGTGACCTACACGGCCAAGCCGGACCTGGACGGCAAGGTGACGGACGAGACGACGAAGAGCGGGGACACCCACCCGCACCACCTGCCCGCCAGACAGCTCGATCCATCGCACAGGTTATTTTAGGCGCATGTACAACCCCACCGTCATAGACCATTTCAAGAACCCTCGCAACGTCGGCATCCTCCCCGACCCCGACGGCCAGGGGTATGCCGAGAACTCGGTCTGCGGCGACGCCATGACCCTCTATCTGCGCGTGGCGGACGGCCGCATCGCCGAGGCGAAGTTCAGGGCCTTCGGCTGCGCCGCGGCCATTGCGGCCAGCTCTGCCCTCACGGAGATGCTCAGGGGCCGCTCCATCGAGGAGGCGTTGCAGGTCCGGAAAGAGGACGTGGCCGAGTCCCTCGGTGGCCTCCCCCCCACCAAGCTCCACTGCTCCATCCTGGCGGAGGACGCCGTCCGGGCGGCGGTGGCCGACTACCGGAAGAGACAGCCGGGCGCATGAGGCCCCTGATCGGCGCGCACACCTCCATCGCAGGCGGCCTGGCCAACGGCCTGATCGAGGGCCGGCGCATCGGCGGGACGACCGTTCAGGTGTTCACCAAGAACGCCTCGCAGTGGCGCGCCCCGGCGCTGTCTGACGAGGCCGTCGAGGCCTTCAGACGGTCCCGGACCGAGACCGGCCTCTCCCCCGTCGTGGCCCACGACTCCTACCTCATCAACCTCGCCTCGTCCGACCCGACGATCGCCGGGAAGTCCTTCGACGCCTTTTTGGAGGAACTCCGGCGGGCCGAGACCCTCGGCATCGACCACCTGGTCACGCACCCCGGCGCGCACAAGGGGGACGGCG
>Ga0209399_10000196_pt1 | contig 37924 bp, 34 predicted proteins | sample OV2TP3_FD_184130 | JGI IMG/M metagenome (GOLD analysis project Ga0209399, IMG submission 184130) | Hot spring microbial communities from Beatty, Nevada to study Microbial Dark Matter (Phase II) - OV2 TP3 (SPAdes) (version 3) | ecosystem: Environmental > Aquatic > Thermal springs > Hot (42-90C) ... | reverse complement strand
ATCCTTCTGGCGCGGGTTCCGCCCGGCGAGGCCGACGACCTGACCCAGGAGGTTTTCCTGCTGGCCTTGCGGCGAATCCACACCTTGCGGGAAACAGGGGCGTTCGGCGGGTGGCTGGCGGCCATTGCCCGCAACCGCGCCAACGACTTCTACCGCCGCCGGCGGCCCGCCGACGAGCTCCCCGAAGCGCTCCCCGGCAAGAGCACCGCCGAAGACGCCGAAGCCCGCGCCGCGCTCGAAGCCATCCGCTCCCTGCCCGAGGCCTACCGCGAAACCCTCATCCTCCGCCTGGTCGAAGGCCTCACCGGCCAGGAAATCGCCGGCCGCACCGGCCTCACCCCCGGCTCGGTGCGCGTCAACCTCCACCGCGGCATGAAGCTGCTGCGCGAAAAATTGGGAAGGACAGAGTCATGAAAGACGAAAACGTGAAGAACCATTACCTCTGGGACGGCTCGGGCGAGCCCGACCCCGAAACCCAGCGCCTGGAGAAACTCCTCGGCCGCTACCGCCACCGCGAAGGCGCCGAGCCCGACTGGTCCGGCGTCCAGCCGCCGCTGGTCGCCATGCCGCGCCTGCCCCGACAAAGTCGGGGTTGGCGCTGGCTGGCTGCCGCGGCTGTGCTCGTCGCGCTTGTGGGCGCCGGCGTCTGGCTCACGATGCGCCCGGAAGAAAGCTGGTGGCAGGTCGTCCACGTCGAAGGCGCGCCGCAGATGGGCGACGAGGCTGTGGACTCGACCGCCGCGCTGGCGCCCGACCAGTGGCTGGAAACCGACTCCAACTCCCGCGCACGCCTCGAGAGCCTCATCGGCGCCGTCGACATCGAGCCCAACACGCGCTTGCGCCTGCTGCGCGCCGGCGTCACCGAGCACCGCCTCGAGATGCAGCGCGGCACCATCCACGCCACCATCTACGCCCCCGCGCGCCAGTTCTTCGTCGAGACCCCTTCCGCCACCGCCGTCGACCTCGGCTGCATGTACACGCTGGAAGTCGCCGACTCCGGCGCCGGCCGCGTCGAAGTCACCGCCGGCTGGGTCGCTTTCGAGATGAACGGCCGCGAGTCCTTCATCCCCGCCGGCGCGCAGTGCGAAACCCGGCCCGAGGTCGGCCCGGGCACACCCTGCTTCACCGACGCCTCCGAGAACTTCAAAGGCGCGCTCGTTCGCCTCGACTTTGAGAAGCTCGCTCCCGCCGAGCGCGACGGCGCGCTGAAGACCATTCTCGTTGAGGCGCGGCCGCGCGACGCCTTCTCGCTCTGGCATCTGCTCAACCGCGTCGACCCGGTCGAGCGCCCGCAGGTCTACGACCGCCTCGCCCAGCTCGCCCCGCCGCCCGACGGCGTCACCCGCGACGCCGTCCTGCGCGGCGACCGGCAGGCGCTTGACCTCTGGTGGGACGCCCTCGGCCACGGCGACGCCTCCTGGTTCCGCTTCTGGAAGCGCGACCTCCCCCAGCAAACTCCGTAATTCTGTTCCTTTTCTGTTCAGCCCAGTGGCCCCTGCCACTGGGCTACTCCGTCTCTGCGTGCTCTCGGAGCGAGGCGAAGCCGAGCGAAGACCCTGAGCGAAGTCAGCCGTAGGCGGACGCAGTCGAAGGGTGCGCCTCTGCGGTTGGATTTTCTCATCCGTGTCCATCCGTGTTCATCCGTGGTTTTCCTAAGCTGTTAACACTCTCTCTTTCCCCCGCGTCTTGCACCGCGACATTCGCAAGCTCACGGAGGAGATGAAACCATGAAGAGCCAGCGCCTTCTCGTCGCCCTCACCCTCACCAATCTCGGCCTCCTGACGTTTCAACTCGTGCAGGTTCGGCCCGCCGAGGCGAAGAACGTTGCTCCGGTGCTCCGGGGCCGCGCGCTCGAAATCGTCGACGAGCACGGCCGCGTCCGCGCCAGCATCACCATCCAGCCGGCGGTGACGATGGACTCTCGCGCCTACCCCGAAACCGTGCTGCTGCGCTTGAGCGATCCCGTCGCCGGCCCCGGCGTAAAACTGGCCGCCTCAAAGGACGGCGCCGGGCTTCGCCTCGGGGACGGCTCAGGGACCACCGGCATTGATGTCCACGCCAAGGCGGCGGGGAGCTTCGTGAAGATTACCAACCGGCAGGGACAGGAGCGGCTCATCAAGCCCTAGCTCCCGCTGAGAATCCGAACCCAACGGAGGAGAAAATGACCCGCTCACTCGCCGTCGCCCTGGCCCTTCTCGTCCAGGCGCTGTTCGCCTTCGCCCACGCTTCGCAGCGCTCCCAGCCCGAGCACGTCGTCCTGGTCTCCGAGAACGAGCCCGGCCAGACGCTCATCGTCCGCGGCGCCGTGTACGCGCCCGACGGCGTCACGCCCGTCCCTGGCCTCGAGCTCCGCGTCCACCACACCGACTCGATGGGCTACTACTGCATGCCCCCCTCGCCCGAGCGCGACCGCACGCTCCCGCGCGACAACTGCCCCGACTCGCCGCCCAACACCGCCCGCCTCCGCGCCACCCTCACCACCGACGCCCAGGGCCGCTTCGAGTTCCACACCATCAAGCCCGGCTCTTACCCCAACTCGCGCAACCCCGCCCATATCCACTTCCAGGCTTCGGGCGCGGGCTTCCCTTCGCAGTGGCCGCACGACCTGAACTTCGCCGGCGATCCCTACATCGGTGATGACGCTCTCGCCGCGAACGCCAAACTGGGCAAGTTCCGCTTCATCTGCGACCCGCAGCCCGTCGGCCGCGGCAAGGGCATCCAGTGCAAGTACAACATCCGCCTCGAGAAGAAGTGAGGAGAGCCCCATGACCACCAATCCGCGGCTCGTTCGCACCCTGCTCCTGGTCGCCGCCCTTATCGCCGGCTCACTGCCGGCGCAGGCGCCCACCGAGCCCACCACCTTCCGCGTCCGCGACGGCGACACCGCCGTCCAGTTCACCATCACCAAGTGGTCGGTCTTCAAGGAGGAGGGCCGCTTCCGCGACTTCAGCGGCACCATCCACTACGACCCGCAGAACCCCGCCGCCTCCCGCGTTGAGTTTGAAATCCGTGTCGCCAGCATCGACACCAAGATCGGCGCCCGCGACCGCACCCTGCTGAGCGAAGACTTTTTTTACGCCGACCGCTACCCCACCATGACCTTCCGCAGCTCGCGCGTGGTGCCGGCCGGCAAAGATACCTTCCTGGTCACCGGCCCGCTGACTATCCGCGGCGTCACTCGCCAGATCACCGCGCCCGTCCGCCTGCTGGGTTTCTCGCACTACAGCGACAACCACGGCCGCGAGCGGGTCGACATCGCGGGGTTTGAAACCAGCTTCACCCTCGACCGCACCACCTTCGGCGTCAACGGCACCCGCTGGTCGGGCGGCCAGCTCATCCTCGGCAACGAAGTCAACGTCACCCTGCTGGTCAGCGTCGAGAACCGCGTCCCCGCCTCCCGCACCGCCGCCCGCTAGCCAACAGGATTGTGGAACCACGGATGAACACGGATAGACACGGATTAAGGCAAGAAGCAAGGCGGGGCAACCCTTCAGGGTTGCCATCCACGTCACGTTGATTGCCTTGGGCTTTAGCCCCTGAGGTTTGCAGGGTTCGCCGTCAGGGCACGGCTTCAGCCGTGCCGAAAAGAATGCCGCGCGCAGCGCAACCGGGGAAGGGGTTTGGGGAAACCCTCGTCGGGTTTCCCCAACGGGTTATCAATGGTTCCTCAGCCTGACCTACGAAGCACGGCTGCCAACAGCACCAGGAACGGCAGCTCCAGCAGCGGCTCAACCACTTGCGTCAGCGCCACCTGCGGGTAGGCGGGAAACAGCACCAGCGCCAGCGAGAGCGTGAGCGGCGAGTTGCGCGCCACCGCCGTGCAGGCCAGCGCCGCGCGCGTGGGCGCGGAAAAATTCGCCGCCCGTCCTGCCCCCACGGCCACCGTCGCCATCAGGAAAAAGAACAGCGCCAGCGGCGGTAGCAGCAGCAACACCACCCGCGGCTGCGCGAACAACACCCCGCCCTGCTGCGCGAACACCGCCACAATCAGCAGCGTCAGCGCCGCGTACTGCGCCACCACCGCGCTGCGCTCCGCCGCCGGCCCCGACGCCAGGCGCCGCGCTGCCTGCGCCAGCGCAAACGGAATCACGATGTAGAGCAGAAAGCTGCGCGCCACCGCGCCCAGCTCCAGCGGAATCAGCGCGCTCGTGAACACCCACAGGTAGAGCGGCAGGAGGGCCAGTTGCAGCAGGAGGTTCCACGGTAGCAGCGCCAAGTTGAGCGCCGTGTCGCCCCGCGCCAGCGCCGTGAACACCAGGTACCAGTCCGTGCACGGCGTCACCAGCACCAGCACCAGACCCAGCCACAGCGCCCGCTCGTCGCGCAGGAACAGCCAGCCCAGCCCGTAGGCCGCGAGCGGCGTGAGGACGAAGTTCAGCCCCAGCGCCGTCAGGAAGTAACGCCGATGGCCAAGAGCCACGCGCAGGCGCTGCAGCGGCACCCGATGGAAGACGGCAGTGAGCAGCAGGATGAGCGCCGGCGTCAGGAGGCGCTCGGCCTGCGCCGCCGCCTGCGGCGCCGCCCGCGCCACCGCCAGCCCCGCCGCCACCGCCGTCAGCAGCAGCGCCGGCTCCAGCCTCTCCATCCCGCTGAACTCAGTCTGTGGTTTCATCGGAACCTGGCAAAAGTCGCGCTTGGGAAGGGCGGGGTTTCTCGGAGCAAAGCGTAGATCCTGAGCTTGCCGAAGGGAACCCCGCCGTAATCGCTCGCAAAGAACTACCGGGCTTTAGCCCCTGAAGCGCTTCTGCCTTCTGCCTTCAGCCGGAAAGCACCTTTGTCTCCCACGGCGAGCGCAGCTCGTAGCTCACCCCGCGCCAGGTCATCCGCCGCGACCCGGCCGAGAGCAGAAAACTCAGCGCCATCAAAAACGGCGCCAGCGCCGCCTGCAGCGTCGGGCTCCACCACGTCCGCCGCAATTGCTCGGCGTGCTCCGGCATCACCAGCAGCACCGACGCCAGCCGGTACGCGCCCTTGGCCACCGACAGCGCGGAAATCCCCAGCAGCGTCATCACAATCAGCAGGCTCGCCTTCCAGTCCCCCGCAAGGCGGGGCCACGCCGCCAGCCCCAGCCCGTACACGAACACACCGCAGTAAAAAACGTGCACGCCCAGGCCCGGCCACCACAGCTTGGGCTCATAGACCCGCGTCAGCAGGAGCTGCCGCGTCGTCCACTCCAGCAGCTTCGACCACGTGGTGGCGTGATGCGTGGTCACCAGGCACTGCGGCACGAACACGATGCGGCGCTTCGCCGCCCGCAGCGCCCGGGTCAGCATGTAGTCGTCGCTCACACAGCCGGCCCAGTGGCGCCGCGCGTCCACCTCATCGAACGTCGCCCGCCGCACCGCTGTCCCGCCGCCCCAGCAGAAGTTCCGTCCCCACTCGCCCATGTAGGTCACCGCCGGCGCGTTCCAGGCCGACTGCAGCCCACTCAAGAAGTCGCCGGCCGGGATGTACCAGCGGAACGTGCTCGCCGCGCCCACGGCCGGGTCCGAGAGATGTGCCACCAACGTCCGCACCCACCGCGGCCCCGGCCTTCCGTCCGAGTCGGCGAAGATGAAGACTTCGCTCTCCGCCCGTGCCGCGGCTACGCCGGCCAGCAGGTTGTTGACTTTCTCGCCACGGCCTTCCGGTTTGCCTGCGATGACGACCCGCGCCGGCCGCTGCGCCCTGGCCGCCACTCGCTCGCACACCGCGCGCGCCGGGTCGTCCCCGCTAGCCATGACGAAGATGATTTCTAAATTCGGGTAGTCCTGCTCGACCAGCGAAGTCAGGTTGTGCTCGAGCTCTTCATCCAAGCCTTTGCAGGGACAGATGAGCGTAGCGGGCGGCGCGTAGTCGGCCAAGGGCTCGCTCATTCGCCGTCGCACGAAGGCCAGGAAGCGCGGGCCATCCTGCAGCGCAATCAGGCTCTGCACCACCAGCAGCGCCGCCAGCACGAAGAACACCGTGAGCATAGGCCCGCGAGTCTATCTGCCCGTGCGCCGAATTGACAATTCCTTTGCGCCGCACTAGCATCCCCCAGCCCCCGGAGAACGCACATGAGCCAGGAACAGCTTCTCGAGCAGGTTCATCGTCTCAAGGCCGACCTCGAAGACGTCGAGTACCGGCTGAAGAACAACGACATCCCCGTGCCGGTGCTGGAGGACTTCAAGTCGGCCATCGACCACATCCGCCTGACCTTGTGGGGGATCCTGCAATCCTCCGGCCCCGACCGCTACGAGGCCGCCGCCACCATCATCCGCTTCCGCATCCGCCGCGCCGACGACATCTGCAAGCAGATCGTCTCCGACATCGACGCGCTCGACATCACCGTCGACTCGCCCGAGCTGAAGAGCCTCCACGACACCCTGAGCGGCACCGTCAGCCGCATCCACCAGCTCTACAAGAGCACCCGGTAGCCCGGACCGGCGCGGCGCCGCGAGCTGCGCCGCCCCGCCGCACGCGCGAATTGACAATTCCCGCGCGCCCCCCTAGCATCGGCTCCAGGCAGAGAAACACCATGAGCCAGGAGAAACTTCTGCAACAAGTTCAGCTCCTCAAGGCGGAGCTGGGGGAAGCCGAAGCCCGGCTGCAGCAAACCGACCTCCCCGTCGCGGTGCTCGACGAGTTCAAGTCGGCCCTCGACCACATGCGCCTCACCCTGCTGGGGGTCTCTCATTCATCGGGCGAGGATAAATACGAAGCCGCCGCCGCTATCCTCCGCTCGCGCATGCAGCATGTGGTGGAAACCTGCAAACGGATCGTCTCCGATATTGACGCCCGCGAGATCACCGTTGAATCACGCGAGCTCAAGGAGTTGCACGACGCCCTCAGTGCAACCGTCCTCCGCATCAACCAACTTTACAGGACCGGTAGCTAGGCGAGCCCCAGCAGCGGGCAAAGCCAGCGCAGCAGCGCCAGCAACACCACGAAACCGAACACATCCAGCAGCAGCCCGGCGCGCAGCATCGCCGGCAGCGGCACGCGCCCCGAGCCGTAGACGATGGCGTTGGGCGGGGTCGAGACCGGCAGCATGAAGGCCAGGCTGGCGGCAATCGTCACCCCCAGCGCCGGCGGCACCACGGCCACGCCCGCCGCCGCCGCCACCGCAATCGTCACCGGCACCAGCATGGTGGCCGAGGCCGTGTTCGACGCCGTCTCGGTGAAGAGCGTGGTGAAGCCGATGGCCACTCCCACCAGCAACCACAGAGACGGCTCGCCCACCGCCCCCAGCAGCCCGCGCGCCATGCGCTCGGCCAGCCCGGTCGACTGCAAGAGCGTCCCCAGGCTCAGCCCGCCGCCGAACAGTAGAATCGTCCCCCAGTCGATTTTCACCGCGTCGCGCCAGCCCAGCGCGCCCCGCGGCGGCTTCAGGCTCACCGGCAACACGAAGAGCAGCGCCGCCGCCAGCATCGCCACCACGCCTTCGTCCAGCCGCTCGCTCAGCAGGAGGTAGAGCGGGTCATCGGTCCCGCGTGCCAGTGCGACTATTCCCGGGAGCACCCACAACACTACCGCCGTCAGAAAGGCCACCAGCGTGTAGGTCTGCGCCCGGCCCCACTGCGCCAAGTCCTTGCGCAACAGCTCCGCCGCGCCCGCCAGCCCCTCCAGCCGCCGTGCGGGCGCCGGATGCAGGAAGCGCACCACCAGCGCCACCACCACGAACAGCGCCACCGCCACCGGCACGCCCAACAGCATCCACTGGAAAAAAGGGATGCGCACGCCGGCCAGGTCGCGCAGCATCCCCAGCCCGATAAGGTTGGGCGGCGAGCCCACCGGCGTCGCCAGCCCGCCGACGGAGGAGGCGTAAGCGGTCATCAGCATCAGCCCGACTACGTAGCTGCGCCCGGCGCGCTCGAACGCCGGCCCTTCGGCGGCGAACAGCCGCTCCAGCGTTCCGCTCACGCCCAGAAGGATGGGAAACAGCATCGCCACTGTGGCGGTATTGCTGATCCACATCGAGAGCAGGAAGGCGGTCAGGCCGACTCCGAGCCGGATGCGCGCCGGCGAGCCCGCCGCCCAGCGCCCGCCCAGCACCGCCAGCGCCACGCGGCGGTCGAGCCCATTCACCATCATCGCCCGCGCTATCAGGAAGCTGCCCAGAAAAAGAAAAATCACCGGCGCCGCAAAAGGGCGAAAGACGGCGGCCGCGTCGGCCACTCCCGCCAGCACGGCCAGCGCCGGGCCCAGCAGCGCCGTGGCGGGAATCGGAATCGCCTCGGTGATCCAGAAGACGATGACGAGGGTGAGAATCGCCGCCAACCGCTGCTGCGCCGCCGGCAGTCCCGCGGCGAGCAAGTAGACCGCCAGCGCCGCCAGCGGCCCGGCCAGCAGCCCCGCGCGGCGCCGCCAGAGCTCGAACCGCTCCTCCGCGGGCGAGAGAACTTCCGCTGCGGCGCGATCGCTCATCAAAGAGGGAATCTACGACGAAAACACGCGGGTAGCCACCTGGGCGGCGACCTTGTCGAGCGCCTCGAAAAACTTCCGCCCGGCGTGCTCGGCCTTGTCTTTCATCTGCGGCACCGGGTCGAGCAGCGGCGCGATGCGCCCGCTGAAGAGCGTCTCCCGCGCCTGGGGGTCGCGGTAGTCTTCCGCCGCCCCGGCCAGGTCCTCCACTTGTTCCGGCCTCAGGCTCAGGCTCTCGCCGATGGCGCGCCAGAACCCCTCGGCGAACCGCCGCGCGCCTTCGGCGTCGCGCACCTTGAGCGGGCCCAGCTTGAACCGGTGCAGCCGCTCGCCGCAGCGCTCCGTCACCAGCCGCCCCAGCAGCACCAGCGCCTCGCGCCCGATGCGGTTCGAGCGCGCGGCGAACTGGTCGGGCGGGTTCTTCAGCCCCGGCCGGTCGAACCCCATCACGTAGGAATCAATGAACCGCGGGATGAGCCGCTCGCCTTCGAGGTGTCCCAGCACCCGCGTCGCGGCGTCGGTCGCGCGCTGCTCCACTGTCTTCCCTGCTGCCATCGCGCCACTCTAGCCGCTGTGCCCCGCCGAGGCAACCCATCTCGCCGATTGAATTTGCTCTCCCGCGCGGGTATGCTCTGTCTCTCGGGACGCAGCCATCGTGGCCGACTCCGGTGCCAGGAAAAACCTCCGCGCGCTCATTGCTCTCGCGCTGTTCGCCGCGGCCAGCCTCTGGCTCACCTACCGCGCCCATCAACTGGCGGCCGCGCTCCGCGAGGCCAGGGAGGACGGGCGCTTCGCGGCCCTGCTCCACCAGCCCGCGCCCGACTTCACTCTGCCGCTCCTGCTGGCCGCCGAGGGCCAGCCCGCCGAGGTGGCCATCGCCGATCTCAAGGGCAAGATCGTCTTGATCAGCTTCTGGGCCAGTTGGTGCCGCCCTTGCCACATCGAGATGCCTCTGCTCAACCAGTATTACCTCTCCCGCCGCCATCAGGGCGTCGAAGTCATCGCCATCAGCACGGACTCCGACCGGGAGGCGGCCCTCCGCTACGCCCGCGACAATCGCTTCGCCTTCCCCATGGTCTGGGATGCGCAGGACACGGTGGCCAACCAGTACCGGATCAAGGCTCTGCCCACCCTGGTCATTGTCGACCCGAACGGCCGCATCACCCGGTTCGAGGAAGGGGCGCGCTTCAACCTCGAAGCCTGGCTCGACGCCCAAATCGCCGCCATCCACAGGCAGGGGCGCGAAGCCAAGAAAAGCCAGGCAGACTGAGCCATGCCACCTCTTCTCCGCTTCGATGACGTCAGCAAGACCTACCGCGCCTGGCGTGGCTGGCGTCGACAGCCCGTGCCGGCGCTCGACCGCCTCTCGCTGGAGGTGGAGCGCGGAGAGATCTTCGGCTTCCTCGGCCCCAACGGCGCCGGCAAGACCACAGCCCTTCACCTTCTTATGGGCTTCATCTTCGCCGACGGCGGCCGCGGCTACGCCTTTGACCTCCCCTTCGGAGACTCCCGTGCCCACCGCCACATCGGCTTCCTGCCTGAAAACCTGGCGTTCTACCGCCACCTGACTCCGGTGCGGCTGCTCCGCTTTTTCGGGCGTCTCAATGACGTTTCACCCGCCGACCTCAACCGCCGCGTCCCCGACCTGCTGGACCGATTGAAGCTCACCGAGGCCGCCCACCGCCGCATCGGCGGCTTCTCCCGGGGGATGCTCCAGCGCGTCGGTCTGGCCCAGGTCTTGATCCACGACCCCGACCTGCTGGTGCTCGACGAGCCCACCAGCGGCCTCGATCCCCTCGGCCGTCGCCTGGTCCGGCAGTTGCTCCTCGAGCTGAAGGAGCGAGGCAAGACCGTCTTCCTGAGCTCGCACCTGCTCTCCGAGATCGAGCTGGTGTGCGACCGGGTGGGGGTGATGGACCGCGGGCGCCTGCTCCGCACCGGGTCCGTCAGCGCTTTGCTGGAAGGCTCCACCCGGGTCGAGCTCACCGTGCGCGGCGCCGCCCCCGCCTGGCTGGAGCGCATGCGCGGGCAGGGGGCCGAAGTCAGCGCCCGCGCCCACCTGCACCAGGTTGTCCTCGACCGCCCGCAGCTTCGGCCCGCGGTGGAGCAGCTCTGGCTCGAAGGCGGCGAGCTCCTTTCCGTCATCCCGGCCCGCTCCACGGTCGAGGACTTCTTCATCGAGGCCGTCGCGGAAGCCGGCCCGCCCGGGGAAAAAGTACAATGAAAGTCTGGCTCATCGCCCTCAACACCTTCCACGGCTTGGTTCGCCGCCGCGCCTTGCTGGCGCTTATCCTCCTGTTTCTCTTTGTCTTCTCCGGCGCCTTCGCCACCCTCTTTCTCACCGCGCGCTTGCAGCGGGCCGGGTCGCCCGAGCAGGCGCGCCTCCTCCTCGCCGGCGAAATGGAAGGGTTAATGGTTTTCTACGCCGTCCTGACCCAAATCCTGGCGGCGATCCTGGCCGCGGTTGTCGTTCCCGAGGAGATCAAGAGCGGCACCGCCATCCCCACCCTCGGCCGCGCGCTCTCGCGCAGCCAGTTCCTGCTCGGGCAGTTTCTGGGGATGAACCTCCTGCTGCTCGGCTTCCTCGCCCTGGGGACGGTCGCCTTCATCGCTGTCCTGGCGGGGTATGGAGTCGCCCTGGGTTCCCACCTTCTTTTTGGGCTTCTCTACTCCTTTCTCCGGGCCTTGTGCATAGCCGCCCTGGCCTTCCTCTTCTCCAGCCGCGTCACCGCTGTCGTGGCCCTCTTCGCCGCTGTGTTCCTGCTTCAGCTCCCGGAGAGTGCAGGGTTGATTTCGCTGTTCTCCATCGAATGGGGCGAAAGACTGGGCCGCACTTCCGAGTACCTGCTCCCGGCCTGGAGCCTGCTGCCGTTCCAGAGCTATCTCCGCCTCAGTCAGGCTCCCGCGTCGAAAGGGCTGGAGTTCTACCTCGTCGGCATCGCTCACGCTGTAAACTACGCGCTGATCTGTCTGTTGCTTTCTGTCTGGGCCTTTCGTCGCCGCAGCCTCCTCCCGCCCGCCTGAGTCCTCTCCGATTCGCATTGACTCGCCGCGCAACCGCAGCCTAAGATGCCTCTTCGATTGTTCGGCTCGATGCGACGCCTTGCTCTCGCCTACTGCCTGCTCATCTCCGTTGCCGCTCTCGGCTTTGTGCCGGTGCCTTCGTCTGCTCCCCCGCCTCCGCCAACCCCGCCGCCCGAGCCCAATCCCTGGGTTGAATCCACGCTGGCCCAGATGACCCTCGACGAAAAAGTCGGCCAGCTCATCGTCCCGGCGCTCGACGCCCCCTTCCTCGACCCGCGCTCCACCGACCCCAAGGAGCTCGAGCGCTACGTGCGCCAGTTCCACGTCGGCGGCTTCCACACCTTCAGCCGCGACCCGGCCCGCTTCGCGGAGCTGCACAACCGCCTCCAGCAGGCCGCCAAAACTCCGCTGCTCATCACCGCCGATCTCGAGGGCGGCGTCGGTTACCTGCTCAACGGCCACGGCACCCGGCTTCCACGGGCCATGGCGCTGGCCGCCACCGGCAGCGACGACCTGGTCTACCAGGCCGGGCGCATCGCCGCGCTCGAAGGCCGCGCCCTCGGCGTCGGCGTCAACTTCTACCCCGTGGTCGACGTCAACAACAACCCGCGCAACCCCATCATCAACATCCGCGCCTTCAGCGAAGACCCCGGGCAGGTGGCCCGCTTCGCCGCCGCCTACATCCGCGGCGCGCAGGAGGCCGGCCTGCTCGCCACCGCCAAGCACTTCCCCGGCCACGGCGACACCGCCGCCGACTCCCACATCGAGCTGCCCGTCATCGAGCTGGGCCGCGAGCGCCTGAACCAGATCGAGCTGCCGCCCTTCCAGGGCGCCATCGACGCCGGCGTCGCCGCCGTCATGACCGCGCACATCTGCCTGCCCAAGCTCGAGCCCGAAGCCTGCCTCCCCGCCAGCCTCTCGCCCACCCTCACCACCAAGCTATTGCGCGAGGAGATGCACTTCCCCGGCCTCATCGTCACCGACGCCCTCACCATGAGCGGCATCACCAACCAGTACATCCCCGAAGAGGCCGCCGTGCGCGGGGTCAAGGCCGGCGCCGATATTCTCCTCATCCCCGTGGACGTCGAAAAAACTTTTCGCGCCCTCAAGCACGCCGTCGAGTCGGGCGACATCCCCGTCGAGCGCATCGACGCCTCCGTCCGGCGCATCCTCGAGGCCAAGGCGCGGCTCGGGTTCAACCAGAGCCGGCTCGTCGACGCCGCACAGCTCGAGCGCGCCCTCAGCAACCCCGAGCACCAGCGCCTGGCGCAGACCATGATCGAGCGCGCCCTCACGCTGGTGCGCGACGAGCACCAAACCATCCCGCTCCAGCTCAAGCCCAAGCAGCGCGTGCTCTGGCTCACGCTGCTCGACGCCCCGAACGGCTGGCGCGACCGTCCCGGTGAGGCCTTCGGCCAGGCGCTGCGGGCGCGCTACCCCGAGGTCGACTTCATCGAAGCCCGGCTCGACAACACCTCGACGCGGGAAACCGTGGCGCAGGTCAAGGAGCTCGCCGACCTCGCCGATGCCGTGGTCGCCAGCGGCCACATCCGCGTCGCCGCCTACAAAGGCTCGATCGACTTGACCCAATGGCAGCTCGATCTACTCCGCCACCTCTCCAAGTCGGAGAAGCCGTTCACGTTTACCTTGTTTGGGAGCCCGTATCTGCTGAGCTTCGTCCCTGAGCTGCCCAGCTACATCCTCACCTACGAGTACTACCCCGAGGCCGAGCGTGCCGCCGTGCGCGCGCTGGCCGGCGACATCCCCTTCACCGGCACGCTCCCCGTCTCGCTCCCCGAGGCCTACCCCCTCGGCCACGGCCTCAAGACCCAAGTGGCCAACTCGCACTGAGTTCTTCCCGTGCGCTCACACCACTGTCTGTTCAGCCCAGCGGCCCCTGCCGCTGGGCCGAGGAGGTCGCTATGAAGAATCGAGTCTTCAGTGCAATGGCTCTGGGCCTCATGTGCTTGCTGCTGGCCGTTGCCGCGCCGGCGCAGGAGAAGAAGCTCAAGGTCTACATCTCGGTTGACATGGAAGGCATAGGCGACGTCGTCACCCGCGACCAGACCGGCCCGGCGGGCTTCGAGTACGCCCAGGCGCGCAAGTGGATGACCGCCGAAGCCAACGCCGCCATCGGCGCGGCGTTTGAGGCTGGCGCCACCGAAGTGCTGGTCTCGGACTCCCACGGCAACGCGCTCAACCTGCTGGCCGACGAGCTCGACCCGCGCGCGCGCCTCATCCGCGCCTGGCCGCGCACGCTCATCATGATGGACGGGATTGACGACACCTTCGATGCCGTCCTCTTCATCGGCTACCACGCCTCGGCCGGCAAGCGCCACGCCACGCTGGCGCACACAATGTCGAGCGCGCGCATTTACCACATCAAGCTCAACGGCCTGGAAGTCCCCGAAGGCGGGTTCAACGCCGCCATCGCCGGGCACTTCGGCGTGCCGGTGGTCATGATCAGCGGCGACCAGACGGTCATTGCCGAAGTGCGCGCGCTGGTCGGCCCCATCGAGGCCGCCGAGGTCAAGCACGGCTCCGGCGTCGTCGCCGTGATGATGCACCCGACCAAAGCGCAGGAGCTGATTCGCGAGAAGACCAAAGCCGCGCTCGGCCGGCTTAAAGACTTCAAGCCGTGGAAGCTCGAGACTCCGATAACGATGGAGATTGCTTTCAAGTGGGAGCGCGACGCCGAGCTCGCCGGCATGATCCCCGGCGCCAAGATGCTCGACGGCCGCACGGTGCAGTTCACCGGCAAGGACATGGTCGAGCTCGCCGGCCTGGTCGAGGTCATCGCCAACCTCGAAACCGGCCGTTGATCGCCTCTCAATCCTTGTTCGCCGCAGATGTCCTGCATGTTTCAGTAACACGGCTGCAGAGGAATTTCCCTCTTGACAGCTTCCTTTTTTTTTTGCTATCTGAAATCAGAACTTAGAGGGGCTCCGGCGGCCATGAAAACGCGATTCATCCTTCTCTTCTTGGCGGTTTCTGCAGTCAGTCTCGGAACATTTTTCTTTCTTGGACAAGTTTCGGCACAAACGGGAACCACATTCACTCCGGCCCAGTATTTCCAGGCAACGGACGGGGGAATGGCCCAGTACGGCTATGCCATGCAGCAGGCAACCTCCTCCTCGCAAACCCTTCAGGCCTTGGCGGACTGGAACACCTACGTAAGCTCGCGCACTCAATGGGGCCTTTCGTCGACTCTTGTCTCCCGCCTGGCCGCAGCCGACTGGAAGGCCCGAGGGGCAGGGTCGCCCACGATAACTCCAGAGCAGCTTGCAGCGGCGGCGACCCGCTTGATCAATGCCAGGCTAGCAACTATGACCGCCGAGCAGCAACAACAGGGCTTCAAGCGAATGATGAGGGAAGTCACCCCTAAAGGGAATCTGGCATTGAACCCGCTGGTTTCCTACATGAGCGCTACAAGGCAGAGTGACGGGAGGTGGACTGTCACTATAAGTCCGCCGGGTTTTTCTAGACGCAAATCGGTATTTGCGCAATTCGCCCCGGGCATGGTGAGCAGATCAGAAAACTTCTATCCCGGCGAGGCAATGCTGGTGAGCTATTCCTTGGCCTCCGAGGACATGGGATATGGGTTGGACTTCCAGGCCATGATCAAGAAACGCATTGGCGATTTGACGGGCCTCGACATGGGCAGCCGCTCATTGTACGGGGAGAACGGGTACTTCGTCCGCCGGCCGCTGAACACGTTTCTGACCGAAGAAGCGATCAGCCAGTACTTCTTCGAGCTCGGGTTTTGAGTTGAAGGGGCAGAGTCATCCATGAGGCGAAACCTAGTCCTTACTGTCCTCCTCTTGGTTGTTTGTGTGGCATGCGAGACCCCTGGTTGTCAACCGCCTGGAGGCACCATCTTCATTCGCGGACCGTTTCACGAAATAGTCACAGTCCAACGCTTCACACCAGTTCAGAATGCGTGCTGCCTCAATCCACCATTTGGCGATTGCGCGGACTTTGCCGTGGTGGCCTTGGACGAAAACGGCAGAGCTGGCGTCGCAGGGATGGTGGACAACCAGCAGTATGTCGGGTTCGGTATCCCTGCGGGCTGCCGGAGCGACTTCCCCACCTTCGTTCCTTGTTCAGGAGAAGCCGACATGATCTGCACGGTACCGACTCTGGCGATAGCGCCGCGGGGAACCTTGACGATTGCTGGTCCCGGAGTCGCATGCGAAGAGATTCCGACGGACACGGGAGAGATACCTCCGAGTAATGAGCGCGAACCGATAGGATCCACAATGGAGGTCTGCAACAGGACAACCATTACCGTTGAGATCAATGGTCATTCAGTCTCGGCGATCGGGGGCAAAGGAAGCACAGCCTCTTCGGTGGCTTTCGCCCTCGCCAACAAGATCGCCTCGCATCCGAACCTGATGTCTATGGTCGATGTGGCGGTGCTCAACAATGAGATTGTAGTTCAGGCCGAGCAGGAAGGGATTGATTTTGCATACCCGTGGTTCAGTTCATGCTCGTACACTCAAGATTTCTTCTCTGAGTGCGCCTTCTGGGCTGAGCGCTCCCCTATCTCAACGTTGGTGCCGCCCCCCGAGTAGTCGCCTTACAATTCATAAGTCTGAGCGCGGAAGACCGGCGTTGCGCACGCCGCAGGACACCGGCAAGGACATGCCTGAGCTCGCCGGCCTGGTCGAGGTCATCGCCAACCTCGAAACCGGGCGTTGACCTGCACTGGGGCGCGGCCTAAGATGGCACTCCCCGCTGCCACCATCTGTTCAGCCCAGTGGCCCCTGCCGCTGGGAGAGGAGGGCACCATGGCCAAGGTTCTCCGTTGCCGGGAAGTCGGCGTGGACTGCGACTTCGAAGCCCGCGGCGCCACCGTGGAAGAGGTCATCGAGAAGGCCCGCGTCCACGCCCGCGACGGGCACGGTTTCCCCGACATTCCGCCCGAGCTGGTCGAGCGGGTCAAAGCCCTGATTCACGACGAATAGTACGCATGGCACGTGACCAGAATCGCCCGCTGCGCCAGCAGCTTGTCCGCCTGCTCGATTGGCGCGACGCGCACCTGCACTTCGACGATGTGGTGCGTGGCTGGCCGGCGAAGCTGCGCGGCGCCAAGCCGCGCGGCGCGCCCCACACCGCCTGGCAACTGGTCGAGCACCTGCGCATCTGCCAGTGGGACATCCTGGAGTTCTGCCGCAACCGCAATTACAAGGAAATGCCGTTTGAAGACTACTGGCCGCGCACGGCGTCGCCGCCGAGCGCCGCCGCGTGGGAGAAAAGCGTGCGCGCCTTCCGCGCCGACAACGAAGCGATGCAGCGGCTGGTCGCCAATCCCAAGACCGACCTGTTCGCCCCCATCCCGTGGGGCTCGCGGCAGACGATTCTGCGCGAGGCCGTGCTGGTGGCCGACCACAACGCCTACCACCTCGGCCAGCTGGTGCTGCTGCGGCGGTTGTTGGGCGCGTGGGGAAGATAGTTGAATCGTTATTGGTTGATTCGTTGAATCGGAACCGTCAGCCTGCTACAGTGCGATGTTTTCCGAATCAACGCTTCAACGAATAACGATTAACTTTTCGCAAGGAGGTCTTCGTGAGAGTGATCCGTCTCGTGGTGGTGGCGGCGGCGCTTCTCGCGCCGGCAGCTCTCTCCGCCCAGGCGCCGCTTGAACAAATGGTGGACGAGGAGCTGGCCTGGCTGCTGGCGACCTACAAGCACTTCCACAGCCACCCCGAGCTTTCCTACGAGGAGAAAGAAACTGCCGCGCACGTGGCCGATGAGCTGCGGCAGCTCGGCTTCGAGGTGACGGAGAACGTGGGCACCTACAATGTCGCCGACCGCACCAGCTACGGTCTGGTGGCCGTGCTGCGCAACGGCGCCGGGCCCACCGTCTGGGTGCGCACCGACCTCGACGGTCTGCCCATCGACGAGAAGACGGGCCTGCCGTATGCCAGCCGCGTGCGGGTCAAGGTCGCCGCCGGAGAGACCGGCGTGATGCACGCCTGCGGCCACGACCTCCACATGACCAACTTCCTCGGCACCGCCAAGCTGCTCACGCGGACGAAGGACCGCTGGTCGGGCACGTTGGTGCTGCTGGGCCAGCCCGCCGAAGAGGTGGGCGCCGGCGCCACCGCCATGTTGCGCGACGGGCTCTACACCCGTTTCCCGCGGCCCGACTTCGTCATTGCCTTGCACGACAGCGCCTCGCTGCCCGCGGGCACCGTCGGCCTGCGCGAAGGCTACGCCCTGGCCAGCGCCGATTCGGTCGACATCGTGGTGCGCGGCGCGGGCGGCCACGGCGCCTACCCGCACACCACCAAGGACCCCGTTGTGCTGGCCGCGCAGATCGTGCTGGCGCTGCAGACCATCGTCAGCCGCGAGACCAACCCGCAGGACGCCGCCGTGGTCACCGTCGGCTCCTTCCACGCCGGCACCAAGCACAACATCATCCCCGACGAGGCGCGGCTGCAGCTCACCATCCGCTCCTACAAGCCCGAGGTGCGGCAGAGGATTATTTCCTCCATTGAGCGCATCTCGCGCGGCCTGGCCGAGGCCGCGGGCATCCCGCCGGAGCGCGCGCCGACGGTTAGGGTGAGCGATGGCACGCCTTCGACCTACAACGACCCGGCGCTCACCGAGCGCCTGGCGGGCATCTTCGAGCGCGTGCTGGGCAAGGAGAACGTCATCCACACCGACCCGGTGATGGGCGCGGAAGACTTCAGCCACTACACGCTGGTGGGCCGCCAGATTCCCACCACCATGTTCTGGCTGGGCGCGGTGCCGCCGGCGCGCTGGAAGGAAGCCCAGGAAAAGGGCGAGACGCTGCCCTCGCTGCACTCGGCCGAATTTGCCCCCGACGCCGAGACGGCGCTGCGCACCGGCGTGCGCGCCATGACCGCCGCCGTCCTCGACCTGATGAAGACGAAGTAGCCGGCTGGCCGCGTCGCGGTTACCTATCGCGGCCGTTGGCGTCTAAGAAGCTGGAACCAAAGCTGTCTCCATTCGTATAAGTGGGAGTCGTGGCTTCTCGTCCAAAAAACCGTCGTGGAGGATTGTGCGCATGAACAGAATTAGACTCGTTGTCCTGCTGGGGATTCTGCTGCTGGGGACGGTGGCCATCGGGGCGCCGCCGGAGACGCGCCTGATGCGCTACCCCGACATTTCCAAAGAGCAAGTGGTGTTCGTCTACGCCGGCGACCTCTGGGTGTCGCCGCGCGCGGGCGGCGCGCTGGCCCGCCGACTCACCGCTCACCCCGGCGACGAGCTCTTCCCCAAGTTCTCCCCCGACGGCAAATGGATCGCCTTCACCGGGGAGTACGACGGCAACGCCGACATCTTCGTCATCCCGGCCGAAGGCGGCGAGCCGCGCCGCCTGACCTTCCATCCCGGCAGCGACCTGGTGCTGGGCTGGACGCCCGACGGCAAGAAGGTGCTCTTCCGCTCGACGCGCGCCAGTTGGACCACGCGCATCTTCCGGCAGTTCCTGGTCCCGGTCGAGGGTGGCCTGCCCGAAGCGCTGCCGATCCCCATCGGTGGCCCGGGCAGCTTTTCGCCCGACGGCAAGCGCATCGCCTACACGCCCAACCAGCGCGAGTTCCGCACCTGGAAGCGCTACCGCGGCGGCTGGGCGGTCTACATCGGACTCTACGACCTCGAAAAGAACACCTACGAAGAGCTGCCGCGGGTCAACGCCAACGACATGTTCCCCATGTGGCACGGCAACCACATCTACTTTGTCTCCGACCGCGACAAGGTGATGAACCTCTTCCGTTACGACCTGACCTCGAAGAAGACCGAGAAGCTCACCGACTACAAGGAGTACGACATCAAGTGGCCCAGCCTGGGCCCCGACGCCATCGTCTACGAGAACGGTGGGCAGATCTTCCGCTACGACTTGGCCGGCGGGCGCGCGGCGCAGATTCCCGTCAGTGTCGCCAGCGACCTGGTGACGGCGCGGCCGGAAATCAAGAGCGTGGCCGAGAACATCCGCGTCTACAACCTCTCGCCGACCGGCGTGCGGGCGCTGTTCGAAGCGCGCGGCGACGTCTTCACCCTGCCCACCAAGCACGGCAGCACGCGCAACCTCACCGACACGCCCGGCGTGCACGAGCTCAACCCGGCCTGGTCGCCCGACGGCAAGTGGGTGGCCTACCTCTCCGACCGCACCGGCGAGTATGAAATCTACCTGCGGCCGCAGAAGGGCGGCGAGGAAGTCCGCGTGACCACCGACGGCGAGTGCTACCGCTACGGGCCCGTGTGGTCCCCCGACTCCAAGAAGCTGCTCTACTGGGACAAGAAGCTGCGCCTGTGGTACACGGACATAGAGGCGAAGAAGCCGGTGCTCATCGACACCGACGAGTACCAGGAGTTCAACGGGGGCGACTGGGCGCCCGACAGCCTCTGGGTCACCTACGCCAAGACCGACCCGAACTTCGCCACCTCCGTCTACCTCTACTCGGTCGAGCAGAACAAGGTTTTTCGCGTCACTGACAGCTTCTACAACGACTTCAACCCCGTCTTCGACCACAACGGCAAGTACCTCTACTTCCTCTCCGACCGCTTCTTTTTCCCCAGCGGCGGCCGCTTCGACCCGCGCTTCAACTACTACAACACCACCGGCGTCTTCGCCGTCACCCTGAAGGCCGACGAAGCCTCGCCCTTCGCCCCGCGCAGCGACGAAGAGAAGGAAGCGGAGGAAGAAAAGAAGAAGGAAGGCGAGGGCAAGGAAGGCGAAGCCAAGCCGAATGAGCAGAAGAAGCCCGAGGGCGAAGCCAAGCCCGCCGAGAAGAAGGAAGGCGAGGAACCGGAGAAGGCCAAGGAGAAGGAGAAGCCCAAGCCCATCCAGGTGGACACCGACGGCATCGGCCGGCGTGTGGCGGCGGTTCCCATCCCGTCCGGCAACTACAACTCGCTGCTGGCGCGCAAGGACAAGTTTTTCTACCTCGCCGTGCCGATGGAGGCGTTCCAAGCCGGCGTGCCGGGGCCGCCGCGGCCGCGCAACGTCCTGCACGTCTACGACGTCAAGGAGCGCGAAGACAAGGCGCTGCTCGACGGCATCAACACCTACAACCTCGACAAAGAAGGCAAGAAGGTCATCTATCGCGCCGGCAACAACTTCGGCGTGGTGGACGCGGCGCCGGGCAAGGCCAAAGTGGGCGACGGCAAGCTCGACACCGCCAGCCTGCAGACAAGGGTCGACCCGCGCGCCGAGTGGAAGCAGATCTTCACCGAGGCCTGGCGCATCGAGCGCGACTTCTACTGGGAGCCCGGCATGGGCGGGCTCGACTGGGACAAGATCGGCAAGCGCTACGAGGCCCTGCTCCCCTGGGTCGCCCACCGCAGCGATCTAAACTACATCATCGGGGAGATGATCGCCGAGCTCAGCACCTCCCACACCTACGTGGGCGGGGGCGACATGCCGGACCGGAAGTCGCTGGGTGTTGGGCTGCTGGGCGTGGACTTCGAAGCCGACGGCGGCTTCTATCGCCTGGCCAAGATTTACCGCGGCGAGAACTGGAGCGACCAGACGCGCTCGCCGCTCACCGAGCCGGGCCTGAAGGTGAAGGAGGGAGACTACCTCATCGCCGTCAACGGCACGCCGGCGCCCGCGCCGGAGAACCCGTATGCCTACTTCCAGAACCTGGCCGGAAAAGTGGTGACGCTGAAGATCAACGACAAGCCCAGTGCCGAGGGCGCCTGGGAAATCCAGGTGACGCCCATCGGCAACGAATCCACCGTGCGCTACCTCGACTGGGTCGAGGCCACCCGCGCCAAGGTCGCCGCCGCCACCGGCGGGCGCGTGGCCTACATGCACGTGCCCAACACCACCATCGCCGGGCTCATCCAGTTTGACAAGTACCTGACGGCGCAGGCGGGGATGGACGCCATCATCGTGGACGAGCGCTACAACTCGGGCGGGATGATCCCCGACTTCTACACCGAGAAGCTGAAGCGGCAGCTCCTGGGGTTGGTTTCGCCGCGCGAGGGCAAGGACATCCGCTGGCCGCCGATCGCCATCTACGGGCCCAAGGTGATGCTCATCAACGAGCACGCCGGCTCGGGCGGCGACGCCTTCCCGCTCTACTTCAAGCAGGAGAAGATCGGGCCGCTGGTGGGGACGCGCACCTGGGGCGGGCTCATCGGCATCTCGCGCCAGGTTCCGTTGATGGACGGCGGGGCCGTGACCGCGCCGGAGTTCGCCTTCTGGTCGCCGGAGAACGGCGGGCAGTGGGTGGTGGAGAACTACGGGGTCGACCCGGATTACGAAGTCCAGCAGCGGCCCGACCTGGTGGTCAGCGGCCGCGACCCGCAGCTCGAAAAAGCCATCGAGCTGGTGCTGGAAGGGCTGAAGAGCTACCAGCCGCCCGGCGCACGCCCCAAGTACCCCAAGAAGAACTAGCTGAACGGCCTTACTGCGGGCGGGCGGCGGCGGGCTGGTTGCCGGTGCCGGGGCGGGCGGCCGCTGCCACCGGGCGCCTCAGGGCGAGCGCCGCACCCAGCGCGTGCTCGAGCACTTCGTCAATCGTCTTGACGAAGTGGAACTTCATCCCGCGCCGCAGGTGCTCGGGGACGTCTTCGAGCAGGTTGGGTTCGTTCTCCGCCGGGAGAATCATCTCGCGCACGCCGCTGCGCCGCGCCGCCAGCACCTTTTCCTTGATGCCGCCCACGGGCAGCACGTGTCCGGTGAGGGTAATCTCGCCGGTCATGGCCACGTAGGGCCGAACCGGCGTCTCAGTGAAGAGCGATACCAGCGCCGTCGCCATGGTCACGCCCGCCGAGGGGCCGTCCTTGGGCACCGCGCCCGCCGGCACGTGGATGTGCAGGTCCCACTTCTCGAACTCCGCCGGGTCGATGCCCAGCAGGTCGGCGTTGGCGCGCACCCAGGTAAGCGCCGCGCGCATGGATTCCTGCATCACGTCCTTGACCTGGCCGGTGACGGTGAACTCGCCCCGGCCGCGGGCCTCGCCGCGCGCCATGCGTGCCGCTTCGACGAACAGGATGTCGCCGCCCGCCGGCGTCCAGGCCACCGCCACGGCTACGCCGGGCTTGCGCGTGCGCTCTTCGAGCTCGGTCTCGATGCGGAAGCGCGGCACGCCCAGCAACTCGCGGACAACTTCGGGGGTCACATCGAGCACCCCTGTCGCGCCGCCAGCCACCTGCTTGGCGCGCTTGCGGCAGATGGTCGCCAGTTCGCGCTCCAGGTTGCGCACCCCAGCCTCGTGCGTGTATCGCCGGATGATTTCGCCCAAGCCGTCTTCGGTGAAGCGGATGTGCTGGTCGACCTCCAGGCCGTGCTCGCGCGCCTGCTTGGGGATGAGGTACTGCCGCGCGATGTGCGCCTTCTCTTCGGCCGTGTAGCCGGGCAGCTCTAGCACCTCCATGCGGTCGAGCAGCGCCGGCGGGATGGTGTCGAGCATGTTGGCGGTGCAGATGAAAAGCACCTTCGAGAGATCGAAGGGCACGTCGAGGTAGTGGTCACGGAAGGTGTGGTTCTGCTCGGGGTCGAGGACTTCGAGCAGCGCCGCCGCCGGGTCGCCGCGGAAATCACGGCCCAGCTTGTCGACTTCGTCCAGCATGAAGACGGGGTCGTTGGTCTCCGCGCGGCGGATGCCCTGGAGGATTTGCCCCGGCAGCGCACCGATGTAGGTGCGGCGGTGGCCGCGGATCTCCGCCTCGTCGTGCATTCCGCCCAGCGAGATGCGGACGAACTTCCGCCCCAGCGCCCGCGCGATGGACTTCCCCAGCGAGGTCTTGCCTACGCCCGGCGGGCCCACGAAGCAGAGGATGGGCCCCTTGAGGTCGCGCTTGAGCTGGAACACGGCCAGGTACTCGAGGATGCGCTGCTTCACTTTCTCCAGGTCGTAGTGGTCTTCGTTCAGAATCTTTTCCGCGCGCGCCACGTCGACTTCCGCCGCGCTGGAGGTCGCCCACGGCAGCGCCACCAGCCACTCAAGGTAGGTGCGCGCCACGGTGTACTCGGCCGCCGCCTGCGGAATCTTCTGCAGGCGGTTGAGCTCGCGCAGGGCATCCTTCCTGACCTCTTCGGGCATTCCGGCGGAGTCAATCTTCTTGCGCAGCTCGTCAATCTCCTGGCCCTCGTCGGAGTCGCCCAGCTCTTTCTGAATCGCCTTCATCTGCTCGCGCAGCAGGTACTCGCGCTGGCTCTGGTTCACCTGTTCCTGTACCTCGGACTGGATCTTGGAGCGCAGGCGGAGGACCTCGAGCTCCTTGGTCAGCTCCGCCGCCAGTCGCTTAAGCCGCGCGGCGACATCGAGCGTCTCCAGCAGCTCCTGCCGGAGCTGCATCGAAAGCGTCGGCAGGGAGGCGGCGATGAAATCGGACAGCCGAACGGGCTCGTCGAGGCCGCTCACCAACGCTTGCAGCTCGTCGGAGAGATTGGGCGTCGCGGAGACAATCTCCTGGAACAGGTCGCGGACATGTCGCACCAGAGCCTCAAACTCAGGATCGGGCGCGGCAGGCAGGACGTCTTCCAGCGGCTCGACCCGCACACGCAGGAAGGGCTCGTACTGCACCGCCTCGGTCACTCGGATGCGCTGTACCCCTTCGAGGAAGACCAGCAGATTGTCGTTCGGCGGCCGCACCACCTTGTGGATGAGGGCCGCGGTGCCGACGGCGTGGAGCTCGCCCGGCCCGGGCCTTTCCGCGCGGGGGTCGCGCTGGGTCACGATGGCAATCATCCGGTCATCCGGCCCCAGCGACTGAATCAGCCGGACGGAGCCCTCCCGGCCCACGGTGATGGGGATCAGTGCCTGCGGGAAGAGAACCATCTCCCGCACCGGGAGCAGCGACAACTCCTGGCCTTTTCGAACCTCGTCCGCTCTTGAGTTCACGTGCGTTCCTCCTGGCACCACATAGTCATGTGAATGCTGGCACAGTTACATTACACTGTCAATATAACATACATTGACATAGATGAACTAATATACTAAATGGTTACTAAATAAAGGCTTAGCTAGATACCCTGCCACGTATACGATTGTTTCTATTGGCTTTCCTGGTCATTCCGGCCGTGTGGGGGCGCAGTGGAGCGTTAGGGACTTGACTTCCCAGCCTGGTATGGGGGAGAATCAAACCTTCAACAAGAACAGACCGAAGATGGATCCATCAACGAATACTTCCTTCTCCCCCCGGCCTACCCGCCCACCTGAAGGGCAAGGGTACGTCAAGGCGACGTCGATGTCTCAGCGGATAGGCTGGCTGCGGCCCTCGCCCAACGAGCGCCGGGCCTTGCTGATTGAAGGCATCATCGTGGCCGCCGTGGTGCTGGTCATCGGCGGTCTGATGTTGCTGGTCCTCGGCTAGCCGCCCGCCTCCAAGAACTGTTTCAGGTTTGCCAAGGCCTCCTGCCAGCCCTTGGTTGCGCCCTCCCGGTACGCCGCCCAGCCGGGCTCGTCTTCCCGCGGGTCGAGCCGGACGACCAGGCGCGTGAGGCCTTCCTTGGGGGTGAGGGAAAAGCTCAGCCGCATCGGCCCCGGCACCGGGTGCTCGGCGTTGAAGTAGACCAGCGGCTCGATGCGCAAGCGCTTGGCCGGGAGGAGGCTGCGGATGACGCCGCAGAGGACGAAGCGGTAGCCCTGCCCTTGCTCGCCCCAGGCCAGCGCCCAGGAGCCGCCCTTGCGCGGCTGGACCAGCCCCTGGCGGGCGCCCCACCACTGCTTGATCTGCTCGGGCTCGACCAGCGCCGCCCAGACTTTCTCGGCGCCGGCGCGGATCCGGACTTGCGAACGCACCGGGCGCGGCTTCTCGTCCGCCATCAGTTCCTCGGGCTGCGCGCGGCGCCGGCGCGCGGAAATTCGCGCTCGACAAAGGCGCGCGCTGCTTCCTCCGTTTTGACCGTGCCCTCGAGCTGCGCCTCCTCCAGCGCGGCCAAGATTTTCCCCATCTGCGGCCCCGGGGCGTAGCCCATCGCCTTGAGGTGGTCGCCGGTGAGCAGCCGCGGCGGGCGGACCTCTTCCGGCGGGAGCTTTTCCATCTGCTCCTTGACGAAGTCGTAGTTGGTCAGGTCGCCGTGGCTGGCGAGGCAGTCAAGGCGGTGGAGCTCGAGGTGCTCGTCGAAGCCGTCCATGGAGATGAAGCGCTTGAAGGTGCTGGCCTTCATTTTGGGCGCGTCCTTGAAGCGCAGGTGGTGACGCACCAGAGCGACCACGCGCTCGGTGTCGCGGTTCGAGAGCCGCAGCCGCTGGCTGATGGCCTCCGCCATCACCGCACCTACTTCGGCGTGCTCGTTGAAGCGGATGCGGTCGGCAATCTGGAACGTGGGCGGCTTGCCGACGTCGTGCAGCAGGGCGCCCAAGGCCAACGTCGGCGTGGGCCGCTCGAGCTTCTCCAGCATCATCAACGTGTGCACCCAGACGTCGCCTTCGGGGTGAAACTCGGGCGGTTGCTGCACGCCTTTCATCTTCGCCACGTCGGGCAGCACGAGCTCGAGCAGGCCGGAGCCATCGAGGATTTCAAAAGCGCGGCGGGCCGCGCCCTCGGTGAGCATCTTGAGGAGCTCGTCGCGCACGCGCTCGGCGGACACCTGCGCAATGCCGTGCCGCGCCGCCTTCAGCGCCTCCCAGGTCTTCGCTTCCACCAGGTAGCCGAAGCGGGCCGCAAAGCGCACGGCGCGCAGCAGCCGCAGGTAGTCCTCGCGGAAGCGCAGCGCCGGCTCGCCGATGGTGCGGATGACGCCGGCGCGGATGTCGGCCTGGCCGCCGACGAAGTCGAGCACCTCGCTCTTCTCGGGGTCGTAGAGCAGCCCGTTGACGGTGAAGTCGCGCCGGCTGACGTCCTCCTGCGGAGTCTGGGCGTAGCGCACCTCGCGCGGGTGGCGGCCGTCGAGCGTGCCGTGGTCGGAGCGGAAGGTGGCGATCTCAATGTCGGCCCCGCCGGATATGCCGGATGGGACTCGGACGACACCAAACTGAGCTCCGACCGTGATGGCATTGGGGTAGAGCTTGAGAACATCCGGCGGGGTGGCGCTGGTGGCAATGTCGTAGTCGGCGGGCTCGCGGCCCATGACGATGTCGCGCACACACCCGCCCACCCAGTAGGCCTGGTGGCCGGCGGCGCGGAGGCGCTGGACGGCTTGGGTGGCTTTGTCCCTCAGCTCGCTCATCCTTGCGATTATAACCGGCATGCGGGAAATCCCAGCGGCAGGAGCCGCTGGGCTGAACAAAAAAGAACCAGGACGGGAGGGGACAAGCCCCTCCCCTACATGGTGGGAATCCCGGTGGCAGGGGCCACCGGGCTCAACGGTTTGGATTTTGAGGCGAGGTGATTCCTACTTGCGTTTGGTGAAGGCGGGGGTCCCTCGACTGCGCTCCCTTCGACTTCGCTCAGGGTCTACGACGGGATCTCCGCTTCGCTGGCGCTTCGCTCCGAGCGGCGGGCGGTCGTTGACCGACTCGACGCTGGGCTTGCGCAGCAGCGTGCGCGCGGTCTGCACGGCGTCGGGGCCCAGGCGCTGGCGAAGCTCATCGGTGGCGCGGGCCAGCTTCTCTTTGCGCTCCTGCTGCGCGGCGTCGAGCAGTGAGAGCTGCGCCGGGGCCGGGCCGAGCGAGCCGGCGGCGATGCCCAGCAAGCGGACCTTCTGCTTGCGGTCCCAGGCGCGGCGGAAAAGCCGGCGGGCGGTCTGGAAGAGGGCGGCGTCGAGGTCGGTGGCATCGGGGAGCGTGTGGGCGCGGGTTATCGTCTCGAAGTTGGAGTAGCGCAGCTTGAGGGTGACGGTGCGGGCGTGGAAGTGGTTCTCGCGCAGGCGTTGCCCAACCAGTTGCGCCAGATAGGAGAGAGTTGCCTCCAATTCGTCGGGGTCGCCCACGTCGTTCATGAAGGTACGCTCGTGGCTGATGGATTTCTGCTCGTCGGCGATGAACCACAGGTCGGCGTCCTGGCCGCGGGCTTTGAGGTAGAGCGCCTCGCCCCACTTGCCGAAGACTTCGACCAGGCGCTCGCGGTTGAGCGCCGCCAGCTCGCCGACGGTCTTGACGCCGAGCTTGTTCAACTCCTTCTCCGCCACCGGACCGATGCCGGGGATGCGCCGCACAGGCAGCGGCGCGAGGAACGCCGCCTCGGTCCCCGGCGGAACCCAGAGCACCCCGCGGGGCTTGGCGGCGTCGGAGGCGACCTTGGCGATGACGTAGCTGGTGGCGACGCCGATGGAGCACGGCAGTCTTGTCTCGTCGCGCACGGCGCGCTGGAGCTTCTGCGCGGCGAGCTGGGCGGGGCCGTGGAGGCGCTCGGTGCCGGTGAGGTCGAGGTAGGCCTCGTCAATCGAGACCATGTGGACGGCAGGGGTGAAGCGCTCGAAGATTTGGCGCACGCGGCGCGACCACTTCTCGTAGAGCTCGTAGCTGCCGGGGAGGAAGACGCAGCCGGGGCAGAGTTTTTTGGCGGTGCGCGAGGGCATGGCGGAGTGGATGCCGAAGGCGCGGGCCTCGTAGCTGGCGGAGGCGACCACGCCGCGCTGGTCGCCCGGCGCGCCCACGACGACGGGCTTGCCTCTCAGGTCGGGCCGGGTGAGGAGCTCGACTGAGACGTAGAAGGCGTCCATGTCGACGTGGGCGATCTGCTTCATTGGCTTATGGTGTCATTCTGAGGCCGGAGGCCGAAGAATTGTAGGCAGCATGCCTTGCGCCAGTACGTCTAAAGATGAGTGGGAATCACATGAGGTCGAGCGCCAAGTGGTCAAAGTCCGACCTCCTTGATTCCATCATCTTATGCAAACTGCGAGACAGGAGGCGAGCCGCGGTTTCAACTGGCTCCAGGGCCTTTTCGTCTAGTGCCCACGCCTGCCCGTGCGCTAGTTTTGACCTGAGTTTGTACAATTCCTTTGCTTGACGGAACACCGTCCGCCGACCACCTTCCGTTTCCTCTAAGAAACGCGCAAGCCGCGTGGCTACTTTGTGAGCACTTTCTTGACGATTGTCAGGTTCCACAAACAGGCTCTCCAATCCGATGACAAGATCGAGTATCGCATCTGGAGAGGCGGTCTCTAACTTGAAGACGGCATCATCGAGTCGATTCAACGCCAAGGTCCAAGGAGTCACAGTGTCGCCTTTCATGTCTTGGAAGTTGGCGTCGATCTTCTTGATGACCTCAGCATGAGTATTCGTAAACTGGCGTGTGGAGATTCTGCCTTCGCTTGCTCCTTGCGCCCAGAATCTGCTATGGAAGTCGTGGTCGTGAAGACGGATTTCCCAAGGGCGGACGTGTTCAACGTTGAAGTGGTTGTAGGAGATAAATGGGTCGACCGCGAGCCGCAAGACGGCAATGCGAGACCTGAGCAGGTCTCCTAGTGGAAAGTGTTGAGCGTTCAAGAACAGCTTGGTCTGAATCATGAAGGTGAGGGTACAAAGTGGGATAGAGAGAATGCTCTGCAAGATCTCTTTTGGAACACCGTCGGCCGGTCGTTCTTCAATCCTTTGTAGTATCCCAAAACCACCCAGATCGTACTGTGCGTTGTCCAACCCCAGGTGAATAAGAGGAACTGTGACGTGACGTGACACCCTTTCCAACCCCAAGAAGTCCACCAAGTCCTCAAGCATTCGTTCTGGGGGAGCTTCTTTCGCCACCGCTATGAGGCAGATCGCACGAGCCAACAACAACCCGGCGTACGTCCTAAAGACCTGCCTGCACATAGCGTTTTGGCGATCCGCTGATGCCTCTTCGATGAATGCCTCAATTAGATGAGGAGTCTCACATACGAAATCCATGAGGTTTTGGAACTCGTCTGATTGGCGTAGGCTTCGGGGCACATCGCCTGCTTGAACAAAACCAATGTCGGGGTCTGTTCCGAGGGCTATGGCGAATGCTGCCCTCTGTGACCAATGGAGCTTTTCCTGAAGATCTGCCATGACTTTTAAACATGGTCTTGCTAGAGCGAGGAATTCTTCTCTGATTTGATGTTCCATATTAGCCAGTCCCGCACACCATTCGAATTAGCTCAAGCTTACACCTAGTTCACGCGGACTGGCCAAGACATCAAAGCAGGGAGCGAGACAACAACAGGCAGGGCGGCCGGTGGCGCAGGCGGAGCGGGACCATTGACAAGGTCGCCTATTTTCGCCTACTATTCGCCTGTAGGGAAGAGGCCGCCGGAGAGGCCAAAGGGAAATGCCGAAGACCTATCCCTCAGGGGCTCCCCTCGACTTCGCTCGGGGTCTTCGCTCGGCCAGCGCCTCGCTTCGAGAAATCTCCCATGTCAAAGGCCGTGGAATGATAGAGATGGGGAGATGGCTCAAGACCCCCGGGTGGGTGTTTTGGGAGTGGAAGTGGTTGTAAGTAAATGAGTTATGTGGGGAGATTTTCGAGAAGACGCGGATGCGAATGGAAGGAAAGGAGTTAGATGGGGAGATTTACCGGAATTCGAGGAAGTGGTTGGAACGAGAGAAGTTGCAAGCCTGAGATCCTTCGCTGCGCCCACCTGCGCGCTTCGCGCTACGCGCTACGGCGGGCAAGCTCCATTCGGCTTCGCTCAGGGCAAGCAGGATGACAAGTGAAAAGATTACCGCAGAGGACGCACCCTTCGGCTGCGTCCAGGGGAAGCGGAATGACAGGCCGACAACGGGGTTCCCAGCGGCGGGAGCCGCTGGGCTGAACAATGCGGGGTAGGCGGGCGGAGGCAAGCTCCGCCCCTACAGCGGACGAATTGACTCCGATGCGCATTGCACCTAGACTGCGCGGACTGGAAAACGACATGAGCACACAGGCGGTGGCGACACACACAGCGGCACCGGTAGCGCAGGCGGAGCGCATCGGGGCGCTGGACACGCTGCGGGGGTTCGCGCTGCTGGGCATCCTGGTAATGAACATCATGTCGTTCTCGATGATCTTCTCCGCCTACTTCAACCCTACCAACTACGGCGACCTGACGGGGGCGAATTACTGGGTGTGGTTCCTGAGCCACGTGCTGGTCGACCAGAAGTTCATGACGCTGTTCTCGATGCTCTTTGGCGCCGGGGTGGTGCTGTTCACGGAGCGGGCGGAGGCGAAGGGGGAGTCGCCGCGGCGGCTGCACTACCGGCGGATGCTGTGGCTGATTCTGTTCGGGCTGCTGCACGGGTTTTTGCTGTGGTACGGCGACATCCTCTACGTCTACGGGATGTGCGGGCTGCTGGTGTACCTCTTCCGGCGCTGCGAGCCGCGCACGCTGATCGCGCTGGCTATCCTGTTCATCGCCGCGGCCTCGGGGCTGCAAGGGTTCATGGGCTGGTCCATGCAGTTCTGGCCGGCGGAAGAAGTGGCGAACGTGCAGCAGATGTGGCGGCCGAACGCGGCCAAAATCGCCGAGGAGATGAGTGCCTATCGCGGCGGGTGGCTGGAGCAGATGCAGCACCGCGTGCCGTTCTTCGCCGAGTTCAGCCTCGTCTTCTTCTGGATGTTCTTCTGGCGGCCCGCTGGAGTGATGCTGCTGGGGATGGCGCTGTACAAGCTGGGAGCATTTTCGGCACAGAGGTCGAGCGGATTCTACGCGGCGCTGGTCGCCGCGGGGGCGCTGGTGGGCCTGCCGCTCATCGTCTACGGCGTGCGGCTCAACGAGGCCGCGGGCTGGAACCTGGAGTGGTCGATGTTCCACGGGTCGCAGCTCAACTACTGGGGCAGCGTGCTGGTGAGCCTGGGCTACGTGGGCGTGGTGATGCTGGTGTGCAAGAGCGGCGCGCTGGGCTGGCTGAGGGCGAGCCTGGCCGCGGTGGGCCAGATGGCCTTCACCAACTACCTGCTGCACACCATCATCTGCACGACGATTTTTTACGGGCACGGCCTGGGCTACTTCGGCAGCGTGGAGCGTACGGGGCAGATTCGGATTGTGTTGGCGGTGTGGGCGTTGCAGTTGATTGTCTCGCCCATCTGGCTGCGGTATTACCGCTTCGGGCCGTTCGAGTGGCTGTGGCGGTCCCTGACCTACGGCCGCCCGCAACCCTTCCGCCGGGCGGTTGCCGTCCCCGCGCCGGCTGCGGCGTAATGGAAGCTGGCCACAGAGACACGGAGGACATGGAACTTCAGGGGCTAAAGCCCACGAGAGTTTGGTCTTCTTTTCGGCGGGGTTGAAACCCCGCCCTTCCCAAGCTTTCTTCCATGACCGAGCTCAAGGACATACAAGTCGAGGGCTACGAGCGGGTCATCCGCTTCCGCAATGACTCGAACGGCCTGCGCGGATTCCTAGCGCTTCACGACATGACGACTGGCCCGGCCTGCGGCGGGATTCGCCTCTGGCGCTACGCGAGCGAAGAGGCGGCGCTGCGCGACGCGCTGCGGCTCTCACGCGCCATGACCTACAAGGCGGTCACGGCGGAGCTGCCGTCGGGCGGCGGCAAGGCAGTGGTGATGCTGCACGCCGGGCTGCGGCGGCGCGAGGCCTTCGAGAGCCTGGGCGAAATCGTCGACAGCCTGCGGGGAAAGTTCCTCACCGGGCCCGACGTCGGCGTGACCGAAGACGACCTGGCCGCGGCGGCCAGCAAGAGCCGCTACGTGATTCACGAGACCACGCCCGGCGTGGGCGACCTCTCGCACTACACCGCGCTCGGCGTGTGGCACGGGCTGCGCGCGTGTCTGGAGTTCGCTGGGATGAGCAAGGCGCGCGTCGCAGTGCAGGGCGTGGGGAGCGTGGGCATTGCCCTGGCGCGGATTTTGCGCGAGCAGGGGATGGAGCTCGCGGTGGCCGACATTAAACCCGCTCGCGCCGAGGAGGCGGCAGGCGAGCTGGGCGCCGAGGTCATCGCGCCGGAGGAAATCCTGAGCGCGCCGTGCGACGTGCTGGCGCCGTGCGCGCTGGGCGAGGTGGTCACGGCTGAAACGGCGGAGAAAATTCAGGCGCGCATCGTCTGCGGGAGCGCCAACAACATCCTGGCCGACGACGAGGCCGGGGACGCGCTGGCGCAGCGCGGAATCCTCTTTGCGCCCGATTATCTCGTGAACGCCGGGGCGCTCATCCGCGGCGTGGACTACGGGGTGCACAAGCGGCCCGACAGTTTCGCCAGCATCGCGCGCATCTACGACCGCATGCGGAATGTGCTGCAGCTTGCGCGGGGGCGCGGCCTCTCCACCGCGCGCGTCGCCGATGAATTGGCAGAGGGAGAACTCCAGAAGCGACGCGCCCGTCGTGCTCAGTCCCTCAGGGGCTAAAGCCCATACTTTTTTGTTGCCGCTTTTCGGCGGGGTTAAAACCCCGCCCTTCCGAATTGTCTTATCCGTGTCTATCTGTGTTCATCCGTGGTTCCAATTCGCTGTGCGGAGAGGACGCGGGGGATGGCGCGCAGGTCGGGCGTGACTTCAATGTGCGTCCAACCTTCGCCCAGCAGCGACTGCACGCGGCCGGACATCTGGTAGCCCAGCTCCAAAACAAGACAGCCATTGGGCGCGAGCACCTGCGCGGCCTGTTCGATGAGGCGGCGCGTGACGGCGAGGCCTTCGTCGGGCGAGAAAAGCGCGGCCGCCGGCTCATGCTCCAGGACTTCGCGAGGGAGCTGAGAGGCGTCGTCAGGGGAAATGTAGGGCGGGTTGGAGACGATGAGGTCGAAAAGACCGTGACTCGTGACTCGTGGCTCGTGACTCGTGAGAAACCCTTCGAGCAAGTCGCTGCGAAGGAACTGAATGCGGGAGGCGAGGCCGAGGGCGTCGGCGTTGGCGCGGGCGAGAGCGAGGGCTTCGTCGGAGATGTCAGTCGCGAAGATTTCGGCCAAGGGGAGCTCCGAGGCGAGCGCCAGTGCGAGGCAGCCGGTGCCGGCGCCGACGTCAACGATGCGCGCATTGGGTTTCATCAGGCGCTCGCGCACGAGGGCGAGCGCGACTTCGACCACGTGCTCGGTCTCCGGCCGCGGGATGAAGACGCCCGGCGCGACCTTGAACGGCAGGCCCCAGAACTCCTGCCGGCCGGTGAGGTACTGCGTGGGCGTGCCTTCGGCGCGGCGGCCGAGCAGGTGGCGGTAGGCGCGCTCCTGGTCGAGCGAGAGCTCGGCCTCGGGATGCGCGTAGAGGAAGGTGCGGTCGCGGTCGAGAACGTGCAGCAGGAGCAGCTCGGCGGCCAGGCTGGCCGACGGCACTTGTGCGGCGGTGAGCTGCTCGAGCGCTTCCCGCAGCGCGGCCCGCAGGGTGCTCATCGGTCCTCAGGCTTCAACGAGCTCCTGCTTGAGGCGCTCGGTCTGGAAGTGGGCGATGAGGGCGTCGACCATGGGCTGCAGGCGCCCGTCGAGAATCTCGGGGAGCTGGTGCAGGGTCAGCCCGATGCGGTGGTCGGTGACGCGGTTCTGGGGGAAGTTGTAGGTGCGAATCTTTTCGCTGCGGTCGCCGGTCTTGATCATGCCGCGGCGGGCGTCGCGCTGCGCGGCCTGCTGCTTCTCGCGCTCGATCTCGTAGAGCCGCGCGCGCAGCACCCGCAGCGCCTTGGCCTTGTTCTTGATCTGCGACTTCTCGTCCTGGCAGGTGACGATGAGCCCCGTGGGAAGGTGGGTGACGCGCACGGCCGAGTAGGTGGTGTTCACCGACTGCCCGCCGGGGCCGGAGGAGCAGAAGGTATCAATGCGCAACTCCTTGGGCTCGATCTGGACGTCAATCTCTTCCGCCTCCGGCAGCACCACCACGCTGGCGGCGGAGGTGTGGATGCGGCCCTGCTGCTCGGTCTCGGGCACGCGCTGCACGCGGTGCACGCCGCTCTCGTACTTCAGCTTGCTGAAGACCTGCTTGCCCTGGATGGAGGCGATGACTTCCTTCAAGCCGCCGACCGGGCTGGGGCTGGTGGAGAGGACTTCGACTTTCCAGCGCTGCGACTCGGCGTAGCGGGTGTACATGCGGAAAAGCTCCTGGGCAAACAGCGTGGCTTCGTCGCCGCCGGTGCCGGCGCGGATTTCGACGATGACGTTCTTCTCGTCGTTGGGGTCGCGTGGCAGCAGCAGGAGCTTGAGCTCCTGCTCGCAGGCCTCGCGGCGCGCCTCGAGCCCCTTGAGCTCCTCCTGGGCCATCGCTTTCATCTCGGGGTCGTCGAGCAGCGCCTTGGTGTCGCGGGCGGCGCGGTCGAGCTGCTTCCACTCGCGGTACTTCTCCACCACCTCGCCCAGCTCGGCGTGCGACTTGGCGAGCTTCTGGTAGCGGGAGCTGTCGGCCAACACGTCGGGCTGCGCGAGCTCGTGGGTCAGCGCCTCGTAGCGCGCCTCGACCTGGTCGAGTTTTTCAAACAGCGTCAACGCCATGGTTCAGCCCTATTCCATCTTGGAGCATACGGGTGAAGAATGGAAGAGAGGTCGCCCCGGAGGGCCTACGCGCCGCCGAGTTTGCCGAGCGCGGTCTGCAGGTCGGTGTCGAACTTGAGCACCGAGGGCATGCCGGTCATTTCCATCACCTTGAAAATCTTGGGGCGCAGGCCGACGAAGCAGACCTCAGACTTGCGGTTGCGCGCCGTGGTCTCGCAGGCGACCATCTGGCCGATGCCGTGGCTGTCGATGAAATCGACGCCCGCCAGGTCGACCAGGACGCGCTTGGCGCCGCCTTCAATCAAGCTGCGGACTTCGTCGTGCAACATGGTTCCGTTGTCCAGTATCAGGTGGCCGTTGAGGGCCACCACGATGGCCTTGTCGTCCTCGGGCCGGGTTCGGATGCGCAAGGGCACGGGCTGAGTATAGCAAGGGACGCGCCCGGTTCCAACGCCGAAGCCCTTCTTTCTGTTCAACCCAGCGGCTCCGGCCGCTGTGCCCCCTGTGGCAGGAGCCACAGGGTTGAACATGAAGAGAGACGCCTACTTCAGGCGGTCGAGGTCGAACTCGGCTTCAAGCGTCTGGCCGTCGGGGCTGAAGACGACCACGGTGGCGGGGCGGGAGGCGACCTGGTCGACGTCGAACTCGTAGGCCACCTGCGCGCCGATGAGCCAGCAGCCGCCCCAGGCGTCGCAGGAGTAGAGCGGGCGGCCGGTGGCGGCGCGGGGCTCGATGTCGCCGCGCTGCACGAGGTGGACGTCGAAGTCCTGCCAGAAGTTGGCGTCGCGCACGTAGATGGGCCCGATGTGGATGGGCAGGGTGTAGGGCGTGTGCGCCGGGAAGCTGGGCGTGAGCTTGAGTGTGACTTCGACGACGAGCGGCGGCGGCTGCTTCTTGTATTCCGCTTCGGCGGTCACGGGGCTGTAGCCGTCGGCGGCGCGCCGGGCGCGGTCGACCATTTCCTTGAAGGGCGTGCGCACTTCGATGCGCTCGATGTGGATGCCTTCCTTCGGCAGCGGGAAGGTTTTGACGTAGCCGCGCTTGAACTCTTCGTAGCGCTTGTCGTTCTTGCCCAGGTACCAGCCCTCGCGCAGCAGGTCGGGCCTCAGCTCCCGCTCATAGGCGCGCACGACGAGCGCCCCGCTGAGCAGCAGGAGCACTCCCGCCACCGCTACGGTTCCGCTTCGGTTCATCATCCTCACACTTGATTAGATGCAGTCATGAATGTCCGTGGGAGGACTGGTTGATGCGGGCACAGAAGTGTTCCCACTGCGCTCGTCGCCAATCGAGGCGTTTGCGGATGTGCCAATACACAAGGAAGTTGAAGAGGCCAAGCCAAACAGCCAAGCTCACAAAGCCGTAGGTTTCGTGCATCCAAGCTGGAAACCAACGATCGGCTGAGATTCGTTGCTCCAGCACCTCATCCAGGATGACGTGAACATCTGATCCGAAGGCCCATGTGAAAATCAGCCAGCCTACCAAAACCATTGTAATGAGAGAGCGACTCTTACTACGAACCTCTTCGAGAGTCAGACGGAATTCGCTATCGACTGAAGCCGGCACGGAAAAAGCCAGCGTCGTTACGTTCGCAGGCGACACTTGAAACCGCTTGGCGAGGAGTGCTTCAGGACTTCGTGGCGACAGCTTGTTCAGAGTTGCTTGAACTGCAGCTCGATCCTCCTTTTCGATTGCAGAGGCGACGTCCGAGAGACAGCCGCTGGTTTTGGTGTCCCGCAAGCCGAAACGCCACCAGAACTTGAGTAAGACACCAGTTGCCACAAGAACAACAATGATCGCGTAGAAGATGAAGACCCTTGCGGGCCCGCTCGGCCCATTCCACATGTGGTGGAGGTCCCAACCAGCCGGAGGCACTCCCTGAGTCGCAGTCAGAAGTGGCAGGACAACGATCGAGAACAGCGACAAGACTGCCTCCCTAAACGCCGCTACACACTACCCGTATTATCGCCGAGCCCGGTGGGCACCCGCCACCGGGAAATGTATCCCAGCGGCAGGGGTCCTTCGACTTCGCTCCCTTCGACTTCGCTCAGGGCAAGCAGGACAAGCCGCTGGGCCGAACTGCGGACATTCTGTAGCGCCGGCATCCTGCCGGCATGCGCAGCCACGCAAAAAAATGAGCCGGCTGGAAGCCGGCGCTACCAAAAAGTGAAACTAGAGGCGGCGCTCGATCGTCGGGAAGGACTCCCACACCTTGACCCCGCAGAAGTGCGAGCCTTCGGTGCAGATGGGCGAAGCAATGCCGGCGCGGACGTAGCAGGGCGGGCCGAGATGGCGCGCCAGCCGCGGGTGCACGCGCCGCACCTGCTCGATCTCCTCCATCGAGGCCTGGTAAATCTCCTCCTGGGCGTTGAAGCAGGTGCGCATGGTCCACTTGTGCAGGAGGTGGATGAGCGCGCCCGACTCGACAAACCGCACGGCCGTCGCGTTGGGCAGCACATACAGGGCGAACTCGCGCGGCACCCCCAGCTCCAGCAGCCGGTTCTTCGCCTCCCACGCCTCGGCCATGGCGCGGTTGTAGACCTCGAGTGCGGCGGGGTGGCGCTTGATGATCATCGGCGTGAGGTAGTCGGGCGCGGGCGAATCGGTCAGCAGCATCATCGGCCGCGAGGCCGGCACCATGCGGTGGCGCTGGTCCTGGCTGTCGGCGGTGTGGCTGATGCGCTTGGCGAAGGTGTAGTGGGCGTGGTTGAGCGCGCGCATCAGCGGCGAGTGACCGCTGACGTTGAGGGTCTCCAGCCGGTAGCGGTTCTTGGCCGGGTTCATCACTTCGTCGAGCGCGGCGTCGTCGGGCAACTCAGACTCGCTGCGGCCGAGCACGGCGCGCACCGCTTGCGCCACCACGCGCTCGGCGTTGGCGGAGTAATCCACCAGCACCGAGACGCGCCCGCCGAGCTGCGCGTCGAACTCAGCATGAAAGCCGTTGGTCGCCGGCTTTTGCAGGAACCTCCACTCCGGCAGCTTCTCCTCCGGCAGCGGCTCCTTCCCGATGCGCTCGAAAAACGCCGGGTCGACTTCCTTCACGCGCGCCACCATTTCCTGCACCACCTGCGAGGCTTCGTGCGGCGTGTCGCCGGCGCGCTGCATCCGCCACAGCCGGTGCAGGGTGATGCCGCTGAGCGTGTGCACCATGGTGGTGAAAGCGGCCACGGGCAGGACGTAGCGGGCGATCTCGATGGATTTTTTCTCCGCCAGGCGGGCGACTTTCTTGCGGCGGCGATCGTGCGACATTTCCGAGAGGTGCCAGATGTCGGCCAACACGGCGTGGGTGTCGCCAGCGAGCAGTTGGCTCAGCCGCCGGTAGTACTCCCAGGCGCGCTCGACACCGGCCTCATACA
>Ga0209399_10000193_pt1 | contig 38136 bp, 39 predicted proteins | sample OV2TP3_FD_184130 | JGI IMG/M metagenome (GOLD analysis project Ga0209399, IMG submission 184130) | Hot spring microbial communities from Beatty, Nevada to study Microbial Dark Matter (Phase II) - OV2 TP3 (SPAdes) (version 3) | ecosystem: Environmental > Aquatic > Thermal springs > Hot (42-90C) ... | reverse complement strand
CCACGCCCGCCGGCAACCCCATCGCCGCCATGGTGCTCGACCGCTTGGGGAGCTACACGCTGAACGCCGACTACCGCCGGCGCGCCGAGCAGACCCTCGAGGCTTTTGCCGGCGCCGCCGACAACTACGGCCTTTTCGCCGCCACCTACGGCCTGGCGGCGCTGCTGCACGTGCGCTACCCGATGGAAGTAGTCGTCGTCGGGCGCAAAGACGATGCGCGCACCTGCGAGCTCGTTCGCGCCGCCCACGGCGCCTTCCGCTTCGGCAAGGCCGTGCTTCAGTTCGCCCCCGAGGACATTTCCGCCGAGCGGCTGCCGCCGGGCTTGGCGGCCACGCTGCCGGCGCTCACGGGCTCGGTGGACGGCGCGCCACGGGCGCTGGTCTGCGTCAACGCCGCCTGCCGGCCGCCCGTCTCCCAGCCGGAGGAGTTAGCCGCCGCCATCGCCGGCGCCTCCAAATAGGCGTGTCGCCTGGCATCGTTCTCTAGCTCGCAGCCGGCTGCGCGAATAATCATCGGGAGGCTGAATCATGATCGGACGGTTGTGGCACGGGTGGACGACGCCTGCAAATGCAGATGCCTATGAGGCGTTGCTGCGGCGAGAGGTCTTGCCGGGAATCGGGCGCATTGCAGGCTTCAAAGGCGTGTATCTGCTGCGCAAGGACGGGCAGCCCGAAGTGGAGTTCGTCACATTGACGCTGTGGGAGTCGCTGGAGGCGGTGCGGGCGTTCGCGGGCGAGGACTACGAGAAAGCGGTGGTGCTGCCGGAAGCGCGGAGGTTGCTCTCGCGGTTTGATGAGCGGTCGGTGCACTATGAGGTTCGGCTGGAGCCGGGGATTCATTGAGTTCCTCAGGGGCTAAAGCCCTGTTTCTCTGCGCCGCTGAATGGCAACCCTGATGGGTTGCCCCGCCTTGCAGGCGGGTGCGATAATGGAGATTCCGAAGGAGAACTCCGATGGCCAATGTACGCGGTGAATGGATTGAGAAGCGTCTGGCTGCGCTGCCCACTAACGGCGCGGGGCGCAACGTGACGCAGATGCATCTGGCGCGCCAGGGGACCATGACCGAAGAGATGCGCTTCGTGGCCGCGCGGGAGAAGTGCGACCCGGAATCCGTGCGCGCCGAGGTGGCCCGCGGGCGCGCCATCGTTCCGGCCAACATCCACCACACCTCGCTCGAGCCGATGATTATCGGGGTCAACTTCAAGTGCAAGATCAACGCCAACATCGGCAACTCGGCGGTCACCTCGGACATCGACGGGGAGCTCGAAAAACTCAACCTGGCGCTCAAGTACGGCTCGGACACGGTGATGGACCTCTCCACCGGCGGCGACATCCCGCGCATCCGCCAGGCCATCATTGACGCCAGCCCAGTGCCGGTCGGCACCGTGCCCATCTACGAGTCGGTGACGCGGGTGAAGCGCGCCGAAGACCTGAGCATCGGGCTAATGCTCGAAGTTATCGAAGAGCAGGCCGAGCAGGGCGTGGACTACATGACCATCCATGCCGGGGTGCTGCGCGAGTTCCTGCCGCTCACCGCGCACCGCGTCACCGGCATCGTCAGCCGCGGCGGCGCCATCCTGGGGCAGTGGATGGCTTTCCACAAGAAGCAGAACTTCCTCTACGAGCATTTCGACGACCTCTGCAAGATTCTCAAGAAGCACGACGTCAGCTTCTCGCTGGGCGACGGGCTGCGGCCGGGCTGCCTGGCCGACGCCTCGGACGAGGCGCAGTTCGCCGAGCTGAAAGTGCTGGGCGAGCTCACCCGCGCCGCCTGGAAGCACGACGTGCAGGTGATGATCGAAGGCCCGGGGCACATCCCCATGGACCAAATCGAGCTGCAGGTGAAGAAGGAAGTGGAGCTGTGCGACGAGGCGCCCTTCTACACCCTGGGGCCTCTGGTCACCGACATCGCGCCCGGTTACGACCACATCACCTCCGCCATCGGCGCCGCCATGATCGGCTGGTACGGCGCTTCGATGCTGTGCTACGTGACGCCCAAGGAGCACCTGGGCCTGCCGGGACCGGACGACGTCCGCCAGGGCGTCATCGCCTACAAGATCGCCGCGCACGCGGCCGACGTGGCCCGCCACCGCCCGGGGGCGCGCGACCGCGACGACGCGCTCAGCTACGCGCGCTTCTTGTTCGACTGGAACAAGCAGTTCGAGCTCTCGCTCGACCCGGAGACCGCGCGCTCGATGCACGACGAAACGCTGGCCGATGACTACTACAAGGACGCGGCCTTCTGCTCGATGTGCGGGCCCAAGTTCTGCTCCATGAACACCACGCAGCAGATGGACAAGTACCTGGGGCTCGATCAGACCAAGCGCCAGGAGAGGTTCGTGGAGCTGCTCGCGCGAGTGGAAAAATAGGTTTGAAACCACGCATGAACCCAGATAAACGCGCATAAGGGCTGAGGGAGTCGCGCATGGGCCGATTTGAGGTCAACGTCAAGGTGAGCAACTTGGCTCAGCCGGAGCGCACCGCAGAAGTATCGCTCCTGGTCGACACTGGAGCAACGCTATCGTGGCTGCCCAGGGACTTCTTGGAGCGAATCGGCGTGAGACCAATGGCACGCGGACGTTTCCAGCTACCCGATGGGCGGTACGTGGAGAGGGAAAAGGGTGGGGTCTTGCTTTCTGTAGATGGGCAAACAGTGGCTATGACTGTCGCCTTCGCCGAGCCGGGGGAGGCGACGGTTCTAGGTGCGACCGCGCTGGAGGCCCTCGGCCTGGCAGTCGATCCCGTCAAGCAGAAACTGGTTCCGCACGACTTGTACATTTAGCAACCCTGCCTGAACATCCACAACTATGAAGAGTGAAAAGCTAGCGGAAACCGAAGCGCAAGTCCGCGCGGAGTTCAACCGCCCTTCGACTGCGCTCAGGGCGTGGGAGCCTCAATGTTGGTAGATAGCTATGGGTAATCCATCTCGCGAAGAGCAGGTTCGCCGGGAATTCAATTGCTGGGCAGAGGCGGGGCGCGGCGAGGAGATGGGGGAGGAGCACGCCGCCATCGCCGCGGGGATGCTGGCGCAAATGGAGTTCGCGCCGGACGACAAGATTCTCGACGTCGGCTGCGGCGCGGGCTGGCTGTGCGGCATCCTGGCCGACAAGGTGCCGCAGGGACAGGTGGTCGGAATGGACGTAGCCGACGAGATGGTGCGCCGGGCGCGGCAGCGCCACCCCGAGCGGCCGAACCTGATGTTCATCATCGCCGGCGTGGAGGACATTCCCTGGGACGACAACTTCTTCAACAAAATTGTCTCGATTGAATCGGCCTACTACTGGCCCGACCCGGCGCAGGGAATGCGGGAGCTGTTGCGCGTGCTGCAGCCGGGCGGGGAAGCGCGGCTGCTCATCAATCTGTACAAGGAGAATGTCTATTCGCATCAGTGGCGCGACAAGCTGGGTGTGGCGACGCACCTGCTCTCCGGCGACGAGTGGTGCGAGCTGTTCCGGCAGGCAGGGTTCGGCGAGACGAAACATTCGCGCGTGCCTGACCCGCGGTCGGTGCCCAACGGCCATCAGTCGCGCTGGTTCAAGGACGCCGAGCAGATGCGGGCGTTTCGCCGGGAAGGGGCCCTGCTGGTGTGGGCGAAGAAGCCGACGGTACCGGGCTGGCGCTAGCAGGCGCTTGACAAGAGGGCTATTTTCGTCTATTGTTCGCCTTCGATTCCCTGTGCCTGCCGGTGGATGGCCGGTCGGGAAACACGAGCGAAACATGAGCGTGAGACTGGTTTATCGGATTCAACCCTTTTGTATTCAACAGATACAGTGGCGCCGGGAACCCATGCCCCCCTCCCCCCCGCAGCGAGCCTGTTGAGGAATTCTTGACTTTGGGACGCGGCTCGGATAGTTTGTAGTTTCATCGGCCGATGGGCTACCTCGAGAACCGCTTCGAAAAGAACTTCATCATCTCCACAGTTGATTACGTCTTCAACTGGGCGCGCAAGTCCGCCATCTGGCCGATGACCTTCGGGCTGGCGTGCTGCGCCATCGAGATGATCGCGTCGTCGACGGCGCGGTTCGACATTGCGCGCTTCGGCGCCGAGGTGTTCCGTCCCAGCCCGCGCCAGTCCGACCTGATGATCGTGGCCGGCACGGTGACGCTGAAGATGTCGCCGGTCATCCAGCGCATCTGGGACCAGATGCCGGACCCGAAGTGGTGCATCTCGATGGGCGCCTGCTCGAGCGTGGGCGGGCCGTTCAACGTCTACTCGGTGCTGCAGGGGGTGGACAAGATTGTGCCGGTGGACGTCTACGTGGTGGGGTGCCCGCCGCGGCCGGAGAATCTTTTCTACGCGCTGCTGAAGTTGCAGGACAAGATCGACCAGATGTCGCTGGCCAAGCGCCCGACGGAAGTGCGGTTGCAGGAAGGGATGGTGGAGGACTTCAAGCGCAGCGTGATGGTGGCGCAGACGCCGAGCCCGCGCTAGGCCTCGACTCTCTCCCGAGGAGCCGACATGCCGCGATTCGTAAAAGTGGCCAAGGTGAACGAGCTGCCGCCGGGCACGGCGCGCGAGTTTCAGGCCGACGGGCGCATGATCGCGCTGTTCAACGTCGACGGCAGCTTCTACGCCGTGGACAACACCTGCCTGCACCGCGGCGGGCCGCTGGGGCAGGGGACACTGGAGGGGGAAGTGGTGACCTGCCCGTGGCACGGCTGGCAGTACAACGTCAAGTCGGGCGAAGCGGTGTTCAACGAGCAGATCAAAGTGCAGTGCTACGAAGTGAAGGTCGAGGGCGACGACATTTGCGTCGGCCTCTGAGGGTTCTGGAGTTTTTCGGCCCCGCCGTCGGGGAAAGCGCGGGGCGCTTGAAAAGCGCGGACGACTCCGATGAAGTCGGGTCGTTTCTGAAGGCGGGCGCTCGCCTTCCCGCAGCGGCGGGTGAGTGCGGGTCCCTGGCGGGGAGGCCGTCCGGTTGAGCCGGCACTGGTTGTTCGCCACCGATCCCACCGTTTATCACTGGGACACGCTCTTTGTTAAAGGGAAAGAGCTGTGGAGCCAGGTGCGCAGCGACGCCGCCCTGCGCTACCTGAAGCAGGCGCGGCGCGGCGACCAGGTGCTGTGCTACCACGGGGCGCCCGAGCGCTCCATCTATGCGCACGCCGCCGTGGCCTCCGACCCGTATCCCGACCCGCACGCCCGCAACAAGAAGCAACTGGTCGTCGACCTCAAGGCCGTGCAACGGCTGCCGCGCCCTGTTCCCGCGAAGGAACTCAAGACGGACAAGATACTCCGCAAGATGAAGTTCCTGGCGCGGCCGCGCCTGGCCGTCTCCCCGCTTTCCGAGCAGGAGTTCAATGAAATCTTGCATCTGGGGGGCGTCTCGCTCGGTCCCTTCCGCTAGACTGCTCTTCGTGGCCATGCGATTCCAGGAGGAGAAATGAGGAAGAGCCGGAGTGGGCTTGCTTGTCTGGTGGCTCTGGCGCTGCTGGGAGGAACGGCGCCGGCGGCGGGCCAGTCGTCCGAGCCCTTTGACATTCTCATCACCGGCGGGCGCGTGGTGGACGGCACCGGCAATCCCTGGACGCTGGAGGACATCGGCATCCGCGGCGACCGCATCGTGGCGCGCGGGAAACTCGCCGGCCAGCCGGCGAAGCGCGTCATCGACGCCGGCGGAATGGTTGTGGCGCCGGGCTTCATCGACATGCTGGCGCAGTCGGAGTTCACGCTGCTGGTGGACGCCCGGGCGGAAAGCAAGATCCGCCAGGGCATCACCACGGAAATCACGGGCGAAGGCGGCTCGGCAGCGCCCCAGAACCAGCGCACGCGCGCCGACCTCGACCCGTTCATCGCCCGCTTCCAGGTGGAGGTGGACTGGACGGACTTCGCGGGCTACTTCGCGCGCCTGGAGCGGCAGGGCATCGGGGTCAACTTCGGCAGTTACGTCGGGGCCACGCAGGTGCGGCAGGCAGTGCTGGGTTCGGAGCGGCGCGCGCCCACGCCGGCGGAGCTCGAGCAGATGAAGAAGCTGGTAGCGGAGGCGATGGAGCAGGGCGCGCTCGGGCTCTCCACCTCGCTCGTCTACGCGCCGGCGAATTACGCCACCACCGAGGAACTGGTCGAGCTGGCGAAGGTCGCCTCTGTCCGCGGCGGTGTGTACGCCACGCACATGCGCGGCGAGGGCCGCGGCATCTTCACCGCGCTGGAGGAGACTTTCACCATCGCGCGCCAGGCGGGCGTCGGGGTCGAGATTTTCCACCTCAAGATCGCCGGGCGCGACATGTGGGGCAAGATGAAGGACGTCATCAGCCGCATTGAGGCGGCGCGGGAGTCGGGGCTCGACATCGCCGCCGACCAGTATCCCTACATCGCCGGCGCCACCTCGCTCGATTCCTGCATTCCGCCGTGGGCGCACGCCGGTGGCCGCCAGGAGCTGCTCCAGCGCCTGCGCGACCCGCAAGCGCGCGCGCGGCTGCGGCAGGAAATCAGCCAGCCGGCGCAGGACTGGGAGAACTTCTACTGGATGTCCGGCGGGGCGCGGGGCGTGATGGTCTCTTCTGTGGACAATCCGGACCTCAAAGGCTACGAGGGCCAGCGGTTGCAGGAAATCGCCCGCACGCGCGGCCAGGACCCGATCGAAGCCCTGTTCGATGTCCTGCTCGCCGACCAGGCGCGCACCGGCGCCATCTACTTCCTGATGAAGGAAGAGGACGTCATCGAAGCGATGAAGCAGCCGTGGGTGAGCGTGGGAACGGACTATCCCGCGGTGCGCACCGACGGCCCGCTCAGCACCTGGAAGCCGCACCCGCGCGCCTACGGAACCTTCCCGCGCATCCTGCGGCGCTACGTTCGCGATCTGAAGCTGATGAGCCTGGAAGACGCGATTCGCAAGATGACCTCGCTGGCGGCGCAGCGCGTCGGACTCCGCGAGCGCGGGCGGCTGCAGACGGGCTTCTACGCCGACGTCGTCGTGCTTGACCTCGAACGCATCCGCGACCTCGCCACCTTCGAGCAGCCGCAGCAATACAGCACCGGCGTCGAGTACGTCCTGGTGAACGGGGAGGTGGTGCTGGACAAGGGCCAGATGACCGGCGCGCTGCCCGGACGCGTGTTGCGCGGGCCGGGGTACAAAGAACCTTCGGTTGCCCCAGCGCCGACGGAGACAGCTCCGGCGGCGAGTGCGCCGCGGACCGAGGCGCTGGGCGGCGGACGCATCGTCGACCTGAGCTACGCCATCAACGACAAGCTGCCCGCGTGGCCGGGCGACACGCGCGTCTTCGAGATGAAGGTGAACGCCCGCGCAGAAGAGGCCGGCTACTCCTCGCGCAGCTTCTGGATGCTGGAGCACTACGGCACGCACCTCGACGCGCCCATCCACTTTCCGCCGGGGACGACGACGGTGGACCAGATTCCCGCCGACCGGCTCTTCGCGCCGGCGGTGGTGCTCGATGTCCGCGCACTGGCGGAGCGCAACGCCGACTACCGCGTGCGCCGCGACGACGTTTACGCCTGGGAGCAGCGCCACGGGCGCATTCCCGCCGGCGCCATCGTGCTGGCGCGCACCGGCTGGGCGGCACGCTGGTCCGACGCGGCGCGCTACCGCAACCTGGACAGCAAGAACGTGATGCACTTTCCCGGCTTCTCGGTGGAGGCGGTGCGGCTGCTCATCGAGCGCGGGGTCGTGGGGCTGGGGATTGATACCTTCAGTGTCGACTACGGCGCGTCAACCAACTTTGAAGTCCATCGCCTGTCGCACGGCGCCGGGCTCTACCACCTCGAAAACCTCGCCGACCTTTCCGCGCTGCCCGAAAGCGGCGCCGTGCTGGTGGTCGCGCCTATCAAGCTCGAAGGCGGCACGGGCGGCCCGGCGCGCGTCTTCGCCATCCTGCCCGAGTAACGGGCAGGTTTCCTGCGGGACTCTTTCTGCATCTAAGGAATGCCATGCTCGTTGCTACGCGAACACGCCTTGCGCTTGCCGGCGCGGCGCTGCTGGCCGCGCTGGGCTTGGCGGGCTGCCGCGAAACGGGTGTAGTTCGCGTCTACGTCGAGCCCACCTACGAGAAGGATCGTCTGGAGCGCATCCTAGCGCAGTATCCCGATGTCCGGCTGCAGACCCGTGAAGGCGAGGGGGTCAGCCTGCGCGTGGAAGCGTTGCCCGACAACCCCGTCGAGCGCCCGCGGGTCCGCCGCGCGCTGGTCCGCGCTCGTGAGACCGAGTCGGGCTACGAAGCCTACGCCGTGATTGAGTTCCTGCGCGCACAAAACCCACGCGGCGGCCGCGCCCGCTGGGCCAGCAGCTATGAAGGCGGGATCCGCGAGGACGATGTCGGCGACGTCCTGGTTGAAGTCGTCCGCGAAGCGGCGAACCACGAGCATACCGGCCACCGGCATTCGCTGGACGAGCTGGTCGCCCGCCTGCACTCCGCGCCCGTCGCCGCCGACTGAGCGCGCGTCCTACTTCGTCGCCACCAGCAAAGCCGCGAACGGCGCCGACTGCAGCTTTTTCCGCTCCAGGCGGCGAAAGCCAGCTTCGCGCGCCCACGCGGCCACTTGCTCGAACTCCAGCGTTTCGCGCTTGCTGGCGACGCCGAAGAACAGCCCCAACAGCGCGCCCATCTGATCGGCCTGCTGGCGCGCGCGCTCCTCGCGGAAGGCTTCCCAGACGACGAACTTGCCGCCGGGCTTCAGCGCCCGATGAATCCGCTCCACCGTGCTGCGGTTGGTTTCTTCGTCGAGGTGGTGCATGACGTTGAAGAGGAAGGCGGCGTCGTGGTTTTCGCCGAAGGGGGTTTCGGCCACGTGGCCGATGTGGAACGTGACGCGGGCGGCGAGGCCGGCGGCGGCGACCAGTTCTTGGCCGACGCGGGCGGCGGGCTCAAGGTCGACGACGGTGGCGCGGAGCTGCGGATACCGCTGGCACAGGGTGATGGTGTAGAGGCAGTGGCCGCCGCCGATGTCGAGTAGGCTGCGCGGCGCCCGCAGGTGGATGCGGCGGGCGACCTCGTCGGCCGAGAGCGAAGCGATGTCGCGCAGGCCGAGCATGTAGCGCCGCCAGTGCGGCGCGTCCAGCTGCGCGTGGATGTCCACCGCCTGGCCGTGCTGGATGTAGTCCTCGAGATGGCTGACCCAATCCCATTGGTCGTAGTTGAAGCGTGCGAAGTTGGCCAGCGTCTGGGGCAGGTCGGAGCGCATCCAGCGGTTGGCGAGCGGCGAGTTGCGGACGCTTTCGCCGTCGTGTTCGCGCTCGAGGTAGCCGCAGGTCGCCAGCGCGTCCACCAGCAGCCGCATGCCGTGCTCGTCGCAGCCGGCCTCCGCCGCCAATGCTTTGGCGGTCTTCGCGCCCGCCGCCAGGCGGTCGAAGACGCCGAAGTGCACGCCGGCCATCACGGCGCGGCTCATCATCATCGTGCCCATGACGTCGAACAGCGGCAGCGGGAAGCGGCGGCTGGAGAGAATCAGCCGCTCACGGATTCCGTCGGGGATGACGCCGATGCGCATGAGGCCCTCCAAGAGAATTGAATTGGGCGAGAAGCATAGTCGCTGCCGCGGCGCGCGACAAGGTGCGATAATCCGGTTTCTATGCCCGAACTTCCGGAAGTCGAGACTGTCGTTCGCGGCTTGCGCCCCCGTTTGCGCGGGCGGCGCATCGAGCGGCTGGAAGTCCGCCAGCCGCTGGTGGTTCGCGGCAGCCTGAGCGCGTTCCGTCGCGCATTGCGCCGCGCGCGCATCGACGCAGTTCGCCGCAAGGGCAAGTACATCCTGCTGGAGCTGCGCTCGGGCGGGAATCCGGCGCAGCCGGTGTTCTGGGTGGTGCACCTGGGAATGACGGGCCAGCTCTACGTCTGCCGGCCGGAAGCGCCGCGGCTGAAGCACACGCACGTCGTGGCGCGGCTTTCGAGCGGCGAGCAGTTGCGCTTCCGCGACCCGCGCCGCTTCGGGAAGATGCTGCTGCTACGGGCGGACCAGCTGGCCGATTACTTCGCGCCATTGGGACCGGAGCCGCTGCGGATTTCCTTCGCAGCGTTTGCGCGCCTGTTCGCCGGGCGGAAAGCGCCGGTGAAGAATCTGCTCCTCAACCAGAACCGGCTGCGCGGGCTGGGCAATATATACGCCAACGAAGTGCTGTTTGTCGCCGGCATCCATCCAGCGCGCGCGGCGGGCTCGCTGGGCCGCGATGAGGTCGACGGGCTCTACCGCGCCATCCGCGGGGTTCTACGGCGCGCCATCGCCGAGCAAGGAACGACGGTCGCGGACTACCGCACCGCCGCGGGCGAGCCGGGCGACTACCAGAACTTCCTCCGCGTGTACGACCGCGAAGGCCAGCCGTGCCCGCGTTGCGGCTCAACGATTGAGAGGCTGGTGCTGGCCGGCCGCAGCACGCACTTCTGCCCGCAGTGTCAACCCGCGCAGGAGGAGAACCAGAGGACGGGTCAGCGGGCGGCGCGGCGCGCCGCCGCCGCGCTGGGCGCCGCCGGGGACTGAAGGGCGGCCACCGCTTTCTCCGCCCATTGCCGCTGCTGGATGCCGTCGAGCCAGAGGACGCGCTCGGCGAAGCGCTCAAAGGGCGGCTCGGTGAGCATCTCCTTGATGAGCGAGTCGATGCGCTGCTGGAAGGCACGGTCGGTGGCGCGGAAGCCGTCGTCGAGCGCCGGCTGGCGGAAACCTTCGGCGTAGATGGACTCACGAACCAGCGGGATGCCGACCAGCAGGTTGTAAGTGTCGAGCCATTGCTCCAGCCAGCCTTCAAAGCCAGCCTGGCGTCCGCACTTGTTCACCAGATAGCAATAGTTGTCCAGCACGGCGCGGTCGCAGATGACGAACTCGGCGCGCTGGGCGGCCTCGAGCTCGGCGGCAATCTGGGCGTGCTGGATCCAGAGCTGCGCTTCGAGCGAGGTGCCTTCGTTGACCGGAAACGGGCAGCGGCGCGCAACCTCCGTCACCAGCTCGACGTTGCGGCCCTGCTTCTTGAGCAGCGCGCAGATGTCGTAGGCCAGCGTGGTCTTGCCCACGCCGTGCGTCCCGATGAGCGCCAGCTTCAACGGTTTCTCCACCAGTAGGCGAGGATGCCGCCGAGCGCGCCCAGCGCCATGAACGCAAAGATGGCTCTGGCGATTCCCGGAAAGGACACGGCCATGATGGCGAAAATGCCAAACACAAGGAGCAGGCCGGGGCCGCCGTTGAGCGGGAGCTTGGTCGACCAGTCGATCCAGAGATACTTCACGGCAAGGCGATTCTATCACGTGGGTGGGAGCCGAAAAAGAAAGGGCGCGGCGGTGTAGAATGGTGTGGAGGCGCATCCAAGTGGGTGAGGAGCGTTGACGTGAAGATCGTGTGGCGCTGGGTGCGGATCATCGCCGGCTTCGCCCTACTTCTGGGTGGAATCGCCGGCCTCTTTCTTCCCTTCCTGCAGGGTATCGCCATGATCGTGGGCGGGTTGATCCTGCTGGGGCGCGAGTTCCATTGGGCGCGGCGGCTGCTGGAGTGGGCCAAGCGCCGCTGGCACTCCGTGCGCGGCGCCGCCGCAGGCGCCGACGCCAAAGATTGAAACCACCTTCCGCTTGCCGTACTATCCCGACGAGGGTTGAGCGAGTCGGGATGCTATTCAAAACCCAGAGCGCGGCGCTCTATGGCATTGACGCCTACATCGTCCAAGTCGAAGTGGACCTGGCGCAGGGTGGCGACGGCATTCTGACCACGGTCGGGCTCCCGGACGCCGCCGTGCGCGAGAGCCGCGAGCGCATTCGAGCCGCCATCAAGAACTGCGGTTTCGTCTATCCGAGTTTCCAGAACATCACCATCAACCTGGCCCCGGCCGACATCAAGAAAGAGGGCTCGGGGTTCGACCTGCCGATGGCGCTCGGCATTCTGGGCACGACGGGCGCGTTTTTCGGGCGCGACCTGAGCGACTTCATCTTCGTCGGCGAGCTGGCGCTCGACGGCGCCGTGCGCCCGGTGCGCGGCGCGCTCTCGACCGCCGTGGCGGCGCGCGCGGCCGGCATCGCGCGGCTGGTGGTGCCGCAGGAGAACGCGCGCGAGGCGGCGGTGGTGGAAGGCATCAACGTCTACGCCGCGCAGTCGCTGCCGCAGGTGGTCGACCTCATCAACGACCCGGAATCGGCCCAGCCCGTGCGTGTGCAGCCGGAGAGCCTGCTGGAGGAGGCGCGCGAGTACGGCGCCGACCTGCGCGACGTCCGCGGCCAGCAGCACGCCAAGCGCGCGCTCGAAGTCGCCTGCGCCGGCGGCCACAACATCATCATGATCGGCCCGCCGGGCTCGGGCAAGACCATGCTGGCCAAGCGCATCCCGACCATCCTGCCGCCTATCACCCTCGAGGAGGCTCTGCAGACCACCAAGATCCACAGCGTGAGCGGGCTGCTGCGCGACGGGCGCGGCCTGGTGGGCGCGCGGCCCTTCCGCTCGCCGCACCACACCATCTCCGACGCGGGGCTTATCGGCGGGGGAACGTTCCCACGGCCGGGGGAGGTCTCGCTGGCGCACAACGGCGTGCTCTTCCTTGACGAGCTGCCCGAATTCCAGCGCAACGCGCTGGAGGTGCTGCGCCAGCCGCTGGAAGAAGGGAACGTCACCATCTCCCGTGCGGTGACCAGCCTGACTTTTCCGGCGCGCTTCCTACTGGTGGCGGCGATGAACCCGTGCCCGTGTGGCTTCTTCAACGACCCGACGCGCGACTGCCGCTGCTCGAAGCCGCAGATCGAGCGCTACGTCTCCAAGATTTCCGGGCCGCTGCTGGACCGCATCGACATTCACATTGACGTGCCTGCGGTGCGCTACAAGGAGTTGCGCGGGCCGGCGGCGACCGAAGACTCGGCCGCGGTGCGGGCTCGAGTGGCGCGCGCGCGGGAGCGACAGCTCGAGCGCTTCCGCGGCAAGAAGATTTTCTCCAACGCCCAGATGCCCTCGCGGCTGGTCCGCCAGGTCTGCCCCATCGACGCCGCCGCGGAGAAGCACCTCGAAGACGCCATCACGCGCATGGGCCTCAGCGCGCGCGCCCATGACCGTATCCTGAAGGTGGCGCGCACCATCGCCGACCTGGACGAGAGCGAGGCCATCGTGGCCAAGCACGTCTCCGAGGCTGTGCAGTACCGCACGCTCGACCGCACCTATTGGGCCTGACCAACTCGTGCTAAACTGGAAAACGGTATGATGACTCGCATTGGCAGTCTTCTGCTTCTGCTGGGGATGGCCATCGGTCTGATCTGGATGGGTCGGCAAACCTCGGCCGCCGGGCCCATCGACGCCGGTTGGGCCCGGGCCAACGAGGTCCAGTTGCGCCGCGTGCTCAATCTCCGGCCCAATATGCAGCTCGAGTACAAAAAAGTTCTGGAAGACCCCAAAACGCCCGAATACTACGTGGTGCAGTTCGACATCGTGAGCGGCGACAAGAAGCGCACCATCGAGCTCTACGTCAGCCGCGACGGCCAGCGCGTGCTGGCCGACCGCGAGTACGACCTGGCCGATCCCTTCCGCTCGGTGCGCGAGCAGATCTCGCTCGAGGGCGTGGCCGCGACCGGGCCGGCGCAGGCGCCGGTGACCATCGTCGAGTACCTCGACTACAACTGCGGCTACTGCCGGCTGTTCTACCAGACCCAGGAGAAGGATTTGCTCTCGCGCTACCAGGGCCGGATACGCTTTGTCGTCAAACACTTTCCCATCCTCAGCCCGACGTCGAGCGACGCTGCCCGCGGCGCCGTCTGCGCCTGGCAGCAGGGCGAGGACAAGTTCTGGGCGCTGCACGAGAAGCTCTTCCTTGAGCCCAAGCGCGTGCGGGAAGGGAAGGCGGGCGTCCGGGGACTGGCGGCGGAAGCCGGGCTGGACGCGGGGGCGCTCAGCCGGTGCATGGACGAGGGCGCGACCAAACTGGCGGTCCAACGCGACTTCGAGGAAGGTCAGAAGCTCGGCATCAACGGCACGCCCAACTTCTTTATCAATGGTCGCCGGCTCGGCGGCTACGTGGCGGCCGAGAGTTTCTTCCGTCTCATCGACGAAGAGCTGCAGTTCGCTCAGCCTGCGCAGACGCAGTAGCTGCCGCTAGTTTCCCCGTCTGTACTCTTTCAGAACACGCTTGAGCGCATCCACCGGAACGGCCCGCGCTTCGTGGCCTTGGTAGCCACGCACGGTGGTGGCGCGCAGCAGGGAATTGAAGATGGCTTCTTCGGTGGCGTCGGCGACCGCCTGGAAAAACGGCGAGAGCTTATCGTCGCGCAGGACGGTCACAGTAGTTGTCGCGCCGGCGCTTTGGTGCGGGATTCGAACCGACTCGGCGGTAGAGAAGGCGATTACGTAGTCGCCGCTGCCGTGGGAGAAAGACGCGCCGGTGCGCGCCATGCCGGCCAGCGCGCGGAAGGCCAGGCGGCGAAGCTGGCGCGCATCGAGCGGCGCATCGGTGGCGACGACGATCATGCACGAGCCGGTTTCGTCCCCGGTGGGCGAGCGACTCATCCTCTGCCCGAGTTCTCTGCCGACCGGCACTCCGTCGATGGTCAGGTTGCCCCCGAAGTTGGTTTGAACCAGCACGCCGACGGTGTAGCTGTCCTCCGCGGTCGGCACGCGGCGCGAGGCGGTACCGATGCCGCCTTTGAAGCCGAAGGCCACCGTGCCGGAGCCGGCGCCGACCGAGCCTTCTTCCACCGGACCGCTGGCGGCAGCCGCAAGCGCCTTCTGAAAGTGCTCCTTGCGCAATGGTCTCCGGCGGATGTCGTTGAGGTAGCCGTCATTGGTTTCTCCCACAACCGGGTTGACCGAGCGCACCTCTTCGTTGCCGGGCCGCGCCAGCGTGTGGTCCACGAGCGCGGCGGCGGCTTCCCACACGTTCAACGTGTTGGTCAGCAGGATGGGCGTCTCGAGCTGGCCTAGCTCCTGCACTTGCGTCACACCCGCAAGCTTCCCGAAGCCGTTGCCGACCACGATGGCGGCGGGGACTTTCTCCTGAAACAAGTTACCCGGATGAGGAACGATGGCGGAGGCGCCGGTGCGGATGTCGTCGCCTTCAATGAGAGTGAAGTGCCCGACGCGCACGCCGGGGACGTCGGTGAGGGCATTGAGCGGGCCGGGCGCGAAGACGCCGGGTGCAAGGCCCAGCTCCCGCGCCCGCGGCCGCTCTGGTTCGTTCTCCGCAGCCGCAACTCCGAGAATGGACGCAAGCAGGACGGCAACCAGTGCTTGTCGCATGGTTCCTCCGCACGCAAGGTGGTGGCCGATTGTAGTGCGTGCCGGGGCGCGCCACAACCGGCACTTGCAGTCTGCGCGTCCGGTGGTAGAATCCGCGTGCTTTCCGCAGTCCCTTCCAGGGAGAGAGCTATGCGACGTGCAGTCCTGCTTTTGAGCGTCCTTCTGCTGGCGAGTGCAGGGACCGCCGGCGCTGAATCGTCGGACATTCCACAGGCCGACCAGGTGCTGGCGCTGGTCGGCGGGCGGTTGATTGACGGCTACGGCGGGCCGCCGCTGGAGAACTCCGTCATCATCGTGCGCGGCAACCGGATCGAGGCGGTGGGCCGGGTGGGCGAGATAGCGGTGCCGGCCGGCGTGCGCGTCATCTCGACGGAAGGGCACACCGTCCTGCCGGGAATCATGGATATGCACGTGCACCTGATGATTATCGGGCACGCCGACTACGACTACTGGTTCCGCGCCTATCGCGACCGCTGGCGGGACGTCATCATGCCCATCTCCGCCAAACAACTGCTGATGGCGGGCGTCACCACGGTGCGCGACGTGGGCGCCCCGCTCGACGACATCCTGCACGTGCGCGACCGCATCAACCGCAACGAGATTCCCGGCCCGCGCGTCTTCGCCAGCGGGCCGTTCCTGCAGAAAAAGGCGCCGCCGCTCGAGGCTGAGTTCCGCTGGGAAGTGCACGGGGCCGCGGACGCCCGCGCCAAGACGCAAAAGCTGGTCGACGCCGGGGTGGACCTCATCAAGGTGATCGACCAGGACCAGATGACGATGGAGGAGCTGGAGGCCATCGTTGCCACCGCGCACGCTGCCGGCAAGCACGTCACCGCGCACGCGCACCGCGCCGAGGAAATCCGCCGTGCCGCGCGCGCCGGCGTGGACGCCATCGAGCACACCGGCTTGGCCACACAGCCCGGCTATCCGGACGATGTGCTGGCATTGGCCAAAGAGCGCAACGCCTCACTCTACTGGTGCCCGACCATCGAAGGGCTTTACCTCTATCCCTACACGGTGGACGAGTTCCCTGAGCGCCTCGACGATCCGCGCCTGAAGGCCGACCTGCCGGCCGACATCTATGAGGACGTGCGGCGCTCGCTCGACCATCCCGAGCGCATGGCTTACTACACCGTTATCCGCCGCCGCGTGCCCACGCTCGCCAACAAGTTCCAGCAGATGCGTTCGACCGGCGTTACGCTCATCACCGGCACCGACTCCGGCATCCCCATGAACTTCCACTTCGACTCCACCTGGCGCGAGCTCGACACCTTCGTGCGTTTGGGCGTTGCGCCCATGGACGCCATTCGCGCCGCCACGTTCTGGCCGGCGCGGCTGCTGAAGCGGGACGACCTGGGGGTGATTGCGCCGGGCAAGCTGGCGGACATTATCGTGGTGGACGGCGACCCGCTGCGCTCGATGGAAGCGCTGCGCCACATGGTGCACGTGGTCAAGGATGGCGTGGTCTACAAGTAGCCCGATTGACGAATCCAGGCCGCCCGTGTAGACTTTCATTTTGGTCTGGAGGCAGCCCCCTCAAATGGCCATGAACGATGACTGAACAACCGCGTCGCGTCCGGGTGACCCTCGAGAGCCGGATCGAGTCGGTCGACCTCGGTGAGGAGCTCGCCCGGGGCGTGGCGGGGGCGGCCGGCTTCGACGAAGACGAGCAATACAAGCTCAGCATGGCGGTTCGGGAGGTGTTGATCAACGCCCTCGAACACGGCAACCGCGGAGACGCCAACAAACCCATCGGGTTGGGCTTTTCTCTGCTGGACGACCGGCTGGTGGTTGAAGTGCAGGACCAGGGCAAGGGCTTCGACATCGCCCAGGTGCCCGACCCGCGGCAGGACGAGTGCCTGCTGAAAACGTCGGGCCGCGGGCTGTTCCTGGTGCGGTGTTTCGCGGACGACTTGAGAGTGAAGCCGAGCAACAACGGTGGGGCCACGGTGCTGATTACGAAGCTTTACACCAACAACTCGGGTTCGAAAACGGCAAAGGAGAAACAGTCGTGAGTCTGAAAATCAACAAGAGAGACAACGGCGAGGTTACGGTGGTGGACCTCAGCGGGCGGCTGACCCTGGGAGACGCGAGCGCGCAGCTGCGCCAGGCCCTGCGCGAATTGCTTGACGGGGGCCGGAAGAAGATCGTCCTCAACCTGGGGCAGGTCGGCTACATCGACAGCTCCGGGCTGGGCGAGCTGGTCTCCAGCTTCACGACCGTCAAGAACAGCGGCGGGCAGTTGAAGCTGGTCAACCTGACCGACAAGGTCAATGACCTGCTGACCGTGACCAAGCTCTACACCGTCTTCGAGATCCACAGCGACGAAAGCGCTGCCGTCCAGAGCTTCCGCTAAGCCCGGCACGGGAAGCGCCTCGCCGGCTCCTTTTCAAGCCGGCGTACCTCTGACTGAAAGCGAACCCTGATGGCCATCGTGACTCAGTTCTCTCTGCTGCTGGAAAACCGCCCCGGCGCGCTGGCGGAGATGTGCAGCGCGCTGGGGGCGAAGGCGGTGAACATCGAAGCCATCATGACCGCCGACGTGCGCGGGTGGGGCACCGTGCGGCTGGTGGTGAACGGCAGCGACATGGACGCCACGCGCAAAGTCCTCAACTCCATGGGCATACGCTTCAGCGAAGAACAGGTGCTGGCGGTGCACCTCTCGGACCGCCCCGGCGCGCTCGGACGCATCACCCGCAAGCTGGCGGAGCACGACATCAACATCGACTACATCTACGGCAGCATTGAGAAAGGCTCACCCAAGGCGCTGCTGGTGGCGGCGGTTTCCGACCTCAAGAAGGCCGCGCAGCTCGTCAAGTAGGCCCGCGGCGGTTTCCTAGTCTTCCTTTTCCTTCCGGCTCACCGTGCACTCTTCGCACGGGCAAATCTCTCGGAAGTACTCGAAGCTGTAGATGCCGGTGGCGTGGCCGTCGCTGAAAGTGAAGCGGACGGCATAGTTTCCGACCGGCTCGGCCTGGAGGGCGCGCGCCGGGGCCTCGTACATCGGCAGGTCGCTCTTGACCTTGCTTTGCGTCGGGCTCTCGCCGCGCGCGCGGTGGTCGCGGCACGTGGCGCAGGGGCAGCGCCGGCGCAGGTAGGGGAAGGTGTACTGGCTGCGGTGGCCGTCGCGCCACTCGATGCGCACACCCTCGCCGCTGGTCAGCAAGATTCGAACACTGGTCGGTTCGGTTCGTGGATTGCCCGGCATGAAGGTCTCCGCCGGCTCTGCCGGTGACGCTGCTAGGTGAGGGCGTCGAGCAGCGGGGTGACGTCGCGGTGGTAGATGTCGTCGCGCTCGGCCAGCGGCTGGTCGCGGCGGATGCGGCCCTTCTTCTCGAGGTAGTCTTCGTAGGTCATGGTCTCGCACTTGTAGAAGACGCCGATGCCGAGGCGCTCGCCCTCTTCCGACTTGAGAATGGCCTGGGCTTTCTTCTGCGCGATCTCGGCGCGGCTCGAGGGGTCGTGGACGACGGGGTCGTAGTCGGTCTGGTCGAGGCGGTAGAGCGGCGACTGGGTCTGGCCCTGCTTCTTGCCTTCGTACCAGGACTTCGAGTGCAGGTCGTTGTAGGTGGGGCAGGTCTGCAGGACGTCGATGAGGGTGCTGCCGCGGTGCTGGATGCCCTGAGCGATGAGCTCGGCGAGGTACTTGACGTCCAGCGCATAGCCGCGCGCCACAAACGTATAGCCGCAGGCCAGCGCCAGCGCCACCGGGTTGAGCGCCTCCATGATGGATTCTTCCGCCATAGACTTGGTCTTCGAGCCCTTCGCAATGGTCGGCGAGGCCTGGCCCTTGGTCAGCGCGTAGACGTCGTTGTTGAAGACCACGTACGTGATGTCGAGGTTGCGGCGGCCGCCGTTGACGAAGTGGCCGGCGCCGATGCCGTAGGCGTCGCCGTCCCCGCCCACGCCGATGACGGTCAGGCTGGGGTTGGCGAGCTTCATTCCTGTAACCGAGGGCATGGCGCGCCCGTGCAGCGTGTGGAAGGCGTAGGTCTGCATGTAGTGCGGCGTCTTGCCGGAGCAGCCGATGCCGCTGACCACGGCGACCTTGTGTGGCGGAATCTGCAGCTTGGCCAGCGCCGTCTGAAGGGCGGTGAGGATGCCGAAGTCGCCGCAGCCAGGGCACCAATCGTTGTGGATTTCGGCCTTGTAGTCCTTGATCTTGAACTCGACCTTTGTGGTTGTCGTCGCCATCCGTCAGCCTCTCAGCGGTTGTAGCCCGGCGGCAGCGGCACCATCGGCGCCAGCATCTTGCCGTGCTGCTTGCGCATCTCGACCAGGCGCTCGACCTCCGCGGGGCCGGAGGCCGGGTCAACGATGCCGCCTGCGGCAATCACCAGCTCTTCGCGGCCGTTGGCGGTGGCGGCTTCGAGCGCCACAACCACTTCGTCTTCGGAGAACGGTCGGCCGTCGTACTTCAGCACACGGTGGTGCGCCCTGATGCCGGTCTGCTCGCGCAGCACACTGGCGAGCTGGCCGGAGGCGTTGCACTCCAGCGTCACAATCTTCTTTGCCTGTCCGAGGATGCGGCGCACCGATTCTTCTGGAAAGGGACGGAAGATGCGAAGCTGGAGGAAGTTATAGTTCTGCTGCTCAGGGTCGAGCCGGGCGAGGGCGTCGAGGATGGCGCCTTTGGTCGAGCCCCAGCTCACCACACACACCGGAACTTTCTCTTTGCCGAAGAGTGTGAACTTCTTGGCGTCGGGAATTTCGCGCGCGGCCAGCTCCATCTTGCGCCGGCGCTTGTCGACTTTGGCCAGGCGGTTGCCAATGCCTTCGGTGATGTGGCCCACCTGGTCGTGCTCGTCGGTGGTGGTCCAGAAGCTGCCGCCTTCCTGCCCGGGGATGGTGCGCGGGCTGATGCCGGAGTCGGTGAAACGGTAGCGCATATAGTGGCCGTTGGCGCCCCGCTCGGGGTGGAAGAGCGCGCCGCGGTCTATCTTGAGCCCCTTCATGTCGAAGGGCGGCCGGGTGACATACATGGTGGCCAGGTGCTTGTCCACCAGAACAATCACCGGCACCTGATAGCGGTCGGCGTAGTTGAAGGAGTCGAAGGTGTCGTAGAAGCACTCGTCGAGGTCGCCGGGAGCCATGACGATGCGGGGGATGTCTCCCTGGCCAGCGTGGAGCGCGAACTGCAAGTCGCCCTGCTCGTGGCGCGTGGGCAGGCCGGTGGAGGGGCCGCCGCGCTGGTAGATGAAAACGACCGGGCCGGGTGCTTCCGTGATGGCGGCGAAGCCGAGGCCCTCCGGCATGAGGGCGAAACCGGGGCCGGAGGTGGACGTGGAAGCGCGCACACCGCCGTGCGCCGCCATCACCGCGGCGTCGACGGCGGAGACTTCGTCCTCGGTCTGCAGCACCAGCAGGTTGTAGTCGCTCTGCTGCTCTTCGAGGTAGACGCTTTCGTCCGTGGCCGGGCTGATGGGGTAGTAGGTCTGGATGCCGACACCGGCCTTGAGCTTGGCGATGGCCACCGCCTGGATGCCCTTGATCATGATCTGCTTGCGGGTCTCCGTGGGCAGGGGCGGAAGCGAGAAGTCAAGCTTGCCGGCGTAGTGCTTGCGCACGTAGTCGTAGGCCAGCCGCGCGCAACTGACGTTGGTTTCACCCACGCGCCGCGCTTTGCCCTCGAAGCCCGCCATGATGACTTCGGTCACGCGGTCAAAGTCGAAGTCGAGCAGGCCGGCGGAAGCGCCGATGGCGGCGGTGTTGTGCATGATGCGGTATTCCTGCGGCTGGCCGCCCTTGCCGACGGCGGTTAGAGCTTCGTCGACGATTTTGGAGTAAGGAAGCGGCATCAGGTGGATGCGGCGGCCGTTGAGCCGGGCGTCGATGCCCTCGGTGCCTTCTTCGAAGAGGATGGCGCCTCCGTCGGCTACTTCCGGGATGTGGCCTTCGTGGGCGGGAAACTCATGGTACATATCGCCAAACAGGGTCTCGGGGTCGAGCGCCACCAGCACGTGGACGGCTTCAACGTGGGAGTGGACCGGCTGGTCGGAGATGCGCAGGCGGTAGTAGCTGTGCTTGCCCTTGATGTTGGAGTGGTACTCGATGTTGGCGTAGACGTGGTAGCCGGAGCGGCTGAAGGCCCGGGCCAGCACCTCGGCGCCCAGGTTGATGCCGCTGCCCTGCGGCCCGCCGATCATCCAGGAAAAGTACTTCTTGGCCATCCGTCCCCGCTCCTGTGCGCTTCGTCAGCGACGAAACGAACCCTTAGCATAGCACAGGGAGGGCGACTTGTTGAGCGGGGCCCTACTTGGCGCAGCGGAAGCCGAGGTCTGGCTTGCTGTTCTTGTAGAAAGAGCTTCCCCGATTGGAGGCGCGGATGTACACGGCCTCGACATCGTAGCTGCCGCCCCGACGGCCCTTCGAGTCGCCCAGGACCTCGGGTGGTCCTTGCGGGTCGGTGTAGGGGCCCTTGCCGCCATGGCTGCTGCCGCAGCACCAGTCGTTCACCCACTCATAGACGTTGCCGGCCATGTCGAGCGCGCCGTAGGGGCTGGCGCCGGCGGGATGGCTACCGACGGGGTGAGTGCCGGCGGGAGTGCAACCCTTGAAGTTAGCCTGCTCGCAGGTCGGCGGGTCGTTGCCCCAGGGGAAGCGCAGGCCTTCGGTGCCTCGTGCGGCTCGCTCCCATTCGGCTTCGGTTGGCAGGCGCTTGCCGGCCCACTTGCAGTACTCGTCGGCCTGCAACCAGGTTACATCGGTGACGGGATGCTTGGTTTTGCTGGCAGGGTCGAAGTTCGCGGCCGGAGGCGTACACTTGCCCGCCTTGACGCAGGCGTTGTACGCCTGTTGGGTCACTTCCGTCTTGTCAATTGAGTACGCGGAGAGAATCACCGTGCAATGGCGAAAGCGCGCCTTTTCCTGGGGATCCGGGAGGTCATCCTGGCAGCTCTCGTCGGTGTCGCAGTTGCCGTCCGGCGGTACGCAACCGTACCTGCCGGGCCCCGCAGGCACGGGCACCATCTCGCCGGTGTCGGCCGGCTTCTGGGCCGCAGGTTTGGCGGCCGGTTTCCTGGCGGTCTGTTGCGCTGCCAGAAGAGTCAGCGACAGCAACAGCACAAACACCAAACCCAGGGTTGAGGAAAGCCTGCGCATGGCACTTCTCCTTTCCGAGGAAACTCCGGGGACCTGAGCCTGGGCCCGAGCCTACCCCTCGGAACCGGGGGAGTCAAGAGCAGCGGCCGCCGTGGCATTTGCGGCGGGGGAGCCGCGCTGGTAGAATCCGGCATCTAAGGTAAGGCGTGAACCGGAGCGGAAAAGTCGCTGCCCTGGCCGTGCTGGCCGTTCTGCTGGTCCATCCTTTGGCGGCGGTTTGTGCCTGCTGGCAGGCCTCCGCCGCTCCTGCCTCGAAGCCATCCGGCTGCCATGAGAGCCGCCAGCCCGGCACGAGTGTTCAGGGTGCGGGGCACGATTGCTGCCTGTCAGCGCCAGCCGAGCCGGCGCCAGCGCAAGTCGCGACCTCGAGCGTCAGTACGTCTCCTGCAGTGGCTCCAAGCCTGGAGGTCGCGCCGGTGACTGTTGCCGATCTGCCGTTCAGAGTTGCCTCGGAATCTCCTCCGCGAAGTCCTGATTCTTCCCCGCAGGCCCTTTACTGCATTTTTCTGATCTAGCCATTCTTCTTTTCTTCTTTCCGGTGATGGCCGCCGTCGAATCGGCGGCGATTCCGTTAGCTCTACTCGGAGAAAGGAGTTGTCATGAGCGCAGGATCTATGGTGCGAAATGTCTTGCAGGTCATCGGCGGACTGGCCCTGCTAGTGGTCTTGGCCGGTGCTGTCTACATCGGCTTCTTTGTGCCCGGCCGCGGCTTCAGCGCGCGGGAAGGTCCGTCCCAGCTGGAGGAGCTCATTGCCCGCCGCGCGCGCGCGCTGGCGACTCCGACGGGCACAAAGGAAATGATGAATCCCCATCCAGTGACGAAGGAAGCGCTGGCGGCCGCGCGCTCGCACTGGGTGGACCACTGCGCCACCTGTCATGCTCTCGATGGCAGCGGGCAGACTTCCATCGGGCAGAATGTCTACCCCAAGGCACCGGACATGCGGGCGGCGGCGACGCAGAACCTCACCGACGGCGAGCTCTACAGCATCATCGAGAACGGCATTCGCTTTACCGGCATGCCTGCCTGGGGCGGCGAGCACAGCCCGGAAGACAACTGGCAACTGGTGATGCTCATCCGGCGGCTCCCCAAGCTCTCATCGGAAGAAATGAGAGAGATGGAAAAGCTGGCGGCGGGCGAAGGCGGCGGGCACATCGATGCGCCCGGCAGCAAGCCGCACAAGCACTAGAGAGGAGGAGGCACGAGAATGAAGATGAACCGAAGGGATTTCCTGGGCGGAGGCGTGTTCGCCACCGCCGGGCTGGTCTCGGCGCTGGCGGCGCACGCCCAGCACCAACACCACGAGCCACCGCAGACTTCTGGGCGACGAAGGGAGCCGGAGGCGCCGCTGGCCGCTCCGACCGAGGGCGGTCCGCTGCTGCCGGTGGAAACGCCGGATGTGCCCACGCTGCCCTGGCGGATGGAGAACGGCGTCAAAGTGTTCCACCTGGTGGCCGAGCCCGTCAAGCGCCGCCTGGTGCCCTTCAAGACCATGGACGTGTGGGGCTTCAACGGAAGCTGCCCTGGCCCGGCCATCCAGGTGAATCAGGGTGACCGTGTGCGCATTGTTTTCGACAACCACCTGCCCGAGTCCACCACCATTCACTGGCACGGGCTGGAAGTGCCCATCGAGATGGACGGCGTGCCCTACATCAGCCAGAAGCCGGTGCCGCCGGGGGGCCGCTACGTCTACGAGTTCACGCTGCACCAGGAAGGAACGTTCTTCTACCACGCCCACGGGGCGATGCAGGAGATGATGGGGCTGATCGGGATGTTCATCCTTCACCCGCGTACGCCGCACCGTCCGCAGGTCGAGCACGACTACGGGCTCATCCTGCAGGGCTGGGCCATCCTGCCCAGCAACACCGTGCCCAACACGGCGGGGATGGAGTTCAACTGGCTGACCATCAACGGGGTGTCGAGCCCGGCGACCACGCCGCTGCTGGCGCGGCAGGGCAGCCGCGTGCGCATCCGCATCGTCAACCTCGGCATGGATCACCATCCCATTCACCTGCACGGGCACCAGTTCTTCATTACCGGCACGGAAGGCGGACGCGCGCCCGAGTCGACGTGGTACCCAACCAACACGGTGCTGGTGGGCGTGGCGCAGGCGCGTGACGTCGAGTTCGAGGCCAAGTATCTGGGCGACTGGATGCTGCACTGCCATCTGCCGCACCACATGATGAACAGCATGTCCGACCTGTTGCAGGACCGCATGATCATGACCGCCGCCACCAATGAAGAGCAGGCGCTCAGCCAGATGCAGACCATGGCGGACACGGTCGGCTTCCGGCACGTCCACCACGCTCCGGTGGCCGAGAACGCCAACTCCGTCCCTGGCTTCCCGCAAGACGCCTTCATGGAGATGGGAATGGACGAAGCGGTGGCGAAGCCTGAGACGCACGGGCTGCCGGAGAACTGGAGCGCGATGATGATGGGCATGATGACGCTGGTGCGCGTGTTGCCGCCGGGCAAGTACGAGGAAATCGTGGCGCTCAAGCAGCAGGGGGCGGCCAAACCGCACCGGCACGGCTAGAGAGAATGGCCAAGGAGACACGACAATGAGAGTCCTGTTGGGAAGAGTCGCGCTGCTGGGGTTGGCTGTCTTGTTGGGGGGCGCACACGCCTGGGCCCAGGAGCAAAAGGATGAGCACGCAGGACATCAACTGGGCCGCATCCCGGTGGTCAAGCCGGAGTTCCCGCGACTGGGGAAGGCGCAGCAGAGCGCCGCCGGCCTGCGCTACCGTCTCGAACAACTGGAGCAGATGGCGCTGGCGAGCAACCCCACGCTGCCGCAGGCGCAGAGCGAGATCCGCGCCGCCCGCGCGCGCCAGTTGCAGTCGGGCCTGTATCCGAACCCGCGTGCTGGCTACCTCGGCGAAGAGATTCGCGGCGGTGTGTTGGGCGGCGGCCAGCAGGGCTTCTTTGTTTCGCAGACGTTCGTGACCGCGGGCAAGCTGGGGCACAACCGGAAGATTTTCGGCCACGAGGTGCGCATCACCGAGATTGAGGCGGAAGAGCAAAGGCTGCGCGTGCTCAACGGCGTGCGGCTGGCCTACTACCGCGTGCTGGCGGCGCAGGAGCTGCTCGAGACCGAGCGGGACCTCGCCCGCATCGCCGCCGACTCGTTGAAAACGACCCGGCAGCTGCAGAACGTCGGCCAGGCCGATGAAACCGAAATCCTGCAGGCTGAAATCGAGCAGCAGACGCTCGAGTTGTCGGTGGCCATGCGCGAGAACGAGCTGCGGCAGGCGTGGCGCTGGCTGGCGGCGGTCGTCGGAACGCCGGAGCTGCCGCCGGGAATCGTGGAGGGCAATCTGGCGGATGTCCCGGCACTGGAAGAAGACCGCGTCCTGGAGCTCATCACGGGCGAAAGCCCGGCGGTGAAGATTGCGCAGGCGGCCACCGACCGCGCGCAGGCAAGGGTCGAGCGCGAGCGGCGCGAGCCCATTCCCGACATCGAGGTGCGCGCCGGGCTGCAGCGCAATGGCGAGCTGTTGGAGCCGATGCGGCGTGTGGGGCTCCAGGGCTTCGTGGAAGTGGGCGTGCAGATCCCGCTCTTCAACCGCAACCAGGGAAACGTGGAGGCGGCGCGGGCGGCGGCCGAGCGGGCGCAACAGGAAACACAGCGCGTGGAGCTGGCGCTGCGGCAGCGCGCGGCCTCCGTCCTGCAGATGCACCGCAACGCGCGCCTCCGGGTCGAGCGCTACCAGAAGGAGCTGCTGCCGCGGGCGCAGCGTGCCTACGAGCTGATGATCCAGAGGTACGGCTTGATGCTGGCATCTTATCCTCAGGTGCTGCTGGCGCAGCGGACGCTGTTCCACCTGCAGAGTGACTATATCGCGGCGCTGGAGGAGCTGTGGATGAACGACATCGCCCTGCGCGGCCTGCTGCTGACTGATGGCTTGGAGGCGCCGGCGCGGCCAGGAGAGATCGACATGCCGGTGCGGGAGATCAACCTGCCCATGCCGCGCATGATCTCGAGGGAGGAGTGACCATGAGCGGGCGAATCTGTCCAAACTCTGCTCTCACAAGGAGACAAGACCCATGAAACGAACTCTCATTGCCGTTGTTCTGCTCCTGCTGTGCAGTCTTTCCCTTCCGCTGGAAGCCCAAGAGGGGGAAGGATTGAACGTCGCGCTGGAGAAGTACAACCAGGCGTTTCGCAGCAAAGATGTCGAGACGGTGAAGAGCCTGCTGGCTGCGGACGTGCTGCTCTATGAGCACAGCGTGCGCAACGACGGCCTGGAGGACGTCTTTGAGAACCATCTCAAACCCGAGATCACGGAGTTCCAGGACCTTGAGTTGGACTTTTCCGACGTGCGCATCACGGCGGGGCCGGACCTGGCTTTGGTGACGCGCCAGTATCGAGTGCGGGGGAAGTTGGGGGAGCGGGCGATCGACGCGACGGGGAACGAAACCATGGTTTGGAAGCTGGTGGGCGGCGACTGGAAGGTCGTTCACATTCACTATTCCCATCCCTGCCCGCGCCCGCCGGCTGCGCCGAAGTAAGGAAGCGGAAACGGCGACGCGCCGTTTCTGCGGAAAGGAGAGGCCATGCGCATATTCTCGAGCGTGCTGCTAGCGCTGGGGTTGGTTGCCCAGCCTGTTCCAGCCCAGGAGGAAGCTCCGCCGTTGCGAGTGGACGTGGAGCTGGTTACCCTCACCGCCACCGTGACCAGCCGCACTGGGACTTACGTGGGCGGCTTGAAGAAGGAGGACTTCCGAGTGTACGAGGACGGCGTCTTGCAGGAGATCGCCGTGTTCGAGTCCCACCAGGTTCCCATCAGCCTGGGAATTCTGTTCGATACCAGCGGGAGCATGGTAGACAAAATCGACGATGTCCAGGATGCGGTCCTGCACTTCATCCGGACGGTCAACCCGCAAGATGAGATCTTCGTGCTGCGCTTCAGCAGCAGGGTAGAGCTGGTGGAAGAATTCACGGACGACCGCGCCCGGCTGGAGCGGGCCGTTCGCCGGCTGCGCGCCCGCGGCTCGACACACCTCTACGATGCCATTGCCGAAGGCCTGGAAATCGTGCAGCAGGGACGGCGCCCGAAAAAGGCTCTGCTGCTCGTAACCGATGGCAACGATACAGAAAGCTCCATTGCGTTTGAGGAAGTCTTAGAGCGGGCTCAGAAGTCCGAAGTTCTAGTGTACGGCATGGGCATCGGACACTCCGAACGTGGCTCCTTCGGGCATGCTCCCCGCGCCTTTCGCGACGAAGTGGACATGCGAGTGCTCAACGCGCTGGCGGAGGAGACCGGTGGCAAGAGTTACCATCTGGAAGCCGCCCATCGCGGCGGGCGGGACCTTATCGATGAGGCCTGCCAGGAAGTTTCGACCGAGCTGCGGCAGCAGTACCTCCTTGCCTACTACCCTAAGAACACGGCTCAAGGCGGCGGGTACCGGCGCATCCGTGTGGAGACACGCAATCCCGGTCAGGTCGTGCGTACGCGCCCAGGCTACTATCCGCCCCAGAAAAAAGTAAGTGGGCAACCTCGACGCACCGGCGCCGAGGGTGTGGCCGACGGGCGGCTCGACACCTCCGGTGGAACACAGTAAAGTAGGGACGAGATGAAGCGAGTAATCGCACTGTTTGCAGCCGTGTTGATTGCCGCGTTGGCAGGCTGCTCGACCTCGGAGGAGAAGGCTGCAAGCCCGGCGCCGCGCGCCAGTTCGCTGCCGTCGGCCCACGGCGCGCAGCCGCCGGCGCCGACGGAGACCGCGCGGCCCGTCCCTCCGTACCATGAGAGCGCGGAAGCGGCCCAGCCGTTCCCGCGGCTGATGCCGCCGGAGCGCTACCGCGACTACCCGCACATCGAGCGTGTCTATCGAATTGCTCACCGCATTCCCGGGGTGCTGGCGCAGCAGCCCTGCTACTGCTGGTGCAACAAGTTCGGCCACGGCAGCCTGCTTGACTGCTACGCCAGCGACCATGGCGCCGGGTGAGTCATCTGTCTCAAGGAGGTTCTCCTTGCCGACCAGATGACGAAAGACGGGAAGAGCCCGGAGGAGATTCGCCTGGCTATCATCCGCGGCGAGTACAGCAGGATTCCACTGCAGTAGGGAGACAAGAAACCCGACCGGACAGGCCGGCATCTGACATGAACGAGACGATCACGAGGAGGGGCCAATGAATTGGACAAAGATTGCAGGAATCAGCTTGCTGCTGGGCGTGGCAGGAGCGCTGAGCGCCCCGTCGCCCGCGCGCGCGGAGAACATCCGCCTGGCCGAGGGAACGAAGATTGTCTTTACACTCAACAACAACCTGAGCACGAAGGAGAGCCGCGAGGGCGACACCTTCAGCGGAGTGGTGAACCGCTCGGTGCGCGTGGGCGACCGGATTGTCATCCCGGAAGGCAGCCTGGTGCGGGGGACCGTGAACCATGTGAAGCGCCCGGGGCGCGTCAAGGGACGCGCCGAGCTGGGCGTGCGTTTCGATGAGATCGAGCTGCCCGACGGCACTCAGATTCCGCTGGCCGCTTCGCTGACCGAGCTCGACGAGGCCGACAAAGAGAAAGTGACCGAGGAGGGCCAGGTGGAGGGTGAGGGCTCGAAGAAACGCGACGCCGCCACCATCGGCGCAGGGGCGGGCATCGGCGCCGTCATCGGCGCCATCGCGGGAGGCGGCAAGGGCGCCGCCATCGGTGCCGGCGCGGGCGCCGCAGCCGGAACCGGCGTGGTGCTGGCGACGCGGGGCAAGGACGCCGAGCTCAAGCGCGGCGCCGACGTGGCCATCCAACTCGACCGCCCGCTCTCCGTCCCGGTCAAGTAGGTCTGACGGAGAGAATCCGCGGGTGGCTCCGGGCGACGCACCCATTCGTTCCGGGCGGCAGAATTAGCTCGCCAGAAGTCTCTGCGCCAGCCGGCGCTGATGGAAGCGCATATAGAGAATTGTCCCGAGGATCAGTACCGCGACGACCGGCGGCATCCCCGCAATCTGAGGCCAGCCGAAGGCAACTACCAAGGCCGCGCCCGCCAGGTCCAGCCCCACGAACAGAGGAAACCAGCGGCAGAAATGCCGCATCCACTCGCGGTTCCCGCGACACATCTCCCACACGATCCCAAAGCTGATTCCCGCACCGATCAGGGGCAAGACCCAGGCGGTGAAGAGCAGCTGCTCCCGTGCACCTTTGCTCGCCCGGAGGCCGGCGGCGAGGAAGTACAAGACGGCTATGTGGTAGACCGACTGTAACGCTAGGGTCAGGCCCAGCTCGTAGTACGGGCCGCTGCCAGTCACGAAGGCCTTGAGGCGGGCGAGCCGACCTGCCTGGGCGGCCTGATCCTTGGGGACATTGGTCGAGGTGGTGAGCTGACGGAAGGCGGCGCGGGCGAGCGTGGGATCGATGATGAGGAACGCAACCGCGCCTGCCACCGCCATTCCTATCAACAGGCCCGCGACGCCCGGATGCGAGTCCAGGATAGTTACGGCGAGGACGACCAGCAGGGCGGTAAAAGTCAAATCCACGAACCGAGTCCACCGGCCGAGCCGCTGCACCTCCACCGGGAGGTTGGCGGGCGTCACCACGCCTGTGCCCAGCAGGATAATGCGAAAACTGGTGGACGCAGCCGCCAGGACCACCACAGCCAGAAAGAGGACCAAGCCCCAGGTGCCGGGCGTCCACTCCTTCACTTTCCAACCGATGTAGATGAGGACAGCATTGAAGACCACGTAACAGAGTTGGTTGGCTTCCCACCAGCGACGCGGTGTGGGCGCGAACGACCCGAAGGGTCGACGCAGGAGCCCCTCGTCCGCGCTGGATGAAAGGGCGCCAACCGGACCCGGGGTGATGTCGGACTCGCGGCGGAGGGATTCGAGGTCGACGACCAGGTCGCGAGTGGACTGATAGCGTTCGTTCGGCCGCTTGCGGAGGCACTTGCGGACGATGCGGTCGAGCTCCGGCGGGGCCACCGGGTTGCGTTGCAGCAGCGAGACCGGTTCGGCGCTGAGGATGCGCGAGATGGTGGAGGCGCGGCTGGTGCCCTCGAACGGGCGCATGCCCGTTGCCAGCTCGTAGATCAGGATTCCAAAGGAAAAAACGTCGCTGCGGAAATCGGCGTCCTTGCCTTCGAGCTGCTCGGGCGCCATGTAGCTGATGGTGCCGACGATGCTGCCCGGGTCGGTGAGGCGCGTGGAGGCGTTATCCGCCTCCAGCGCGCCGGGTTGAAAGCGCGCCAGGCCGAAATCGAGGACTTTCGAGTCGCCCTCCACGGTTCGAATCACGTTCTCCGGCTTCAGGTCGCGGTGGACGATGCCGTGGCTGTGCGCGGCGGCCAGCGCGCGCGCGACGTCGGTGACGGTCTTGAGCAGGGCGTCGAGCTCCAGCGGGCCGCGGTTGATGACGGCGCGCAGGTTGTCGCCTTGCACGTACTCGAAGACGATGAACAGTTCCTCGCCCACTTCCTCCAGCTCGTACACCGTAGCGATGCCGGGATGCGTGAGTACGGCGGCGGCGCGCGCCTCCTGCTGAAAACGCTTGCGGCGGTCAGGGTCGCGAGCGAATTCCGGCGAGAGCGCCTTCAGCGCCACGCGCCGGCCCAGGCGTGTGTCCTCGGCGAGATAGACGACACCCATCCCGCCTTCGCCGAGTTTCTCCAGCACGCGATAGTGCGCGATTGTTTGCCCGATCATGCTCTCGCCACGACAAACACCTGTTGGAGGAAATAGTACACTGCGCGCAGGCCGCTCGCCACTAGCCGCCGATCACCGGCCACCGATTCACCGGTCACCGTTTGTAGCGGCCCATCAACTCGGCCTGCGCCAGGATGTGGCCCTGGATGGCCTTTTCGAGCTCGGCCTTGGTAGCGCCGGCGTTGAGGTTGGTCTTCGCGTCCAGGGCGTAGAGCTTGAAGAAGTAGCGGTGGGCCGGGCCGGGCGGCGGGCAGGGGCCGCCGTAGCCGAGGCGGTTCCAACTGTTCTTGCCCAGCCGGGCGCCGTCGGCAGCTAGCGCATCCTTCAGGACACCTTCGGGCAGAGAGCGCGCGCTGGCCGGGAGATCGTAGAGCACCCAGTGCACCCAGGTGCCGACGGGCGCATCGGGGTCGTCCATGATGAGCGCGAAGCTCTGCGTGCCCTTGGGCGGCTCGCTCCAGCTCAAGGCCGGCGAGACGTCCTGCGCGTCGCAGGTAAACTTCTTGGGAATATCAGCGCCCTTGGCGAAGGCGCTGGACTTGATTTCGAAGGCCATGGTCTTGCCTCCTTGCTTGGATTGACCGGCGGCGCTGAGCGCGATGAAAGCCGCCAAAAGGAAGCTGGTCAGAGAGGTGCGGCGAACAGGCATGGTCGCTTCTCGATGGCGCGCCCGGCAGGAGTCGAACCTGCAACCACCGGATTAGAAATCCGATGCTCTATCCATTGAGCTACGGGCGCACCCAGCATCGATTATAACAGTACGGCCGGGGACGACGGATGCGCAGATGGCGCATCAGTTCGGCGCTTCGGCGGTTCGAATGCTGAAGATCACACCCGCATCTGCGCCCGAGTCATCCCGCAGCAGGGACAGAGAAACGCGGGCCACGAACTCTTCCCCCGATTTGTGCGCCAGGCGGACGGTGGCCTCATGCCGGCCATTGGCCTGAAGCGGCGGCAGCAGGTGACGCGAGAAGAGCTCGGGGTCCTCCGACGAGGAGACGAAGGGCAGATACTTTCCCAGCACCTCTTCGGCGTGGAATCCGAAGACGCGGCGGGCTCCGCGGTTCCAACTGGTGACGTAGCCGTGCAGGTCGGTCGAGAGCAAGGCGTCCTCCAGTTGGGTGAGGATTTGCGCCTGCTGGCGGAATCCTTCTTCGGCGAGCTGGCGCAGCTTCATCTCGCCCTTGAGCCGGGAATGGGCTTCCTCTGCTTCCTGGGCGCGCAGTTGTGCTTCCCGGCTGTAGTACAGAGAGAATCCAAGCAGCGCTCCCATCAGGATTCCCGCGACCAGTACGACTTCTGGAAGCACCGTGCGGCGCTGGGCAAACAGCGCGGGCTCGGGCCAGACGCGCACTCGCCAGTCGGTGCCAAACACCATCACGGGCTGCTCCTGAACCCAGGGCGCTTCGGGGGCCTCGGTGGCCGCTCCCCGCTGGTAGAGCGACTGTTCACTCTCCAGAACCGCTATCTGATAACCGGGCGCGATGTTCTCCCGCAGGGTGTCGGCCAACAGCTCGTTCACCCGATACACGCCGACGAGGAATCCCTGGTCGCCTTCGGGACCGCCGACAGGCGCAAAGACGAGGAAGGCGCTGCCGCCGTCCGGCAGGAGGAAGGTGGGAGTGGCGCGTGCGTTCATGCTCTCGCGGGCTTGCCCTGCGGTCGCGCGCTGCGATTCGGTCATCGCGCTTGCCCACTCCAGAGCTACCGTCTGCCCTTCCCGTACGGCACTGGACTTCACCTCCAGCGATGGCGTCAGCCAAACCACAGCCTGCAGACCTGAGAAGCCGCGCAGATAAAGTTGCGCGTCGGCCTCCCATTCTTCCGCCGGGGCCGGCCCGAGGACCTCCAGGCGCCAGGCCATTCGAACCAGCGCGAGAATGCGGGCGCTCAACTGGGAGGACACTTCGTTGGCCACGCTGGCCGTCACCAGGGCGGACTGGCGCTCGATTCCGCTGCGGCGGTACTGCAGCAGCGTGTATCCGAGAAACACGCTGAGAGCAGAGACAATCAGAAAAGTCAGAACAGGGACTTCCAGCGCGCGTGTGCGGCGAAACCGACCCTTCGGCTGCGAGCTCGGATCTGCCATCAGGAGGGCTCCCGGCGAGAACTCTCTCTTTTTGCGCTTTCGCCGGGGAGCCAGCCCACTATACCAGTTCGGTTCACTTCTTTCTCGGCTTTTCGGTCACCGCCTTGGCTTGAGTGAACAGGAGCAGATAATCGCGGCCGCCGGCCTTCGAGTCGGTCCCGCTCATGTTGAAGCCGCCGAAGGGGTGGGCGCCCACCATGGCGCCGGTGCACTTGCGGTTGAGGTAGAGGTTGCCGCAGAAGAACCGCTCCTTCGCGTACTCGATGTGCTTGCGGCTGCCGGAGAAGACCGCGCCGGTCAGGCCGAACTTGGTGCAGTTGGCAATCTGGATGGCGTGCTCGTAGTTCTTCGCCGGGATCACCGCCGTCACCGGCCCGAAGATTTCCTCCTGCGCGATGCGCGCGTGGGGGTCGACGTCGGCGAACACGGTCGGTTGGATGAAGAAGCCGCGCGAGTCGTCGGCCTCGCCGCCCGCGGCGAGCGTGCCTTCGTTTTTCCCCACGCTGATGTAGCCGACGATGGAGTCGAAGGCGCTCTGGCTGATGACCGGGCCCATCCAGCTCGCCGGGTCATCGGCTGGGCCGACGCGAATCCGCTTCACGCGCGGCACCAGCTTCTCGACGAACCTGTCGTAGATTTTCTTGTGCAGCACGATGCGCGAGCCTGCCGAGCACTTCTGGCCTTGGTAGCCGAAGGCGCTCACTTTGGCGGCCTCGGCCGCGGCGTCGAGGTCGGCCGAGTCGTCCACCACCAGCGCGTTCTTCCCGCCCATCTCGGCAATCACGCGCTTGATCCAGATCTGGCCCGGTTGTGCCACGGCGGCGCGCCGGGTGATGTCCAGCCCCACCTCCATCGAGCCGGTGAAGGCAATCATGCGCGTGCGCGGGTGCTCCACCATGGCGTTGCCCGCCGTGGCCCCGCTGCCAGGGACGAAGTTGAACACGCCGTTGGGGAAACCCGCTTCCATCAGAATCTCCGCAATCTGCCAGCCGATGCCGGGCGTCTCGCTCGAGGGCTTCAGCACCACCGTGTTGCCGGTGACCAGCGCTGCGAAGGTCATCCCGGAAAGGATGGCGGAGGGGAAGTTCCACGGCGGAATCACCACCACCACGCCCAGGGGAATGTATTTTTGCTCTGGCTTCTCCCCGGGGAAAGGGTAGGTCGGCTGCCAGCTCCCGATGCGCAGCGCCTCGCGCGCGTACCAGTCGGCGAAGTCGATGGCCTCGGCCACATCGGCATCGGCCTCCGGCCAGGTCTTGCCCGCCTCCAGGATGCACCACGCCACCAGCTCGTTGCGCCGCCGGCGCATGATCCTGGCCACCTTGAACATCCGCTCGGCGCGCTTCTCCACCGGCTCGTATTGCCAGGTCTGGAAGGCCTTGGAGGCGACTTCGATGGCCTGGTTCGCCTGCTCCACCGAGGCCTTCTGGAAAACCCCCACGACCTCGCCCTTGTTCGAAGGGTTGAGCGAAAGCAGCTTCTGCTCCGACTTCACCTCCTTCCCGCCGATGAGCAGCGGGTATTCGCGCCCGAAGCTCGCGCGCACTTTCTGGATGGCCGCGCGCAGCTTGTCGGCCGCAGCCTTCTTCGAGAAATCCTGATAGGGCTCGTTCTTGAAGGGGGGAATCTTCTTCATCGTCGTCTCCAGTCGGAATCCGTTCCGGCTTGCTTCAGGGCAGAGCCATATTATCCTCGAAACACGCCGATTTGGCTAGACGCAAGGCCTTCGGATGGCCTCCCTGCCTCGACGGAAAACAAAGGACTTAGCAGGCGAGATTTCCGGAAATCTCCCCAGTTAACTCTAGCTGGTTCAATTACATCCGGTCCGAGCCACCCGGGGTTTTGAGTCATCTTATAGAAACTAAGCCACTTGATCGGGGAGATTTTTTGGCCACATACGCATCTGATTGATTCCATGGATTTTAACATGGGAGATTTCTGTGGGCCCAGCTCTGCGGTCATCGTTGGGTGCGCCTCAACAGGCGAATAATAAGCGAAAATCGTCGGATTTTCAAGCTCCCTTAGCAGAAGGTGCAGGGGGCTCAGTTGTTCTTCTTGTGCCGCTCCAAGTAGTCGCGGGCAAACGCGCGGGTTTTTTCGTTGGAGAGCCCGATCCGGCGGGCCTCTTCTTCCGCGGCTTCCACCGTCCAGCCGTCCACCAGCACGCGGCGGATCATCCAGAAGCCGCCCACGCGGTTGGCCGTGCTGCAATGGATGAACAGAGGCCGGTTCTCCGGCTCGGCGGCGATTTTCAGGAACTCCTCCACCTGCTCGTCCTTTGGGTTTTCCCGGTCCACCGGGATGTTGAAGTAGCGCAGCCCCAGCCGCTTGGCCTCAGCGGCTTCCGCCTCGGCGTCGTAGGGAATGCGCTCGCCGCCCGCCAGCGGCGTTTCCTTTTCCGTCGGCCGCCGCAAGTTCAGGATGGCGCGCACACCTTCCGCCTTCAGCTTTTCGAGATGCTCGGCGGTCGGCTGGCCGCCGGTGCAAACCTGATCGTTGACGCGCAGGAAGTTGCGGATGCCTTCTTCGGCCATCGCGCCCGCGCTGACCATCAGGGCGGTGACTGCCACCAGGATTGGCTTGCGCATTGGCCCTCCTAGCCCGTCGGCATCCGGATTTCGAGGCCGTACTTGCGCGCCAGCGCCGTCAGCTTCTCGGTGTCCATCTTGAACGGCGGCGTCGTCGTCGGGTCTGTGACCGGCTGCCCCAGCTCCTCGAAGAACTTCTCCAGGCCGGCGGGCGAGACGATGACGAACAGCTTCCCCGGTTTCGTGCCCACGTTGTTGTAGGTGTGCAGCGTCCCTCGCGGCACATGAACGAACGACCCCGGCCCGGCGTCTACCGTGCGTTCTCCATAGAGAAACCAGAACTGGCCCTCGACCACGTAGAAGCTCTCGTCCTCGCGCGTGTGGATGTGGGGCGGCGGGCCGTTGCGCACCTGCGCCGTCACCTCCATCGCCGCCCAGGCGCCGCCGGTCTCTTCTCCGCTGACCTTGACGGTCAGCATCTCGCCCAGCACCCAGAAAGCCTTGCCGGCCCCGGGGGACAGATAGGGAATCAAGAGTTCCTCCTTGGTTGAATCGGCTTCCGGCTAATCCTGCGGCTTGCGAGCGCCCGGTGGCGGGCCGACCAGCAGGTTCTTAAGCGAGGTCACGGCGTTGCCGGCCACGAGCCGGGTCACTTGCAGCCAGGCCGGCGCCGGCCGCTGCAGCAGGGCGTCGCGCAGGTAGAGCTCGCGGCAGGCGCCGCGGCGCAGCTTGCCGCTGGGGGTCTTGGGGATGGACTGCGGCGGCACCAGCCGCACGACGTCGGGCGAGACGCGGGCGTTGGAGTTGACCCGTCGCATGATCTCCGCCGTGATGCGCGCGCGCGCCGCGCTGTCGGTCGCCCGGGTCTCGGCCACCAGCACCAGCGCTTCGGTGCCGCTCTTCGGCTCCGGCACGGCAAAGGCCGCCACGCAGCCGCGCCGGACGCCTTCGACGTCGGCCGCCAGCTCCTCGATTTCCTGCGGATAGATGTTGCGCCCGGCCTTGATGATGAGATCCTTCGTCCGTCCGGTGATGAAGAGCTCGCCGCCGGCCATGTAGCCCAGGTCGCCGGTGCGGTGCCAGCCATCGGCCGTGCGCACCTCGGCGGTGGCTTCCGGGTTGCGGTAGTAGCCCTGCATCGCGGACGGCCCGCGGAACTGCACGTGGCCTTCGACGCGCTCCGGCAGCGGCTGGTCGTTCTCGCCCGCGACCCGCACTTCGTGCCCCGGCAGGGCTCGGCCGACCGAGACGAAGCGAAGCGGCTCGGCGCCGTCGGTAGTGGCCGGCTCCGCCCGCTTGGCTTTCTGAAACGCCTCCCGCTCCACGCTGTCGATGCGCGGCGCGCGTCCCACCGGCGCGAACGTCAAGGCGACGGTGCATTCCGCCAGGCCGTACACCGGCATCATGGCCTCGGGCCGGAAGCCGTGGCGCCCGTAGCGTTGCTGGAAGCGGCTGAGGGTCTCGGGGCTGATGGGCTCGGCGCCGTTCAACGCCACGCGCCAGCTCGTCAGATCCAACCCTTCGATACTTGCATCGCCGACCTTGCGCACGCAAAGCTCGTAAGCGAAGTTCGGGGCCGGGGAGAGCGTGCCGCGGTGACGGTTGAAGGCCCACAGCCAGCGCTCGGGTCGCCGCAGGAACTCGAGCGGCGACATGGAAACGATGGGCAGGCCGTAGAAGAGCGAAAACAGCCAGCAGCCGATGAGCCCCATGTCGTGGTAGAGCGGCAGCCAGCAGACGACCACGTCTTCGGCGTTGACCCGCGTGCCGGCGCCGATGGCGCGCAGGTTGGCCAGCAGGCTGGCGTTCGTCACCGCCACGCCCCGCGGCTCGCCCGTGCTGCCGGAGGTGTACTGGATGAGCGCCAGGTCTTCTGCGCGCGAGGCGGCGGGCGGCCCGGGCGGGCCTTCTTGTCCCAGCCGCTCGGCGGTGGCGACGCTGCGAAGAGAGGGCACACGGGGCTTCAGGAGCCGCGCCAGGCGCTCGGCCTCGCGGAAGGTCACCAGCGCCCGCGCCTCGGCGTTGCGCAGGATGGCCACCTGCCGCTGCGCATACTCCTCCAACCGGTCGGCGCGAAACGGCGGATAGAGCGGCACCGGGATCGCGCCTTCCAGCAGTGTGCCGAGAAAACTGAAGAAGAACTCTTTGCCGGTGGGCAGCATCAGCGCCACCGTGTCGCCGCGGCGCACGCCCTGCGCGGCCAGCCCGCGGGCCACGGCGCCCGCGCCGGCAAGCAGCTCGGCAAAGGTGAGGGTGCTCAGCCGCTCCTGGTCGTCGTAGAGAAGTAGGTGCGGCGCGCCCGGCATCGTGCGCGCGCGGAAGTGGAGCACCTCCGTCAGCGTGGCCGCCGCCGGCGGCGCCAGCCCTCGGCCTGGCAGGACAGCACTGGGCGTCCTCGCTACGGTTTCAGTCGCCATATTTGGACGTAGAGAATCGAGAAATAATACCCGCGAGCGGGCCGAGCTGGCAACCGCTATGACTCTCCCAATGTTCAATCCCGTGGCTGCTGCCACGGGGGCCCAGCGGCAGGAGCCGCTGGGTTGAACAAATCAAGGATTTCGGTCAGCCGCCTGCGGTGCGCCGGTGACGGAGAACTGGATTTGCTTCAGCAGGCGGTCGATGCGGTCGACCCGCACGCGAATGCGGTCGCCGAGG
>Ga0209399_10000190_pt1 | contig 38357 bp, 28 predicted proteins | sample OV2TP3_FD_184130 | JGI IMG/M metagenome (GOLD analysis project Ga0209399, IMG submission 184130) | Hot spring microbial communities from Beatty, Nevada to study Microbial Dark Matter (Phase II) - OV2 TP3 (SPAdes) (version 3) | ecosystem: Environmental > Aquatic > Thermal springs > Hot (42-90C) ... | reverse complement strand
CCTCCGGGCAGACGTCCACGCAGCCCCCGCACAGGATGCACTCGGAGCCGAGGGCCTCGGTCCCCTCGAAGACCGTGTTGATCCAGCACCGGAGGCATCGCCGGGCCTCCCGGACAGCGGTCGCGTCGTCGTAACCCAGCTCCACCTGCGCCACGCCGATGCGCCGGTCGATGGGAAGAGAGGGGACGGCCTGCCGTGGGATCTTCTCAAAGTCCTCCGCCTGCCGGTAGGTGAACGCCTCGTGGACCGTAACCTGGAAGACCTCCCGCCGGTGTCCTTCTCCGCCCCTCAGATAAGCGTCGATGGCCCGGGCGGCCCGCTTGCCGTCTGCGACGGCCTCAATCGCGATGCGGGGACCGAACGCCACGTCCCCCCCGGCGTAGACTCCCGGGGCGGTGGTCGCCAGGGTCTCCCGGTCCACCTGGAGGGTCCCGCGCGGCGTGACCGTTAGCCCATCCTCCGGGGACAGGAACGAGAGGTCGGACGCCTGCCCGATGGCCATGATGATCGAGTCGGCGGGCAGGACGCGCTCCGTGCCCGGCATGAACTTCGGGTTGAACCGGCCAGCCTCGTCGAAGACCGACGCCACGTCAAGGGTCTCCAGGCCGATGGCTCTCCCCCCCTCCCCCAGGATGCGGGCCGGCCCCCTCCGGGGGTGGAGCGCAATTCGCTCCTTCTCGGCCTCCTCCACCTCCAGAGGATCGGCGGGCATCTCTTCGCGGGACTCCAGGCAGACCACGTGGACCTCGCGGGCGCCGAACCGGACGGCCGTCCGGGCCACGTCCAGGGCCTCCACCATGCGGGCCGCCGTCAGACTGACGGGAGGCTCCTGCCGGGCCACCGTCCGGGCCACATCCAGGGCCACGTTCCCCCCGCCGATCACGACCACCCGCTCGCCCAGGTCCACCTTGTAGCCCATGTTGACGTTCAGGAGGAAGTCCACCCCCCGCAGCACCCCGTCCAGGCCCACCCCCTCGATGCGCAGGTCCCGGCTCTTGTGCGCCCCGAGGGCGAGAAAGACCGCATTGAACCCCTCCCGGAGGTCCCGCAGGGAGAGGTCCCGGCCCAACCTCTGGTTCAGCCTCAGGTCCACGCCGAGGCTCAGGATGACGTTGATCTCCATGCGGACCAGCTCGCGGGGCAGCCGGTACTCCGGGATGCCCAGGCGGAGCATCCCCCCCGGCGCCGACTGGGCCTCGAACACGGTCACCCGGTAGCCCAGCAGGGCCAGGTCGTGGGCCGCCGACATCCCCGCAGGCCCGCCCCCCACGACGGCCACCTTCTCCTCCCGTCTGGGGAGGGCCGGGCCGATGATCTCCCGGATGCGCCCTATGTCGATCATGCTCTCCACCCCGTAGCGCTCGCACACGAAGCGCTTGAGCGCCCGGATGGAGACCGGGGCGTCTAACTTCCCCCGCCGGCAGGCGTCCTCGCAGGGCGCGGCGCAGATGCGGCCGCAGATCGAGGCGAAGGGGTTGGGCTCCCGGGCCACGCGGTAGGCCTCCCGGTAGCGCCCCTGCGCGATCAGGTTCACGTAGCGCCCCGCCTCCGTGCCCACAGGGCACGCGGTCCTGCAGGGGAAGTTGCTCCTGAGCCAGTCGGGGTTGACGAATTTGGTCTGCTCCATATCGCTACCGGTCATTTGCTGCGTTGAGATAGGCGATCAGGTCGGCCACCTCCCGCCCTTTAAAAAACGACCAGGGGATGTTCCTGGATCTCATCTTATCGAGCATCTGCGGCCCGTGCTCCCACATCGCGTAGGCCATCCTCGCAGGGGAGAAGCGCCCTCTCAGGCGGCTGAGGTCCGGCCCCTCCTTCTTCTCCCCCTCTAAGGCGTGGCACAGATCGCATTGCTTCTCCGAGAAGACCTGCGCCCCTGCGGAGATGTCTCCCGGCTCGTCGAAATAGCGGACGGAGTAGAGATAGGCGATCAGATCGGCCATCTCCCGCTCCGAAAACTGGGGCCGCTCCACTCCCTTCTCCCGCATCACCTTCGACATCTTGGGGAAGTGGTTCCACATGAGACCCACCATTGAGATGAGGGTGCGGGGCAACGCCTCCGCCCGTCCCAGGTCGGGCGCTGCGGTCCCCCCCTCTCCCCGAACGGCGTGACAGCGGATGCACCCTTTGTCCCTCAGAAGTTGTCTCCCACTCTCCGGATCTCCCGCCACATCCATGTAGCGCAGGACATAGAGATAGGCGAAGATGTCCGTCACGTCGCGCTCCGTGAGGACAGGGAAGGCGGCGCCGGTCTCCTGCATCTTCCGCCACATCGCCGGGGCGTGGTTCCACATGACCCCCACGAGCTGAGCGAAACTCAGGTGCTCCTCCGGCACCCGGCCCAGGTCGGGGGCGAGATTCCCTCCCGTCCCGGAGATGGCGTGGCAGCGGGCGCACCCCTTGTCGAAGAAGGCCGTGCCGCCGCGCTGGGGATCCCCCTGAAGGAAGGAGGACTGGCCCCCCTGACGGCCGCGCCCCCACAGCGCCAGCCCGACGATCAGGCCGACGACGACGGCGAGGATGATCCATCTCCACTTCGAGGCTACCCCATCGACCTCACCCCCTCGAAGGGCGTTGAGCGGAGACCCTCTGATCTCCGTGCTCTATACCCTACGCCCTACGTTCACTTGCTCAGCGCGAACGAGACCGTCGCCGCCCCCTCCGCCGGGACCGCCACAGACACGGCCTGCGCCTTGAGCTTCTCGTGCCAGACCTTGACCGTGTGCGTCCCCGCCGGGACGCCCTCGATCCTGAACTTCCCGTCTGGCCCCGTCTTGGCGAAGTAGGGCGTGGGCAGGACCACGACGAACGCCTCCATCTCCGGGTGGACGTTGCACAGCATCACGGCGCTGCCCACGTTCTTGAAGGTATAGGACTTCACCTGCCCCTGGGGCCACGTCCCCAGGTTGAACTTGTCGGCGACCCTGTCTGGCGTGAAGACGTTGTGGAGCACGGCGTCGGAGTTGTGGAAGTCCACTCTTGTCCCGGCCAGGACCGGAAGGACGTGGGGGATGAACACCATGTTCTTCTGGTCTATCTTGGCGTGTTCCTTCGGCGCCTCGAACGCCTTGCCGTCGATCTTGTCGACGTAGATCACCGCATCGCGGGCGTCCCTGGCGCCCTTGACCGTGATCGTCCCCTCGACGGTCCCGGCGGTCAGCGCCCCCGGGATGGACAAGAGGGATATGGCGATCAGCGCGGTCAGTAGCAAGCTAAACCTTTTCATGAAGGCCTCCGTTTAGAAATAAGAGGACAGGACAAGATAGAGGATGTGCGCAGAGTACCCCGGCTGTCTCGCCCCGAGGAACACCCCGCCCGCTGTGCCCGGATCGACGGGGAGCATATACGGCGTCATCACGTCCTGGTTAAAGTACGACTCTTTGTAGCGCTCGAACCGGTATTCAAGACGCTGGGTGAAATGCTCGCTGAGCCGGTAGCCGACGGAGGACCGCAGTTGATGAAGTCTGCTTCTGGTATCCGGATAGTCCTGAGCGGTTGTTACGAGAAATCCCGGAGTTGCGGAATTACCAAGCGCCTTCGTTGCAATGATGCCTTTTGCGTCGGAGGAACTGAAGTCGAGCGACACATCCACTTTCTCCGGGACCGCAGACCAGGAGAGCCCGGCGCCAAACGTGTTCACCGCATCCTTCAGGTCACTGCCCCAGTCGTTGTTCGGCGTGTCATTCGCCGGCGTCGCCCCTGCCTGGGGCACCCGCTGTCTCGACCTCATCGCGTAATTGAAGTTCTCCCTGGTATAGCTCGCGAAGAGGGCCAGGTCATACGTCGGGCTGAGGGAGACGTCGAACGAGACGTTGTTCGATCTGTTCCGGCGCAGCCCGTACTCAGATTCCTTGAACCTGTCGTTCGCCAGCCCGAACGAGGTTGTAAACGTCACCCTGTCAGACGGCGTCACCTGGGCGAGGACGTTCGCCCGGTTTCTGTCGCGGGTCGCCATGTCAAACTTTCGCAATTGCGGGAGCTGTCCCAGCGTTCCAGCGGGTTCACCTCCTGGAAAGGCCTCGTGCGCCACTTCTTCCCAATCATAATGGGGCGTTTTCTTGGCGCCGAAGGAGTAGGATGTTCTCAGGAGGAGCCCCGAACGGGGCGTGTAATCGAGCGAGGCCTTGTAGATGTTTTCTTCGGTCTTCTCTGCATCTCGATGTGTCCGATCCCAATTTTCCCTCTCGTATCCAACCTTCAAAGAGACATCCCTCATCGGACGCAAGGTCGCATCCGCCGAGGCGTTCATTTTCTTGTAACCGATCGCAACATTTCGCCGCTGCACAGAACTAACGTTGTTATCATAACCCACATAGCCCGGAAACACCAGGCCGGGAGTTTGATTGTTGTAGTCGAAAAAACGATAGCGTGCGCTCAGCCACACCGAAGAGGAGGAGCGATTGGTTAAAGAGAAATTCACCAGCGTCGTGCCCACCTTCCCGTTCAGACTCGCCGCCGGCAGTCTGGGGAAGTTCCTCAGTGTATCGAGCGCCGCATTGATGGTAAAGGGGATGAACCTGTCATCCTGTCGCCGCCAGCCGTAGGACACAGTGGCCATCAACCGGGTGGACGAAGGGAGGTTCGCCGCCCCGGAAAAGCTCACCTTCTGCGCCGTGTTGTTCGGGTACAGATCGGTCCTGCCGCGCGATGGATTGTTAACTGCATCTATCTCACGGAAGGGATTATCCCAGACGAGAACGTCAACGTTATTGTCGAAGAGAGAGGCAGAGTAGCCAAGTTGAACGTTCCCGCCTTTCGCCGCATACTCGAGGCTTGTCAGGACCTCCTGGGTGCGATAATCGGTCGGTTCGAGAAGTTCAACAGGGTTGAAGCCGAAGTTCCCTCCGAGGGGTTTGGTGCCGGACCGCTGCTCGTTCGAGTAGTGCACCTTGACGTCCAGCTCTTCGGTCGGTGAATAGTTAAGCGTGGCCTTCCCCCTGTCTCGCCGTGAGACGACGTCAACGCCGCGCGCGCTGCCCAGCACAAGATCGGTGATGGCCAGTGTATCGAACTGCACCCCGGAGACGCGAGGATTGAGGTCTGTGGTCAGGATCGTCCTCAACCTGTTCTGAAGGAGATCGGGCATCACCAGTTCACCGCTCCCAGGGTTGGTAAACACCGTTCTTGCCGTGTTCGTGTAGTTGTGAGGAGCTTGACCCCATTCCAGCTCCAGTTTGAATCTTCCGCGCACTCCCAGTTGAGCCGCAAAGTTCTGGTCCTGCTGCCCGACGTGGGAGCCCCCGAGTGAGAGGAAATGGACGTGCCCGGTGTTCATCAGATTGAGCGAAAAGGCGTTGACAAACATTCCGGCGGGCAGGTCCCGATACTCGGTGAACTTCGAGGAACTCAGCGTCCCGTTGAACTGCCGCCCACCCAGTTCCGCGCCTCCGCTGATGACATGTTGCGCGCAAAGCGCCGGCGCCCAGCAGAGCGCCAGGCCAAATGCCAGGGGCATTGAGAGGAGATGTCTCGTCTTCATAACGCTCGGTCTCCGATGTGGAAGAAGCGTGGTGGAGTCTTTTGGTTATCTATGGAACCTCACCCCGGATGGACTGTTTGAACCGTGGATCTGGGAGTGACAGTTCTGGCAAGAGCGGTTGAACACAAACCGGGTGGCCGCCGCCTGCGGCGTGGTCGGATGTCGCGACTCGATATGGCAGCGCTGACAGAGCCTGGGTCGGTCCATCGTCAGCAGCTTGTCGTGATTGGAGCCGTGCGGGTCGTGACAGTTCAGACAGTTTTCCGCTACGGGCGGATGTTCCCAGAGGAATGGCCCGCGCTTGTCGGCGTGGCACTTGTAGCAATTCTCGTTGACGATCGCCTCCGTCAGGAGCTTTTCATTCGCCGTGCCGTGGGGGTTGTGGCAGTCGCTGCACTTTATTTTCCCCTCCCGAAAGGGCATGTGAGAGGATCGCTGCATCTGCGCCCTTCGCTGCTGATGACACTGGAAACAGGTCTCCAGCTCATTGACTTTAGCAAAGAGCCTCTGCGGAGATGCCGGCTCCATGATCTTGTGACAGTCCACGCAGACGAGGCCTTTTGACTCGTGCGCGCTCCCCTTCCAGTAGAGGCGAATGCCTCTCTCGTGGCATTTGAGACACGCGTCGTTTTTCTCCTTCATCGATGCGGACGACTCCCTGCTGAAGCGCACAATGGCTTCGGGACTCCCATATCTGGCCGCATGATTTCTCCCGTCACCGTGACAGGTGGCGCATACGATCCCTTCCGAAGAGCCGTTTCGCGTCGCATGCGCGCCGTAATGCAGGTTGGTTTTAAAGTTTTCTGTGACGAGGCTGTGGCAAACCTGACAGTTGTCGTTTCCCAGCATGAAGTCCGGCGTCGGCGGTCGTTCCTTGCTCACGGGCTTCGGCCCTTCACCCTCCGGAGGCGTGAGACTTCGCAGGTAGGCCACCAGGTCGGTCAGTTCTTCATCCGTGATCAGGCCCCGGAAGTGAGGCATGGAAAGGGGTGGGGTCGGACCTTTGGGGTCCGCTTTCTTCACAGGGATCGGACCTTGAATGATTCTCGCTTTCAAAGCGACATCGTTGAAGGCGCGAGAGGTGAAGGTAAGCGCGGGAACGACACCCGTCGCCGAATGCCTGTTTCTCACCCCACCTGCCCCCTCGTTGCCGTGACAGACGAAGCAGCCGTATTTTTCAAAGCCCTGTCTGCCCCGCTCCGCTGCCTGCGGGTCGCCCACAGACCCGGAGGCCGACGCGGGCAGGGCGAACCCGATCAGTACGACCAGTAAAGTCGCGCCCATGGGAGACAGAACAAGCGGTTTGAGATTTGGAATGGCCATAGCATGTTCTCCTGTCTCGACAACATTTGGGTGTTGTTATGAACGTCTCGCCTGCTCCTTATGGATGCCGTTCTGTCTATGCATCCGTCCCGGCTGTCAGGAGTCTGGTGATCGCCGCCCGGATCTCGCCCAGGTCCAGCGGCTTGTTGAGGAGGAGGTCGGCCTGTCTTTTGACAGCCGACATGCTGCCCATCACCTCCGCGCGATCGCTCATCACGATCACCGGAAGGTCACGGTCGATCTGTTTGATCAGGCCGGGGAGGCCCGTGGCCGACAGCCCCATCAGATCGACCTCCGTGATGACCAGGTCCACTCGCTCCGTGAAAAGCCGTTCGACTGCCTCCGAGACACCCCGGACGCCGATCATCCGGTGCCCCTCCTGCGTCAGGAAACTCCGAAAGGCGTCCAGGATGAGCGGGTCGTCATCGACAACCAGAATGGTCTTGCGATTCCCCACGACCGTCTCCCTTCAGTCAGTCTGTTGCCCCGCCTGGACAAGGCAGCCCTCCGCTCTCCTCTGTGCAGGTGAGCAAGGGCCGTGCCGCCTGTCCGCCGACGGGCAGACAGGCTAAAGGGGAAAGCGGAAAGGCCACCCGCTCCGAGAGCAAGTGGCCTGATAATCAAGAGGTAAGCGTTCAGCCGTCAGCCGTCAGCCATCAGCAAGACAAGAAAAACAACGCTTCTCAGGACGTTAGACCTGCTACTTAGAACGTGGCATGGATGCCACCGACCGCGTGGCGACCCTCGCCCCCTACCCTCGCCCGGCATCTCCCCGAAACGCCTCGGATGCGATTCCGTATTTTCCCATGAGCCTCTGGAAGCTCTGCCGCTCGATCCCGGCCCGCCGGGCCGCCTCGGTGACATTCCCCTGCGTGGCCTTCAGGGTCTCCGCGACAAACTTTCGCTCGAACGCCTCCACCACCGCCCGCCGCGCCTCCTCCAGCCGGGGGCTTATGATCGGCACGTCGATCGTCTGCGCCCCTCTGTCCCCTCGGACCTGGTCCGGCAGGGTGTTTGGCAGAACCACCTCCCCCCGGGCCAGGATGACGCACCGTTCGATCACGTTCTCCAGCTCCCGCACGTTGCCGGGCCAGCCGTAGCGCCCCAGCATGTCCAGGACCTCCGGGACGATGCCCGACATTCGCTTGTTGAGGATTCGGCTGTATCTGGACAGGAAGTGGTTCACCAGGGAAGGGATGTCCCCCCGCCGCTCCCGCAGGGGCGGGAGGTGTATCCTCATCACGTTGAGGCGGAAGTAGAGGTCCTCCCGGAAGGCCCCCCGCTGGACCTCCCCCTCCAGGTCCCTGTTGGTCGCCGTGATGAACCGCGCCCGGACCGGGATGGGCGCGTTCCCTCCCACCCGCACGAACTCCCGCTCCTGGAGTACGCGCAACAATTTTTGCTGGAGGTCCGAGGAGAGGCCCCCGATCTCGTCCAGAAAGATCGTCCCCCCTCCGGCCACCTCGAACCTGCCCGGCTTGCGGTCGGTCGCGCCGGTGAACGCCCCCTTCTCGTGTCCAAACAGTTCGCTCTCCAGGAGGTCTCCCGGCAAGGCCGCGCAGTTGATGCCCACGAACGGCTCGCGAGCGGCGGGGCCGTGGGCGTGGATCGCCCGCGCGACCAGCTCCTTCCCCGTCCCGCTCTCGCCGGTGATCAGCACCGTGGTCTCGTTGGGCGTTGTCGTCACTGCCCCGATAGCCTTGTAGACCTCCTGCATCTTGGAGTCATCCCCTACGATGTCCTCGGAGGGTCGCTCCTGAAGGCGCGCCCGGAGCCCCCGGACCTCCTCCCGGAGACACCGGAGCTCCAGCGCTCGCCGGGCCACGGACCGGACCTGATCCACGTCGAGGGGCTTCGTGATGTAGTCGTAGGCCCCGAGCTGCACCGCCCGGATGGCCGTCTGCATGGTGCCGAAACCCGTCACGATGACCACCGGCACGTCGATCTGCTCCTCCCGGACCCTGGCCAGGACGGAGAGCCCGTCCAGCCCCGGCATCGTGATGTCGAGGAAGGCCAGGTCCGGCGCCCCGGACCGGACCGCCTCCAGGCCGGACACCCCGTCCTTCGCGGAGACGACCGCGTAGCCCTCCTTCTCGAAGGTCCGCCTCAGCGCGAACACAATGGCCGCGTCGTCGTCCACAATCAAGATCTTCTCGCCGTTCACGACGCCTTCAGGCCCTCCTCAACGCTCAAAGGTTTAGATACCGGCAGTCGGACGGTGAAACGGGTCCCCTGTCTCTCCCGGCTCTCCACGGAGATGGTCCCGCCGTGCTGTTCTACCGCCCGCCGCACAATCGACAGCCCCAGCCCGGTCCCGTCAGGCCGGGTGGTGAAGAAGGGATCGAAGATGCGGCCAAGGTGCGCCTCGGGGATGCCGCACCCGTCGTCGCTCACCGTCACCTCCACCGTGGCATCCGTTCGTCGGGTCTCGACGGCCACATTCCCTCCCTCCAGGACCGCCGCCGAGGCGTTCAGGATCAGGTTGACGAACGCCTCCTTCAGATGGCTCTCGTCGGCCGTCACGGCCGGCAGGCCCGGAGTCAACCGGCCGGCGGTCCGAACGCCCTTTCGATTGAGCTGGTACTGCGCCAGGGCAATGGCCTCCTCCACGATCCGGTTGACGTCGTGGGGCGCAAAGACAGGAGGGGTCGGACGGGCGAACCTGAGCAGGTCCGACACCATCGACTCCATCCGGCGCACGGAGCTGACCGCCACCTCCAGCGCCTCCCGGTCCGTCTCGTTCAGGTCCTGGCGCTCCATCTCCAGCTGGAGGATCATCTTCACCGAGGTCAGGGAGTTTCTCACCTCGTGGGCGATGACGGAGGCCATCTCCCCCACGATCGCCAGCTTCTCCGACCGGATCATCTGGGCCTCGATCCGCTTCCGCTCGGTGACATCCGTGATCACCTCCAGGACGCGCTCGGCCCTGCCGTTGGCGCGGATCGGAATGGCCACGCGCTCGATGTAGCGGGCGTCCCCCTCCTGCCCGGCCACCTGGCTCACATCCGCGACGATCTGACCGGACTGCAAGGCCCTCCTCGCCGAGCAGTTGGAACACGCCCTCTCGTCCCAGAGGAGGTCGTAGCACTTCATCCCTCTCACCCGATCCAGGGCGTGGCCGGTGATCCGCTCGAACGCGGCGCTGGCCGACCGGATAGTCAGGTCGGGGTCCAGCATGACGAAGGCGCTGGGTACGTTGTCCAGGACGGCCTGCAGCCGCCCCTTCTCCTCGGACAGCTCCCGCGTGCGCTCGGCCACCAGGGCCTCCAGCTCGGACTCGTGCCTCCTGATTTGCGCCTCCCGGTCCTGCAGAGACTCGGCCATCCGGTTGAACGCCTCGGCCAGACGCTCGATCTCGTCGTAGGTCCCCGTGCGCAGCCGGTGCCCGAAGTCCCCCGCGGCGATGACCTCCGCCCCCTCCTGAAGCCCCCGGATGGGCCGCGTGAACTGCACGGTCGCAAAATAGGCCAGCACCGCCGACGCCCCCACGAACAGGATGAAGAAGATGAAGAAGAACCGTTTGAAGGAGGCCACCGGGGCGAAGATGGCCGACATGGGGACGCTCTCGAAGACGGTGTAGATGGAGGGGCCGTGGTTCAGGAGGGGGGCGTGGGCGATCACCGACTCGCTGCTGAAGGCCGTGCCGGCCTGTCCCGACAGGATGGAGGCGGTCACCTCCGGCGGATAGTCGCGCTGGAGGGTGTCCTCGTGGCGGGAGGCCAGGAGCTTGCTCCACTCCCGCTTCTTGTCCGGGTGATAGAGGTAATATCCCTCCTGACTCACCAGGATGATCTTCCCCCCCAGGCTGGAATGGGACCGCTCGACGACCCGGAAGAGGTCCCGGGCGAACACGTCGGCCACGACGATCCCGGCAAAGGCCCCGGACCGCCCGAAGACCGGCAGGGCATAGCTGATCGCCGCGACCAGTTCCCCATCCCCGGTCAGCTCCACAGGCGCTACGGCGAACTGACCCGGCCTGAGGCCTTCGATCAGGTGGAGATAGTAAGACGCCCCGGTCCAGTCCGGCCCCTTCTGGGGCAGGGCCGCGTAGCGGTTGCCCTGCCAGCGCACCTTCATCATCACCTGCCCCTCGCGGTCGGCGTACCAGATCTGGTAATAGATGCGCTTGGCCTGCGCAAAGGCCGCGACGTGGTCCGCGACGCTCTGGCGCCGCATCTCATCCCCCTCGCCCTCCACCAGGGCCAGGAGCGCGGGCGACCGGCTCAGGAAGCGGACGTCCCCCTCCACCCCATTCAGAAACGTCTCCGTCCGCTCCCGGATCGTCAGCACGTCGTGCCCCAGGTGTAAGATCTGACTGTCCTGGAGGGAGCGGGTGTGCATCCGGATGGCGTAGAGACCGACGATCAACAGCGGAAGCATGGCGATCCCCACGAAGGCGACCGTCAGCTTGCTCCGGATGTTGAGCTTTAGAATTCGATTGAGGTCGATCATGAGAGGATGGGATGCCCTTCGGCCTCCAGGCCCTCCCTCCTGCTTCGTCAGGGTTGGCTGCCCTGCCAGGGGCCTCGCGCGCTCAACAGATATTCGAGGATGTCCGCCATTTCGCCCGGCTGGAAGCGGGGCCAGGTGAGGTGTTTCTCCCGCATCGCCCGGTCCATGTACGGGGCGTGATTCCACAGCTCGGCGATCATGGTGATGGGCGAATCGAGGCCCGGCGCCGTCGCCAGGTCGGGCCCGACGGTCCCCCCCTTCCCCCGGATCGCGTGGCACTGCGCGCACTGCTTTGCCGCGAAGAGGCGCTCCCCTTTCACCCGATCCCCCGGCCGGTCGAAGTAGTTGACAAAATAGAGATAGGCGATCAGGTCGGCCATGTCCTCCTTCGAGAGCACCGGCAGAGGCACCCCCTTCAACTGCATCGTGTTCCACATCTCCGGGCCGTGGTTCCACAGCAGCCCGGCCAGGTGGGACACGCTGCGCACGAACTCCCCGCTGTGCTGTCCCAGGTCGGGCCCGTCGCGGCCGCCCACGCCGCGCACCGCGTGGCATCGGATGCACCCCTTCTGCCGGAACAGGCGATTTCCCCGGTTCGGGCTCCCCGGCTGGACGTAGCTGCGCTCCTGCGGCCCCCCGCTCCCGGTCGTCCGGACGTAAGCCATCAGGTCGATCATCTCGTCCCCCTGGAACTTCACCAGCGTCACGCCGTTCTGCCGCATGGCCTTCACCATCTCCGGCCCGTGGTTCCACATCGCCTGCGCGATGCGGATCGGGGCGTCGCCCTTGTAGTATTTGAGGGTGGGGCCGGGCTTCTCCCACCGCTCATCCCCCAGGGCGTGACACCGGGCGCACCCCTTCTCGGCGAACAGCCGCCTCCCGACCGCCGGGTCGCCGGGCCTCCCGACCTCGCTCAGATAGTATTGATAGGCGCTCAGGAAGGCGATCAGATTGGTCATCTCCCGGCTGGTGAACAGGGCGGGCGTGACCCTTCGCTCCTGCATCTTCTCGACCATCCGGGGGGCGTGGTTCCACATCGTGCCCGCGACGTCCAGCAGACTCCCCTTGAGGTAGATCCGGCTCAGGTCCGGGCCGATGGACCCTCCCTGCCCCCCCACGGCGTGGCATTGCACGCACCCCTTCTGGTGGAACAGGCGGGCCCCCTCCATCGGACTCTCCGGCAGCGGGCCCTCCTCCTGGGCCGGGAGCGGGAGCGCCGTCGCCGCGATCAACGATAGAAGGCTAAGCCCACACACCAATCGCAGGATCATTCGGCGTTCACCGCCTTTCCGGGGAGGTAGGTCTGGATGCGTTCGAGGGTCTCCGGGATCCCCTCCTCCTGCCCCTCCCGGACCTCCCATATCGAGACGATCGGGAACAGCTTCGTGAACCCCATATACAGCAGGATAAAGGCCGCAAAGCACCCCGCCATGATCGACCACTCCACCCAGGTCGGGGTGTAGACCCCGCGCACCGCGGCCAGCCTGGGGTTGACGAGCGTCGGCACCACGATCGTGAACCGCTCCAGCCACATCCCGACGTTCACCGAGACCGAGGCCACGACCGTCCCGGCGACCGTCCGCGTCCGGCGCCGGCACAGCACGCCGAAGGGGATGACGAAACAGAACAGAAACATCGCCCAGAAGAACGGGGCGTAGGGCCCGGCGACCTTCGCCCAGAACACCCCCATCTCCACCGGCTCCCGCCCGTACCAGGTCGTCAGGTACTCCGCGAACGTGAAATAGAACCAGAGCAGCGCCATCACCAGCAGCAGGATGCCCAGGTTGTTGAAGTGCACCGGCTTCAGGTAATCTTCGAGGCGATACACCCTCCGGATGATCGCCATCGCCGTGATGATCGCCCCGATCCCGGAGAAGATCGCCCCCACGACGAAGTAAGGCCCGAAGATCGTCGAGTGCCACATCGGCTGCACCGTCATCGCGAACACCCACGAGACCACGGTGTGCACCGACACCGCGATGGGGATCACGAGCACGGCCATGACGCCGATCGCCCGCTTCAGCCGCCGCTGCTGCGCCTCGCTCCCCGTCCAGCCGAGCGCCAGCCATACGTAGAGCCTCCCCCGCCAGCCGCCCACCCGGTCCCGCAGAAGGGCGATGTCCGGGATCAGGGGGAGATACAGGTAGATCGTGCTGGCCGTCAGGTAGGCCGTGATGCTGCAGGCGTCCCACAGCAGGGGGGAGCGGAAATGGGGGTGCCTGATGACGTTGAGCATCCGATCCGGCCGGCCCATGTCGATCAGGACGTTGCCGACGCCGAAGAACAGCACCAGGACGGTGATGACCTCGGCCATCCGGGTGATCGCCCGCCGCCACTCCGCCTGGCAGATGCGCAGGATGGCGGAGATGAGCGTCCCGGCGTGCGACACCCCGATGAAGAACACGAAATTCGTGATGTAGATCCCCCAGTAGACCGGCCGGTTGAGGCCCGTGACCCCCAGCCCGTGCCAGAGCTGCCAGCCGTAGGCGAACGCCGCCCAGGCCACGACGGCCATGAGCGCGAGCGCGACCCGGAAAAACAGCGGCCCGGTCTGCTGAACGGGGGCGAACAGGGTCGCATCCTCTGCGGCAGGCGAAGTCCTCTCAGCCCCGGTGTACACGTGTGTCTCGTCACCCATTCTCCCACTCTCCCATTCGCCCTTTCGCTTCTTCCTTGCCTCTCAGACCCCCTCCCGGAGATAGATCACCTTCGGCTCCGTGCCCAGGTCTTCGAGCAGCCGGAATGCCCTGGAGTCTTTTGCGAGCGCTGCCACCTCGCTGTGCGGGTCGTTCAGGTCCCCGAACGTCATCGCCTCGGCCGGGCAGACCTGGACGCAGGCGGGCTGGTAGTCGGCGGGGACCATCTCCCGGCCCTCCGCCCTCGCCTGCTCCCTGGCCCTGATCAGCCGGTGATGGCAGAAGGTGCACTTCTCGACCACCCCCTTGGGCCGGACCGACACGTCGGGGTTGAAGGACGCCCGCATCGACTCGGGCCATTGCGGCTCGGACCAGTTGAAGAACTTCGCGCTGTAGGGGCAGGCGTTGGCGCAGTAGCGACAGCCGATGCAGCGGGGGTAGACCTGCGCGACGATGCCCTCGGCGTTCTTGTAGGTCGCGCCCGTCGGGCAGACGTTCGTGCAGGGCGGATGGTCGCACTGCTGGCAGAGCAGAGGCATGAAACGCATCTTGACGTCGGGATACTCCCCTTCGACGGTTGGCAGGACCTGGACCCAGGCGATCATCCGCCCCATCTCCGCCTCCTCCGGCGTGGAGAACGGGACATTGTTCTCCTGCTTGCAGGCCACGACGCACGCCTGGCAGCCCGTGCACCGGTCCAGGTCGATCACCATGCCCCACCGGGGCGCCCCGTCTTTTCTATGCATGGGAGGCCTTCACGAGCTTGACGCGGGTCGTCCATCCCGTCGGGATGCCCACGAAAGGCTCCCGGCTGGCCGCCAGAATCCGCGCGGGGTTGGCCCCGCGCCCCCGGCTCCAGCGCCCCCCCCCCGGCGCGCCGAGACCGAGAGGCAGGCTCACGACATTCGGCATCGCCCCGGCGTAGAGACGGGCGCGCGCCTGAATCCTTCCGAGAGGGGACTCCACCCAGACCCGGTCCCCCTCCGCGATCCCCTGCGCCTTCGCGGTCGCAGGGTGGACCTCGGCCCACGTCTCCCACCGCGCCTGGAGGTGCGGCCCCAGGACCTCCAGGAGAAAAGGCCGGTTCGAGTCCCGCGCCCCGCCCAGCGCCAGGACCTCGAAGGCGTTCAGGAAGAGGGGATAGTCCCTCTCCTCCCCGACCCACGGGACAGGTTCATAGTAGGGGAGATAGGCGCGATCCCCGCGCGCGTGCAGGCGGTCCTCCTCGAACAGCCCCACGAGCGCGGCCTCAGCCCCGCCCGTGCGCCTTGCGAGCGCGCGCCGGAGCGTCTGAGAGAAGAACTCGAACCGCCCGGACGGGGTCTCGAACCTCATATTCCCGGACCCGTGCGCCGGGGCCGGGTCCCACCACCCGCCGCGGTCCACGACCTGCGCACAGAACTCCTCGAACGAACCCGCGCCCGGCGCCCACCAGCCCCCGTGCTCCAGTTGACTGATCCAGGCGCTCTCAAAGGGGGGGCTGTAGGCCGTCCCACGCTGCGCGTCGTAGAGCCCCCGCAGGCCGTGCAGGATCACCTCCCGGTAGTCCTGATAGGGGAACGCGGCGGCCACGGCCCCGCCGATTTGTCGGGCGATGGCCATGACGACCTCCCCTGTATGCCGGGTGTCCAGCAGGGGGGGGAGGGCCGGCTGGCCGACCCCGACCGCCGGCGACCCCGCCCAGGGCGTCGGGACCGCGTCCTGCCACTTCTCCAGCGGGGTGTGATCGGGCAGGATCAGGTCCGCAAACGCGCCCTTCTCATCCAGATAGGGCGAGAAACTCACGACGAAAGGGACCTTGCCGAGGGCCTGTTCGAGACGCCCCCAGGCCGGGCAGGCGCGCAGCGGGGCGCTCCCGTCCAGCAGCAGCGCCTCGACCGGATAGGGCCTGCCGTCCAGGATCGCCCCGGCCAGCGCGGGCAATGAGCCGGGCGTCACCGGCCACAGGGACGGGTCTGCGCCGTCGATCCGGGGCCGGGACAGGCCGAGCCTGGCGCCCTCGTCCCGCTCGGCAGGCGGCAGGGGCTGCAGGGGCGGAGACTGCTGAATCCCCACGCCGCCCGGCGCGCCGAGGCATCCGACGAGCGCGTTCAGGCAGTGGACGGCGAACTGGCTGTAGGCGTCCCGCGAGAGCGTCCCCCCCTCCCCGATGGCCACGCCCGGCCTCGCTGCGGCGAACTCCCTGGCCAGGCGCAGGATCGTGACGCCGGGGACCCCGGTGATCGCCGAGACCGCCTCCGGGTCGTAGTCGCTCAACACCAGCGTCCGGAACCCGATGTGGCGCTGCCCCGCCTCGTCCGTCCAGTCGTCGAACCCGAACGTCCGGTCCCGCACGAACGCCTCGTCGTAGCGCCCCTCCCGGACGAGCACGTGGGCGATCCCCAGCGCCAGCGCCGCCTCCGTGCCGGGCTGGATGGGCACCCACTCATCCGCCTTCGCCGCCGTCGGAGACAGCCGGCTCTCCACCTGCACGAACCGCCCCCGCTGACCCGGCCTTCCCCGGCGGAGGCGGCCGTAGGCCCGATTCGCCCAGACCGGCGACCTCCACGCCTCCAGGATGGGCGACCCGAACGAGAGCAGATAATTCGTCTGTTCCAGGTCGTAGCTCAGGGGCGCGGCCACGCCCTGCGTGACCCACGCGACGAGGGTGGAGGTCTCGTCATACAGGTCGGACGCCTCCAGGAGGTTCGGAGAGCCGAAGGCCTCGCAGAACCGCCGGAGGACCTGCCCCATCATCCCCGGCTGCCGGCCGGTCAGATAGACCAGGCCCTGGGGCCTGCCCTGCTGGCGGAGCGCCCCGAGCCTTGCGGCGACGGCCCGGACGGCCTCCTCCCACTCGATCCGCTCCCATCGGCCAGACCCCCGCGGACCGACCCGCCGCACCGGCCCCACGAGGCGGTCCGGGTCGTAGAGCGCCTGGAGGCCGGCCGCCCCCTTCGGGCAGAGCCTGCCCCGGCTGATGGGGCACAGCGCGTTGCCCTCGACCTTCACCGGGCGGCCGTCCATCAGCCGGACCTGGACGCCGCACCCGGCGGGGCACTGCCCGCAGACGGAGCGCGCCCACTGCTCCACGCCCGGCCCATCCCCTGAGGACCCCCTGAAGGTCTCGCGGGCGAGGATGCGGTCACGGCCGAGACGGCCGAGCGTCACCCCCGCCGCCGTGAACCCGGCGAAGGTGAGAAAGTCGCGACGGTTAACCTTCATGATAGGCATTGATCCTTATCTGTGACACGCGGCGCAGTCCGCGCTGGTCTGCTGCCGTTCGTGACAGCCGAGGCACCGGTCCATCGAGATCGTCGCGAGCGGGCGAGACGGCGGCGCAGTCCGGTCCCCCATATCCCCGTGACAGACGGCGCAGTCCAGCCTCGCCAGAGTCACGTGGCGGCGGTGGGAGAAGTAGACGTGTTCGGGCGCGCGATACAGCCGCCCCCACGCCACCCCCTCCTGCCCGTCGAAGGCCGCCCATCGCCGGACCTCGTCAGGCCGTGTGACCGGCGCGGTCGCGTGGCACCGGACGCAGAGCTGAGGCCCCGGAAGGCCCGCCGCGGCGCGGGCCTCCACCCCCTGATGGCACACGACGCAGGCCATGGGGGTGTGCGCCCTGTGGTTGAACGAGAGGGGCTGCCGGACCCCCACCCACTCCCACCCCAGGTAGAGCCCCACGGCCAGCCCGGCGACGCTGATCGCCCCGATCTTGAGCCACTCCATCCTCACGCCCCTATCCTGTGGCGGTTCATTTAAAACGTGTAGCCGATCACAAAGCTGACGATATGGGCGCGATAGTCGGGCTGGGTCGCGCCTAAGAAGGCCGCGCTCGTCGTGCTCGCATCCACCGCGCCCATGAACGGGCTCAGGTTCGTCCGGTAGAAATAGTCACTGGAGTACCGCTCATAGCGGTACTCAAACCGCGGGACCACGCTGGCGGATAAGTGATACCGCAGGGTCGCGGCCGCCTGGTGGAGCCTGCTGTGAGTGTCGGGGTAGTCCTGCGCGGTGGTGACGATGTCCGGCGTCCCCGGCGTCCGGGTCTGGGTCGTCCCTTCGGCTTTGGAGACGCTGTAGTCGATGTCCAGGTCGAGCTTCCTGGGGATCAGGCTACCGCTCAACCCGGCGTTGACCGTGTTCACCGCGTCCCCCATGTTGCTCAGCCAGTCGTTCGCCGGTTTGTCGTTCGCCGGGTTGGACCCCGACGCCGGGGTGCGCTGCCGCGACTTCTGTTGATACTTGTAGTCCTCCCACGTGTAGCCGGCGAACAGGGTGAAACGCTCTGTGGGGCTGTAACTCACGTCGAAGGAGACGTTGGCGTTCCGGTCCCCCTGCAGGCCGTAGGCCGACTCCACGAAGTCGTCGTTCGCATAGCCTGCGGAGGCAGAGAAGCTGAGGGCCTCCACGGGCGTCACCTGCGCCATCGCCTCGACCCGATCCCGGTCCCGCGAGGCCATGTCGAACTTGCGCAGGTCAGGATGCTGTCCGAGGCCTGACTCCCCCTGGGGAAAGGTCTCGTGGGCGACGTGCTCCTCGGCGTCGTATTCGTGGGTCTTCCGCGCGGAGCGGGTGTAAGAAGTCCGCAGGGCGAGCCAGTCCGCAGGGGTGAGGTTCAACGCCGTCTGGAACGCCTTCTCATCGACCTTCCGCGCATCCCGGTGCGTGCGGTCCCAGTTCTCCCAGCCGTACCCCAGCTTCAGCGAGGCGCCCTTTACGAACTGATAGCCGAGGTCGAGGCCGGCGTTCTGACGGGTGTAGGCGATCGGGAGGCTGCGCCGGGCGTCTCCGCTCAACTGAGTGTCGTAGCTGATGTATTTCGGGAAGAGCAGACTGGGTGTCCGGTTATCGTAATCGTAGTACCGGTACCGGCCGGTCAGCGAGAGGTTTCGGGCAGGCCGGCTGGTCAGGGCGACGTTCGTGAACACGGTGTTCACCGCGCCGTTCAGGCTGGTGGCCGGCAGCGCCGGGTAGGTGGAGAGGGCCGCGACGGCGCTGTTGATCGTGAACGGAAGGAACGGGGCGTTCTGCCGCCGCCATCCGTAGGACAGCGTGGTCGCAAGCCGGGTGGACCTGGGCAGGTTCACCGCGCCCGAGAAGGCCACGTTCTGCGCGGTGTTGTCCGGGAAGATGCCGAGCCGGCCCCGTGAAGGGCTGCCGACCGCATTTGCGGTGACGAAGGGGTTGTCCCAGATCATCGCGTCCACGCTGTTGTTGAACAGGGAGGCCGAATAGTCGAACCGGGCGTCCCACCGCCGATCGGCGTACTCGCTGCTGACCCTGAACTCCTGCGTCCGGTAGTCCACAGGCTCCGGGAGCTCTGCAAGATTGAAGCCGAAGTTCGCGCCGAGGGGCTTGGCGCCGCTCCGGTCTTCGATGGAGTACTGGACCCGAACGTCCCATTCCTGCGCCGGCGTATACCGGAGGGACGCCTTCCCGGTCTTCCGCTGGGTGCTCAGATCGACCCCGCGGGCCGCCCCGTTGATCAGGTTGCCCAGGGCGGCCAGGTCGGGCTGAACCCCCGCCTGGCTGGGGTTCGTGTCCGTGGTCACCAGCTTGTTCAGGTCCTGCCGCGTCTGGAGCGGCATCCCGAAGACGCTCGACTGGGACTGGGCGAAGAGGGTGCGCCCCGTCGTGCTGAGGAGATGGGGCGTCTGGTCCCACTCCAGGTCCAGCCTGACCCGGCCATACTGCCCTAACCCGAGGAGGACACGCTGGTCCTCCTGAGCGGCCCTGATTGCCCGGAGCTGCAGGTAGCGCCCCTGGTTCTCTATGTTCAGGTGAAGCCGGTTGAGGAACAGGCCGGTGGGGAGCTGTCGGTACTCCTGAAACTTCGAGGAGGCGCGGTCTCCGGCCAGGCCCCGCTGGCCGATCTCCACGTCTCCGTGTCTGACCGTCTGGGCCTGCGCAAGGCCTCCGGGGGACAGAAGGGCGCAGACCGGGATGAGCGCGCCGGGCAACACGCGAAGGAATGTCGTCCATTTCATCGTGGTTCCACCTCCTTACCTCTGGAATCGGACCCCAGAAGGATGATTGGAGCCGTGAATCTGCGAATGGCAGTTCGAGCAGGATCGGTTGAACACAAACCGGGTGGCCGCCGCCTGCGGCGTGGTCGGATGCCGCGCCTCGATGTGGCACCGCTGGCAGAGCCGGGGCCGCTCGGACTTCAGGAGCGACGCGTGGTTGGAGCCGTGCGGCTCGTGGCAGTTCAGGCAGTTCTCGGCCACCGGAGGGTGCTCCCACAGAAACGGCCCGCGCTTCTCGGCGTGGCACTTGTAGCAGGACTCGTTGACCGAATTGGCCGTTAGCAGCTTCTCGTTGGCCGTGCCGTGCGGGTTGTGGCAATCGGTGCAGGTGATCTTCCCCTCGCGGAACGGCATGTGGGTCGTCCGCTGCGTCTGGGCCCGCCGCACCTGATGGCACTGGAAGCAGACCTCCATCTCCTGCTGCTTGACGAACAGGTTTCTGTCCGAGACCGGCTCCATGACCCTGTGGCAGTCGGAGCAGGCCATGTCCCGCGACTCGTGCGTGCTCCCCTGCCAGGAGAAGCGCAGCCCCTTTTCGTGACACCCCAGGCAGGCCGCGTTCTTGTCGTGGGCCGAGGCGGGCGACGCCCTGTCAAAGCGGATGAGGGTGCGCGGGTCGCCGGGGTTCTGCGCGTGCCGGTCCCCCGCCCCGTGGCACGTGGCGCACGCCGTCGCTGCGGCGGAGTGACCGTTTCCCTCCGGGCGGGCCTTGGCGTGAATCGTGCTCGCGAATCGCCCCACCACCGCCTCGTGGCACACGCGGCAGTTCCCCTCTCCTAACATAAACTCAGGCGCCGGAGGGCGAGCCGCCCGCGCCTCCGGCGGCGCCGTGGCCAGGCCCAGCAGATACGATACCAGGTCGTTCAGCTCCTCCTCCGAAATCTTCTCCCGGTAGGCGGGCATGGACAGGGGGGGCATCGGCCCACGGGGGTCTCTCTTCTGGACGGTCAGCACCCCTTCCAGAACCTTATCTCGCAACTCCTGCGCCGTAAAACCCTCTGCGGACTTGGTCAACCCCGGCACCTGTTCAGCGGTCTTGGCGTTTTTGTTCCTGACCTCGCCGCCCCCCCCGACCCCGTGGCAGACGAAGCACCCGTATCTCTGGTAGACCGACCGGCCCCGGTCAACGGCCGCCTGGTCCGGGCCCTGTTGAGCTGAGGCGGCCCCCGCCCAGACCAGAAGCAGGGCCTCGACCAAGATGCAGCTTAGCTTGCTCCACGCTCTCCTGATGTGCATCGCAGACCCTCCTCTGAACGAGCGCAACGGACGATCCATCCGTCGCAAAGAATCGCCCCCGGCGGGAACCCCTTCCGAAGCGCAGGGCTGGCTACTTGCTCCCCTTGGAATTCCCGGCGGGCTTTTTCTTGCGCGCGGCGTTGTCGTACTGCAGAAATTTATAGATCTGCTCCCCATCCTTCGGCTCGATCCCCGACCCGGGCTTGTTCATCATCCGCTTGACGTAGCGGTTCCATTGATCATCCGCGAAATCCGTGTTGATCGGCCTGGCCAGCGTGTGGCACTTGCCGCACTTCTGGGCGAAGAGCTTGTAGGCCTTCTGCATCTCCTCCGGGTACTTGGAGACGTCGATCTTGCCGGGGCCTTTATCCGCCTCGTAGACCTTCTCCCCCTTCTGGGTTTTCTGCGCCCTTACTTCAGATGCCGGCAGGCCAAGCACGGCCAGCAGCACGATCATCGGAATCAAACGCTTCCCCATGTCCTCCCTCTCCTCTCCGTCGGTTCACCACGTCGTTTCAGCGCCCTTGGGCATCAGGCCTATCAGGTAGTGGACGAGCGCGTCGAGCTCTTCCTCGGACATCCACCCCTCCATGTCGGGCATGCGGTACGGGGGGGCGGGTCCCAGCGAGTCCGCCTTGCCGATCTCCCGGAGGCCCTTGCGGATCTGGGTCTTCAGCTCATCCACCGAGTAGCCCTCGGCCACGTGGGTCAGCTTCGGGATCTCGCCGCCGGTCTGCGCGTTCGGGTTCTTGACGCCCCCCTGCCCGTCGGGGCCGTGGCACATCGCGCAGCCATATTTCTGGTAAACGAACCGCCCGCGCTCCACCGGGCTGAGGGTCGCGTCCCGCGCCTTTGCGCTGGCGACCTGCGCGATCGAGAGGCGTGGCGACTGGGACGACCGCAGACCACAGCCCGCCCCTCCCACGACGAGCCATGTCCCCAGCGCCACGCCCCACACCACGCGATGAACCTTCATCCCCATCCTCCTTCACGCCCCGCAGCACGACGCGGTCACCGCCTGCCGGACCACATCTCTTAGCTCGCGGAGATCGACCGGCTTGACCAGATAGTAGAAGATCTTCGACCGCCTGGCCGCCCGTTCCGTCTCCAGCCTCTCATCGTCTGCGACCACGATGACGGGCAGCGAGGGGTCGATCTGATTGAGGATCGGAAGCGCCTCCAGCCCGCTCATTCCCGCCGTGTGGATGCCGAGGATCATCGCATCGACCGGTTGCGAGAGCGCGTGCTGGATGGCCTCCCCCGCCCGCGCCGTCGCCGCAACCTGGTATCCATCCTCGATCAGCCGCCGTTGCAGGGAGTGGGTGAACAGGGCGTCCTCGTCGCAGATCAGGATGCTGGCCATAGGTTCTGCTCTCTTTACAGGTCGTTGTGCGGATGGGGGGCTGGCCGCCCCTGCCGAAGCAGGGCAAAGCCTGCGCCAGAGAGACAAAAAAACCACGCCGCTTTTGCGACGTGGTTGTGGGGGAAAGGTTTACAGGGATGCAATCCGCGCGTCAGGTCTTGAGCAGTATTCTGAAAGACACTGACATTTTGTCAACATCTATCTGAATTTCAAGATGCAACCCCTTGATTTCCAATGAAAAAAGTGGATGTATGACATGATGTCCTACGCATCCCGCTGACCGACCTCCTCATCGAGAGGCGGAGACGACCCGTTCCGCAGCCGCCGGTGCAGGTGGCGTTCGCTGATGCCGAGGATGCGCGCGGCCTGCCGTTTGTTCCCGCCCACCGCCCCCAGGACCTGTTCGATGTACTGATCTTCCACCTTCCGGAGCGGCAGGAGGGGGCCGTTCGGCCCTGCCCCGGGGTCTCTGGACAGTGCCCGGAAGGGGTCGGGCAGGTCCTGCGGCGTGATGACCTCGCCCGTGGAGAGGATCGTCGCGCGCTCGATGACATTCTGCAGCTCCCGGACATTACCGGGCCAGGGGTATCGGCACAGGAGCTGCATCGCCTCCGGGGAGATCGCCTTCCTGCCCTTGCCCGACACCCGCGAGTGGGCGGCGAAGTGCGCGGCCAGGAGCGGGATGTCATCCCTCCGGTCCCGGAGCGGCGGGATGGAGATGGAGATGACGTTGAGCCGATAGAACAGGTCCTCCCGGAACTTCCCCTGCGCCACCAGTTGTTCAGGGTCCCGGTTGGTCGCGGCCAGCACCCGGGCGTCCACCTGGATGTCCTTCGTGCCCCCTAATCGCCGGAACGTCTTCGTCTCGATCGCGCGAAGGAGCCTCGCCTGGATCGCCGGCGTGACCTCCGTCACCTCGTCCAGGAAGGCCGTGCCCCCGGCGGCCACCTCGAACAGGCCGTGCTTCAGGCCCACCGCCCCGGTGTAGGCCCCCCGCTCGTGCCCGAACAGCTCGCTCTCCAGCAGGTTCTCCTGCAGCGAGGCGCAGTCGATCACGACGAAGGGGGCCTTTGTGCGGGGGCTGTTCGCGTGGATCGCCCTGGCCACGACCTCTTTGCCGACGCCGCTCTCCCCCCGCAGGAGCACCGTGGAGTCCGTCGCGGCGACCTTGCCGACCGTGTCCAGCACGGCCTCCAGCGCCCGGCTCTGTCCGATCAGCCCGAAGGCCTGCCCGCAGCCGCAGCGCGCAAGCTCGTGCTGCAGGGTGGCGTTCTGCCGGGTGAGCAGGCCCTTCTCGTATGCCTTTCGGATCGTGACCTCCACCTGGTCCAGCTCGCAGGGTTTGGTCAGGTAGTCGTAGGCCCCGTTCTTCATGGCGGAGATCGCGTTCTCCACCGTGCCGTGCCCGGTGAGCATGACCACCTCCGTCGCCGGCGCCCGCTCCCGGACGGCCTGCAGCACCGCCAGCCCATCCACGCCGGGCATCCGGATGTCCAGCAGCGCCACGTGGACCCCCCCGCCGTCGATCCGCGCGAGCGCCTCCTCCCCGTTCGCCGTCGCCGTCACGTCGAACCCCATCTGACGGAGTTCCTTGCCGATGACCGTGCGGAACATCTCGTCGTCGTCCACCACGAGCACCCTGATGCGCTCAGACATCGCCCATCCCTCCTTCCGCGCCCATCTCCACAGCGCCGCAGCGCCCATCCGGGACGACGGGGAATGTGACAACGAACGTGCTGCCGGCCCCCACGCGGCTGGTGACCCCCATCGCGCCACCGTGACGCCTGACGATGCTCTCGCAGATCGACAGCCCCAGGCCCGTCCCTTTGCCCACCGCCTTTGTGGTGAAGAACGGCTCAAAGATGCGCTGGAGGTGCCCCTCTGGAATGCCGCAGCCGGTGTCCTCCACCGCCACCTCCACCCAGCCACCCCCCCCATCCCCGACGGGGAGAGGGGGAGAAGGGGAGAGGGGGGGATTCACCACGTCTCCGTATCTCCGCGTCTCCGTTTCTTTCTCTTTGAACCTGGTCGCCACACGCACCGCCCCGGCCCCGTCGATCGCGTCCAGCCCGTTCAGGATGAGGTTCAACAGGAGCTGCCCGAGCTGGGCCCTGTCCCCGCTGATCGCCGGCGCGCCCGGGTCGAGCCGCGCCGTCACGCGCTTGCCCTCCAGCCCGGCCTCGTGCCCCACCAGCGAGACGACCTCGCGCGCCACGTCATTGACGTCCACCGGCTCAAAGATGGGCGCCGCCTGGCGGGAGAAGCTCAGCAACTTCTCGGCGGTTCGCTTGCACCGGTAAGTGGCCTTTCGGATGATCTCCAGGTACTCCGGCAGGTCCTCCAGCTCGCCCGGGCCTGCTGGCCTGAGCCGGCGCTGGAGCCCCTCCACGCACGCGGCGATCGAGGCCATCGGGTTGTTGATCTCGTGGGCGACCCCGGCCGCCAGCCGTCCCAGAGACGCGAGCTGCTCCGACCTGACAAGCTGGGCCTGCGCGTCGCGCAGCTCCGTGTAGGCCCGTTCCAGCGCCGCCCTCTGCCCCTTGAGGGAGGCGGCCATGGCGTTGAACTGGTGGGTCAGCTGTCCCAGCTCGTCGCTCGTCCAGACCGGGAGGCGGTGGTCGAAGTCCCCGCTCGCGATGACCTCCGTGCCCCGGGTCAACTGGATGATCGGCCTGGTGAAATACCTCGCCACGCGGAGCCCCACCGCGAGCGCCCCCCCTGCGCTGGCCAGAAAGAGCGCGCCGAGGATCATCCTGAACGAGGAGATCGACGCAAATATCTCGCGCCGCGGGATGCTGTGGAAGACCACATAGAAGCGTTTGGGGTCGATGCGATCGTAGAGGAGCGGGGCGTAGGCGATGATCTCCTCCTGCCTCTCGGTGAGCGTCCCCGACCGGCCGGATAACATCGTGGACGCGACCGGCGTGGGGTAGTCGTAGTAGAGCGTGTTTTCGGGCTGCGAGGCCAGCAGCTGCCGCCACGCCTTCTTCTTGCCGGGGTGATACAGGTAGAACCCGTCCTGGTTCACCAGCACGGTCTTCCCGCCCGGGCTCATTCGGGTCTCGATCAGAATCTTGAAGAGGTCCTGGGCGAACACGTCCGTGATGAGCAGCCCGTGTCGCGTCCCTCCGGCGCTGAAGACGGGGGTGACGCAGCTGATCACCGGGATCAACTCCCCCGGCGCGTCATCCGACTGAAGCTCCCTGGGAAAGAACACGACCTCCCCGGGACGCAGCCCGCCCGCCTGGAAGAGGGAGTGCGATTCACGGCGGCCCCGGAGCCGTTCCTGTGGGACGATCGCCGGCCGGGCGCCGTCCGAATCGACCCGCACGCGACACGTCCCGGTCTCATCCACATAACGAATCTGGTAGTAGATCCTCTTATGCCACGAGAACACGAAGAACGCCTCTTCCACCAGCCGGCGCCACCGGGCCATCCCCTGTTCGTCCCCCTGTTCGACCGCCTGCATGAAATACCGGAGAGGGACCGAATCCCGCAGAAAGAGGATGTCCCCCCGCACACCCGTCAGAAAGCCCTCCGTCTTCTCCTTGACCACGGCGACGTAATAGCTCACGTGCTCCACGGCGAGGGCCTCCAGTTCGCCGGTGCTCGTATGGATCGCGTACACCCCGATCAGCAGGAGAGGGAGGGCCGACAGCCCGACGAACGCCAGGGTGAGCCGCGCCCGGATGTTCAGACGTCCGGCGACTTCACGCATCCACCTGCGCAACACAGGGCCCTCCTCGCCAGGTTCACGGCGCCCCCCCGGTCTCAAGGGGTAACGACCTTTTTAAACCCTACCGCAAGGAGTGTGCCATTCCGGGAGAGAGACGATACGCCAGCCCGCCCTGACAGGCTTATCTTATTGTCTTAACATCCTTTATCCTCCGTTGGTCTTTTTCTGAGCCACCCTGCCACACATGCCCTTCTGAGACACCCCTGTCCCACTTTAATCGCTCTCCCCATCCTTGAGATGCCTGTGCAGCAGGACGGTCCCGACGGTCCCCACTAAAAGACTCCCCCACCAGAGCAGACCGTAGGGGTAGACGTAGCCGTTGACCAGGTCGTGGGAATGAGGCGCGACCCCCTCCGGGTGGAGGCAGGGCCGGAGGTCCGCCAGACAGGTGCGGCAGCACCCGATCTTCACCGGGAAGAACGCCACCACCCCCGCCAGGGCGACGGCTATGCAGATTGCAAGCAGGATTGTCATCTTCATTTCGGACCTCGGCCTCACCGGGTGGTGAAAGTGTCGTAGAAATAATCGAAGTGCCGGTAATAACCCCGCACGACATAAACGCAAAACGGGTGCCATCACGCTTTACAAGCAGGGGAGAAGCATTTTTGGTCGAAAACCAAAGGATATTCCTGAACCGTCGGGCGAATGCTTCGCCTTACTGTAGGAAGCGCCACACCGGGGGTGTAGGAGATGCTACATTTCGCTTGCTTTCTCCCCTGAGTCGCCCTATCCTTTCATCCGTTGCTACCGTCATCCTCCTCCGGCCTGAGGACATCCGATGTCCGCGTTCCTGTCGAGACATATCCGCTTTCTCTGCGTGGCAGCCGCTGTTGCCGCGATCACGGCGCTGCACTATGGGACGAGCCTCCATCAGGCCCATCTCCACGAGGTATTCCGCCGTCTCTATTACATCCCGATCATCCTGTCTGCCTTCTGGTTCGGGCTTCGGGGCGGAATAGGGGCGGCCATCGCCGTCAGCCTGCTCTACCTCCCTCACGTGATGTTTCAGTGGGGGGGGGACTACCTCCTCAATTTTATGGAGATCGCCCTCTACAACGTCGTGGGCGGCGTCACCGGGATGATGGCCTCTGCGGAGCGCCGGCAGAGGGACCGTTACAGGCAGGCGTCGAAGGAGATCGAGGAGGCTTATCAAAAGCTCCAGGCCCAGACGGAGCAACTCCGGGCCGCGGAGCGGCTCTCCGTCCTGGGCGAGCTGGCCGCGGGGATGGCCCACGAGATCAAGAATCCCCTCGGCTCGATCAAGGGGACGGCGGAGATCCTGAGCGGCGACACCTTATCCGAGGAGGAGCGGACGGAGTTTGGCCGCATCCTGACCAGAGAGGTGGACCGCCTGGACGGCGTGCTCCGCAACTATCTCCGCATTGCCCGGCCAGCCGACGCTGCCCGGAGACCTCTCGACCTGAGGGAGACCATCCGATCCACGGTGACCCTGGCGGGGGCATACGCCAGGAGGCGTGAGGTGACCATCCGGACGGAGATCGAGGAGGGGGCCGATGTGGTCGCAGACGAGGGCCAGGTGACCCAGGCGCTTCTGAACGTGATCCTGAACGCCGTCGCCGCCTGTGAGCCGGGGGGGAGGATTGCGGTCACGGCAAGGCGGACGTCTTCAGGATTGCGGAATGACCCCCCCTCTTATCCCCCCGTGAACGGGGGGAAGACAGCTCCCTCCCCGCTCGCGGGGAGGGCTGGGGTGGGGTCCGAAATCCGAAATCCGAAATCCGAAATGGTGGGGAGCGGGGAGTGGGTGGAGGTGAGCGTGGAAGATACGGGGTGTGGCATTCCCGAGGAACACATCGGGCGGGTATTCACGCCGCTGTTCACGACCCGGCCCGACGGCACCGGCCTGGGCCTGCCCATCACCAGGCGCATCGTGGAGGCGCACGGAGGCGTCATTCAGATCGCCAGCCGGGTGGGGGAGGGGACGACGGTGACGATTGCCCTGCCTGCCGCCCCCGCCGTCCTGTCGCCAGATAACGAAGTATAGGGAGCCCTTTATGCGTCGCGCATCTGTGCTGCTGATCGACGACGACGAGGACCTGCGCCGGGTGACCGAGCACAACCTCCGGCGGATGGGTCTGGAGGTGGCCGTCGCCCCGGCGGGGGAGGCGGGCCTGACCCTGTTCAAGGGGGGAGACTTCGACCTGGTGATCACGGACATCCAGATGCCGGGGATGGGCGGGATGGAGGTCATCCGCCAGGTCAAACGGCAGGTCCCGGACTGTCCCGTGCTCGTGATCACGGCGTATGGGAGCGTGGAGGGGGCGGTGGAGGCCGTGCGCCTCGGCGCGGCGGACTACCTCGAAAAACCCTTCTCCCGCGAGGTCCTCCAGGTTCGCGTGGAACGATGCCTGGAGGTCCGTCGTCTGACCCGCGAGAACATCCGTCTGAAACAGGAGCGGGACGCCCGGTTCGGGTTCGAGGGGATCGTGGGCCGGAGCGGGCCGATGATGGAGGCCCTCGACGCGGCCCGGCGGGTGGCCGCCTCCGACGCCACGGTCCTGCTTCTGGGCGAGAGCGGGACGGGGAAGGAGCTGGTTGCCCGCGCCATTCACGGGGCCGGCCCCAGAAAGGGCGGGCCGTTCGTGACGATCAACTGCTCGGCCATCCCCGCCGAGTTGCTGGAGAGCGAGCTGTTCGGGCACGAGAAGGGGGCGTTCACAGGCGCGATCCGGGCGCACGTGGGCAAGTTCGAGCAGGCCGAAGGAGGTAGCGTCTTCTTAGACGAGATCGGGGACATGCGGGGAGACCTTCAGGCCAAGCTCCTCCGCGTGCTCCAGGAGCGGGAGATCGAGCGGGTGGGGGGGAAAAGGCCTGTCTCCATCGACTGCCGGGTCATCGCCGCCACGAACCGGGACCTCCGGAAGGCGGTGGGGGAGAAGGCGTTTCGGGAGGACCTCTACTACCGGATCAGCGTGGTCCCCATCCTCCTTCCGCCCCTGCGCCAGCGCCCCGAGGACATCCCCTTTCTGGCCGGGCACTTCCTCCGAAAATACGCCCCGGACCGGCAGGCGCGGTTCGACGCGGGGGCGATGGACCGGCTGACGGCCTACGCCTGGCCCGGCAACGTGCGGGAGTTAGAGAACGCCGTGGAGCGCGCCCTGATCTTCTCGGAGGGGGACGTGATCACGGAAAAGGCCCTCCCGCCGGAGGTCCGGGGGGAGGCGTCCCGGCGTCTGGGCGGCCTGGACATCCGGCTGCCGGAGGAGGGCCTCCGCCTCGAAGAGGTGGAGCAGGGGCTGATCGCAGCCGCCCTGGAGCGGTTCGGGGGGAACCAGACCAAAGCAGCGGCCTACCTCGGCATCACCCGGCCCACGCTGATCTATCGCATGGAGAAGTATGGCCTGAAGTCGTAGGACGGGAATGAGGCTATGTCTTAATTTGAAGCCCCGGCCACCAGGGAGGCGTACTGCGGCTTGATATGGCCGTAGCGGCTGTTCACCAGCCTGACGACCTCCCGCTCCGGCGTCTTCCGCTTCAACTCCTGGTCGATCAGTTCCCTCTCCTCCACGGCCCTGGGGCACGTGCAGTCCGCCAGCTCCAGATCGTTGCACTCTCCGCAGCCACAGATAAACTTCGACGCCACGCCTCGCACCGCCAGGCTGACCGTCCGGGCCGCCGGCCTCGACGTGGCGTCGGCAGGACGCGCCTGATCGGGTCCGATCCCCCGGCTGATGAACACGGCCAGGCCGATCACGACCAGGCTCGCCACTCCGGCAGCCATCCTGATGCCTGCGCTGCCGGAAAGGACTCTCTTCCGCTGGACGTGAGGGGCCTTTTTCAAAGCCCCCCCGCACGCCGTGCAGAAATTGACCCCCTTCCGGTTCTCCGCCCCGCATTTTGGACAGGTCATCTCGCTTCCTCCTCTCCTCTACGCGACCGCTGTCCCGGCCTCTCGTTTCATCTGATGCCCCCGCCAGATCGCGTAGATCGCCGGGTAGACGAGCAACTCCATGATGAACGACGTGAAGATCCCCCCGATCATCGGCGCGGCGATCCGCTTCATCACGTCCGACCCGGCCCCGGTGGACCACATGATCGGGAGCAAGCCCATGAACATGACGCCGACGGTCATCACCTTGGGCCGGAGGCGCTTCACAGCCCCGTACTCGATCGCCTCGTTCAGGTCCGCGACAGACCTCATCTCTCCTTTGGCCTTCCGCTCTTCATACGCCAGGTCCAGGTACAGAAGCATAAACACAGCCGTCTCCGCGTCCACTCCAAGCAGCGCGATCAGCCCCACCCAGACGGCGATGCTCATGTTGTAATCGAGGGCGTAGAGCAGCCAGACGGCCCCCACCGCCGAAAAGGGCACGGCCAGCAGAATGATCATCGTCTTGACCCCGGACCCCGTGTTGAAGTAGAGGAGCAGGAAGACGATGAAGAGCGTGATGGGCACCACCACCCAGAGCCGCTCGACGACCCGCTGGAGATATTCGTACTGGCCGCTCCAGACCAGGTAGTAGCCTGCCGGAAGCTGGACCTTCTCCGCCACGACCCGCTTGGCCTCTTCCACGTAGCGCCCCATGTCGCGCCCCTTGACGTCCACGTAGAGAAACCCGGCCAGAAACCCCTCTTCGTTCTTGATCATGGGCGGGCCTGTGCGTAGCGTGATGTCCGCAAGCTGGCTCAACGGAATCTGGGCCCCTGTGGGCGTCGGCACCAGCACCCGGCTCAGCCTGGTCAGGTTGTCGCGCAGCTCGCGCGCGTACCGGACGTTGACCGGGTAGCGCTCCCGGCCCTCGACGGTGGTGGTGACGGTCTTCCCGCCGATGGCGGACTCGATGATGTCGTTCACCTCCCCGACGCTCAGATCAAACCGGGCCGCCTCCTCCCGCTTCACCTGAAAGTCGAGGTAGTAGCCCCCGGTCACCCGCTCGAAAAACGCGCTGCGCGTCCCTGGGACGTCTTGCAGCGCCCGCTCGATCTCCAGGCCGACCTTCTCGATGGTGTTCAGGTTCGGCCCCAGCACCTTGATGCCGACGGGCGTGCGGACGCCGGTCGTGATCATGTCGATGCGGGCGCGGATGGGAAACAGCCAGGCGTTGGCGAACGAGGGGATCTGCACCGCGCGGTCCATCTCATCGATGAGCTCTTCCCACGTGATTGCCCTCTCCTCCGGCCATACCCTCCTCAACCCCTTCTTCAGAAACCCCGGCGCCCACGCCGAATACCAGCGCGCCTGATGGACTGTTCGCCACTCCTTCTCGGGTTTCAAAATCACCGTCGTCTCCACCATGCTGAGCGGCGCGGGGTCCGTAGAGGTCTCCGCCTTTCCGATCTTTCCAAACACGCTCTGCACCTCGGGGAACTGCTTGATCAGCTTGTCCTGGATCTGGAGATACTTGCCGGCCTCCGTCACCGAGATGCCGGGGAGCGTGATCGGCATGTAGAGGATGCTCCCCTCGTTGAGCGGCGGCATAAACTCCGACCCCAGGCTGTTAAAGATGGGAATGGTGGTCACGACGGTCAGAACCGCCAGGCCGATGACCAGCCACTTGTGGCTCAACACGAACTTCACCGCCGGATGGTAGAGGCGCATTAGAGGGCGGCTGATAGGGTGGTTCTCCTCGCTGTGGATCTTTCCGACCAGGACGGCGTTGGCAATCCTGGACACCCAGCGCGGACGCAGGTCGAACGCCCTCGTGCGCATGAAGAGCAGCCGCATCGCCGGGTCGAGCGTGATGGCCAGCACCGCGGCGATGGCCATGGAGAAGTTCTTGGTGAAGGCCAGCGGCTTGAACAGCCGTCCCTCCTGATACTGGAGCGCGAAGATGGGCATGAAAGACACGGCGATGACCAGCAGAGAGAAGAAGCTGGGCCCCCCCACCTCCTTGACCGCGTCGATCACGACGCGCGCCGAACTCCCCGGCCGCCCCTCCGCCTCCCAGTGCTCTAATTTTTTATGCGTCTGCTCCACGACCACGATCGCCGCGTCCACCATCGCGCCGATGGCGATGGCGATCCCGCCCAGGGACATGATGTTCGAGGTCAGCCCCGTGCTGTACATGGGAATGAAGGAGAGGATGACGGCGATGGGGATGGTGAGGATGGGAATGATCGCGCTCGGGACGTGCCAGAGAAAAATGAGAATGACGATGCTGACGATGGCCAGTTCTTCAAGGAGGGTGTGCTTGAGCGTGTCGATGGACCGTTGAATGAGGTCGGACCGGTCGTAGGTGGTGACGACCTCTACGCCTTCCGGGAGGGAGGGCTCGACCTCTTTCAACTTCGCCTTGACGCGCTCGATGACATCCATGACATTCTGGCCGTATCGCACCACCACAATCCCGCCCGTCACCTCCCCCTCGCCGTTCAGCTCGGCGATCCCCCGGCGCATGTCGGGGCCGAGTTCCACCCTGGCGATGTTCTTGATGAAAACCGGCGTGCCGTCCCCGTTGGACCCGACGGCCAGGTTTTCGATGTCCTCCGGGGATCTGATGTAGCCCCGCCCGCGCACCAGATATTCTTTGCCCGTGAACTCCACCACGCGCCCCCCTACCTCGTTGTTACTGTTGCGAATCACCTCCATCACCCTGTGGAGGGGCAGGTTATAGGCGAGCAGCTTGTTAGGATCGACATTCACCTGGTACTGCTTCACAAACCCACCCACCGTGGCCGCCTCGGCGACCCCCGGCACGCTCTCCAGCCAGTAGCGCATATACCAGTCGTTGAAGGAGCGCATCTGGGCCAGATTGTTTTTACCCGTCTTATCCACCAGGGCGTACTCAAACGCCCAGCCGACCCCTGTGGCGTCCGGTCCCAGCGTCGGCGTGACGCCCTCCGGAAGTTTTCCGGCGATCTTGCTCATGTATTCGAGCACGCGACTCCGCCCCCAGTAGATGTCGGTGCCCTCTTCGAAGATGACGTAGACGTACGAGAACCCGTAGTCGGAGATGCCCCGGACGACGCTGACGCGCGGCGCTGCCAGCATGGCGGAGACGAGAGGGTAGGTGATCTGGTCCTCCACCAGGTCCGGGCTGCGGCCGGGCCACTCCGTGTAGATGATGACCTGCGGGTCTGACAGGTCGGGGATCGCGTCCAGAGGCACGCGCATCATGGACCAGACCCCGATGACGACGAGCGACGAAACCAGAATGATCACAAGCCCCCGGTGCGCCGCGCAGTATTCGATGATCGCGTTAATCATGGTCTCTTCTCCACTCAGCGAGCGGCGATGTTCGTCTGCATCGACCCGATAGTCTGGCCCGCCCTCTTCACCGTCACGGTGGTCTGCCAGGTCCAGGCCATCGGAATGTCTATCTCCCCGGCGTATTCGCCGTCGCCCCGATGGCCCAGCCTCGCCTTCGCCGTCATCGGGGGCATGCTGCCCATTTGCGGCATGAACAGCGTCACTTCGACCTCGGCGTCCGTCACGGGATTTCCCGACGCATCTTTGACGGCGATGCGAACGGCGTTCTCCCCAACTTTGGCGACCTTTGGCTCCGTGACCTCAATTTTCAGGTTCGACGCAGGGACGATGGCTTCCCTGATTTTCCCCGCCTCCGGCTTCCCCATGCCGGCAAACGCCCCCTTCAACCGGCTTTCAGAGTCGAGAATAAAGTTGGCCGCGGTCACCACGCGCTCCCCCACTTCCAGCCCCCTGTCGATCACGTAGAAACCGTCCGCCTCCGCACCCACCTTGACGGCGCGAGGCTCGAAGTAGCCCTCCCCTTTATCTACGAAAACGTACTGCTCCGTCCCGGTGTTTATCACCGCGTCCTCCGGCGCCACGAGCTGCTCTCCCAGATCGACCTGGAGTTTCACGTTGACAAACATGTCGGGCTTGAGGACGAGGTTGGGGTTGGGAAACTCCACGCGGATCTTCCCGGTGCGGGTCTTGGGATCGAGGTAGGGATAGATAAAGTTCACTTTTCCTTCCAGTGGCTCTCCCCTCTGAGAGGCGTACGGGAACTCGACCTCCGCCTCCTGTCCCGTCTTCACAAAAGGCAATTCGTACTCGTAGACCTCGCCGATGACCCAGACCGTGGAAAGGTCGACGATCATGTAGAGATCCATGGCGGGATCGACGTACCTTCCGTGATGGTAAGCCGCGCGTTCGAGCACAATTCCGCTGACGGGCGAGTGGATGGTGAGCGCGCGTCTGGCCTTCCCCTCTTTTTCAAGGGTGGCGATCTGTTCCTCGGTGATGTCCCAGAGCTCAAGGCGTTTTCGGGCCGCCTCCAGCAGCGAACGGGCGCTCGACGAGACGCCTTCAAAAGGGCTGCGCGAGAGCTCCTGACGGGCGCGCAGCGCCAGCAGATATTCCTCTTGCGTGGCAACCAGCTCGGGACTGTAGATGGTGAAAAGCGGATCTCCCTTCTTCACAAATTTCCCCACGTAATCGACGAATACGCGTTCGATGTAGCCGGTGACCTTGGTGTGAATGTGAGTCAACCGGGTCTCGTCATAGGCCACCTTGCCGACGGCGCGGACCTCTTTCACCAGCGGCCTTATGACGGCCGGTACGGATCGGACGCCGATGAGCTGCTGGCGCTGCGGAGAGACAAAAATCGCAGGGGAGGCAGCCGTTGTCCCGGCGCCTGACGGCGCCTCCATTCCAGATATTCCGTGCGTCGAATGCGAATGTGCCTCCGGTTTTCTTTCAGACCCCGGCGCATTTTCCATCTTTACCAGTTTCATGCTGCAGATCGGACAGTTGTCCGGCCTGTCTGACGTGTACTGCGGGTGCATCGGGCAGTAGTACGTCTCTTTTGCCTGCGCCGTCCCTTCAGGCTTGGCGCCCCACAGCGCGTCGCGATAGACGTAAAGGCCCGCTCCCAATCCTACGAGCACGATCACGAACGCGGCTATCCATGCACGTTTTGGCTTTTTATTGTCCGAAAACATCTTCGACCTCCTTCTACTGAATCACCGCCGTCCCCACGACCTCTTCGAGGCGCGCGACGGCCTTGTGATAGTCCGCTAACTGCTCCTGGGCCATCAGCTCATCTTCCAGCAGCGTCCGCACCCCGTCCAGGACCATCAGAACATCCACCTTCCCCACCCGGTAGGCCGACGTGGTCGACTCCAGGGCGAAGGTCGCCTGAGGGACGATGGCCGTCCGGTAGAGTTCGACCAGCCGGGCCGACTTCGCGGCCATGGTGGCGAGGTCCCTCACCTTTGCCAGGACCATCTCCTCCGTGGCCCGGCGGGTCCGCTGTGCGGCCTCGGTGGAGGCGAGGGCCTCCTGCACGCCATACTTGCGGCGCTCGCGCTGCCACGGCAGCTCCACCTCCACCATCACCTGATACAGGTCGTCCAGGCCACCCCGGGACCGCCACCCGCCGCTCACCGCGAAGTCCGGTTTATACTCCTTCTTCATCAGCGCCACCTGCGTCTGACTGGCCTCGATGGCCCGCTGCCGCGCCCGCAGTTCGGGATTGCGCTCCAGAGTCAGCCGGTTGAGGTCCGTCAGGGGCGGGAGGGGCCGGGCATGGCCGGGGTCTTCGGGCCTGCCCAGGGCCGCCTCCGGGGGCCGGTCCAGCAGGCTGTTGATCATCGCGCCCGTGCCCTCCCGCATCTGCTCCAGGGTCGTGCTCCGCTGCGTCAGCATCGAGAGCTCCACCTGCGCCTTCAGCACGTCCTGCTGAATCCCCTCCCCCACGCTGTACCGGGCCTGCGCCGTCTTCTCAAAATCCTGTAGAATAGTGCGCGTCTTGGTTACCACGTCGAGCGACTGGTGAATAAAGACCAGATCGTAGTAAGCTGTCTTTAGCCGGGACACGACGGACAGCCGCGTCGCGTCGGCCATCGCGCCCGCGCCTTCGGCCTCCCTCTCGGCGACCTGTCGCCGCAGCCCCCGCTTGCCCGGATAGGGGATCGCCTGGGAGAGGCTGATGCCGGCCATGCTCATGTCCATCTTGCCGACCGTGAAGCCGGTCAGCCCGATGTTCTGAAGCTCGAACTGGAGCATTGGGTCCGGCAGGGCCTTCACCTGCGGGGCCTTCGCCTTCGCCATCTCCCACATCCCCTTTGAGGCCAGGATCTCCGGGTTCTTCTCCAGGGCCTCCTTCACCAGGTCGTCCAGCCTGACGACCGGGACCTCCTGCCCAGACGACGGGCACGGGGCGAAGGTCCATAGTGTCACTAAAAGGGCACGCGCAGCCCATCTCAAAAGTCGTGAGAACATGAAACGGCTCCGAAAGTGGATAGGTATGGGAAAACTTGTGACGGACAACGGCGTTTAGCGACTCAGAATCAGGCAATAGCAGACCGACCGGCGATGTAGCATTTGCTACAGGGTCATTGTAGCATCTTCTACAGGGCCTGCCCCTTCTGGGCCGTGCGAATGAGGGAAAGAGAGAGATTAAATCAGGTAGGCGGAGTGAAGCTGGTAGAGCCTGGGAGGGTCTGACAGTGCGGCAAGATCGTGCGGATGAACAGAAACCAGCCCGGCCGGTTGAAGGACCGCCGGGGAAGACGTTTGGGAGAAGAGGTCAAGATAGGCCTGGGCAGGGGCCTCCGTGCGGGAAGGGGAGGGCGGGAGGTTCGCCGTAGGCGCCGGCATGGGCCGGATCTTGCAGCACGGCATCGGTTTAGACGCCCGGTCGCACCCGGTCGCGCCCGCCGGCCTCTCACAGCAGGCGTGCCGGTTCTTCGCCGCGACAGGATGCGCCCCGAAGAGCGGCGCGACCCCTGCGGAGAGGAGGAGCAGGACCAGGATGGAAGTGAGCGTCAAACGCACGGCATATCTCCTGTAAGCCACAGAAACACGCGGAAGGACATAGATCGGCCACGGAAACACACGGAAGGACACAGAAAGGATTTTACGGTGTTATACGCCCGATCCTTCCGTGAGTTTCCGTGTGATTCCGTGGTTATCATTCAAGCAATCCCTGTGCCACCGCCTGACTATGACCACGATGACACCTTCGTCGCTGGCTAATGGCTGATTCTAAAACAAGTTGGATCGGCGACAACAACCCGACAGGGCACATGATGGCGCATCCCGTCGCACTCCTGATGTCTCATAGCGCGACGGACATGTCTCAATCAGTGGGTGTGCCCCTCTTCCTTGTGGCCGCCTTCTCCGTGCTGTCCCTCCTTATGAGCCTTTTCCTTCGCCCCCTTCTGGTAGGAGAAGCGCCCGACCCGGCTCTTCCCCTCGATCTTGAGGCTGACCACCGCGACAAATCGCTCTACCTCCTTCAGGTCCATCGCGGCGCTGAAATGGTCCCCGGATGGAGATAGCGTCACGGTCTTGTTCCCCTTCTTCGGGATCTGAAAGACGGCGCTGCCGGTTATCCCTGAGATCGGCAGGGTGTTCTCCTTCTCGTCCAGCAGATAGACCTGAGCGGCCTTCTCCTCCACCACCATCTCATAGTGATACTTTTCGACCGTGATGACCATGCCCCCGTGTGGGGCCTTGTGGCTGTGCTCCTTCTGAGAGGCTTTTTTTTGGCCCTGTTCCTTCTTGGACGCCTCGTGACTCTCCCCCTCGTGGGAGATGGCCGGCGGCGCTGTCCAGAGCAGCGCGAGCGCGGCGCACAGGGTCAGACCGATTCTTCGGATCATGGTTTTTACCTCCTGCTGAAAAGGGTTTCGCCATCACACCGCGTGCTGGCGTCTGCCCGGTATGCGCTTTAGTCTCCTGCCTTGACCTCTACGACCTCCAGGGATTTGCCATCAACTGGACGCTCTTCCTGCGCCCTCAGATACTTCTCCACCGCCGGCCTGCCGAACCTGTAGAACACCGCCGGGGTGACGACCATGTCGAGCAGCGTCGAACTGGTCAGTCCCCCGAAGATGACGAAGGCCAGGGGATACAGAATCTCCTTTCCCGGCTCCCCCTTCGCCAGCATCAGGGGCACAAGACCGAGCGCCGCCGTGGCCGCGGTCATCAGGACCGGGACCAGGCGTTCGAGGGAGCCCCGGATGACCATCTCCTTCGTGAACCGCTCCCCCTCCTCCCGCACCAGGTGGATGTAGTGCGAGATCATCATGATCGTGTTGCGCGAGGCGATGCCGCACAGGGTGATGAAGCCCACCAGCGTGGCCACGGACAGGACGCCGCCGGACAGGAAGATGGCCGCCACGCTCCCGATCAGGGCCAGGGGGATGTTGAGCATGACCTGGAGGACGATGCGGGACGATTTGAAGTGGG
>Ga0209399_10000189_pt1 | contig 38362 bp, 35 predicted proteins | sample OV2TP3_FD_184130 | JGI IMG/M metagenome (GOLD analysis project Ga0209399, IMG submission 184130) | Hot spring microbial communities from Beatty, Nevada to study Microbial Dark Matter (Phase II) - OV2 TP3 (SPAdes) (version 3) | ecosystem: Environmental > Aquatic > Thermal springs > Hot (42-90C) ... | reverse complement strand
TTTTGATCAACCGCACCAAGCTCGGCCTCGCCATCCGCGCCGTCGCCCAGGACGAGGACACCGCCAAGACCATGGGCATCAACTACACCCTGATCGTGCTGGCGACGTTCGCCATCGGCTCGGGGCTGGCCGCCTTCGCCGGCATCTTGCACGGCCTTTATTACAGCGAGATCAACTTCGCCATGGGCCTGCTGCTGGGCGTCATCGGCTTCTCGGCGGCGATCGTCGGCGGGCTCGGCAACATTTACGGCGCCATTCTCGGCGGCTTCCTGTTCTCGGCGCTGCAGACGCTCGGCGTGCTGGCGATGCCGTTCGCCAGCGCCTACAAGGACGTGTTTGCCTTCGCGGTCATCATCCTGATCATGGCGTGGCGGCCGACCGGGCTGATCAGCGAAAAGATCAGCCAGCGGGTCTGAGCCATGGCAAGGGCTAAGGACTCCCGGTCGCTGGCGTGGACCATCGGCACCGCCTTCGCGATCGTTCTCTACGTGATCCTGCTGCTCGGCGTCGAATCGCAAATCGAGATCGCGGGCCTGCTCGCCGCCGGCATCGCCGCGGTCGTCGCCGCGGCGCGCTTCGGCGTGGCGACGGAGCTGGAGCGGGCGCTCGGCGAGCGCGACGGGCTCCTGAACGGGCTGGTCGTCGGCGGCACGCTGGTGGTGACGGCGTTCTTCCACAACGACTCGTTCGTGCTGCTTCTTGTGGCCACGGTGATCATCTATGTCATCGCGTGCCTGGGGTTGAACCTGCAGTTCGGCTATTCGGGCGTGCTCAACTTCGCCGGCGCTGCGTTCTTCGGCATCGGCTGCTACACGTCGGCGATGATGACCTTGCACACCGCGGTTCCGCATCTGTTGATCGTCATCGCCGGCGGCGCCATGGCGGCGTTGATTGGCTCGATCCTGATCTTGCCGGTGCTGCGCACCTACAGCCATTATTCGGCGGTCATCACCATCGCCTTCGGGTTGTTGTTCAAGATCTTCCTCGAAGTCAACGACGCCCTCGGCGGCCCGCAGGGCCTGCGGGTCAAGGGCATGAACGTGCTGGGATGGAAGTTCAACAGCAACATCGACGTCGCCGGCGTCGAGGTGTCGTTCTACGTCAACTACATCGTGCTCGGCCTGGTGCTGCTGGCGCTCGCCTTCACCTTCGTGCGCCGGGTCGAGCGGTCCTGGATCGGGCTCAACCTGGACGCCGTCCGGCTCGACGAGACGGCCGCTGCCTGCTTCGGACTCAACATCACGCGCTGGAAGATCACCGCGTTCACCCTTGGCAACTTCCTGATCGGGGTGTCGGGCGCGGTGTTCGCGATGATGCTCGGCTTCATCGCGCCAACCAACTTCACGTTCGGCGATTCGCTGATCCTGGTCTCCATCGTGCTGTTGGGCGGCATCGGCAACCCGTGGGGGCTGGTGGTGGCGACCGCGATCCTGATCGTGGTGCCCGAGAAGCTGCAGGCGATCCAGGAGTACCGGTTCCTGCTGTTCGCGGCGATGGTGATCCTGATCCTGCTGTTCCGCCCCGAAGGCCTGCTGCCGAGGGCGCTCCGTACCTACATCCCCGGATGGCGGTCGAAATGAGCGCCACCGCCTCCGCGCCGCTGCTTGCGGCTACCGGCCTTTCGAAGCTGTTCGGCGGCGTCGTCGCGCTCGACAAGCTCGATTTGCAGGTGCTGCCGAACCAGATCCTCGGGCTGATCGGGCCGAACGGTTCCGGCAAGACGACGTTCTTCAACGTCGTCACCGGCATCTACCCGGTCAGCGAAGGCCGCGTCGCCTTCGACGGCGCGGACATTACCAATCTGACGGCCCAGGCGGTCTATCGCGCCGGCATCTCGCGCACCTTCCAGCGCTCGCGCCTGAGCCTGGCGCTCAGCATCTTCGACAACATCATGATCGGCAACCACAAGCGCCTCGATCAGGGACTGTGGTTCAATCTCGCCCGCCGCGACATCTTCCGCCGTCAATTCGAGGAAAGCTTCGAGGAGGCGCGCGAGCTGGTGCAGGTGTTCGACGCGCCGCTGGCGGACCGCATGTTCGAGGCGATCGGCGGCTTCCCGATGATCGACCGCCGCCGCATCGAGATCTGCCGGGCGCTGATCAGCCGGCCCAAACTTTTGTTGCTCGACGAGCCGTCGGCCGGCATGACCCACGAGGAGACGACGGAGCTGATGGACGACATCCTCGAGGTGAAGGAACGTTTCGAGGGCCTGACCATCGTCATCATCGAGCACGAGATGGGCGTCATCGAGCGCATCACCGACCGCTGCGTGGTGCTCAACTTCGGCCAGAAGATCTGCGAGGGCACCTACCGCGAAGTCGCTCGCGACCGACTGGTTCAGGAAGCCTACCTGGGAATCGAATGAGCGCCGCCCGCATGACAACGAACACGGCCGCCGGCGGCCTCGCCGTCGAGGGCGTCTATACCGCCTACGATAAGGCCGACGTTCTCGAGGACGTGACGCTCGAGGCGCGGCCCGGCAAGATCACCTGCCTGTTGGGCTCCAACGGCTCCGGCAAGACAACGCTGATCCGCTCGGTGCTCGGCCTGACCCGCCCCAACCGCGGCCGCATCCGCTTCGACGGAGCGGAGCTCACCGGCCTTCCCACCCACCGCATCGTCGCCGCCGGCATCGCCTGCATCCCGGAAGGCCGGCAGGTGTTCCCGAAGCTGACGGTGGAGGAGAACTTGCGCCTCGGCGCCTATCAGGAGCCGGACCCGGACGTGGTGGCGAAGCGGCTGGCGATGGTCTACGGCACTTTTCCGCGGCTCGAAGAGCGCCAAGCGCAGATCGCCGGCACGCTGTCCGGCGGCGAGCAGGCGATGGTTTCGATCGGCCGCGGCCTGATGAGCGCGCCGAAGCTGCTGATCGTCGACGAGCCGTCGCTCGGCTTGGCGCCGATCCTGGTCAAGGAGAACTTCAACATCATCCGCCGCATCAACGGCGACGGCATCACCGTGTTCCTGGTCGAGCAGAATGTGCGCCAGACGCTGGCCATCGCCGATTTCGGATACGTGCTGAGAAAGGGCCGCGTCGTCGCCGTCGGCACGCCCGCCGAGCTCGGCCGCACCCAGGAGGTGCACGCCGCCTACTTCGGCGAGCGCCGCTGATTTGCGCCCGCAGAAAAAGCGAAGGGGCGGCCCATGGGGCCGCCCCTCGGCATTCGACGATCGTGGCGCGACGACTAGAACGCCGCCACCAACGAAGCCTGGAAGCGCCCGTCGCAGGTGTTGAGACCGCCCGAGCATTCGGCTTTGTCGATGTCGGTGTCGGTGTAGAAGGCGCTGAGCGACAGGTTCTTCGTCAACCCCAGCGTGGCGCCGACCTTGAAGTCCCAATAGTCGGGGGTACCGAACACGGCGTTCTTCTGGATCAGCTGCCGGCCGACGTTGCCGAACAACGTCAGATTCACTTCCTTCACCGGCACCACGTAGCTGAGGCCGCCGTTGAAATAGTGGGCGTCGCCGCTGTCGCCGAAGTTATCGGGCGAGCCGTTGTAGCTGACGCCGAGGGTCAGGCCCGGATAAATCTCGCCGCTGAGGGCGACGGTGCCTTCCACGTAATCGAAGTTGAGGGAGCCCCTGGCGCCCGGATAACGATAATAGATGAAGCCGGCCTTCGCGTTGACGGGCCCGAACGTCTTGGTCAGGCCGCCGTAAAAGTCGATCTCGAGGTCGCCGTCGGCCAGGTTGACGTTGGACCCCCAGGCGCCGGCATAGATGCCGATGCCGTGCATGCCGGTGTCGATCGACCAGTCGATGCTGCCCTGGACCGCCGGATCGTTCCCGGTCTGCGAAATGCCGCGGAACGTGTAGTCCGAATAAAGCCCGAAGTTGGCGGAGATGTTGCCCGGCAGCAGCGACTTCGGTTCGTCGGCGGCGAGTGCGGACGAGAGACCGAGGGCGGCGCCGATGAGCCCCGCGATCAATGCTCTCCAATTGGCCATGTTTCTAATCCTTCCTTGTCTTCGTGATCCCCGATCCCCGTCTGCCGGGGATTGAAGGTGTATGAGCAAGAACCGGACCAGTCCCATGGACCCGTCCGGGCTCCCGTCAACGTCGTTGTTTTTAAAGGAAAAACTCTGCGGCACCCGTCGTTGGGCCAATGCGCGACAGAGCGGTTTTCCCCCTTTGGGTGGTCAATTAGTAACCACAAAAACCGGCTATGGTCAATTTTTAATCAACGGATTCCGTGCATTGCGGCAGCACTGTGCTCGCGGCGCTACAGCCTGGATTTTCGCGCCCGCCGTCGTGGCGCCCGTCATTTCAGGTTCTTGATCAGGTCGCTCCACGCCGATTTGTTCCACGCCGACACCGCGATCCGGGCGGCGGCCTCGAGCGCCTGGGCCACCGTCTTCGCCGGCGCCTCCTTGGCCGGCGGCACGCGGCCGTATTTTTGCAGGGTCACGCTGTCGAAGGCGACGCGATCGCGGTCCTGGTCGTAGAGCATGATGGTCGAGAGAATGTCCTCGTTGCCGCCGTAGAGGTCGAGCACGTCGACGTTGATCTGGAACACCCGCTTCTGGTTGAGCTGGTAAGGCGCCTCGGTGATGAACATCGGCGTGCGGAAGCCGATCTTCTGACCGTCGAGCAGACAATCCCAGGCGACGTCGTAATCGGCGATCTCGAACGGCTGGCCCTCGACCGCGCTCTTGCCCTCGAAGCGGATGACGTAGTCGCAGGCGGGGCCTTCCTTGACCTGGATCTTGCCACGGATGTCCTTGGCCAGCGTGCCATCGATCAGCGGCAGCAGCGCCGATTCGTGGACGAATCCGAGGTCGGTGACGCCGTCGCGGATCGCCAGCCAGCCGCCCTGGGCCCTGGCCACCGACCGCACGTGGGCGCCTTCCTTGAGGCCCCCCACTCTGTCGCTCTTGATATCGGCCTTGGCGCGGACATTGACGTCCTTGAGCACGATGTAGGCGTGGTCGTACGCCGGCACTTTCTGGCCGAGGAACGTGATCGTCTTCTCGGCCGCCGGCGCCGGGCTCGCGGACAACAGCCCCGCCCAGCCCACCAGCAGCGCGAGGGCGAGTGCCGCCGCCCGACGATCACCATGCCCCGGAACGTTCCCGTGTCGCGGGTAAGTTGCCGCCGCGCCCATGGTACCCCGTCCCCCTCGAGTCCAGGGATTAGGAATTACAGTGGCTTATGATTATGATAGCCAACGCCGGGCGTCGCCTCCACCCTCTTTTGGGCGGAGGCATCTCAATTCCAAGGAACACGTGTTGGCGGTCACCGCGATCGATCGGTTGAAGGGCGCGCTGAAGCCAGGGCAGCGGCTGCTCGGCCTCGACGTCGGCGCCAAGACCATCGGGCTGGCGTTGTCGGACGCCGGCCTCGCCATCGCCTCGCCGGTTGACACGCTGAGGCGCGGCCGATTCGCCGACGACGCTGGGCGCCTCGCCCGGATGATCGCCGCCGAGGACGTCGGCGCCCTGGTCATCGGGCTGCCGGTCGAGATGAGCGGCCGCGAGGGGCCGCGCTGCCAATCGGTGCGGCAGTTTGCCGACAACCTGCTCAAGGTCATCGACCTGCCGGTGGCGTTCTGGGACGAGCGGCTGTCGACGGCCGCCGTCGAGCGGGTGCTGATCAAGGAGGCCGACATGTCGCGCAAGCGCCGCGCTGAGGTGGTCGATAAGATGGCCGCCGCCTACATCCTGCAGGGGGCGCTCGACGCGATATAGATGGCGGGCACACTTTCCAGCCTGGCGCCGGTGTTCGCGCTGATCGCGCTCGGCTATCTGTTGAAGGCGCGCGCCGTGTTCGGCGCCGGCTTCTGGGACGGCGCCGAGCGGCTGACCTTCTATTTCCTGTTCCCGGCGCTGCTGCTGGTCAGCATCGGCGGCGCCGACGTCAAGGGCCTCGCCATGCTGCCGATGGCCGCCGCGCTGGCCGCGGCGACGCTGATCGTCGCCGGCGCCCTGATGGGGCTGCGGCCGAGGCTCGCGGGCCTGGGTGTCGACGGGCCCGGCTTCGCCTCGCTGCTGCAGGGCGCCATCCGCCCCAACACCTACGTCGGCATCGCCGTGCTGGTGGCGCTCTATGGCAAGGCCGGCCTGCCGCTCGCCGCGGTCGCCATCGTCGCCGTCATCCCGTTGGTGAATTTCATCGGCATCGTCGCCCACCTGCGCTGGGCGCGGCCGGCGGCAACGACCGCGACGGCGCCCGGCTGGGGCGAGGCGGTGGTGCCGGCGCTGAAGAACCCAATCATCGTTGCCTGCCTGCTCGGCGCCGCGCTCAACCTGCTGGGCATTGGCATGCCGCCGGTAATCGGCCCGACGCTGGAGATCGCCGGCCGCGCCGCCCTGCCGCTCGGCCTGATGGCGGTCGGCGCCGGCCTCGAGCTCAAGGCCGCCCGCGACGCCCGCGCCGCAGTCGCCGGCACGGCGATCCTGAAGCTGGTGGTCATGCCGATCGCGGTCGTCGTCGCCTGCTGGGTGTTCGGGGTCGAAGGCGTGACGCGCGGTGCGTCGGTGATCTTCGCGGCGTTGCCGGTATCGGCCACCGCCTACGTGGTATCGACCCAGATGGGCGGCGATTCGCGGCTGATGGCCGGCGTCGTCGCCGCCACCACCGTCGCCGCCGCAGTCACCCTGCCGCTGGCGGTGATGGTCGCCGGCTAGGCGGCGCGCGGACCGAACAGAATGATGGCGGCGCCGACGACGCAGACGACGGCGCCGATCAGGTCCCAGCGGTCGGGGCGCGCGCCCTCCACCGCCCACAACCACGCCAGCGAGGCGGCGATGTAGACGCCGCCGTAGGCGGCGAACGCCCGGCCGGCGAACTGCGCCTCGACGCGGGTCAACAGATACGCGAAGACGATCAGCGCCGCTACGCCGGGGATCGTCCACAGGGCGCTCTTGCCGAGGCGCAGCCAGGCCCAGAACGCGAAGCAGCCGCCGATCTCGGCCAGCGCGGCGCCGACGTAGACGACCGAGGCCTTGATCACGGCTTCGCCTCCGCGTCGTAGCCGAGCAGCTTCAGGAGCTCTCCACAGTCGCGATTGAATGCCTTCGCCGTCTCGCCATCGAACTTCCTTTTCCAGATGCCGCCATCGACGTCGAGCGGCGCCGCCTCCCATGCCCGCTCGGCGGCCGCCTCGACGACTGCGTCGGCGGCATCGACGCCGAGGAACGTGAACAGCGCCTTCAAGGACGACGCGGCGGCGGCGGGCAGCGCCTCGGCCTTGAGATGGAAGCATTGCCCCTTGCGGCGACGGTCGAAGTCGCGGGCGGCGTCGACGGCGCGCCGCCAGCTCTCCGCGAAGGTGCGGGCGAAGTCGCCGAAGGCGGGATACTGGCGGCGGAACTCGCCCCGGCTGAGCCGGCTGTTGAAGTCCCATGCGGAGACCGCCTCGTCGCGGCCGTCGCGGTAGACGTGCACCACCTTGAGGTCCGGCAACACCCGGTCGAGCAGCTTCAGGTTAAGCACCTGCTCCGGCGTTTTCTCGGCGATCACCTTGACGGCGTCGCCGGCGCCCTTCAGCCAGCGGTCGAACATGACGCCGGCGGCGCTCGCCATCAAATAGTCCACGTCGTCGACCGTGATCCCGGCGGCGTTGCCGGGCAGGCCCGATTTCTGCAGCCGGTTGCCGACCGCCTCGGCGCCGGCGTTGTAGTCGTCGAATGCCTTGGCGAGCAGCGGGAACAGCGAATCGGTGAGGTGCGCCTCGCCTTTGCAGCATATCTCCGGATGGGCGTCCAGGCATTGCTGCACCCAGGCGGTGCCCCAGCGGGTGGCGCCGACGACGAACACAATCCGATGCTCGAACACCCGGGCCAGGCGTTCGTGGGTGGCGAGGTATTCCTCCATCGGCCGGCAGCGTCCCCTCACGCCCGGCCTTGAGCGGCCGGGCACCCGGCGAAAATAGCCGATCGCCGGTCCTCGCACCACCGCCACCGCGGACCGTCGAGCCCGATTGTCCCGAAGCGGGCCGGCGCTTGCGCGCGCTCGCCCCAATCCATATAGTGCGGCCCGCGAAACCGCGAGGTGGTACGCGCCGATGACCCAAGGCGGCATGGACAACGTCCATTTCCCTCATCGTCACCTGCTCGGCATTGAAGGTCTCACGCCGGAAGAAATCTCGATTTTACTGGACCGTTCGGAAAGCTACGTCGAGCAAAACCGCCGCGCCGACAAGACTACCCGCATCCTCCACGGCCGCACCGTCATCAACTTGTTCTTCGAGGAATCGACGCGCACCCGCACGTCGTTCGAGCTCGCCGCGAAACGACTCGGCGGCGACCTCATCAACATGACGGTGGCCACCAGCTCGGTGAAGAAGGGCGAGACCCTGATCGACACCGCGATGACGCTCAACGCCATGCACCCCGACGTATTGGTGGTGCGCCATCCGGACTCGGGCGCCGTGCAACTGTTGTCGGAGAAGGTCAACTGCGCCGTCATCAACGGCGGCGACGGCAGCCACGAGCACCCAACACAGGCGCTGCTGGACGCCCTCACCATCCGCCGCCGGCGCGGCCGGCTGAGCGGGCTCCTGGTCGCCATCTGCGGCGACATCCTGCACAGCCGCGTCGCCCGCTCCAACATCCATCTCCTCAACACCATGGGGGCGCGGGTGCGGCTGATCGCGCCCAAGACCCTGATCCCGTTCGAAGTCGAGCGGATGGGCGTCGAGGTTTTCCACGACATGGCGGCCGGCATCAAGGACTGCGACATCGTGATGATGCTGCGCCTGCAACAGGAGCGCATGGCCGGAAACTTCCTGCCGTCGATCCGCGAATACTTTCATTTCTTCGGCCTCGACTACGAGAAGCTCGCCAACGCCAAGCCGGACGCGCTGATCATGCACCCGGGGCCGATGAACCGCGGCGTCGAGATCGACACCGAGGTCGCCGACGACGTCGGGCGCAGCGTCATCCGCGAGCAGGTGGAGATGGGCGTCGCCGTGCGCATGGCGGTGCTCGAGCTGCTCAGCAACAATCTCGACGCCGGCCGTCCGCCGGCGCCCAAGGACGTCGCCACGCGCAAGAAAAGGAAGGCGAGGCCCTGATGTCGCCGAGGAAGCAAAAAAGCCGCGGCCGCACGGCCTACGTGAACGCCCGGCTGCTCGACCCGGCGAGCCGCCTCGACGCCAAGGGCGGCCTCGTCACCGATGGCGAATCGGTGGCCGACTTCGGCCCCCATCTCGCCGCCGCCAAGGACGCGCCCAAGGACGCCGCGGTCGTCGACTGCAAGGGCAAGTGCCTAGCCCCCGGGCTGGTCGACATGCGGATGGAGATCGGCGATTTGGGCGCCGCGGTGCGCGCCGCGGTGTCCGGCGGCGTCACCTCGATGGTGTGCCTGCCCGATACTTCGCCGGTGATCGACGATATGTCGGTGGTCGAGTTCGTCGCCCGTCGCGCCCGCAAGCACGGGTTGGCCAAGGTCTATCCCTACGGCGCCGTCACCAAGGGCCTGAAGGGCCAGGAGCTGGCCGAGTTGGGGATGCTGGCCGAGGCCGGCGCCGTCGCCTTCACCGACGGTACCCGCGCCGTCGCCGACGCCCAGGTGATGCGCCGGGCGCTCAGCTACGCCTCGACGTTTGGGCTGATGATCGTCGACCATCCGGAGGAACCGAGCCTCGCCGCCAACGGCGCCATGAACGCCGGCGAGGTCGCCACCCGCCTCGGGCTCACCGGCATCCCGACCGAGGCCGAGGTGATCATGGTCGAGCGCGATCTCAGGCTCGCCGCGCTGACCGACGGGCGGCTGCACTTGGCGCATCTTTCCACCGCCGCCGGCATCGCGGCGGTGCGGAGCGCGAAGAAGCGCGGCCTCGCCGTCTCCTGCGACACCGCGCCGCCGTATTTCGCCCTCAACGAGACGGCGGTCGGCGACTACCGCACCTTCGCCAAGCTGTCGCCGCCATTGCGCGCCGAGGACGACCGCAAGGCGGTGATCGAGGGGCTGCGCGACGGCACCGTCGACGCAATCGCCTCCGACCACACGCCCCGCGACGAGGAATCGAAGCGGCTGCCGTTCGCCCAGGCGGCGCCAGGCGGCATCGGCTTGAACACGCTGCTCGCCGTGTCGCTGGAGCTCTACCACAACGGCCATCTCGGGCTGCTCGACGTGTTGCGCCTGATCACCTCGGCGCCGGCCGCGCTGCTGGGCCTGCGCGCCGGACGGCTGGTCGAAGGCGCGCCGGCGGACCTCGTGCTGTTCGATCCCGACGCCGCCTGGAAGGTCGACGCCGACCAGTTGATCGGCAAGGCCAAGAACTCGCCCTTCGACGGGCGGCCGGTGCAAGGCCGCGTGCTGATGACCGTGGTCGACGGCCGTCCGGTATACCGCCCCCAGGCCTGAGCGACATGGACGCGCCGCTCCTGCTCGCGATCGCCGTCGCCGGTGGCTATCTCGTGGGCTCGATCCCGTTCGGGCTGTTGCTGACCCGCCTCGCGGGCCGCGGCGACATCCGCGCCATCGGATCGGGCAATATCGGCGCCACCAACGTGCTGCGCACCGGCAGCAAGGGGCTGGCGGCGCTGACTTTGCTGCTCGACATCGGCAAGGGTTGGGCGGCGGTGGTGGCGGTCGGCCGCGATTGGGGGTTCCTGGGCCCCCTCGACGCCGGCCTGATCGCCGGCATGGCGGCGGTGGTCGGCCACAACTTCCCGCTCTGGCTGAAATTCAAGGGCGGAAAGGGCGTGGCGACGACCCTCGGCGTGCTGTTCGGTGCCCTGGCGCCGGTCGGCGCGGCGGCATGCGCGGTGTGGCTGCTGGTCGCCGGCACGCTGCGCTATTCGTCGGCGGCCTCCATGGCGGCGCTGGCGGCGGCGCCGTTCGTCGCCTATTGGCTCGGCGCCGTGCCGGTGGCACTGACGGGCGCCGCCTTGGCGCTGCTGGTCATCGCCCGCCACCACGCAAATATCGAACGGCTGTTCCAGGGCAACGAGCCGAGGATCGGCCGGGCCGGCGGCGACGGCTGAGCCGGCCGGAAACGGGGAGCCCCGGGGACACCTAGGGAAAACCCCACTTTCCGCTTCGCCTCGGAATCTGGTAAAGTGTATACAATCCGACCGGACCCCGGCCTCCCCGCCGGGCCGCGCCGCCGCCGAGGCTGTCCTTGGCACGGCGGCGACCGTGGCCCGCAACGATAGGATTCCGACCGCCGATGCCCGAAGCCGCCGATTCGAAAGTCAAGCAGCTCAACCCGCGCGGCGCCGAGGAGGCGCTGGCGGCGCCGCCGCGGGCGCGGCCCGACTTCGCCGCTCTGTGGTCGCGCCACCGCCACGCCATCCGCATCGGCGTCATCGCGGTGGTATTGGCGGTGGCGACGTTCGTCGGCGGCCGCGAGGTCTATCATCGCGTCAATTACGTCTACGCCTACGATTCGCGCATCGACGCCGACATGATCACCATATCGAGCCGCGTCGCCGGCTGGGTGACGTCGCTCGACGTGGTCGAGGGCAGCGACATCGCCCACGGCAAGGTTCTGGCCACCATCGATGCCCGCGAATCCAACCTGCGCGTCGTCGAGCTCGATTCGCAGGTCGCCGGGATAGACGCCGAGCGCGACCGGCTGATCGCCGAGCGCCGCCTCGTCGACCGGCAGACCAAGAGCCTGTATTCCACCGAGGTGTCGCAATACGAGGCGGCGAAGGTCGCGGTGTCGTCGCTCGAGCCGCAGATGCAGCTGGCGCAGCGCGAGCACGAGCGGTTCAGGTCCCTCTACGAGCGCAAGGTGGCGTCGCGCCGCCAGCTCGACCAGGCGGAGAACGCCGAGCAGCAGATCCAGCGCCAGCATCGCATGGCGGTCGCCGAGCTGGCGGCGGCAAAGTCGAAGCTGGAGAAGGCCGAGGCCGAGCGCTCCCGGCTCGACGTCATCGATTCCGAGCTGGTCAAGCTGCAGCACCGCAAGGCCGAATTGCAGGCCAAGCTCGACCACCAGAAGCTCGACTTCGCCGACCGCACCATCAAGAGCCCGATCGACGGCGTCGTCGACAAGACCTTCGTGCGCGTCGGCGAGTACGTCACCCCGGGGCAGCGGCTGGCGCTGGTCCACGACCCCTCCAAGATTTGGATCGAGGCCAATATCAAGGAGACCGAGATCCGCAACCTTAAGCCCGGCCAAGTGGTCGAGGTCAGCGTCGACGCCTACCCGGGCCGCGAGTTCCGCGGCCGCGTGCTGACGGTCGGCCACGCCGCCACCAGCCAATTTGCGCTGCTGCCGACCCCGAACCCGAGCGGCAACTTCACCAAGATCACCCAGCGCCTGCCGGTGCGTATCGTCATCGACCAGCAGGCGGGCCTGCTGCGTCCGGGCATGATGGTCGAAATCAACATTGACATCCGTAGCGGCAAGCGTTGAACGACAGTTCCAGCGCTTTGGCCCGGCCTATCGCTGGCTGGTGACCATCGGCGGCCTGATCGGCGCCATGACCATGATTCTGGCGGCGACCATGGTCAACGTCGCCGTGCCCTCGATCATGGGCGCCTTCGGCGTCGGCCAGGACCTGGCACAATGGGCGTCGACTGCGTTCCTCGCCACCATGGTGGCGAGCCAGCTGCTCAACGTGTGGATGGTCACCGCCATGGGGCCGCGACTGGCGTTCTCGATGACGCTGGCGGTATTCACGGTGGGGGCGCTGATCTGCGCCGCCAGCCCCAACATCGAGGTGCTGATCGTCGGCCGCATCCTGCAGGGCTTCTCGGCCGGCGTCATCCAGCCGCTGGTGATGGCCACCATCATCACCGTGTTCCCGGCCGAGCGCCGCGGGTTCGCGGTCGGCCTCTACGGCATGGGGGTGACGCTGGCGCCGAGCTTCGGGCCGCTGTTCGGCGGCATCACCATCGACGCCTTGGCGTGGCGCGACATCTTCATCGTCGTGCTGCCGCTGGTGGCGGTCGCGTTCGTCATGGGCCTCGCCTTCATGCCGACCAAGAAGCTGTCACGCAGCCTGCCGCGCTTCGACTGGGCCGGGTTCGCGCTCCTGTGCACGTCGCTGGTGTGCCTGATGAGCGGCGTCGGCAACGGCCAGCGCTGGGGCTGGGTGTCCAACGACATCGTCGGGCTGTTCGTGGTCGGCTTGGCGACCGCAGTGCTGTTCGTCTACTGGCAGTCGCGCACCTCGGCGCCGTTGCTCGATCTCAAGCTGTTCCTCAACGGCCGCTTCGCCGCCGCCATGGTCATCGCCTTCGTGTTCGGCGCGGGCAACTTCGCGTCCAACTACGCCATCCCGGTGTTCACCCAGGCCGTGCAGGACTTCAGCGCCACCGACGCCGGCATGGTACTGGTGCCGGCCGGCATCCTGCTGGTGGTGATGATCCCGTTCTCCGGCCGGCTCGCCGACATGGTGGCCGAGCATATCCCGATCATGATCGGCTGCGCGTTGTTCGCGTACGCGTCCTACCTGCTGGCGTTCGCCGACGTCAACACGCCGTTCCTGAGCATGGCGCTGTTCGCCATCGGCACCCGTCTCGGCCTAGGGCTGGTGATGCCCAACATGGGCTCGGCGGCGATGAAGTCGATCCAGATGGAGCGCCTCAACCAGGGCGCCGGGACCTACAACTTCACCCGCCAGCTCGGGGGCGCCTTCGGCGTCAACGGGCTGGTGGCGATCATGGAGGTGCGCACCGCCGCCCACGCCGAGCACCTCGCCACCACCCAGACCCCGGACAACAGCCTGACCCGCGAGTTCCTGGAAAAGACCATCAACCTGCTCTCCGAGTCCGGGGTGCCGGAGGCGCTGCACCGCACCGGGGCGCTTGACTACCTGGGCAAAGTGATTCACGCCCAGGCCACCTCGTTCGGCTTCCAGGACGGCTTCATGGTCATCGCGTTGGTGTTCGTCGCCGCCATGGCCCCGGCGTGGCTGCTCAGGCGCACCCGCCGCACCCTGGTGCCGCAGGCGGCCTAGGCGGCGCCCAAATATCCGGCCCTATCCGCGCCGTCGCCGTTTCCTCTTGTCAGGCGGCTGCCCGCCGGGTTAGAACATAACAAGAACCTTGCAACTGCCGCGCGTTTCGCGCCGCCGCCCGCCGGATACCGCCCATGACCCAACAGAAACCCAGAACCCTGACCGACGCCGAAAAGCTCGACTGGCTCAGGTTGATCCGCACCGACAACGTCGGCCCGATCACGTTTCGCCGCCTGCTCGAGCGCTTCGGCGACGCCGGCCGCGCCAACCATGCTTTGCCGGAGCTGGCCCGCCGCGGCGGCCGCGCGGGCAGCCTCAAGGCCTATGGCAAGGCGGAGGCCGAGGCCGAGATGGCGGCGCTGGCCAAGCTCGGCGCCCGGCTGGTCGCCTGGGGCGAGCCCGACTACCCGCCGCTGCTGGTCCACATCGAGGATCCGCCGCCGCTGCTCGCCGTGCTCGGCAACGTCGGCCTGTTGGCGCGCAAGGCGGTCGCCATCGTCGGCGCTCGCAACGCCTCCATCCACGGCTGCCGGATGGCCGAGCGGCTGGCCCGCGACTGCGGCCGGGGCGGGCTGATGGTGGTGTCCGGCATGGCCCGCGGCATCGACGCCGCCGCCCACAAGGGCGCGCTCCCGACCGGCACGCTGGCGGTGCTCGGCGGCGGCATCGACGTGGTCTACCCGAAGGAAAACCAGGAGCTTTACGAGCGCATTCGCGCCGAAGGCGTGCTGGCGTCCGAGGTGGCGCCCGGCACCGAGCCGCAGGCCCGCCATTTCCCCCGCCGCAACCGGCTGATCTCGGGGGTTTCGCTGGGCGTCGTGGTGGTCGAGGCGAGCCCGCGCTCGGGCTCGCTGATCACGGCGCGCATGGCGCTCGAGCAGGGCCGCGACGTGTTCGCGGTGCCCGGCGCCGCCGGCGACCCCCGGGCCAAGGGAACCAACCATTTGATCCGCCAGGGGGCTTTTTTGACCGAATCGGCCGACGACGTGCTGCAAATCGTTAACGCTCCGGAGCGCATCCCCTTGGCTGAGTCGAAAGCTATTGATTTCAAAGCGATTTCCCCCTCGCCGCCGGCCCCCGACGAGCTCGAAAAAGCCCGCGAAGCCATTGAAAAAAGGCTCACTTCCGCGCCCCTGGTGGTTGACGAAATCCTTCGTAACTGCCAATTCTCCCCGTCCATCGTTTCTTGGGTGCTCCTGGAATTGGAGCTGGCGGGCCGCCTTGAACGCCATCCCGGAAACCAGGTTTCATTGATTCAAGGGTCGTAACGGTTACCGAATGACCAACGTCGTCATCGTCGAAAGCCCGGCCAAGGCCAAAACCATCAACAAGTACCTTGGCCGGGATTACACCGTGCTGGCCAGCTACGGTCACGTGCGCGACCTGCCGTCGAAGGACGGGTCGGTCAAGCCCGATGCCGACTTCGCCATGCTGTGGGAGGTCGACGCCAGGGCCCGCAAGCACCTGAAGCAGATCGCCCAGGCGGTAAAGGGCGCCGACAGGCTCTATCTGGCCACCGACCCGGACCGCGAGGGCGAGGCCATCTCGTGGCACGTGAAAGAATTGCTGAAGGCCGAGGACGCACTGGATGGCGTCGACGTCAAGCGCGTCGTCTTCAACGAGATCACCAAGACCGCCATCCTCGACGCCTTCCGCCATCCGCGCGAGCTCGACCGCGAGCTGATCGACGCCTACCTCGCCCGCCGGGCGCTCGACTACCTGGTCGGCTTCACGCTGTCGCCGGTACTGTGGCGGAAGCTGCCGGGCAGCCGCTCGGCCGGACGCGTGCAGTCGGTGGCGCTGCGCCTGATCTGCGAGCGCGAGACAGAGATCGAGAACTTCAACGCCGAGGAATACTGGACCGTCAAGGCCGACTTCCGCACCCCCGCCGGCGACGCGGTCGCCGCCCTGCTCACCCATCTCGACGGGGCCAAGCTCGCCAAGATGGACCTCGGCGACGAGGCGAAGGCAAAATCCGCCGTCGCCGCCATCGAGGCGCGCGCGTTCGCGGTTCGGGAGGTCGAGAAGAAACAGAGCCGCCGCCACCCGGCGCCGCCGTTCACCACCTCCACCCTGCAGCAGGAAGCGTCGCGAAAACTCGGCTTCTCCGCCAAACGCACCATGCAGGTGGCGCAGCGTTTGTACGAAGGCGTCAGCATCGGCGGCGAAACGGTCGGCCTGATCACCTATATGCGCACCGACGGCGTGCAGATGGCCGGCGAGGCGATCGGCGCCTGTCGCGCCCTGATCGGCCGCCTGTTCGGCGAGCGCTACCTTCCCGGGCACGCGCGGGTCTACAAGTCGAAGCTCAAGAACGCCCAGGAAGCCCACGAGGCAATCCGCCCGACCGACGTCACGCGGCTGCCGCGCGACGCCGCCCGCCACCTCGACGACGACCAGCGCCGCCTCTACGAGCTGATCTGGAACCGCACCGTCGCCTGTCAGATGGAATCGGCCGTGCTCGACCAGCAGGCGGTGGACATCTTCTCCGCCGACGGAAGCGTCGGGCTCCGCGCCACCGGCTCGGTGGTGCTGTTCGACGGCTACTACAAGCTCTATCACGAGGATTACGACGACCCCGAGAACGGCGACGGCGAGGCGATCCTGCCGAAGCTCGAGCCCGGCCAGGCGCTGGCGCGCATTGCCATTACGCCGGAGCAGCATTTCACCCAGCCGCCGCCGCGCTTCACCGAGGCGAGTCTGGTCAAGCGCCTCGAAGAGCTCGGCATCGGCCGTCCGTCGACCTACGCTTCCATCATCTCGGTGTTGCAGGACCGCAACTACGTCAAGCTCGAAAAGCGCCGGTTCACGCCCGAGGATCGCGGCCGGTTGGTGACCGCCTTCCTCGCCAGCTTCTTCAGCCGCTACGTCGAATACAACTTCACCGCCGAGCTCGAGGACAAGCTCGACGACATCTCCGGCGGCCGCATCGACTGGAAGACGGTGCTGCGCGAATTCTGGGAGGCGTTCTCGAGGGCGGTCGCCGACACCAAGCACCTGCGGGTCTCGGAGGTGCTCGACACCCTCGACGACCTGCTGGGCCCGCATTTCTTCCGGCCCGGCAAGAACGGCGCCGACCCGCGCCGCTGCCCGGCCTGCGGCGACGGGCGGCTGAGTCTCAAGCTCGGCAAGTTCGGCGCCTTCATCGGCTGCTCGAAATATCCTGATTGCCGCTTCACCCAGCCGCTCGAGGTGACCAACGGCGAAGGCACCGCCATCGCCGGCGCCGGCCCGGTCGTGCTCGGCAAGGACCCGGCCACAGGCGAGGCGATCACGCTGCGCAAGGGGCCCTATGGCTTCTACGTCCAGCACGGCGAGCAGACCGGCACCGGCAAGAACAAGGTGAAGCCGAAACGGGCGTCGATCCCGAAGGGCCTGCCGCCGGCCGAGGTGACGCTGGAAAAAGCGATCGGGCTGTTGAAGCTGCCGCGCGAGCTTGGGCCGCATCCCGAAGCCGGCGAGCCGATCTTCGCCGGCATCGGCCGCTTCGGCCCCTACATCAAGCTCGGCGGCACCTACGTGTCGCTGAAGGGCGACGACGACGTGCTTACCATCGGCCTCAACCGCGCCATCCACCTGCTGGCAGAGAAGCCGCGCAAGCCGGCGCCGAAGCCGCTCGGCAATCACCCCGACGACGGCAAGCCGGTGACGCTCCGGGAAGGCCGCTGGGGTCCCTACGTGCAGCACGGTAAGCTGATGGCGACCCTGCGGAAAGGCACCGACACCAAGGCCGTCGCCCTCGACGACGCGGTGGCAGCGCTGGCGGCGAAGTCGGCGAAGCGGGCGAAGGGCAATGCCGGCGCCGACGAGCCGGCCGCCGGAGGCGCCAAAAAACCCGTCCGCAAGGCCGCCAGGAAGGCCACTGCCGGCAAGAAGTCGAAGACCAAGTCTGCGGCCGCCACGCCCGGCAACGCGCCGCGGCGCATCCCAACCGCCGACGAATCGAAGCTTTGAGCAGAACCCGATCTAAGCGCGCACCCTTCCCAAGCCGCCAACAAATCCTGCAATACATCCAGGACAGCCAACGGCGCGTCGGCCGGCGCGACATCGCGCGCGCCTTCAAGCTCGATTCCGAACAGAAACGTGAATTGAAGACCGTGCTGCGCGAGATGCAGGAGGAAGGCGTCATCGAGCGCGGTCGCGGCCGCCGCGTGCACGCCGCCGGCACGCTGCCGAAAGTGGCGGTGGTCGAGATCACCGGTACCGACATCGACGGCGAGCTGCTGGCGCGGCCGCTGACGTGGGAAGGCGACCGCGAGCCGCCGCCGATCTACATGGCGACCGCGGGCCGTCAGCCGGCGCCGGGCCGCGGCGACCGGTTGCTCGCCAAGCTGAAGCCGGCCGGCGACGGCACCTACGAGGGCCGCGTCATCCGTCGCATCGCCGCGGCCCCGACGCAGGTGCTCGGAATCTACAAGATCGTCGGCGGCCAGGGCCGGCTGGTGCCGACCGACCGCCGCGTCAAGGGCGAATTCCTGATCGAGCGGCGTGACGCCCGCGGCGCCGAGCCCGGCGACCTGGTGCGCGGCGAGCCGCTCGCCGGCCGCCGGCTCGGCCTGCGCCAGGCGCGGATCGTCGAGCGGGTGCATGGCGGGGCCGGACCGGCGGCACCGTCGATGATCGCCATCGTCGACTACGACCTGCCGACGACGTTCGCGCCGGAAGCCGAGCGCGAGGCGGCGGCCGCCGGCCCGGCGCCGCTGGCCGGCCGCGACGACCTGCGCGAGCTCGCGCTGGTCACCATCGATGGCGAGGACGCCCGCGACTTCGACGACGCGGTGTGGGCCGGGCCCGACAACGCCCCCGGCAACGCCGGCGGCTGGCGCCTAGTGGTGGCGATTGCCGACGTCGCCTGGTACGTGCGTCCCGGCGGCGCGCTCGACCGCGACGCTTACGACCGCGGCAACTCGGTGTATTTCCCGGACCGGGTAGTGCCGATGCTGCCGGAGCCGCTGTCGAACGGCTGGTGCTCTCTCAAGCCCCGCGAGGACCGGCCGTGCGTCGTTGCCGACCTTTGGATCGACGCGAACGGCCGGCCGCTCTGCCACCGGTTCCGCCGCGCCCTGATGCGCTCGGCGGCGCGGCTCACCTACACCCAGGTCCAGCGGGCGGCGGACGGCCGTCCCGATGATATGACCGCGCCGCTGCGGGAAACGGCGATCGCGCACCTCTACGGCGCCTATCGGGCGCTCGAGCGGCACCGCCGCGAGCGCGGCGTGCTCGAGCTCGACCTGCCGGAACGCCGGGTGCTGTTCGACGCTTCGGGCGGCGTCGCCAGCATCGAGGTCCGCGAACGGTTCGAGTCCCACAAGCTGATCGAGGAGTTCATGATCGCCGCCAATGTCGCCGCCGGCGAGACGCTGGAGAAGCACCGCGAGCCGTGCCTCTATCGCATCCACGACGAGCCGTCGGCGGAGAAATTGAGGGCCCTGGCCGAGGTGCTGGACAGCATCGGCATCCGTTTCGCCAAGGGCCAGGTGGTGACGCCGGCGCGCTTCAATCACGTGCTGCGGACGGCGGCCCGTACGCCGCACGCCGCGATGATCAATGAGATCGTTCTGCGCACCCAGGCGCAGGCCGCCTACGCGCCCGACAACATCGGCCACTTCGGCTTGGCGCTGACGCGCTATTGCCACTTCACCTCGCCAATCCGCCGCTACTCCGACCTGATCGTGCATCGGGCGCTGATCGACGCGTGCCGCCTCGGCGACGGCGGGCTCGGGCGTCGCCCACCCGACCTCGCCCAAGCCGGCGAGCACCTATCGATGACTGAGCGCCGGGCCGCCGACGCCGAACGCGATTCCGTCGACCGTTTCACCACCATGTTCCTGGCCGAGCGGGTGGGCGCGACGTTCGCCGGCCGCGTCAACGGCGTCACCCGTTTCGGCCTGTTCGTCACCCTCGCCGAGACCGGCGCCGACGGGCTGGTGCCGGTGAGCACGCTCGGCGACGAGCGGTTCGTCCACGACGAGACCCGTCACGTGCTGCGCGGGCGGCGGACGCGGCGGATGTTCCGCCTCGGCGATGCGGTCGAGGTCGAGTTGGTGGAGGCAAACCCGGTGACCGGCGGCATGATCTTCCGCCTGATTGACGGCGCCGCCGACTCGGGGCCCGCAAAACGGCGCCATCCGGCCGGCAAGGCGCCCCATCGCCAGCGGCGCTGACCGCCGGCCTCCACCGACGCCCCCGCCCGCCACCGGCACCTAGTGACGAAACCCGGAAAATAGCCGACAATCGGGCGATGACGGCGTTGCCCACAATCCGCACCTCGTTGCGCGCCGCGGCGGCGGCGCTGCTGCTCTCGGCGTGCGCCGAGACGAGCGGTATCACCTCGCTCGCCGACGACGAATTCAAGTCGAAGGTGGCCGAGGTGTTCGTCGCCGGCTTCGGCGGCGTCGCCGACAAGTACATCGAGCCGGTCGCCGTACACAACATCGCCATCGACGGCATGCGCGGGCTCGGGTCCATCGATCCGGCCCTCACCGTCGCTCGCGACCAGGACCGGGTAGTGCTATTCGCATCCGGCCGCGAAGTGGCGCGCCTGTCGACGCCGGGCGAAAGCGACGTCGTCGGCTGGGCCAACCTCGCCGCCGACATCTCGCTCGCCGCGCGCGGGGCGTCGTTGGATTTGCGCTCGGCCAACGTCGAGGCGCTCTACGAAGCGGTGTTCGACGGGGTGCTAGCGCGCCTCGACATCTTTTCCCGCTACGCCGGCGCCGTCGAGGCCAGGAAGAACCGCGCCAAGCGCGAAGGCTTCGGAGGCATCGGCATCCGATACCAGATCGAGGACGGGCTGCCGGTCATCAACGACGTGCTGGCGGGAACGCCCGCCGCCTCCGCTGGCGTGCTGAAGGGCGACCGCATCGTCGCCGTCGACGGCGCGGCGTTGAACGGCCTCGCCCGCGGCGAGATCAGCGACAAGCTGCGCGGCCCCGTCCATTCCAGGGTCGAGCTCACCGTCGAACGGCCGGGCGTCGCGGAGCCGCTGACCATCGGCATGGAACGCGGCCACATTTTCGGAGTCACGGTCACCGCCTCGCACAAGGACGGCATCCTCCATCTCAAGATCGGCAGCTTCAACCAGGACACGGCCCGCGCGCTCGCCGACGAGATTGAAAAGGGCCGCGCCGCCCTCGGCGACGGCATGAGAGGCGTGATCCTGGATTTGCGCGGCAATCCCGGCGGGCTCCTCAAACAATCGGTGAAAGTGGCCGACCTGCTGCTCACCCAGGGCCAGATCATCAGCACCCGCGGCCGCCACGCCGACAGCATCCACTATTACGAAGCCGGCGGCCGCGACCTGGCGGTCGGGATGCCGGTGATCGTGTTGGTCGACGGCAAGTCGGCGTCGGCGGCCGAGATCGTCGCCGCGGCGCTGCAGGATCGCGACCGCGCCGTGGTCATCGGCACCTCGTCCTTCGGCAAGGGCTCGGTGCAGACGGTAATCCGGCTTCCCAACGACGGAGAGATCACGCTGACGTGGTCGCGTCTCTACGCGCCGTCCGGATACCTCTTGCATGGACTCGGGGTGCTGCCGACGATCTGCACCAGCGGCACCAAGGACGACGCCCGCTCGGTGATCCGTTCGCGGCTGCAGCAGCGCGCCAAGATCGAGGAGGCGCTGAACGCCTGGCGGCTATCGGCGACGTTCGACGACTTGAAGCGCGGCAAACTCCGCGAGTCGTGCCCGTCGCAGCGCCGTCAGGACGACCTGGAGATCGAGATGGCCCGCCAGTTGATCGGCGATTCGGTGCTCTACGCCGAGGCCATGCGCCTTTCCACCGCCACCCATCAGGCCCATTACTGACTGGCCTCGCCAGCCGCTATTGGCGAGCGGCGTCACGGGCGCGGGGCCTTGACAGGCGGCGGGCGGCATGTATTTTTGCCGCCTGCAAGGGTCGCCGGCGCGACCCGCAACCCGCAGAGCGACCATGGCGAAACCGAGTTCGATCCTGATCAAGATGGTGTCGACCGCCGACACTGGGTTCTACTACGTGACCAAAAAGAACCCGCGTACCTCGACCGAGAAGTTCGAGTTCCGCAAGTACGACCCGGTCGCCCGCCGGCACGTGCTGTTCAAGGAAGCCAAGATCAAATAACGCGCCGCCCACGGCGCGCGCATGGGCAGACAGCATTCGAGGGTCCGACCGTCGGTCGGACCCTTTGGTTCACCGGCATGACGCGAAGGTCAGCTTGGCGGCACGCCAGCGTCGAGGCCGGCTATCTTCGGCGGTAGCGGCACCACCCGATTGCGGCCCGCCTTCTTCGCCTCGTAGAGCGCCTCGTCGGCGCGCTTCAAAAGCCGCTCGCCGTCGTCGCCGCCGTCGCGGCATTCGGCGACGCCAATCGACAGCGTGACCGCGATCTTGTCCTGCGAATCGGAGATGTGGACCGGCTCCTCGGCCATCTTTTCGCAAAGCCGCTCGGCGACGCCGAGGGCGACCGAGATCGGCGTATCCGGCATCACCACGACGAACTCCTCGCCGCCAAACCGCACCGCCAAGTCGAAGCCGCGGATGTTGCGCAGGATGCGCTGGCCTACCTCTCGCAGAACTTCGTCGCCGGCGCCGTGGCCGTAGGTGTCGTTGACCTTCTTGAAGTGGTCGACGTCGATCATCAACAGCGAAACCGGCTTTTCGCTGTCGCTCATGCGGCCCATCAACGAATCCAGGTGCGACGACAGGTAGCGACGGTTGTGAAGGCCGGTCAGGCTGTCGGTGAGCGCCATCGACAGGTGCCGCAGGAAGGTCGCCTGCAGCCGGTCCTGGTACCGCTTTCGCCGAACCTGCGTACGCACCCGGGCGACCAGCTCCTGCTCGTCTATGGGGCGCACCAGGTAGTCGTTGACGCCGAGCTCGAGCGCCTTGATGAAGCGGTCCGAGTCCTCGGCATCGCCGATCAGCAGGATCGGGATCTGCCGGGTCGGTTCCAGGGAGCGCAGGCGGGAGGCCAGCCGCAGCGGCGCGTCCGAATCCGACGACAGGCTGATGACGACCACGTCGCCGGCAAGGTCGACGACACGTCCGGGAGCGTCGTAGGTGTCGATCACCCTGACCTCGTCGCTATCGGCGGCGAGCGCCTCGCGGATGTTGCCTTTCTGGACCGTCGAGTCGTCGACCAGGATGACGCGCGCGCCGGTGCCGCTATCGACCGGCAGCTCGTTCTCCGCGGTGAAGCCGAAACTCTCGGACGTCTCCTCGCGCAGCCGCCATTGCTCGAGCGTGCGCTTGAGACGGACCAACGACCGGATGCGGGCGAACAGCGTCGTATCGTCGACCGGCTTGGTCAGGAAATCGTCGGCGCCGGCATTCAGGCCGCGGACGCGGTCATCGCGACCGCCGAGCGCGGTGATCATGACGACCGGGATGTGGGTGGTCTTCGGATCTTCCTTGATCCGCCGGCAGACTTCGAAGCCATCGAGGTCCGGCATCATCACGTCCAGCAACACCAGGTCGGGATCGTTCTCGGCCACCGATTTCAGCGCCTGGTGGCCGTTGGAGGCCGACAGCGTCTCGTAGTACTCGTTGCCGAGCTTGGCCGCCAGTAGCCGGACGCTGGCCGGAACGTCGTCAACGATCAAGATGCGCGCCGACATCGGCGGCCCCCTTTGTGAACCCGAGCCGGAACAAACCTAATTCAAGAATCTCGCGATCGTCTCCAAGAACGACGGAACGGAAATCGGCTTCGCAATATAGCCCTCGCAGCCGCCCTCGCGGATCTTCTCCTCGTCGCCTTTCATGGCGAAGGCGGTGACGGCGATCACCGGAATGCCCTTCAGCCCGTCGTCGGCCTTCAGCATCTTGGTGACCTCGAGGCCGGAGATCTCCGGCAGCTGGATATCCATGATGATCAGGTCCGGGCCGTGGTCGCGCGCCAATTGCAGCACGTCGCGGCCGTCCATGGTCTGGATCGTCTCGTAGCCGTGCGCCTGGAGAAGGTCGTTGAACAGCTTCATGTTCAATTCGTTGTCTTCGACGATGAGAATCTTTTTCGGCATCTTCCCCGACCGAGCACGCTGTGGCGCCGCTTCCCGCATCAAATTCGGGCGTCCGGCGATAGGACGTCGGCGCAGTTTATTGGGTGTATCTGTAACCGTCCCCCATCTCTCCCGGCGCCGGAAAATGGGGAATTCCGCTCTACATTCAGAATGATGGAATATTACCCGAAACGAGTCAAACCGCCGCCCCGGTGCCGATGACGGCTGCAATCGAGCGCCGGCGGCGCGATTTCGCCTCCGCCATCACGCAACCAGCGGAATGATTCCGGAGACGTCCTAATTCAGAAATTGCCGAATAAGACCGATCCGCCCGGCATCATCGCCAGCGACAGAAAGGTCAGGGTCACCGCCACCCCGAGGGCCTTCAACGTCGACATCTGCGCGCTCCCGTTCCGGGACGTCCCGACGCCCCACGGCGGCGCCAGTAAGCCCGATGCCGACCATGCTGACACGGCCGGCCCGCACCGCCTGTGACGGCAATCACAAACACCGAAAAACGCGGCGGATGAAGGGTTTCGGGGTCGCGGAAGTATCCGCCGCAACCGCCGACGGCCGCTAGTCGCCGCGCACCTGCTCGACCATTTCGCTCAACTGCTGGACGTTGTGGATGGCGAGCGAGTCCTTCTGACGCTCGACGACGCCGTGGCGGGCGAGGTCGTTGAGCACGCGGGCGACAGTCTCCCGAGTCGTCGAGGCGCGGCTGGCGATGTCGCTGTGGTTGGGAATCGGCGCGATCTTGGCCTGGTTCTTGCCAGCCATGTGCGCGCGGGCCAGGCGCAGCAGATCCGCTTGCACCCGGTTGTTGGCCGCCAGCGTGCTCAAATCCATGATCCGGTCGGTGGAGGTGCGCACGATGCGCGTCAGCGTCCGCATCACCTTGAGCGCCACCTTCGAGTTTTTCTCCAGCACCGCCAGGAACCGTTCCTGCGGCAGCGACGCCACCAGGCAATCGGTGAGCGCCATGACGCTGGCCGAGCGCGGCCGGCCGTCGATCGCCGCCAGTTCGCCGAAGTAGGCGCCGGCGTCGACGTCGTCGAGGGTGATCTCGCGTCCCGACAGCGAGTAGTTGACCACCCGCACCTTGCCGTCGACGACGAAGAACACGTCCTTGGTCTCGCTCTGCCGGTCGATGATCTGTTCCTCGGCGGAGTAATGCTTGAAGCTGCACGATTTCTCGAGCTTCCTCAACTCCGTCTGGCTGAGATCCGCCAGCAGGTCGATGTTGGACAGATTTTCTCGCGCTTTTCCCGACACCGGCGCCCTCTCTCGTTCCCGGCGTACGTCCGGAGTCCCACTAACCGGGATTCCCGGCGATGTTACAGATATTCGCGGCCAAAGGCGAGGGCCAGAAAGCCGGAAGGCGAGACTGCGCCACCGGCGCCGGCGTCGCTTGCGCAAGCGACGAGCCGCGTCTATCGTGCCGGCGCCGTGGTTACGAACCGTCCGAAAGAGGCGCTGATATCGCCATGTCGAAGTCGCCCGCGCCATCTTCAAGGGACCGGCCCTCAGCCGCTCGGTCGCCAAGCGCCCGGGCGCCGGTGATCGCGGTCGTCATCCCCTGCTACCGCGAGACGGCCCATGTGCTCGACGTGCTCGACGCCATCGGCGACGAGGTCCGCCATGTATTGGTGGTCGACGACGCCTGCCCCGACGGCACCGGCGGCCACGTCCGGGCGCATTGCAAGGACCCGCGGGTCGAAGTGCTGACCCACGAGCGCAACAAGGGCGTCGGCGGCGCCACCATGACCGGCTATCGCCGGGCACTGGAGCTCGGCGCCGACATCGTCGTCAAGGTCGACGGCGACGGCCAGATGGACCCGGCGATGATCCCCGTCCTGGTGCGCCCGATCGCCGCCGGCGAGGCCGACTACGCCAAGGGCAACCGCTTCCATCATTTTCTCGCCATCGGCGGCATGCCGCCGGTGCGCGTCGGCGGCAACATGCTTCTGTCGTTCCTGTCCAAGCTCTCCAGCGGATATTGGGACGTCTTCGACCCGACCAATGGCTTCACCGCCATCCACGCCCGGGTCGTCCGCGGCCTGCCGCTCGACAGGATCTCGAAGGGCTTCTTCTTCGAATCCGACATGCTGTTCCGGCTCGGCCTGATGCGCGCCGTCGTCCGCGATATCCCGATGCAGGCCCGCTACGGCGATGAAACCAGCGCCATCAGCATCCCCCGCATCATCCCCGAGTTCCTGCTCAAGCACACCGTCAACACTTGGAAGCGCATCTGGTACGCCTATTTCGTGCGCGAGTTCTCGTTCGCCTCCATCCAGTTGGTGCTCGGCGCGCTGATGCTGCTGTTCGGCGTCGGGTACGGCGCCTACTGGTGGCATCAGAGCGCGGCCACCGGCGTGCCGGCCACCGCCGGCACGGTGGTGCTGGCGGCGCTGCCGATCATCCTCGGCAGCCAGTTCCTGATCGCCTTCATCGGCCACGATACCCGCAGCGTGCCGCGGACGCCGGTGCATCCGATCCTGTGAGCGGCGCCGGCGACTAACGCAGCGGCCGACCGTCGCAGTCGGCGCCGCGGGTGACGATGGTCTCGTCGCGGGTCGAGCAGGCGGCGTCGAAGGTCAATCCCGGCTGTAGCTTGTTCAGCAGCGGCTCGGTCACCCACCAGTGGCTGCCGCGGAACATCGCGCACGGCGCCGCCGCCAACACGCGGCCGAGGTCGATCGGCCCGCGCCAGTCGCGCGCCACCACACGGCTATGGTCCCACCAGTGATCGAGCCAGTAGACGTCGGCCGGCCGGCGTTCGGCAAGGCGCCCGGCGAACCGCGAGCCGGTGAGGTAATCGGCGAGCAGCAGCGCGAACGCCGGGCTGGAGGCGGCATAGGAATAGACCCTGGCGCAGCGGGCGAAGCGGACATCGTCGGCGACAAGCGCCCGCGTGCGGTCGTCGGCGAGTTCGCGCACCAGCTTGACGACGCCGAACCCCTGTGCCGCCAGCAACGCCACCAGCAGCACCGCCACGCCGCGCTCGAGAACGGCCGCCGCTCCCCCGCCGCGTTCGGCCAGTGCCGCCGCCCATAGCCGCCAGGCGACGACGAACGCCGGCGCGCCGAGCATCAGCGCCGGAATCATGTAGATGGCGTTCGGCTGCTTGGCGACCACCAGCACCTGCGCCAGCTCGGCCGCCGCGACGCCGGCGAGCAGCCGCACCTCCGGCGTCGGCAGAGGCCGGCCGCGGTAGCGCCGCAATACCGCCCACGCAAGCGTCACCAGCGCCAGCGCCAGCGGCACGTGAAACGCCGGCCGCGCCAGCAACTTGGCGATGCTCCTCGGGTAGGTCGCCCAGGCGACGAGCCCGGGCGCGTCGCCGCCGTAGGCGCCGGTGCCGCCGCCGACCGTCGCCATCCAGGCGAAGAACACGTCATAGGCGCCGGCCGCCGGCAGGGTGAACAAAACCAGCGACCCGGCAGCGGCGGCACCATAGAGCGCGATGGCACCGAGCGCCCCGGGCGCGCCGGCCAGCACGAACAGCGGCAGCACCAACACCGGCAGCGCCGTGACCTTGGTCGCCGCCGCGAACCCGGCGACCGTTCCGAAGGCGATGGCGAATTGCCGGCGGCTGCGCGCCAACCGCCCCGGCGCCAGCGCCAACACCGACAACGCGATCAACAAAAGCGTCGCCGTCACCAACAGCGCCTCGGGCTTGACGCGATGGCCGTGCTTGACGATGACCATGGACAACAGCGGCGCCGTCTGCAGCATCCACGCCGGCAGCAGTGCCCCGAACGCCCGCCAGCCGGCCGCCCCGACGGCGAGGACGCCGAGGCCGGCAAGGACGACGAAGGCGTTGCCGATCAACCGCAGGTGACGCTCCGGGTCGGCCAAGACCGCGGCGGCGATCGCCTCGCCGCCGCCGAGTGGGTGGGCCGCCTTCAGGATCAGCGCGCCGAGCCATTGCACGGTAGTCCCGGGGTGATAGACGTGGCCGGGAGTCGTCAGGTTGACGACGTTGACGGCATCCAGCAGATAAAAATAGTCGGGATCGAGATTGAACCACAGCCACGTCGGGCCGCCGGCGATCCGCGCCGCCGTCGCCGCCAGCACGGTGCATACCGGCAGCACCAGCAGCGACGCCCACGCCGCAAGGTCGCGTTTCGAACGGATGTGCGGCCAGGTCATGCGGCACCTTGGGCGGCGAGTACCGATTGCGGTTGCGGCCCGCATCTTCCTACATGGTCAGGACCATCACAATAGCCGCGCTTGGCCGCTCACCGGCGCTCTGATACAACCCTGCGTCCCGCCGACGGAGCCAGGTGGAATGCGCACACTCTACTTCCTTGTCCTCGCGCTGGCGCTGCTTGCCCGGGCCGCGACGGCGGCCGAGGGGATCGCGCTCGGCGATCTGGTGATCTACGACCCGTGGGCGCGCGCCTCGGCGGGAGCGGCGCCGAACGGCGCCGCCTACGTCGCCATCCACAATCACGGTGCGGCCGACCGGCTGCTCGGCGCCTCGACGCCAGCGGCGACGCGGAGCGAGCTGCACACCCACGTCATGGACGGCGATATCATGAAAATGCGGTCGTCGGGGCCGATCGCCATCGGCGCCGGCGCGCGGCTGCGGCTGGAGCCGGGCGGCGGGCACGTGATGCTGATCGGACTCAAGGCGCCGCTCAAGGAGGGCATGACGTTCCCGCTGACGCTGCGATTCGAGAAAGCGGGCGAGATCACGCTCACCGTGTCGGTGCTGAAGGTCGGCGATAAGGGTCCCGCCGACCCGCACCAGCGCCATCAGGGTGGGCACGAACGCCATCACCACCACGAGCAACGGCAACCTACGGGGCAGCCGCAACAGCGACGCTGAGTCGCCGCCGATTCGGGCCATGGAAACGGCCGCGTCCGCGGCGCCCGGGAACCGCGCCGTTGAAGGCTTCGCGAAACTATGATTCCCTATTTCGACGCCGCCGGTATAGACTGTTACCGTTCCCCCGCCATCGCAGAACTGTCGCCGGCGGGACATCCTTGTCCGAAAGGCTCGACCGTGAGGCGAATTGGATCGTTGTCGGCAATTGTGTGCGCCCTCGTGGTGAGCGCGAGCGCGGCGTCGGCGGACGGCATCATGAGCGGCGTCTCCTATCAGCCGATTCCGGCCGGCGCGACGCTGCTGGTGCGGCCGCTCGACAATTCGGACCACAACTTGCTGCTCAAGGCCGACTTCGAGCGGGCACTCCGGGGCAAGGGCTACACGATTTCGAAGGACGCCAAGCTGGTGTTTACGTTCGAGACCATGGACACCGCCGGCGCGTGGACCGGTGAAGGCCCGAATCCGTTCGTCGAACTCAGCAACAATCCCGACCAGACCGGCATCGAGGCGCCGCGGGTGCGTTTCAACCTCTTCAACACGCAACGCGGCGGCATCCTCAATCCCGATCGCACCGAGGTCACCCGCATGGTGACGCCGTCGAGCTTCCGCATTGACGTCACCATCGACAGCCTGACCGACGGCAGGCGCCTGTGGCACGGCTGGAGCAGCATCAACATCGGCGCCGGCGACAACCGCGAGATGACTCGCACGATGGTGCCGGTGATGGTCGACGGCGTCGGCAAGACGGTCCGCCAGCAAAAGTTCCAGGTCCCGTAAGCCGTCCCGGATGCCGGCGTCCGGGGATCGCCGCCGCCGGCCGCGGCCCTGGCAACGCGGGCGCGGTTTTGCTAGTGTCCGGGGCGGTGTCCGGAGAGGTGGCCGCCGATGCGCCACCCTCCCGTCGCGTCTGATTTGGCATTCACCTGAACAGCATCCGACGATGATCGATTCAGCCGACAAGGCCCTGCTGCCGACCGGAATGTCCGACGTTTTGGCGCCCGACGCCGCCTTCGAGGCGGCGGTGCTGGAACGGCTGATGGCGTGGTTCTCGCGCCACGGCTACGATCGCGTCAAACCGCCGCTGATCGAGTTCGAGGCCGGGTTGCTGACCGGCATCGGCGCCGGTCTCAACGGCCAGACGTTCCGGCTGATGGACCCGGTGTCGCAGAAGATGATGGGCGTGCGCGCCGACATCACGCCGCAGGTGGCGCGCATCGCCGGCGCCCGGCTGGCCAAGGCGCCGCGGCCGCTCCGGCTCGGCTACGCCGGCGACGTGCTGCGCGTGCGCGGTTCGCAACTCCGCCCGGAGCGCCAGTTCACCCAGGTCGGCGTCGAGCTGATCGGCGCCGCCGAGCCGGCCGCCGATGCCGAGGTGATCGTCATGGCGGCGGGCGCGCTCGCCGATCTCGGCGTCAAGGACCTCTCCGTCGACCTCGGCATGCCGACCCTGGTGCCGGCGGTGGCCGGCGCCGACGCGGCCGACGCGGACACGCTCAAGAACCTTCGTCAGGCGCTCGATCGCAAGGACGCCGCCGCCGTCGCCAGCCTCGGCCGGTCGTTGGGCAAGGACGCGGCACGCCTGCTCGCCGCCATGCTGGTCGCCGCCGGACCGGCGGCGAAGACGCTGAAGGCTCTGCACGCCCTCGGCCTCGGCAAGAAGGCGGCCCGCGAGCGCGACGCGCTGGCCGACGTGGTGACCCGCGTCGGCAGGGACGCCCCCGGCCTCGCTGTCACCATCGACCCGGTCGAGAACCGCGGCTTCGAGTACCACACCGGCGTCACCTTCACCTTCTTCGCCAAGCGCGTGCGCGGCGAGCTCGGCAGCGGCGGGCGCTACATCGCCGGCGACGAGCCGGCGACCGGGCTGACGCTGTTCATGGACACGGTGCTGAGGGCGCTGCCGCGGCCGGCGCCGGGTGCGCGACTGTTTCTGCCGACGACGACGCCCGCGGCCGCCGCCGCCAAACTGCGCGGCGAGGGCTGGACGACCGTCGGCGGGTTCACGGCCGGCGACGCCGAGCGGGAGGCGCGGCGGCTCAACTGCACCCACGCGCTGATCAAGGGCAAGGTCCGCGAGTTGAAAAAGCGGGGCAAGGACTAGGCCGTCATGGCGAATGTCGTGGTCATCGGCTCGCAGTGGGGCGACGAGGGCAAGGGCAAGATCGTCGACTGGCTGTCGGAACGGGCCGACGTGGTGGTGCGCTTCCAGGGCGGCCATAACGCCGGCCATACGCTGGTCATCGACGGCGTCACCTACAAGCTCAGCCTGCTGCCGTCGGGCGTCGTGCGGCCGGGCAAATTGTCGCTGATCGGCAACGGCGTGGTGGTCGATCCTTGGGCGTTCCTCAACGAGGTCGAGACGGTGCGCGCCCAAGGCGTCGCGGTCAGCCCGAAGAACGTCCGCATCTCGGAGAGCGCGGCGCTGATCCTGCCGCTGCACCGCGAGCTCGACCTTGCCCGCGAGAAGGCGCTCGGTGCCGCCAAGATCGGCACCACCGGCCGCGGCATCGGCCCCGCCTACGAGGACAAGACGGCGCGCCGCGCCGTCCGCCTCGGCGACCTCGCCGAGCCGACGGTGCTGAGCCAGCGCGTCCAGGCGCTGCTGTTCCACCACAACGCGCTCAGGCGCGGCCTCGGCGCGCCAGAGATCGACGCCGACGAGATGTTGGCGACCCTCGCCGAGGTGACGCCGAAGATCCTGCCCTACGCCGGCGTGGTGTGGCAGGAGCTCGATGCGGCGCGCCGCCGCGGCAAGCGAATCCTTTATGAAGGCGCCCAGGGCACCATGCTCGATGTCGACCACGGCACCTATCCGTTCGTCACCTCGTCGAACACCGTGGCGGGGATGGCGGCGGTCGGTTCGGGTCAGGGCCCGAACGCCATCGATTACGTGCTCGGCATCTGCAAGGCTTACACGACGCGCGTCGGCGGCGGGCCTTTCCCGACCGAGCTCAACGACGACGTCGGCCGCCGCCTCGGCGAGCGCGGGCACGAGTTCGGCACCGTCACCGGCCGGCCGCGGCGTTGCGGCTGGTTCGACGCCGTGCTGGTGCGCCAGGCGGTGAAGGTCAACGGCATCGACGGCATCGCGCTGACCAAGCTCGACGTGCTCGACGGCATGCGCGAGATCAAGGTGTGCACCGGCTACCGCATCGACGGCGAGGCGGTCGATCACCTGCCGGCGTCCACGGTGCGTCAGGCCAAGGTGGTGCCGGTCTACGAGGCCCTCGAGGGCTGGTCCGGTAGCACCAAGGGGGCGCGCTCGTGGGCCGAGCTGCCGGCGACCACGGTCAAGTACATCCGCCGCATCGAGGAAATCATCGGCGCGCCGGTGGCGCTGTTGTCGACCAGCCCGAAGCGCGAGGACGTGGTCCTGGTCACCGATCCCTTCGCCGATTAGCTTGGTTTCTTGCGGGCCCCGGACCCGGCCAGGGTCCGCGAAAAACTTTTGTTGTTCTGCAACGGCCTAGCCGCTAGAATCGTCGGCCAGAATCGGACCCGGGGGCTCTGAATGAGCCGACGCCCGGCCCGAAAGGAAGCGTATGTCATGGCAGAAGCCGCCCTTCTAGAGGAGCCCGGGGTAGCCATTCCACCGCCCGGGACCGAGCCGCCGCCCGAGGCGGCGCCTCCGCCAGAAGCCGCAACCCCTCCGCCGCCGCCACAACCGGCCGGCCCGCCGGTGATCGTGCGCGACCGCTTTGTGGTCGAAACCGGCACGCCGATCCCCGACCTCGACACGCCGTCGGCCAAGGCCTACGCCGTCGAGGACCGCAAGGACCTGGGGCGCAAGCTGTTCGGGCTGGTGTGCACGCCGGGCCTGCCGACGCGCACCGACGTCATGGGCGTGCTGCGCGGCGAGGAATTGCCGGGGCTGATGCCGCTGGTCGAATGGGACATCCTCGATTGGGTGCCGCTCGGCCAGCGCTCGATGATCGTCATTTACGATCGGCCGCGCGGCGACAGGCTGCTCACCAACATGGAGGCAGGCAAGTTCAAGTTCAACGAGTACGAATTCCCGCGCCGGGTCATCGAGCCCCTGGTCAACGGCATCAAGAGCATGTCGCTGTTCGACATGCCGCATCGCTCGATCCGGCCGCGCAACGTGTTCTTCATGGACGAGGAGTTGCAGAACCTTGTGCTCGGCGACTGTGCCACCGTGCCGCCGGGATTCGACCAGCCGCCGCTGTTCGAGCCGATCGACCGGGGAATGGCGCAGCCGGGCGGGCGCGGCCGCGGCACCCTGGCCGACGACATCTACGCGCTCGGCGTCACGCTGATCGTTCTGATCCTCGGCTACAACCCGTTTACCCGGATGAGCGAGGACGACATCCTGAAGGCGAAGATGGAGCAGGGCACCTACGCCGGCCTGTGCGGCAATCTTCGTCTGCCGATCCCGATGCTGGAGCCACTTCGCGGCATGCTCAACGACGTTGTCGAGGACCGCTGGGGACTCGACGAGCTCGAGGGTTGGCTGGCCGGGCGCAAGCAGCCATCGATCCGCCAGACCCCGATCGCCAAGTCGGAATTCCCTTATGAGTTCGAAGGCCGCAACCACGTCACCCCGCGGACGCTGGCGCGCGACATGGCGCGCCACCGCGAAAAAGGCGTCGAGGCGATGCGAGACGAGGCGATGCAGGCTTGGCTCCGGCGCGGCCTCGGCGACACCGCCCGCGCCGACGGCGTGCGCGCGGCGCTGGATCTGGCGGCGCTGCATCGCGACGAACCGCAAGGCACCGACGAGTACCTGCTGGCCAAGATCTGCATGATCCTCGATCCGCGGGCACCGATCCGCTACAAGGGCTTCTCATTCATGCCCGACGGCTTCGGCCCGGCGATGGCCGTCGAGGTCCTGCGCCGGGGCGACGTGCAGGTGCCGTCGGAGGTGCTCTCTTACGAAATCCCCTCCATCTGGTATGTGCTTCAGACGTCGGTGTTCGCCGGCGCCTCGGTGCAGCAGCGCGAGTACCTGCAGATGAAGGGATTCCTCAACATCCGCGACCCGGGATACGGCTGGGAGCGCTGCCTCTACGACATCAATCCGACGCTGCCGTGCCAGAGCGAGCACATCGTCAAGGACTACGTCATCGACATCGACCACCTGTTGCCGGCGCTGGATGCCGCCGCCAACCGCGTCGACACCAAGTTGACGCCGATGGACCGGCACGTCGCCGCCTTCATCGCCTCCAACTTCGACGAGGACATCCACCCGCACCTCAAGGCCCTGGCGGCGCCCAACCCGGAGACCTCGACTATCGGCATGCTGAGCCTGCTGGCGTTCCTGCAATGGAAGCTCAGGCTCAACGCGCTGTTCGGGTTGTCGAGTTGGGTCGGCGGGCTGCTCGGGCCGGCCATCAACACCTATCACAGCCGCAGCAGGCGCCGCGACATCGAGAAGGAGATTCCGCGCCTGGTGCGCAAGGGCAGCCTGCCGGAGTTGTTCGACTTGATCGACAATGCCGACAACCGCAAGGCCGACCAGGATGGGTTCGCCATCGCGTGCGCGCAGTATGCCGGCGCCGAGAAGGAAATCCGCGACATCGAGGGCTCCGGCACCGATCGCCAGACCAAGGCCGAGCTGTCCGGGCAGCAGACGGCGGCGGTGATGTCGATCGTGATGATGACGATCGTAGTTGCAGTGTTGTTGATCGCGAGGATGTTCTAGATGGGCAAGCCCCCCGCCCCCGTCGCCCAGGTGCCCGCCTCGGCGGGACGCGGCCTGCGCCGGATCGTGTGGATCCTGCTGTGCCTGGTGGCACTGCTGGTGATCTCGCTGCCGACCGTGCTGCTATTGCTGTTCGGCATGCTGCCGACCATCGTCGCCTGGGTGATCGACCGCTCGAAGCAGAAGTACGCGACCTTCTGCGTTTGCGGCATGAACTTCTCGGGCGTGTTCCCGTTCATGAGCGACATCTGGTTCAAGGACCACAGTACCGACGCCGCGGTGAGGATCCTGACCAATGTCTTCGATCTGATGGTGATTTACGGCGCCGCCGCGTTCGGATGGATGGTGTACGTCGCCGTGCCGCCGGTGATTACGCAATTCATCTCGGCGATGCTGCAAAAACGGGTAGCGACGCTGCGCGACCAGCAGCAGAAGATCGTCGAGGAATGGGGCGAAGGCGTGTCGATGCTGGTCGACGCCCAACAGCAGGCCGTTCAGCAGGCGCAGCAGGCGGCGGCGCAGAAAGGTCGCCCACGCCGCTGATCGCTCAATCCCGGCCGTAATCCAGGCCGATCGTCTCAGCAGTTGATATGCCGCTCGATGACGGCGTTCTTCACCGATTTCTGCAGCTTCTCGAACGCCCGCACTTCGATCTGGCGCACCCGTTCGCGCGAGATGCCGTAGCGCTCGCTCAAGTCCTGCAGCGTCGCCGGGGCGTCCTTGAGCCGGCGCTGCAACAGGATGTCGCGCTCGCGCTCGCTCAGCCCCTTCATGGCGCGGGCCAGCAGCCGGCGCCGATTGCCGAGCTCCTGGCGCGCCGCCAGCTGGTATTCCTGGTCGTCGGAATTCTCGATCAACCAGTCCTGCCATTCGCCCTCGCCTTCGTCGCGCAACGGCGCGTTCAGCGATTGGTCGGGGCTGGACAGCCGCCGATTCATGTTGACGACTTCCGATTCCGGCACGCCCAGCCGGTCGGCGATGGTCGCCAAGTGGTTGGGCAAGAGGTCGCCCTCCTCCATCGCCTGAATCTGGCCCTTCAGCTTGCGCAGGTTGAAGAACAGCTTCTTCTGCGCCGCCGTGGTGCCGATTTTCACCAACGACCACGAATGCAGGATGTATTCCTGGATAGCGGCGCGGATCCACCACATGGCATAGGTGGCGAGCCGGAACCCGCGGTCCGGGTCGAAGCGCCGGATCGCCTGCATCATGCCGACGTTGCCTTCGCTGATCAGTTCGCCGAGCGGCAGCCCGTAGCCCCGGTAACCCATGGCGATCTTGGCGACCAGGCGCAGGTGGCTGGTCACCAGCCGTTCGGCGGCGGGCGCGTCCTCATGGTCGCGCCAGCGGCGGGCGAGGCGAAACTCCTCGTCGGCCTCCAGCATCGGGTAGCGGCGGATGCGCTGCAGGTAGCGGGTCAGGTTCCGTTCCGGTGAGATGTCCGGTCTGTAGGTCGCGCTCGCCATCGCCTGTCGGTCCCTTAAGTGTTGGCTGGTCGCGCCCGCCGGTCCCGCGCAGTGGCGGCAACGAGCGCGACGCCCGTGGATTGAATATGGCTGATGGGACCAATCATACCCAAACCGGCCGCTCAAGTATAGGAGCCATTTAAAGGCTCTCTAAAAAGTGAACTATTCCCCTAAAATAACTAGGTAATTTGCTTCGAAACTCGAGCCTTCGGCGGCTTCGCGGGTGCTCGAAGCCGATCATACATGCGTGCAGCGCTTGGCTGTTGAGGCTGACCGGCGGCGGCGGCCCCCGCCCGTTCGATCGCCGCCCGGCCAACCGGTCCCGTCGGCCGCCGCCGTAGACCGGATCGCCGACCACCGGATGGCCGATGGCAGCCATGTGGACGCGGATCTGGTGGGTGCGTCCGGTGTTCAGGCGGCATTCCACCAAGCTGGCGGCGGCGCCGACCGCCTTGAGCACCCGGTAGCGGGTATCGGCCGGCTTGCCGCCGCGCTTGACCACCGCCATCTTCTTGCGGTTCCGCGGATCGCGGCCGATCGAGCCGACGATCTTGCCGGCGCGTGGCGACGGCACCCCCCACACCAGCGCCTGGTAGACGCGGACGAGCTTGCGCTGGGCAAGCTGGAGGGCGAGGCTGCGGTGCGCGACGTCGTTCTTGGCCGCCACCATCAGGCCGCTGGTGCCCTTGTCGAGCCGGTGCACGATGCCGGGCCGGGTGACGCCGCCGATGCCGGATAGCGACCCGCCGCAGCGGGCGAGCAGCGCGTTGACGAGCGTGCCGTCCGGATTGCCGGCCGCCGGATGGACCACCAGCCCGGCCGGCTTGTCGACGACGATCAGGTCGTCGTCCTCGTAGACGACGACGAGTGGAATCGCCTGCGGTATCGGCGTCGCCGGTTCGGCAACCGGCACCGCCACCGTGAACGTCTCGCCGCCGGCGACCTTGGCCGCCGGGTCGGTGACGGCGCCGCCGCCGTCGCGCCGCACCCGTCCGGCCTCGATCAGCGCCTTCAGCCTCGTGCGCGACAACGCCGGCAGCGCCTCGGCAAGCGCCTTGTCGAGGCGGACCCGGCCCTTGTCTTGAGGCACGCGGACGGTATAAGTGGTGGCCTCGTTCATGGGCGCCATTCCTTGGACAATCCGGGCGCGTTCCGGGCGCCGGGGCCGCTCGCCGCGGCGAATCCCGCGGCGGACCCGGGGTCGGCGGATGCGGAGAATACCATGCAATTCCTGAACAGCCTCGTGATCGGCCTCGGCGTGCTGATTTTCGCCGGTCTCGGGCTCCTCGCGTACGGCTTCTATCACAAGACGCACGATCCGGGCTGGCGCATGTTGTCGTCCGGCGCGCCGGGCCCGCGACCGGCGCCGGCGTTCGGCAACGTCGGCCTCGAATTGCCCGCCGGCTGCACCATCGACGACGTGTCGCCTGACGGCGAGCGGGCGTATCTCACCGTCGGCCCGGCCGACGGGCCGTGCGCCCGCGTCATCGTCTTCGACGTGGTGGCGGGCCGCGTCCTCGGCGTCATAAAGCCCGGCCGGTGATCCTCATCCCCGCCCCCTGCCTGAAAAAAATCCGGGCCGCCGCCGAGGCCGCCTATCCGGACGAATGCTGCGGGCTGCTGATCGGCCGCGACGGCAAGGCCGGCGACGTGGTCGTCACCGCCGTCGCGCCGAGCCCTAACCGTGCCGCCGCCGACCACCGCGACAGCTTCGAGGTCGATCCGCAGGTCCGCTTCGACGTCATGCGCCGGCTGGATAGGAAAAACGCCAGGGGCGGGGCGCCCGAGCGCATCGTCGGCCACTACCATTCCCATCCCGATCATGCGGCGGAGCCGTCGGCGCGCGACCTCGAGATGGCCTACGAGCCGGATCTGTTGTGGCTGATCGTGGCGGTCGCCGAGGGCCGCGCCGCCGATACCCGCGCGCACCGCCTCGACGAGACGGCGGGGCGGTTCCGCGAGGTCGAACTCGCCGTCGCCGACCGCCCGACAAAGACGAAGAGCAATTAAGAGAAAAACGACGAAGGAGTGATCGCCTTGAACTTCGCCAGCGACAACACCACCGGCGCCGCGCCCGAAATCCTGGCCGCCATCGCCGCCGCCAATGCCGACAGGCTGATGCCCTACGGCAACGACGATCTTACCCGCGCGGCCGAGAAGCAACTCGCCGAGCTGTTCGAGACCGACGCGCAGGTATTCCTGGTCGCCACCGGCACCGCCGCCAACGCGCTCGCCCTGTCGGCGATGGCGCCGCCCTTCGGGGCCATCTACTGCCATGCCCACGCCCACATCATGGACAGCGAAACCGGCGCTCCCGAGCTGTTCACCGGCGGCGCCAAGCTGATGCCGCTCGAAGGCGCCCACGGCAGGATCGCCGCCGAGGCGCTCGACGCCGCCGTCGGCTCCGTGGCGCCGGGGCGCGTCCATCACGTCAAGCCGGCCGCCGTCAGCATAACCCAGGCGACCGAGGCCGGCACCGTCTACGGCCTCGACGAGGTGAAAAGAATCGCCAAAGTGTGCCGCGACCGCGGCCTGCGCCTGCACATGGACGGCGCCCGC
>Ga0209399_10000187_pt1 | contig 38541 bp, 32 predicted proteins | sample OV2TP3_FD_184130 | JGI IMG/M metagenome (GOLD analysis project Ga0209399, IMG submission 184130) | Hot spring microbial communities from Beatty, Nevada to study Microbial Dark Matter (Phase II) - OV2 TP3 (SPAdes) (version 3) | ecosystem: Environmental > Aquatic > Thermal springs > Hot (42-90C) ... | reverse complement strand
TTTTGCTCTTTCGGGTCCAGCAACGGGATGCGCTGATCGGCCAACAGGCCCCATCCGACACGGTGACGGCGGCCGCCGGTCGCACCGGAAAGCCATTCCGCCACGACGGCTGCGGATCGAAGAACTGCCCAAAGACAATTCGCGTCTACCAGTTCAACCGCGCTGAGTTTTCGCGGCACTACCACAAGCGCAGCAACGTCGAATCTACCTTCTCAATGATCAAGGCCAAGTTCCGCGATCACGTCCGCAGCAAGACGGACGTGGCGATGGTCAACGAAGTTCTCTGCAAGATCATCTGCCACAACATTTGCTGCCTGATCCAAGAGTCGCATGAACTTGGTATCGACACGACTTTTTGGGCTGAGACGCAGCACTAGACCGCAGCCTCAGTGTCCTTCATGATGCCTCATGACACTGAGGGAGTAGGGGCAATGCCAAGAGAGAAACCCGTCAAGGCGAATCCAAACGAACGAATGATTGAGATAAAGCTACGATTCTGGACCAACAATATTGCCAGAGGAAAGGGCCGCGTCCGCCCCAAAGAGGCTTGGTCGAGCGGCGTGGTTCGTATTGAGCGAAACGACACCCACGGAATTAAGCCCGCCAACCCTAAACCATTTCACTCCCTATTAGATGTAGGGGCTGTCGTCGAGCAGGTGTTGATTGCTCAGGGCATAACCCTGCATCCGAGCAAGAGGATGCGGAAATACGTCGCCTAGAGGTTCTTGTGCAGAATCTCTATCTGCACAAGAAGGGGTTCAAAATGCGAGGTTCTTGTGCAAAGCCCCGCCGCCGCGAGGGCGGGGTCGATATGCTCGGCGCGGGTCTCGGCTTCGTTCATGCGAGTACAGATTACGATTCGACCAGCGTTGCCACGTCGGCGATCAGTTCCGTTACCAGCGCGGATAACTCCGCGATGGCGGATTCTTCCACTTCCAGAAAACCTTCGTACTCCGCCAGATTCCGTTTCCGATGGGCCGCATCCAGCACGCGCCAACGGGGCGCGGGCCAATTCACGGTGTGCGTGAGGCACTGAAACACGGTGTAACGGTTTTCGCTGCGATAACCATGCCATCGCAGGGCAGCCAGGGCTGCGGCGTGCGCGGCGTTATAGGCGCTGATGAAGCGGCCCTCCGGGGACACGCCGGCCACTTGAGCGTCGACCAGACGGGTTCGCGCCATCGCCAGCATGCGCTTTGCCTCGGCTTCGTTGCGCGGCTCGGCCTTGAGCCGGCCGATACGCACCAGATTATCCAGCGCGGGCAGGCTCATGCGGACTTCCGATCAGCGGCAGCACGGGCTGCGCCAGGACACGATTGACGAATGAATCGGGTTCGGCGCGGCGCCGCTGGAATTCGGCGGGCGTGTAGCACGTCGGATTGATCTTTCGCCCCAGTTGCGCTTCCAGCGGCACCAGCAATTCCAATACCTTGGCGAGGTGCAGATTCTTGCCGACCAGCATCACGTCGATGTCGCTTTGTGCGGTGTCGGTCTGTTTTGCAACGGAGCCATAAACCCAGGCGGCTTGCAGATCGGGGACCAGGGGCAGCAGCGCTTCGCACAACATGGGTTCTACGCCCAGCGTCTTGCGCGCGAGGCCGACCAACTCGCCGTAGACGGGGCTTTGCGAATTGGCTTTGAAGCGGCGCAGGTTTCCAACCCGCTGCGAACGCACCAGGCCCGCCTCGGCCAGCCGGTTCAGCTCCCGTTGCAGGGAGGCACTGCCTAAGCCGGTCAGGCGGCGCAATTCGCTCAGGTGAAACTCGCGCTCGGGTTGCCCGAACAACCAGCGGAAGACGCGGGACTGGCTGTCGGAAAAGAGAGCGGTGGCGATTGACATGGCCAGATATTAGCACGATCGTGCTATTTTATGGCATGAAATTGCCGGGCGGAAAAAATGCCTTGCAAGACATTGAATTTATTCGGGTTCACTAAAGACTCCGAGCGTGTTTTCCATCGCACACGTCCGTTAAGCCGTTCAAGAGGAGCCGGAGCATCCGGTTTTAACTGTCCCTGGATCGCCCGGGCGGAACCTGTCCTCCGGCCGGCTCTTGGCCGGACCCGTGGGCCGGGCGATGACGGGGAAAGTAAGACCTGAACACCCGCCGCCCGCCGCCTCCACCACTCACGCGGCGAAGCGGTAGCCGAGGATCTTGTAGGCCAGCTTGGCGGCCAGGAACGTGCAGCCGTGCAGCGACTTGGCCGGCGCCAGCTCGGCGATGTCGGCGCCGACCACGGTGCCGGCGGCGGCGCACGCCATGCGGATGATGCGGACGGCGTCGTCCCAGAAGATGCCGCCCGGCTCCGGCGTGCCGGTGGCCGGCATCAGGCTCGAGTCGAAGGCGTCGAGGTCGAAGGTGACGTAGACCGGCCGCCCGGCGAGCCGCCGCTCGATGGCGCCGAGGTCCCAGTCGGCGCGGTCGCGCGCCCAGTAGACGTCGATGCGGCGGCGGTTGGCCTCCAGGAACGGCACCTCGCCGGCCGAGATGTTGCGGATGCCGATCGAGATCAGCGTCAGGTTCTCGTCGTCTAGGCAGCGCCGCAGCGCCGCAGCGTGGGAGTAGGGCTCGCCGTCATAACCGTCGCGCAGGTCAGCGTGGGCGTCGAAATGCAGCAGCACCAGGTCGCGGTGGCGGCGGGCGAACGGCCTGATCGCGCCGGCGGTCAGCGAATGCTCGCCGCCGAGCACCAGCGGGAACCCGCCCGCATCGAGGACCTCGCCGACGACGCCGGCGATCTGGTCGAGGGCGGCGGTAATCTTTTTCCGGATCGGGAACGGCTTGGCGGTCCTCAGGTGGAAGCGCTTGATCGGCTCGCACCACAGCTCGTCGTCGAACAGCTCGACCTGGTGCGAGGCCTCGAGGATCGCCGCCGGGCCGTTGCCGGTGCCGCGGCCGTAGGACACCGTGGCCTCGAGGCCGAACGGCACGATCACCACGGTCGGCAGCTTGGCGTCCTTCGGCGCCGGCTCGTCGCCGGCGAGGCCCAGGAAGCCTTGGGCGGGCTTCAGGTACCGCATGACACGGCCGGGGACCGGGTTCGGTGATCGCGCGATTCGCCCCACCTCACCCTCCCGCTGCGCGGGTCCCTCCCTCTCCGCCCCCCGGGGGCGGAGAGGGTCGGGGTGAGGTGGGGGTCCAATCGTCGCGACGTCGTCGCAGCCATTTGCGACTCCCGGCACCAGGCCTTAGCGAAACAGCTTGGCGAAGCGGCGCGGTTGGCGGTTCTTCCAGTGGCCGCGGTGGTAGGCGTCGCTGGCCAGCAGCGGCACCACGCTGCCGGCTTCGGCGAACACCATCTGCTCTTCGGCGATGTCGACCTTGCCCCAGGAGCATGCCTCCTGCAGGGTCGAGCTCGAGCACGCCCCGTCGCGGGGGTCGGCGACGGTGATCTGCACGGCGTATTTGTGCAGATCGGCGTCCTTGCCGATGATCCGGGCGCACACCACCGTGTCCTGGGCGAAGTTCTTCGGCACCCCGCCGCCGATCATGAGGAGCCCGGTGGTGCCGGCGGCGACCTTGATCTCGGTGAGCTCGCGGAAATCGCCGATGGAGTCGATGGTCAAGTGCTTCTGCGGGCGGCGATGCTGGTGAAGCACCAGGCCGAAGCCGGCGCTGGAATCGGTGAACGCCGGGCAGAAGACGGGTACGTCCTTCTCGTAGGCGGTCTGCACCAGGGAGCCGGCCTTGCGGGCGCCGCCGCGGGCCAGGTAAGCCCCCATCTCGCGGATGAACTCGCGCGACGAATAGGGCCTCGCCTCGAGGCCGTCGGCGATGTCGGCGATGACGTGGTCGCAAGCCACCAGCTCGTCCTCGTCGATGTAGGTGTCGTAGATGCGGTCGATGCCGAGCCGCCGCAGCTCCTGGTCGTCGACCTGGGACGAGCCCTGATAGTGCTTGAACCCCAGGGCCTCGAAGAAGTCCATGTCGACGATGCTGGCGCCGGTGGCGACCACTGCGTCGACCATGTCGTACTTCACCAGGTCGGCGTAGATCCGCAGGCAGCCGCCCGCCGACGTCGAGCCGGCCAGCGTCAGGATCACCGAGCACTTGGGATCGGCGAGCATGGCGTCGTAGATATCGGCCGCCCGCGCCAAGTCGCGCGAGGTGAACGACATCCCCGCCATGCCGTCGACGATCGGCCGCGCGTCGAAGGACGCGATGTCGACGTGCCGAATAGGCGTGCTGAGGAGCTCCGCCTTGCGGTTTCTACGTTTGACCTGGGCGACCATTTTATCGCCTCGGGAAAGCCGTAACCGTCGAGCCGCGAGCCTGCTTGGCGCGGCCGCGCCCGGCGCGGTCGCCGTACATGGTCATGATCGGCTCGTCCTTCAACAGCGCCTGGTCGTGGACGCCGTAGCCGTTGAATCCCGTCCTCAGGCACGAGCCGTAGGCGCCGGTGTTGCCGATCTCGACGTAGTCGCCCTCGCGGATGTCGGCGGGCAGGTGGAACGGTCCTTTCATGTAGTCGAGGCCGTCGCAGGTCGGCCCGTACAGCGTGTACGGCACCAGCTTGGTCGAGAACCGCCCGCGCGGACGGACGCCGCGCACCGGAAAAACGAACCCGGGCGTGCCGGCGTCGAACAGGCCGCCGTGGGTGCCGTCGTTGAGGTAAAGCCGGTCGTTCCGGCGCAGCTCCACCCTGGCGACGGTGGCGCCGGCCTCGGCGACCAGCGCGCGGCCGGGCTCCGCCCACAGCTCGCACTTGTCGCTGGCGGGCAACTGGTCGAAGCCGGAGACGATCTCCTGCATGTAATCGAGCAGCGCCGGCGGCGCCATGTTGGCGTAGACGGACGGGAAGCCGCCGCCGACGTCGATGATGTCGATCATCACCCCCGACGCCTTGATCAGGTCGCCGACCATGCCGATGGCGATGCCGTAGGCGGCCGGGTTCATGCACTGCGAACCGACGTGGAAGCAGATGCCGATGCGGCTCGCCGTTTTCCTGGTCTGCATCATCAGGTCCGGCGCGTCGGCGAACGAAACGCCGAACTTCTCGGAGAGGTTGATCTCGGAGTGCAGGTTGGGAACGGCCAGACGCACCAGCAGCGTCAGGTCGTCGGCGCCGTCGGTGCTGGTCATGATCTTGTCGAGCTCCTCCTCGGTGTCGAGGGAGAACTCCTTGACTCCGAATTCGAAGTAGGCCTGGCGGATGCTCGCCCGGTTCTTCACCGGATGCATGTAGCTGATACGCGCCCCCGGGAAACGCTCGGCGATCATCTGCGTCTCGACGATCGAGGCGACGTCGAAGTTCCTGACGCCGTTCGCGTACAGCTCATCCAGCACCACAAGGTCTGGGTTGGTCTTCACGGAATAGAGAAGAGTGCCGGGGAAGTGCCTCTCGAAGAACTTCAACGCCCGGCCGATCGTGGCCAGCCGATAGCAGGCCACGGGATTATCCGGCGCGTGCGTGCGCGCCATCACCAACGCAGACGAAAAGGTGTGCATTCGATGAAAGCCTCCTCTTGATGTTCAGTGGAAGATTTCCGCGCGCGGTCCCGCGCTGCTGCATCCGGTCTAACTAGGTCGGAAACATTACTAGCGCAAGTGTGTTCAGATCACAAAAAAAAACGTGACCCCGGCCGGGAAAATTTTTGCCGGCCCGACGGCGGGGCGGAGTCGCAAATCCGCCTCGCGGCCCGTCTGTGGCTCTGGATAAGGCTCCGCGGCCGGTCGCCGGGCGCCGCGGCGGCGCCGCGAACGGCGCGGCGGGAGCGGCGGCGAGGCGCCCCGAAACGCGCTTGCGCCTTGACGTCGGCGGGGAAAGCGGCCGAATCCGGACCACCGATTCGTCGGCCGGCGACGACGAGGCGTCGGCTTCGGGCGTCGACGAGAGAGCCACCGGCGATACTCTCGCCGTTCCGTCGGGGGCATGCGAAGGAAACCAGCGGACCCCGACGTCGATGCCGGCCGCCAGGGGCGGCTGAGGGGCCATCCCGGCGGGGGATGCGCCGCGGCGGCGGGTCAGCGGACCTTCTGCTGGCGTTTCTGGTCCTTCATGCGCTCGCCCATGTGCTGCCAGTTGCCGGATTTCTTCAAGGCATCGGCGACCTCCGGCGGCATATAGGTCTCGTCGTGCTTGGCCAGCACCTCGTCGGCGCGGAACTCGCCCTTCTCGAGCCGTCCCTCGGCGACCACGCCCTGACCCTCGCGGAACAGGTCCGGCAGCAGGCCTTTGTAGCGCACCGGGATTGCCGTGTTCAGATCGGTGAGCCGAAACACCACGACGGCGTCGGGCTTTTTCTCGAGGCTGCCTTCCTCGACCAGGCCGCCGATGCGGATGCGCCGGCCATCGACGATATTCTTCTCCGCGAGCTCGGTCGGGCTGTAGAAGAACACAATGTTGTCCCGGAACGCATTCAGCGCCAAAGCGGCCGCGGCGCCCAACAGGACCATGGCGACGAAGACGAAGGTCAATCGCTTGTGCTTGCGCTTCACAGCGGACACCTGCGCCATGCGCCCATGCTTTGCCATCGCGGCGGCGTTCCGGACCTTCGCCACGGCCCGGGCCGCCCGGACGGCCGGAAGGTCCGCAGCGGAATAGCGTAACGGTTGAACATGCGCGATGCCTTTTTAGGCCCCTTGGTGCCGGCTCCGTGACGGAATATTGGCGGCCCGCCAGGTGTTCATATCACGAGATCGAGTGCGTGAGTTTAGCCCGTCAAGGGGCTGGTGCATACCCGCCGGGATCATGGATACTGCATAGGGCATCTCCAAATTTCCGCAATTGACGGAGGTCAACCGCGTGGCGCCGATTTGCCGCAAGATCCGTTCGATACGGGTCGCCGGCAAGGCGGATGACCGACAACACGGAGGGCTTTTGCCGGAACGACGGCAACGTTCGTCCGTTGGCGGGAGGGACTGGGGCGGAGTTTCCTGATGTTCAAGCTGCTGCGCTATTTCTCGTTGACAAGCGCGGTCGCGGTTTTCGTGGTTTCGGCGGCCCTGCTCTTCATCTATCACCGTAGCGCGGTGAACGACCTGGTCGAGCAGGCGGAAATCCAGAACGAGTTTCTCGCCCGCTCGTTCGCCAACAATCTGTGGCCGCGATTCGCTCCCTACTTCAAGTCGGTGGCCGGCCTCGACGGCGACGCTCTGCGCGCGGGGCCGGAGACCGCCGCCCTCGACCGGACGGTCCGCGCCCTGACGTCGGGAATTCCGGTGCTCAAGGTCAAGATTTACAGCCTGACGGGGTTGACGGTGTTTTCCTCGCAGCCCGAGGAAATCGGCGCCTATTACACCGACAACCCGGGATTCATCCAGTCGGCGGTGCAGGGCAGGCCGGCAACCAAGCTCTCGCACCGCGATACCTTCACGTCGTTCTCGCACGTCGTCTACGGCCGCGACGTGGTCGAAACGTACGTGCCGATCCGCCTCGGCGACGGGCCCGTGGAAGGGGTACTCGAGCTTTATTCGGACGTGACCCAGCTGGTCGACCGGATTCGCGCCACCATCATCGATCTGGCCATTGGCTTCCTGGCGATTTGCGGGTTTCTGTACGGAAGCCTGGTCCTGATCGTGCGGCGCGCCGACCGAATCTTGTCCCGGCAGTACGAGACCCTGGCCGGCGAAGTCGCCGAGCGCACTCGAGCCGAACGAGCGCTCCAGGTTGCCCGCGACGAGCTCGAGCATCGGGTCGGCCAGCGGACCCGGGAGCTGACCGAGGAAATCAGCGAGCGCCGCAACGCGGAGCAGGCGTTGCGGAAGCTGACCCGGGCGGTCGAGCAGAGCCCGGCAATGACCATAATCACCGATCCCGACGGCAACATCGAGTACGTCAACCCGCGCTTTGCGGCGGTGACCGGATACGATTCCGGGGATGTAATCGGCAAAAACCTGAGGTCCCTGAAATCCGGCGTGATGCCGGACGAAGATTACGAAACCATGTGGGCCGCCATCACGGGCGGGGGTGAGTGGCAGAGCGAGATAGCCAACCGCAAGAAGAACGGCGAACTTTACTGGGAACTGCTGTCCATATCTCCGATTACCGGCCCGGACGGCGCCGTCATACATTTCCTGGCCGTCTCCGAAGACATCACGGCGCGCAAGAAGATCGAAGAGGAAATCCGCCAACGCCGCAGCGAGCTCGCCCATGCCGGGCGGGTGATCATCATGGGCGAAATGGCAACCAGCCTTGCCCACGAGCTCAACCAGCCACTCACCGTCATTTCCGGCTACGCCCAGGTCTGTACCGATGCCCTGAGGTCGGACGGGGGGCGCAATAAGTCACTCGAGGACGCCGTGGCGCAGATCGCCGAGCAGGCGGAGCGCGCCACCAGCATCATCCGCACCATACGCGGGTTCGTGCACAAGCAAGAACCCTGCCGAACGGCCGTCAACGTCAACGACGCCATCGGCGGCGTGATGGACCTTCTGCGTTCCGATGCCCGAGAGCACCGTGCCACCATCAAGTTGGAGTTCGACGGTCGCCTGCCTCCGGTGATGGCCGATCCGGCGCAGATTCAGCAGGTGATCCTGAACCTCGCGCACAACGGCTTGGAAGCGATGACCGAGATGCAGTCGCCGATAAGGCAGCTGACGATCCGTACATCGGCGAACGGCCGCGACGCGGTGACCACGACGGTGATCGACACCGGCGGCGGCATTCGCGCCGACGTCCGGGAATGGATTTATGAGCCCTTCTTCAGCACCAAGCCGACGGGACTCGGCATGGGACTCTCGATCAGCCGCTCGATTGTCGAAGCCCATGGCGGCCGCCTGTGGGTCGTCTCGGAAAACCGGAGTGGGACTGAATTTTGCTTCAGCCTGCCCGTCAGCGCGGAACCCGAGGATCAATGAGCGACAGACCGACCGTCTTTATTGTCGATGACGACGAAGCCGTGCTGCGACTCCTGCACACGCTGATTTCGTCGGTCGATCTCGAGGTCGAGACCTTTCGGACGGCGCAAGCATTTCTCGACGCCTTCAAGCCGACCAGGCGAGGTTGCATCCTGCTCGACATTCGGATGCCGGGGATGAGCGGCCTCGAGCTGCAGCGGGAGCTGAGGGAGCGTGGAATCCGCCTGCCGGTGATCTTCCTCTCCGGCCACGGCGACGTGCAGGTGGCCGTCCACGCCATGAAGGCCGGCGCCGCGGACTTCATCGAAAAACCGTTCAACAACGATCTGCTGCGTGACCGGGTGCAGAAGGCGGTTGCCGAGAGCCAGTACGCGGATCAGACCCGGATGAGGAAGGACGAGGTCGAAATGCGGATCGCGACGCTGACGCCCCGCGAGCAGCAGGTCCTCGATCTGGTGGCGCTCGGCAATACCAACAAGACCATCGCCCGCCAACTGGCGATCAGCCAACGGACGGTGGAGATCCACCGTGCCAAGGTGATGGACAAGATGCGGGCCGAGTCTCTGGCGGAGCTGGTGCGCATGGTGGCGTTGCTGGACTTCTGGAAAAAGCGACCCCCGGGCGCGGCCCCTGAACGGCCGGCCGCGTCGGGTCCGACCGACGACCAGTGACGCGGGCGGCCGGGAGGCTGGTGTCGCCGCTCGTTAACTGAAGCGCACCGCGTAGGCCACAAGGCCGAGTGGCACGAGCAGGCCGCCGCCGAGAATGAGGCCGCAAAACCGGTACGACCCGGGCCGGTCAGGGGTCGCCCACGCCGCCTCGACGATGGCCGGCGAAATGGCCCCCTTCTCCGGATGGCGTCATGCCCGGCAGCCTCACTTCTTCTAAGGAGGGCGTTGACGGCCCGGGGGCCTACCACCCCCGCCGGACAGCGCGCGGCCGGCCGATTTCTTCGGAAAATGCGCTAAACTCATATCAGATATGCGAAAAACGCATCGATAGCCGGCGGCCGCGACATGCCCATTCCGCGCAGGATTTCCGGCGGCCATCCGTTCAATAATCATGGTCAACGGATTTGCGGTTGCTTGGGCCGGCATCGCGATCCCGACGGCGGAGACGGCCATCCGCACCGCCGTCGCGGCCGCCGTGCACGGGCGCGGCCGAATGCGGTGGGCTGCCGTGGCGTACCCGGAGAAGACGACACGGGCGATGGCGATGGAAGAGGCCGACGACCAGCAATTGATGTCCGCCGTCGCCGAAGGCAACGAGCAAGCGTTCCGCACCCTTGCCCTCCGTCATCTCGCTTGGGCGCTCGGCCTCGCCGGTCGACTCACCGGCAGCCCCGCCGACGCCGAGGACGTGGTCCAGGAGGCGATGCTGCGGGTGTGGATCAATGCGCCGCGCTGGCGGCCGGCGGCAGCCTTCCGCACCTGGTTCTATCGCGTCGTCGTCAACCTGGCGCTCGATTGGCGGCGTCGCAGGCCGTTGGCGGCGTTGGAGGAGGCCGGCGATCCGGTGGACCCGAATCCGGATCCGCAGGCGGCGTTGGACCAGCGCCAGATGGCGCTCAGGGTGACGGCGGCAATTGCGGATTTGCCGGAACGGCAGCGGGTCGCGCTGGTGCTCACCTATTACGAGGGATTGAGCAACGCCGAGGTGGCCCGGCTTCTCGGCGCCTCGGTCGGCGGCATTGAGGGGCTGCTGGTGCGGGCGCGGCGGACGCTGCGCCTGCGTCTGGGGCCGCGGTCCGGGGAAGCGAACGAGAAGGACGGATAGAAAGGAACGACCATGAACCGCGTCAGACTACAACGGCTGATCGAGGCCTATGGCGCCGATCCGAGCCGCTGGCCCGCCGGCGAACGCGACTCCGCCCGCGCATTGCTTGCACTAACGCCGGACGCGGCGGCGATGCAGGCGCCGGCCCTCGGTCTCGACGACCGGCTCGACGGCTTCGCGCCGGCCGCCGACGCAGATGCCGCGGCACGGTTGTTGCGGGCGCTCGAGACTCTGCCGCGCCAGATCCCGGCGACGCCGCCGATGCTGACGGGATTCTGGCCGCGCGCCGCGATGCTGGCGGCGGCGTCAATCGCCGGCGTGATCATCGGCCTCGGCGGTCTCGACGGGCGCATACCGGCGATCGCCGACGTCGACGTGGTTGCGCTGGTCGTCGGGTCCGATATCATTTCATTGCTGGAGTAGCCACCATGCCCACGTCCACCCTTTCTCCCCGCGCCAAGTCGATCGCGCTGTTCGCTTCGATCGTCGTCAACGTGCTGCTGGTCTCGGCGGTGGCGACCCTGGCACTAAGCGATTCGTCGTCCAGCAACCGCGACCGCGGGCCGGAGGCGCGCGTCGAGCGGCTGGCGAACAAACTGCCGGAGGCCGACGCCAATAGACTGCGCAAGGCGTTCGCCGCTCGTGCCGGCGATTTGCCGGCGGCGCAGGCCGAGTTGACGGCGTCGCGCAGCGCGTTTCGCCAGGCGCTCCGCGCCGAGCCGTACAATCCGGCGGCGGTCGAGAAATCCCTGGCAGCGTTGGATGCCAGCCGTACCAAGGTCAGGCAGATCATGCGCGCCGCCGTGATCGCCGCCGCCGCCGAGATGAGCGCCGAAGGCCGCGCCCGGCTCGCCGATCGCGGCAAGCGGCGCTGAGCGCCCGCGTCGCCACCCACAGGGACCCCGGACGCCATGACGCTGCATCCCGTTCCCCGTCCCGGCGAAGTCGACCCGTCGCCGGCCGCCATTGAGCCCGGCGACGACCGGCCGCGTCGCCGCTTCGCGTCGTCGCGTCGGATTGCGCTTGCCGCCGGCATGCTGGCGGCGGTCGTGGCCGCCGCCGTCGGCGCCTGGACCTGGTGGCGGAGCGCGCCGGTCGAGCGTTATGTCACCGCCGCCGTCGAGCGCGGCACCATCGAGGACAGCACCACCGCGCTCGGCACCTTGCAGCCATTCGAATTCGTCGACGTCGGCACCCAGGTGTCGGGACAACTGCGCAAGATCCACGTCGAGATCGGCGCCGCGGTGAAGGAGGGCGACCTCCTGGCCGAGATCGACCCGACGGTGTATCAGGCGAAAGTGGACGCGGGCCGCGCCCAGCTCCTGAACCTGAAGGCGCAACTCGCCGACAAGCAGGCACAGCTCGTCAACGCGCGGCAGCAGTTCGAACGCGAGCGCAACTTGATGAAGGCCAAGGCGACGAGCGAAGGAGCCTATCAAAACGCCGAAGCCGCACTTGCCTCGGCAACGGCGCAGGTCGACGCGTTGAGGGCGCAGATCCAGAACATCGAATCGGTGCTCCGGGGCGACGAAACCAATCTCGGCTTCACCAAGATCTACGCGCCGATGGCGGGCACCGTAGTGGCGCAGATCGCCAAGCAGGGGCAGACGCTGAACGCCAACCAGCAGGCGCCGATCGTGCTGCGCGTCGCGGACCTGTCGACAATGACCGTGTGGACGCAGGTCTCCGAGGCCGATATCGGGCGTCTCCGGATCGACATGGACGTCTATTTCACTACCCTCGGGCAGTCCGAACGCCGCTGGCGCGGCAAGCTGCGCAAGATCCTGCCGACGCCGGAGATCGTCAACAACGTCGTGCTGTACAACGCGTTGTTCGACGTGCCCAACCCGACTGGCGAACTGTTGCCGCAGATGTCGGCGCAGGTGTTCTTCGTCTCGGCGCGCGCCCGCAACGCATTGCTGGTGCCGATGTCGGCCCTGAAGCCGGTCGCCAGTGCCGGCGGCAAGAAGAAGCGCCAATCTGCAGGCGAGCAGGGGAATCCCGGCGAAACCGTCCCGGCGCCGGCCGCGGCAAACGACGGGCCGAAGCCCACCCCCTACCTGGTCCAGGTGCTGACGCCGGCCGGCGGAATCGAGGAACGAAACGTCACCGTCGGCATCACCAATCGAGTATCGGCGCAGATCCTTTCGGGGCTTGCGGAGGGCGAGCGCGTCGTCGTCGGCGCGCCGCGGCCGACCAAGCCCGGCAGGGAGCAGCCGAGGACCCGGCCGCCGAGGCTGTCATGATCGGCCCGCCGCTGATCGAGCTTTCCCGGCTCACTAAGACCTATAACACCGGCGAGGTCGCGGTCGAGGTGCTGCACGGCATTTCGCTCGCCATCGAATCGGGCGAATTCGTCGCCATCATGGGCGCTTCGGGTTCGGGCAAATCGACGCTGATGAACATCCTCGGCTGCCTCGACCGGGCGACCACCGGCCGCTATTCGTTCCAGGGCACCGACGTGGCGATGCGGTCCGCGGACGAGTTGGCCTGCCTCCGGCGCGATGCCTTCGGGTTCATCTTCCAGAACTACAACCTGATCGGCACCGCGACGGCGGTCGAGAACGTCGAGATTCCGGCGGTCTACGCCGGCGCCACGGCGGCGGAGCGACGGAGCCGGGCGCGGGAGCTCCTCTCCACCCTCGGCCTCGCCGACCGGTACGCCCATCGCCCGAACCAGCTTTCCGGCGGACAGCAGCAGCGTGTGGCCGTCGCTCGCGCGCTGATGAACGGCGGCCGGGTGATCTTCGCCGACGAGCCGACGGGGTCGCTCGACAGCAAGAGCGGCGCCGAGGTGATGGCGTTGCTCGCCGAGCTCAATCGTCGCGGCCACACCATCGTGCTGATCACCCACGACCGCGAGGTGGCGCGACACGCGGACCGCGTGATCGAGATCCGGGACGGCCTGATAGTCGGCGATACCCGCCGCCCGGTGCCGACCGGACGCCGTCTCGGCGCCATCGAGCCGGCCGTTCGCGCCCGAGGCCCGGCGTTCCTGGCCGATGCCCTGGAGGCCATCAAGATGGCGTTGCGCTCGCTGAAGGCCAACGTGTTCCGAACGGTGCTGACCTTGCTCGGCATCGTCATCGGCGTTGGCTCGGTGATCGCCATGCTGGCCGTCGGCGACGGAGCCAAGCAATCGGTCCTCGATCGCATCAGCAACATGGGTACCAATCTTTTGCTGGTCCGCCCTGGCGCTCCCAACATAAGGCGCACCGGCGCCGGCATCGCCACCCTGGTGCCCGGGGACGCCGAAGCCATCGCGACGCTCCCCAACGTCGTCGCCGCGGTGCCGGAAATGGTGGGCGCCGTCACCGTGCGATTCGGCAACATCGATTACCAGACCCAGGTCGGGGCCACCACCGCCGACTTCGCGACGGCGCGCGACTGGCCGACGTCGAACGGCATTTTTATCACCGGCGAGGACGCGCGCGCATACGCTCCCGTCGTGGCGCTGGGCCAAACCGTCGTCGACAACCTGTTCCCGCCCGGCGTCGACCCGGTCGGAAGATACGTGCTCCTCAACAACGTCCCATTCCAGGTCATCGGTGTGATGGCAGTGAAAGGGGCGACGCCCTACGGCTCCGACATGGACGACGTCACCTTCGTGCCGCTGACCACCGGCAGCCTGAGGCTGATCGGCCAGAAGCACCTGCGCGCCATCACTGTGATGGTCGACGACCTGACCCAGATCGACGCCACCCAAAGCGCCATCGAGGAGTTGTTGACGCAGCGTCATCGCACCGTCGATTTCAGTATCCGCAACATGGCGGCGATCATCGAAACCGCGACCGCGACCCAAAACACGCTCACCGTGCTGTTAGGCTCGATCGCCGCCATCTCGCTCCTGGTCGGCGGCATCGGGGTGATGAACATCATGCTGGTCAGCGTTACCGAGCGCACCCGCGAGATCGGCATTCGGGTCGCCACCGGCGCCCGCATGGCCAACATCCTGCAGCAGTTCCTGACCGAGGCGGTGGTGGTGTCGGGAATCGGCGGCGTCATCGGCGCCGTCGGTGGATTGGCGGTGGCGCAGGCGTTGTCCGCGGTCGGCACGCCGATTCAGTTTTCGACGCTGCCGGTGGTGCTCGCCTTCGGCTGCGCTTTCGCCACCGGCCTGGTGTTCGGCTACATGCCGGCGAAGAAGGCGGCGACGCTCGATCCGGTAGTCGCACTCGGCGCCGAATAGCAATGGCAAAGGCGAATCCCATGGTACCGTTTATTTTCCCGGTCCGGTTCCTGGCGCCGTTGTTGGCGGCGGCGCTCGGCGCCTGCAGCATGGTGCCCGACTACGGCCGGCCCCAAGTGCCGACGCCAGCGGACTGGGCGGAGCCGGTGGCGCCGCCGACGGGTGAAACCCGGCCCCGATCGCTGTGGCCGTCGTCGGACTGGTGGCAAGGGTTCGGCTCGCCGGCGCTCGGCGCTCTCATCGCCGCCGCCGAGCGCAACAACACCGACATCGGCCAGGCGGCGGCGCGCGTGCTGCAAGCGGAAGCACAGGCGAAGATCGCCGGCGCCGACCTGTTGCCATCCGTCGAAGGCTCGCTCGGCGCCGACCGCACCTGGCGCGGCAGCGGCACCACCACCAGCAGCACCAGCAGCAGCCGCAGCGGCGTCAGCGATTCGCTTAGCGCCGGACTGAACGTCAGCTACGACCTCGACCTGTTCGGCAAGAACCGGGCTACGCTCGCCGCCGCCGAGGCGTCGCTGATGTTCAGCCGTTTCGACCGCGAGGCGGTCGCCTTGACCGTGGTCTCCGGCGTCGCCCAGACCTATTTCCAGGTGCTGCAGTTCCGCGAGCGGCTGGCGGTGGCGCTGCGCATCCTCGAGATCACCGAGAACGTCTTGCAGGTGGTTACCGCGCGGGTCGACAACGGCGCCGCTTCACCCCTCGATCTGGCCCAGCAGCGCGCCCTGGTGGCGACTCAGCGGGCCTCGATCCCGCCGTTGCAGACGCAGCTGCGCCAGGCCGAGAACGCGCTCGCCATCCTGCTCGGCACCCATCTGGGGGCTCTCGGCGCCACCGAGGGGGCGCTCCTCGACATTCGGCCGCCGGCGCCGACGGCGGGCCTACCGTCCGGGCTGATCGTGCGGCGGCCCGACATCCAGGCGGCGGAGGCGCGGCTGATCGCCGCCAACGCCGAGATCGGCAACGCGCGCGCCGCTTATTTCCCGACCATCAGTCTCACCGGTGCGCTCGGCTACGAAAGCGCGGCGCTTTCGTCGCTGTTCAATCCAGCCAGCCGTACGGCCAGCATCGCCGGCAGCCTGCTGCAGTCGATCTTCCGCGGCGGCGCCCTGGACGGCCAGGTGGAGCTGTCGCAGGCGCGCTTCCGCGAGTTCGCCGAAAGCTACCGCGAGATCGTGCTTACGGCGCTCGGCGAGGTCCACGACGCGCTGGTGGCGGCGAGGCGCACGGCAGAGCAGGAAGGCCTGCAGGCCGCCGCCGTCGAGCAGGCGCGGCTCGCCTACCAGCTGGCCGAGGCCCGCTACCGCGCCGGCGCCGTCGACCTATTGGCGGTGCTCGACGCGCAGCGCACGCTGAGCCAGAGCGAGGACCAGATCGTGCAAATCCGCTTCCAGCGGCTGCAGGCGTCCGTCGCCTTGTTCAAGGCGCTTGGCGGCGGCTGGCGGCTGGCGGACGCCGCGCCGGAGAAAGCCGACGCGGCTCGCTGACCGGCACGGTCGGCTTGAGGCCGCGATTTCAACGGCTTCCCCCAACTAGGTGACAGGCATGCGCGCCGGCGCTACCGTTTTGCCGCCCGGCTATGGACGGCGCGCGTTCCCACCCCGGGTCATTCTCAGGGAGATCCCATCCGATGACTTCGTTCACCATCAACGGCAAGCAGGTGTCGGTGAAGGCGGCGCCCGAGACGCCTCTCCTGTGGGCCATCCGCGAGCATCTCAAGCTGACCGGCACCAAGTACGGGTGCGGCGCCGGGCTATGTGGGGCCTGCACGGTTCACGTCGACGGCAAGGCTGCGCTCGCCTGCCAGACCGAGGTGTCGGCGGTGGCCGGCAAGCGCGTCGTTACCATCGAAGGGTTGTCGCCCGATTCGTCGCATTCGCTGCAGAAGGCCTGGATCGCCCAGCAGGTGCCGCAGTGCGGCTATTGCCAGTCGGGCCAGATCATGAAGGCGGCCGAGCTGCTTGCCGTCAACCCCAAGCCGAGCCGCGCCGACATCGTCCGCCACATGAACGGCAACATTTGCCGTTGCGGCACCTATACCCGGATCATCGCCGCCATCCAGCGCGCATCGAGGGAGGGCTGAGCCATGACACGCATCGCTTCCAACGCCCCCGCGGTCAGCCGCCGCTCGTTCCTGGCCGGCGTCGGCGGCTTGACGTTCTCGATCGCGTTCCTCGGCGACGGCGCGGCCGTCGTCGACGCCGCCGGCAAGAGCGACGTCGGTATCACCGCCTGGGTCCGCATCGGCGCCGACAACATCGTCACCATCTTCAACCCCTCGGCCGAGATGGGGCAGGGCTCGATGACGGCACTGCCGCTGATCGTCGCAGAGGAAATGGACGCCGACTGGGGGCGCGTCAGGATCGAGCAATCGCCCGTCGACGCTCGCACCTACGGCAACCCGCAGTTCTTCGGCCACCAGATGCTGACCGTCGGCAGCCGCACCGTCCAGGGCTACTACACCGGCCTGCGCAAGGCCGGCGCGCAGGTGCGTAAGGCGCTGCTGGCGGCGGCAGCGGGCCACTGGCAGGTCCCGGTTTCCGAACTCGGGACCGAACCCAACTTGGTCATCCACGTGCCGACCAAGCGACGGCTGACCTACGGCGACATCGCCGCGTTCGCCAGGATGCCGGCGAAGCTGCCCGCGGTCGCCGACGGCGAACTCAAGAACCCCCGCGACTTCCGCCTGATCGGCAACAAGGCGATCGGCCGTGCCGACATCCCGGCGAAGGTCAACGGCACCGCCATCTACGGCATGGACGTGCACGTCCCGGGCATGGTGTACGCGGTGATGAGCCGCGCGCCGGTGCACGGCAGCCGGCCGCAAGGCTCGAACGCCCCCGCGATCAAGGCGATGGCCGGTGTCGTCGACGTGGTCACCCTCAATCACGGGGTGGTCGTCGTCGCCGACACCATGGAAGGTGCGCTGGCGGCGCGCAAGAAGCTGAAGATCGAGTGGTCGCAAGGCGCCACGGCCGCGAGCTTCAAGAGCGAGAAAGAGCTTGGCGGATACCGCCACCTGATGACCGATGGCGCTGGCGATCCGGTGACCGCCAAGGGCAACGTGAAGAACGCGATGGCCGCGGCGGTCAAGACCTACCAGGCCGACTTCATGAGCGACCACGCCTACCACGCGCAGATGGAGCCGTTGAATGCGGTCGCCCACGTCAATGCCGCGGGCGACGGGGCCGAGGTGTGGGCCGGCACGCAGTCCCTCGACGGGGCACGGATGAGCGCCGCCAAGGCGCTTGGCGTCGGCGTCGACAAGATCACCTTCCATCCGTGCTACCTGGGCGGCGGCTTCGGGCGCCGCTCGTGGTCGGACTACATCGAGGAGGCGGTGGTGACTTCGAAGGCTGTGCGGCGGCCGGTGAAGCTGATGTGGACCCGCGAGGACGACGTCGCCTACGGCGCCTTCCGGCCGATGGCGCTGCAATGCCTGAAGGCGGGCGTCGATGCGGCCGGCAATATCGTGGCCTGGGAGCATTGCGTCGTCGGCGACGGCAGGGGGCTACTGACGTCGGGAATCCAGATTCCCTTCTACAACGTGCCCAACCAGAACATCGAGCTGCGCGGCAAGTCGTCCGGCGTCCGCCTCAAGCACTGGCGCGCCGTCGGCCATGGCTTCAACAAGTTCGCCATCGAAAGCATGATCGATCTCATTGCCGCCGACCACAAGATCGACCCGGTGGAATACCGGCGCCGCCTGACGCGTCCTTCACCGCGGGCGCTAAAGGTGATCGAGACCGCCGCCGCGATGGCGAAATGGGGTACCCCGAGGCCGCCTGGACGAGCACTCGGCATCGCCTTCACCGAGCGCTCCGATTCGCTTTCGGCGGGCGTCGCCGAGGTGTCCGTCGACCGCGACACGGGCCGCATCCGGGTGCATCGCTTCTGGGCGTCGCTCGACGCCGGTCAGGTGGTGCAGCCGGGCAACGCCGTTGCCCAGATGGAGAGCGGCATCGTCTACGGACTCTCCAGCATGTTCTCGGAACGCATCACCTTCGAGAACGGCCGGGTGCAGCAGTCGAACTTCCACGACTACGAAGTGATGCGCATGGCCGACGCGCCGGAGGAGATCCACGTCGAGATCATCCGCAACAACGAGGCGCCGGCCGGCATCGGCGAGACCGGCGTGCCGATCGCCAGCGGCGCCGTCGCCAACGCGTTCTTCGCGTTGACCGGCAGGCAGCTCCGGCACATGCCGTTCACGCCCGACCGGGTGCTGGCGGCGCTGAAGGCCTGATCGGGCGCCCGATCGCGACGCGACGGGTCAACGACCGCCGGGCTCGCCGCGCGGGGGGCCGCCGATTCGGGATCACGGCGCCGGCGTTTAACGCCTGAACATTCCCGCGAACAGGTCCACCGATTCGAACGGCTCCACGTAAGCCGGCGAGTCCACGGGCCCGCGAACGATGGTGCCTTCGATGTAGTCGAATCCGGCGGCGACCGCCGCCGATGCGGCACTCGTCGTCGTCAGTCCATAGACGAACTTCTTCAGTCCAACTTCCTCGGCGCGTTCGGCGAAGCGGTTCATCCCCGTCAGCAAGCCGCGCTCCGAGGCTTGCCCCTCCGTGAATTCGAACCCCACCGCATGGACGCCGGCGTCGCGCCAAGCCCGCAATCCGGTCGTCGTCACCGGCAACCGTGCCATCACCGCGCGCGCCGCCTGGCGCAATCGCGTTACCGTCTCCCGAATCCGGTAACTGTTGAGATCGGCCGGTATGCCGACCAGTTCCTGGACCACCAATCGTCGCTGCTTTTCACTGAGCTTCCTCAGGCGCTGCTGATAGGGAGCGTAATAGTCCAGACGGTCGGCTGTCGAGAAATGGACCGGCAAAACCAGCAGAACCTTATGCCCGGCATCCAGCAGAAGGTGCAGTTTGCGCAGCGCTTCGTCCTGTATCAATCGGTCGCATGCCGCCGCGACGGCATACATCTCGCTCTCGGCATCAATGTCGACGATGGACTCCAGTTTGCCCTCGGGTGATTTGAGGACGGGGAAGGCGCTATAGGCGGTGAGCATCTTGTTGCCCACGTTCCACATGGCGCGAAACATGGTGGCCAGATTTTCGGGCAGGCCCTTTTCACCGGCGCGGGGGCCATCGTCCCCGACCCACCAAGTGGCCGGCTTGGCCAGCAGTCCGTTGGCCTCGCTCGCCGGTTGCGTCGTCATCCGTTGGATCGCGAGGTCGGCCATGACCTTCCTTTTCTCCAGTTCGCGCAATCGCTGCGGATCGGGCTCGCTGGCGACTCTTCCGGCCGCCTTCTTTTTCTGCCCGGCGATCACGTCGGCGAACGTTCCCCCCCGCCTTTTCCGGGTTTTGGCCTCGAACTCGAGGGTAAGCATCTGCGGGTCGGCGTCGTTGATCAGGCGTGCGATCTGGTCGGCGATCACCTGGGACTTCAATTCCGCGGACCTCTTCGACATCCCTCGGAACAGGAAGCCGTAGACGCCGATGTCGTTGTGAACGAATGCATCCCCGTCGCGAAGATTGTCCTCGATAATTCCAAGCGCGATCACTTCGGCCTTCGTGATGATCTCCTCAATGTCGACATCGCGGCGCACGATGAGTGAATTGAGGTTGAGGATCTGCATGCGGCTGATCACCGTCGCATTGAACTTCTTGTTCAGGTCTTCAAGCGTGACCTCGAACCGGCTGCCGGTCGCCAGGTCGTCGTCGTCACCGCCGAATTTGAGACCCGGTATCAGACCGGAACGCTTTTTCTTGCCTGCTCGCTTCTGCTCGATCTTGGCCATGTCGCGCCCTCCCGACTGTGGGATCAACAACTGCCCGCGGTGTTCCGAGCGCACGCCCCTGCACCCGCCGATGCTTCGGACCACCTAGGCAACAGGTCGTGGACCAATGCGTTCAATGCGTCGTAGTCGAACGGCTTTTCGATGACCCGGTCGGCTCCGTTCTTGCGCGCCGCCGCCAGTCGGTTGTCCTTTGCCGCCAAGCGTCCACCAGACATGGCGATGATCGGGATGCGCGGATTCCTACGGCGGATTTCGGAGATCGTTTCGTTGCCGCTCTTCAACGGCATCAGCATGTCGGTGATCACCATGTCAACCGGGTGGGCCAGGAGTAGTTCGAGGCCCTGGTTGCCGTCGTGAGCCATCAGCACGTCGAGACCCGCCTCCTGCAGCATGATCTCGAGGGTCGTCCGCACGCCTTCGTCGTCGTCGATCACGAGGATGCGCGGCAGGGTCTGGTGGTTTGGAGTTTCCTTCATTGGCGCATCACGCCCGTTCCTGGACTGGCTCGGGACGGGAGATCCCGGCAAACGCGAAATTCGCGACGTGCTCCCCGGCGATCGGCCGGCTGATGAAGTAACCCTGCGCCTTGTCGCAACCGGCAAGTATCAGAAAGTTCAGGTCGTTCTCGGATTCGACGCCTTCGGCGCACACGCTCAGATTGAGCCGGTGCGCCATCTCGGTGGTTGCGCGCACGATCACGCGCGCCTCCTCGTTGGTGCCGACGTCGCGCACGAACGACTGGTCGATCTTGATTTCCACGAAGGGCATCCGATAGAGCTGGGTCAGGGACGAAAAACCGGTACCGAAATCGTCCAGGGACAGACGAAAACCCTTGAGCCGGAAGCGGGTAAGGATGTCCATTGCCCGGGCAGTATTTTCCATGACTCCGGATTCGGTGATCTCGACGATGAATTGCGACGTGTCGACGGCATGCTGCTCCGCCAGCGATGCGATCTCGTCCGGAAGGGACAGCTCGGTCAGCAATTGCGGAGCGATGTTGACCGCAACGCACATCTCTCGTCCGTGGTTGCTCCATTCGCGAATCTGGCGGCACGCGCTGATCACCACGGCGCGAGTCAGCGGCAGCAGCAGGCGCGAATCCTGGATCGCGTGCAGGAACTTGTCGGGCCCCAGCAATCCGTACAAGGGGTGCTGCCATCGCACCAGCGCCTCGACTTCCCTCAGTGAACCATTGGTGGCGGACCGCAGGTTGATCTTCGGCTGGTAATGGGGAACCAACTCGCCGGTGGCGATCGCCCTGTCCAATTCGTGCATGGTGATCGAACCGGCGAAATGGGACGGTGCCGCCAGCAGCGAATCCAGCTCCTCGATCATGATCGGCTTCTGCAGGACGCCCTTCATGTTGAGGCCATGCTCCTTGCCGACCTGTTTGGCCGAATTGAGCACCTTTCGATCCATGCCGCTGATCAGAATGACCTCGGTCTTGCTCCTCTCGACCTGCAGGAACCTCAGCAGTTCGACGCCGTCGACGTCGGGCATCGCCAAGTCCATGATCACGATCGTCGGATGGAAATCTCCGTACAGGCGCTTGAATTCGTTGAAATGGGTGGTCGACGCGACCTCGTAATTGGCGTCGCGCGCAACCCGCGCGACGAATTCGCAGACCTCGAGATCGTCGTCGATGATCAGCAGGCGGCTCGGCGTCATGTGACCGCCTCTGCGCGTCCCGAACCCTGCCGCGCCGGCCTTTCGGCCGCCGGCAGGAATATGCGGAACCGAGTGCCGTGCGTGGGCGCGCTGGTTACAGTGACATGCCCGCGCGATTGTCTGACGAAGCCCGCGACCAGGCTGAGTCCGAGACCGGATCGGCAATCGCCCGACTTGGTCGAGAAGAAGGGATCGAACGCGCACTCGACGAGCTCTGTATCCATGCCGTATCCGGTATCCTTGACCGTGATGCACGCGTACGCTCCCGACTTCAGGGCCGGGGGTCGGGCGGCGACCGTCCCGTCGATGACGACTTTGGCGGTTCCGATCGCCAGCGCACCACCCTCCGGCATCGCATCCCGGGCGTTGGCGGCGAGGCTCAAGATCGCCGCTTCCAAGTGCGCGGGATCGGTTTCCACCTTCGGGACGTGGTCGGCGAAATCGAAGCTTACCTCGATGTCCGGCCCCGCCGTTCGCACAATCGCGCCTTCCATCGCCGCCACCGCGGCGTTGACGTCCAACGACTGCGGCTCCAGGTCCCGGCGATGGGCGTAGGCGAGTAGCCGCCTGGTCAGGTCGGAACCGCGCAACGCGGCATCGATCGCCGGATCGACCATTCTCCGGATGACCTTGTCTTCGCCGACGCGGCGCCGCAGGAGCTGCAAGTTGCCGAGCACGGCGGCGAGGACGTTGTTGAACTCGTGGGCGACGCTTCGCGCCAGCGTCGCCGCGCCATCAATCCGGGCGTCGGCGTCCGGGTCGGCGCGGGCCAGCCTTCGGGCGGCGAGGCCATGCGACGCCACCAGGTCGTCGGCGGGGTTATCGTCGGCCGCGCGGGCAGGCACACCCGCGGCCGGTCCGGAACCTACGCGCCGGCGGCGCCTAGGCGGCGGCCGGCCGGCCTCCGGGCCGGTCCGATCCGGTCCCAGGTTGTCTGCGGGAGCCATCGCTGCCACTAATCCGAACTCCTCGCCCTGGGCACAAACGGAGCACACCGCCGGTCGCGGTCGATTCCCGCCGCGTAACCCGGCCACCTCCAATGCCGCACGCCTGCTCCGTGCCTGTGCCGAGTGTAGGCGCCGGGGAAAGGCGGCCGGTATTGGGGAGTCCCCCATTCCGGTTCGGGATATTCCGTATTTCGGCACCGGTTCATTGGACCTAATTTGTTTCCGTGCGCCGACCACGCCGCCGCCGGTTGATCGGGACACCGGCGACGGGGCGATGAAATCGTTCCCGGATTTCCTCGGGGGCCGACGGTCCGCGCACAAGGACTGGGGCGGAGATCGTGCAGGCCCGGACCAAGACCATCAATGCAAACGCCGCCGGCGCGACGGCACCGGCGAGAGGCGGCGAGCGCTATTCCGACATCCGCACCCTCGTCGAGTTGGTCGCCGCCGGCGGTTGCCCGACCGAGGACATGCGCTTGGTGCGGTGGCGAAACCTGCGGCGGTCCCTCGATCAGCGGTGGGCCGAGATCGGCCCGTCGGTGGCGCTGACGATGCGCAATGAAATCGCCGCGCGCCTGGGGCCGCATGGCCGTTGCGTCCGCTACGACGATACCAGCATCCTGGCATTCTGCCCGCCCTCCGACCGGTCCGCGTTGCACCGGCTCGACAACGAGTTCGCGGAGGCCATGGGATCGATGATGGCCGGCGTCCTCAGCACGCCCGACCTGGTCGAGGTGCTGAAGCCGGTCGACGTCGGCGACCGAGGTCTGACCTTCGAGCCGGCGCGGGCGGCTCCGTCCGGCGCAACGTATCCAAAGGCAATGGATGCCGGCAAGCCGGCTCCGAACATGGTGCTCGGCGACGCCGTGGTTCGCTACTATCCGCTTTGGGATATCCGCGAAGACGCGGTTTTTTGCTACCTGTGCGAGCCGTTCTGGAGCCTCGGCGACGGTCGCGAGTTGACGGAAGGCGCGCTGCCGGCGCAATTCGACGACCCAAAACGGGTCCTGGCGTTGGATCTGGAAATCCTCGGCAAGGCGAGCGACGAGTTGGACAAGGGCCTGAATCGTTACCAGTTGGCCAAGTTCCTGATCCCGGTCCACTTCCGGACCGTCGCCGATCCCGCCACCGCCGCCACCTATGCCCGGTTCTGCAACAGCAAAATGTGGGCAGTGCACGAATTCGCCCTGTTCGAGATCGTCCAGGTGCCCGACGAGGTGACCACGGAGCAGTTTCTGCAAGCGACCCAGCAGTTGCGGCCGTTCGGCGCCGGCGTGATGCTGCGCGTCGGCAATGGGTTCGACCGCTTCGACGCCCTGCCGGTGGAGCAAATTCTGTCGATCGGCATCGATCTGCGCCTCGACGACCGACCGGACGGCGAGATCATCGCCGCCGTCAAGGAATTCGCCGCCCGTGCCGGGAAGCGCGGGCTGCGCACCCACGTTCACGGCGTGCACAGGGTCAGCCCGACGGTAATTGCCGCCTGCGCGGGAATCGACATGATCGGCAGCGACTGCATCGCCCAGGATGCCGCCGATTGGCAGCCCGACGATGCGGCGGCGAGGCCGATTGCGCTGTTGCGGTCACTGGCGGCACGAGCGAGGGCGGGCCGGGGCGTCCGTTGACTGTTGACTGTGCGGCGGCGTGATGGGCGTCGGCATGTGGCGGGAAACGGGATGCTTCCGCGGCAGCCGCCGCGATGGGGGATATCCCTTTAGGGGGCCGGGGAACTTGCGTTACAATCGCGCGTTGCCGGACGAACACCCAACGACGGCGCCTTTGGTTGCGAACCCTGGGAGGCGGCCAATGTCTTCGCGGGCCTTGGGATGCCTGATTTTCGCCTTGCAGGCGTTGTGGGCGATGACCGCCCCCGCCGCATCGGCCCAAGACGCGCCAAGCCAAGACAAGCCGTCGGTCGCCTCCTTTCAAGCCAAGCGCGACGTCATCGCCGTCGTGCCGAGGTCGTGGCCGCCGCAATACGACATCGACGATAAAGGCAATCCTATCGGTTTCGCCATCGACGTGATGAACGAAGTCGCCGCCCGCGCGCGACTGACAGTGACCTATCGGGTGGTGGAGAATTTTGCCGCGGTCGAGCAGGCAATGAAGGAAGGCGATGCCGACATCGTCCCCAACAGCGGCATCACGCCAGAGCGATCGGAAGAATTTGCGTTCACGGCGCCGGTGCAGGCGACCGCCATCGCGATCATCGTCAGGGCAAAGACCACCGGAATTCACAATTTGAACGACCTTTCCGGCCACCGCGTCGGCATTGTCAAAACCAGCGTCGGCGAGAGGATCGTGGCGCCTTACGAGGGCATCCAACCGGTGATATCCAAGGATGCCGTCTCGGCGCTGTTCGAGCTGCTCTCCGGCCACGTGGACGCACTCATTCATGCCCCCTCCGTGGTCATGGTGCTTGCCCGTGAGGTCGGCGTCGAGGACCGTATTAAGGCGGTCGGGGAGCCGTTGACGGAAATCAAGCGCGCCATCCGGGTGCAGAAGAACCAGCCCGAGTTGCTGGCGGTCCTGGACGCGGCGGTGCGCGAATTCGTCGGCACGCCGGAATACCAGCGAATCTACGTCAAATGGTATGGCAAATCGGCGCCGTACTGGACCGAGCGCCGGATCGCCTGGGTGGTCGGCGGCGCGCTCGCCGCCTTGTTGATTGCCTTCGCCTGGTGGCGCTACCGGCTGGTCGTCCAGATGAACCGCCGCATCGCCGCCAGCGAGGAGCAGTTCCGCGACCTCATCGAAGGCGGCGTGCCGGGGGTGCTGATCCATCGCGATAACCGGCCGCTGTTCGTCAACCGGGCCTACGCCAGGATCTTCGGCTACGACGGCCCGGAGGAATTGTTGAACCAGGAGTCGGCCCTCGACCACGTGGCGCCCCACGAGCACGCGCGGATGAAAGCCCACGCGAAGACACGCATGCGCGGCGAAAAGCCGCCGGAGGTATACGAGTTCGAGGGCATCCGCAAGGACGGGACGCCGATCTGGCTCGAGAACCGCGGCCGCGTCGTCTATTGGGAGGGCGCGCTCGCCATCCAGCGGACAATCGTCGACGTCACCGAGAAAAGAAAGGCGGAAGCCGCATTGCTGCTTCGGTCGAGCCAGCAGGCGGTGGTGGCGGAGCTCGGCCAGCAGGCGCTGATCGACCGGGATCTCGTGGCGCTGATGAACACGGCGGTCATGCTGGTGGCGAAATTCCTGGAGACCGATCTTTGCGGCCTCCTGGAACTGCCGCCGGGCGGTGACAAGCTGCTGTTGCGCGCCGGGGTGGGCTGGAAGCCGGGGCTGGTCGGCCACGCGACCGCCGGCCTGGGCGCTTCATCGCAGGCCGGCTATACGCTGCAGACCCGCGAGCCGGTGGTGGTCGCGGATTGGCACACCGAATCCCGTTTCGGGAAGCCGCCGTTGCTCGGCGGTCACGGCGCCCGCAGCGGCGTCACCGTCATCATCGGCGATCCGGAACAGCCTCTCGGCGTCCTCGGCACGCACACGAGGACGCCGCGGGCGTTTTCCGAGGATGAAGTGCTGTTCCTGAAGACCGTCGCTGTCATGTTGGCCTCCGCGATCTCGCGCAAACGCGCCGACGACGCCTTACGGGCGAGCGAGGAGCGCCTGCGCGGCGCCCTCGGAAGCCTGCTGGAGGGCTTCATCCTGTTCGATGTGGACGACCGCCTCGTCATGATCAACGACGTGTACCGGCGGATCAATCCCAACGCCCAGGAGTTCCTGGAAAATGGCGCGAAATTCGAGGACGTGATCCGCGCCAACGTCGAGCGGGGCATCATCGCCGACGCCGTCGGCCGGGAGGAGGCCTTCGTGCAAGAAAGACTGGCGCAGCACCGCAGTCCGAAGGGCCCGATCGTCCGCCGCTTCACCAACGGCCAGTCGTATATCGTCAAGGAGACCCGCACGCCCGAGGGCGGCACCGCGGTCACCTTCACCGACATCACCGAACTGAAACGCACCGAGGCGGCGTTGCGCGACAGCGAGAAGCGATTCCGCGCCGTCACACAATCAATCAACGATGCGATCATCGCGATCAACGACGAAAATAGGATCATTCAGTGGAACGTTGGCGCCCGCCGTATTTTCGGTTACGAAGAAAGCGAGATGTTGGGACAGCCGCTTTCGATAGTTATGCCGAAACGGCTTCGTGAACGTCACGAGGCTGCCATAAAGCATGTAAAACAAACGGGCGAATCCCGCCTGATAGGTCAAACGATCGAACTGGCCGGGCTCCACAAGGACGGCAGCGAATTCCCAGCAGAAATCTCCATCGGAACCTGGAGTTCAGGAGGCAAAACCTATTTCAGCGGCGTCGTACGGAACATCACCGACCGCAAACGCGCCGAGGCGGCGTTGCGCGACAGCCGCGAGCAATTGCGCGCCGTCGTCGACGCCTCACCCTCGGCGATTACGGTGAAGGATCGGGAAGGGCGATTTGTGCTGGTCAACCGGGCATTCGCCGACTGGATGAACAGCGAACCGAAGGCCATCGTCGGCAAGACCCTCGACGACCTATTCCCGGTCGAGGCCGGCGAGCTGGCCGCCCTCGACAATTCGGTCGTCGGGACCGGCGCCATAACCACCAACGAAATCACGATTCGTTACGGCGACGGAAAAATCCGCGACGTGCTGCTCACCAAGGGGCCCGTCCGCTCGGCCGACGGCATCATCGTCGCCGTCTGCACCGTCGTCACCGACGTGACCGACCTGAGGCGGGTCGATCGGGCCTTGAGAGAGATGCAGCAGCGGCTCCAGATCGTCATCGACAACCTGCCGATGGGGATCAACGTCAAGGACAGGGAAGGGCGATACGTGCTGGTCAACAAGCGGTTCGAGGAATGGCATCGGGTGTCGGCAAGCGAAGTCGTCGGCAAACGGCCGGAGGAAATTTCCGATCTGTTGAAGGCCACGGCACCGTCGCGCAACGCCCAACATCAGGCGGTGATCGAGGCGAAATCGGTGGTTACCCGCCCGCTCCGCATCCTGCGCCTCGACGGCAGGATGCACGACATAGAGGTCACAAAGTTCCCGATCCTCGACGCTAGAGGCGACGTGAGGCTGGTCGGCACCATCTCCACCGACGTCACCGAGCGCAAGCGCGCAGAGCAGAACCTGGCGGAGCTGCAGGCCGAGCTGGCCCACGTGTCGCGCATCAGCACCATGGGCGAAATGGCGGCCGGCCTGGCGCACGAGCTCAACCAGCCGCTCACCGCCATCACCAATTACGCCAAGGGCACGCTGCGCCGCCTGCATGCCGGCGGCGGCGAGTCGGTGGACTTGCTGCCGATCATGGAACTGGTCGCCGAGCAAGCGCTCAGGGCCGGCGACATCATCCGCAAGATCCGCGGCTTCATGAACCGCTCGGAGCCGCAAAAATCGCCAATCGACCTGCAAAAGACCATCGACGAAGTGATCGCGCTGCTGGCCGGCGAGATCAACATGGGCGGCATCGAGGTCGCGGTCGAGGTGCCAAGTTCGCTGCCGCCGCTGATGGCGGATTCGATCCAGGTCCAGCAGGTCCTCCTGAACCTGATCCGCAATGCCGTCGCCGCGATGGACGGCGACGGCGCCAATCACCACCGTTTGGAGATCGGCGCCAAGGGTGACGACGCAGGCGACGTCGAGGTCTACGTCAAGGACAACGGTCCCGGCGTGCCGCCCGACATCATCGACCATCTGTTCGAGCCATTCTTCACCACCAAGACTGACGGCCTCGGCATGGGCTTGTCGATCAGCCGCTCCATCGTCACCGGCCACCACGGGCGGATCTGGTTCTCCTCCGGGGCCGCGAAAGGCGCCACCTTCCATTTCACCCTACCCACCGGCACAGGCGACAAGCATGACGCTCCCTGAGCCGGCCGTTTACATCGTCGATGACGACGCCGCGGTGCGCGATTCGCTCGCCTGGCTGCTGTCGTCGGTGAAATTGCCGGTGAAGGCGTTCGCGTCGGCCGAGGAATTCCTCGACGCCCTGGACCCGGTTCCCACCGGCTGCGTCCTCATCGACGTGCGAATGCCGGGAACCAGCGGCCTGCAGTTGCAGGAAATCCTGAAAAAGCGCGCCGAACATCTCGCCGTGATCATCGTCACCGGCCACGCCGACGTGCCGATGGCGATCCGCGCCATGAAGGCCGGCGCCATGGACTTCGTCGAGAAGCCGTTCAACGACCAGCAGGTTCTGGAGCTGGTTGCGAAGGTGATGGACGAAAACACCCGCGCGCTCCAGAAAATCGCGCAAAGCAACGAGATCCGGGGACGCTACCACTCGCTCACGCCGCGCGAGGTCGAGGTGTTCCGCGGACTCATCGCCGGGCTTCCCAACAAGTCCATCGCCGCCGATTTGGGGTTGAGCCAGAAAACCGTCGAAATCCACCGCTCCAAGGTGATGAAGAAGATGCGGGCCAAGTCGTTCGCCCAGCTGGTCGCCATGGCGACCAACCTGGGGCTGACTAAGGAAAGAACCTACCCGTCTTAGGGGCTGTCCCAATTTTCCGTCTGCCGCCAACCGTCTAGCATGACGGCCCATCGGCGGCCCGCATCGCCCGACTGAATCGCCGGCTTGGAAGGAAGTCAGATGGCCAAAAAGGATCCCACGGTTTTCGTCGTCGACGACGACGCGGCGGTGCGGAGCTCGCTGTGCTGGCTGATCTCATCGCTGAAGCTGCCGGTGCAGGCGTTCCCGTCGGCGCTCGATTTCCTCGACGCGGTGGCGCCGACGCGATCGGGGTGCGTGATCGTCGACGTCAAGATGCCGGGCATGAGCGGGCTCAGGCTGCAGCAGGAGATCCGGGACCGCTACCCCAACCTGACGACCATCGTCATGAGCGCCTACGGCTCGCCGGAGACGGCCGCCCGCGCGGTAGCCGACGGCGCGCTCGCCTACGTCGAAAAGCCGGTCAGCGACGAGGTGCTGATCGACTTGGTACGCAAGGGCCTCGGCCGCAGCCCCGGCAATTCGCGCGAGCCGGGCCTGCCGATCTGATCGCGATGGCGGCGCCGTACGCGGGGCCGGGCCATGAAAGTCCGGCGGCACGGCGATCAGGAATCCCCTAATCCGTTAGGGGGACTCCCTAATTCCGGGGGGTCCCGTAAACCCATAAAATTTCAGTGAAAATCGAGCCGGGAGCGGCCGCTACGCGGTGCGATCACACCGTGATCGAGTCGCCTATGCGCGGGCGAAAGGGGAATCTGCGAGCCTGAACAGCGCGTGTCGTCAGGCTGCCGAAATAAAGATTTTTCATGAACAGGGCCATCAGTTCCGACGAGAGGTTTGTCGTCTTCCGATTGGGGAAAACGGAAAGCGCGCTGCCCATTTCCGACGTCCGTGAAATAGTAGCCTTGCCCGCCCTTGCAAAACCTCCGGGATTGCCGCCGCTGATGATGGGGTTTCTCAATCTTGAAGGCGCCGCCATTCCTGTCATTCGACTCGACCACCTTTTTGACCTGCCGGAACCGGACCCCGACCCCTACACGCCGTTGATCATCCTGAAAACCGGCAATCCTCCGCTCGCCCTTCTCGTCGACGGCATTGTCGAGGTCGTGACCGTTGTGGCCGACGCCGTACTTCCGGTTCAGGAAGCCCATACTTTCAACGACTGCGCCGTCGGTGAAATCGCCGTCGCCGGAAAGGCGATAAGCGTTCTTTCCGTGCATCGGTTGCTGCTCGAGAAGGAACGGCAAAGCGTTGTCGAATTCCAAGCCATGGAACAAAAACGTTTGAGAGAAGTCGAGAGGGTCGCGGAATGACGGCGGAGCACGCGAACCATCGGGACGTCATCGGCGATCCGCATTATGGCCGCCTGAAAACCCTGGTCTTGGAGACGACCGGCCTGGCCTATTACGCCGACAAGGACGACGTGCTCGCGGACCGCATCGGCCGGCGGCTCCGGCATCTGGGATTGCAGGACTGCGCCACATACCTGAACCTGGTGACGGAAAGGCAGCTTGGTCAGCGCGAGTTCGACGCCCTGGTCGCCGACCTGACCGTCGGTGAAACGTTCTTTTTCCGTTACCCCCAGCAGTTCGACGCTCTTCGCGACATCGTGCTGCCTGCCTGCATTGAGCGCAACAAACGCAACCGCTGCCTCCGCATCTGGAGCGCGGGCTGCGCCACGGGCGCCGAGCCTTACTCCCTCGCCATCCTGCTGAAGCATGCCATGGGCGCTCAAATTGACGGTTGGCAGGTGACGATTTTAGGAACCGACATCAATCGAGATTTTCTGTCGCGCGCGCAGGATGGATGCTTCGGCGAATGGACTTTGCGGGGACTGCCCGAGCCGCTCAAGCATAGCTGTTTCACGAGGTCTGGCGAGAAATGGATTCTCAAGGACGAATACCGTCAGTGGACCTCCTTCCAATACCATAACTTGGTCAAGCATCCAGTGCCCTCGTTGATCAATAATCTTGCCGCCTTCGACATCATCCTGTGCCGCAACGTGATGATCTATTTTAACCTGGAAATCATCTCGACGCTGGTTCGGCATTTTCAAGAATGCCTGGTCGAAGGTGGCTGGCTGTTGGTCGGCCACGCCGAACCGACGTTCGAGCTGAACCGAATCTTCACGGCTGTCAGCACGGCCGGTGCGACCGTCTATCGAAAGACCAACGGTCAACCGGCCCCGGCTCCCGTAGCGACATCCGCCGCGACCGTCACGGCATGGCCCGGGGCACTCGATCAATGGAAGGTGCCGGACCTGGGTCCGCTTCCCCAGAACAGGTCGCGGCGTCCGCCGTCGACGCCGCCGGCCGCAATCGCCGCCGCTGAGATGCCCACGCGGCCTACGGTACCCATCGCGACGGCTCTGGCCGACGTCGTGGCGCTGGCCAATCGTGGCGAGTTGGCGGAGGCGGCACGCCGGTGCCGGACGGTGATAAAGGCGGACACGCTCAACCCGGCCTCCCACTTCTACCACGCATTGATTCTCGAACAGATGGGCTCACGCAGCGAGGCCATGGAAGCGCTGCAACGGGTCATCTATCTGGACCGCAACTATCCCCTCGCACACTACCATCTCGGACTATTGTCTCACGCTCGCGGCGATGGGCGCCGGGCCGGGCGGCATTTCAGCAACGTTTTAACGATTCTCGCGAAGATGGGCGACGGCGAAGTCTTGTTAGGCGGCGACGGACTGAAGGCCAGCGAGCTGAAGGAGCTCGTGCAACTGCAACTCGAGATTCTGAACTAGAAAATGACCACGCAAGCAAGCCAGATCGACTGGACCGCGGTGCGCCGGAAGCTGCAGCGCAACCAACAGGCGCTTGAGCGGACCATGTCCATGGACCCCGAGCGGATCGAGGCAGTGTTCCGGGAGCGCGCTCGGAAACTGATGGAACGCCATCTCGACCGGGAACCCGATGTTGCGGCGAATTCGGTCCTGGTATTCGCGGAGGGCCGCGAGAAATACGCCATCGACGTTACGACGGTCGCGGAGGTGTTGCCATTCCTGTCCGTCACTCCGTTGCCCGAGGCATCGCCGGAGGTGCTGGGGCTGGTCAATCTGCGCGGCGAGTTCCTGATGGTGGTCGGCCTCGATCGCTTGCTCGGCGTCGAACGCGAAAATAATACCGCGAGAGGCGGTTACCTGCTGGTCCTGCGCGGCGACAACGCCCGGTTGGGGCTGCGCGTCGACGCGGTTGAGCGGATCCAATCCCTGTGGCTGGACGAGCTTTCGCCACCGCCACGCGGCGTCGACGGGGCGACGGGCGATGGCGCCGTTTGCATCAAGGGCGTCTCGGCGGACGAGGCGTTGATCGTCATCGATGGGCGCACGATCGTTTCTCATTTTTTGAATACGGGAGAGTCCTGAAATGGATATGAGCATCGGGCGGAAAATCGCCTTGGGGTTCGGCATCGTCATCGTTCTCACCTTGGGTTTTGGGTTCTATCAGGTGACGAAGCTCGGAGAGGTGCGGACGTTTAGCGAGGAGATCACGACCGACAACGCGGCGATGCGCCGCCTCGTGGGCCGTCTCGACGACAGCGAGAATCACATGCGGTTTCTGGTCGAACGAACCCTCGTCACCTACCTTCTATCGAAAAGCAACCTGACCGATCAAAGCCTGACGGCCGTGCAGCGGGAGTGGCAGACGGCCCGCCAAACCACCGAAGGGCTCATCAAGGAAGTCAGGTCTTTCGCCGCGAAACAGGAGGCCGAGGCACTAACGGAAGCGAGAAGAATCCAATGGGGACGGATCGTCGCCAACACCAAGGACATGGAACAGGCCTTGGCGGCCATAACATCGGAAGCGGATGCGATTTTCGAACTGGTCAACAGCGACAAAGCCGCCCAACTGGCGAAACGCCTTCCGGCGATGGACCAGGCCGCCAAAAACTTTTCGACCCGCGTCGAGTCCGGCGACAACCTCGTCAGGGAACTTGGGGACATAGGCAGGCGCAACATCGCCGCCACCTATGAAGATACCCGGCAGCTCTCGATGATCGTCCTAGCGGCGGTATTGGCTGCGGGCGCCGCCATCGCGTTCTACATGCACCGCTCGATCACCGGGCCGCTCGGCGCCTTCATGGGGTTCGTCGAACGCGTCGGTCGGGGCGACCTGACGCAGAAAACAAATGTTGTCCGCGGCGACGAGCTCGGCCAATTAGCCCGGCATTTGGATCAAATGGTGGAGGGCCTGAGGCAATTTGCCAGCCAAAGCCGATCAGGCGCGGAGAACCTCAATTCGGCGGCCGCCGAGACGCTCGCTTCCACCAAACAGCAGGCGGCCAGCGTCGAAGAGCAATTCGCCGCCGTTCAGGAAACCACGGCAACGTTGGAAGAGATCACTCAGTCCGGCACACAGATCTCCGATCGCGCCAAAAAGCTGACCGCGGCCGCCGAATCGGCGTCGAGCGCCGGCCAGACCGGCCTCGATGCGGTTTCGGAAACCTCCCGCGCCATGGACGCCATTCGCGAACAGGCGGAAGCGGTGGCCGAAAACATCGTCACGCTGAGCGAGAAGACCCAGACCATCGGCGAGATCATCGCCACCGTCAACGACATCGCCGAGCGGTCCCATCTGCTTGCGCTGAACGCCGCCATCGAGGCGGCCGCGGCGCGCGAGAACGGCGGCGGGTTCACCGTGGTCGCCAACGAGATCAAGAACCTGGCGGACCAGGCCAAGGAGGCGACGGCGGCGGTGCGGGTCAATCTCAGCGACATCCAGCAGGGGATCAACTCCTCGGTGATGTTGACGGAGGAAGCCGTGAAGCGCGTCGGCATGGGCAAGGAGAAGACCGATTCCACGCAGCGGACGATCCATCAGTTGACCGAGAACATCCAGGAAAGCGTGCAGGCTTTCCAACAGATCGTCGCCGCGACCAATCAGCAACAGATCGGGCTCGAACAAGTGACTCAAGCGCTGCAAAGCATCCGACAGGCAAGCGAGCAAACCGCCGCCGGAACGACCCAGGTCGAACAGGCGGCGGCAAACCTGAGCGCGCTCGGCGAGCAGCTTCTCCGGTCGGCCGGGAGCTACAGGTTGTGACCGACTTTCGCCAAAAGCTGATGGCGTCGTTCGAGGTCGAGTACAAGGAGCACCTGAGCGCTATCCGCGGCATGCTCGCCGGAATGGGCAAGGGCTCGGGCGACGGCGCCGATGTCAATATCCAGGAGGCTTACCGCCACGCCCATAGCCTAAAAGGTGCCGCGCGCGCCGTCGATTTGCCGCCGGTCGAATCGCTTGCCCACCGGCTCGAAACTTTGTTTTCCCGGGTCCAGAAAGGGCAGGTGACGATCGATGGCAAGTCGACGCGGGTCATTCAAACGGTTCTCGACGGAATCGAGGATTGGATGGCCGCTCTCGCCGACACCCCGAACCCACCGGCACCGATAAAGGCAATCGCCGCCATCGACGAGCTGTTAGGGACAGGCGATGGAGTAGCCGGCGACGTCGTGAAGCCGCCGGCACGCGGCGGCCCGGAACCCGCTGAAGTAGACGTCGCGGCGGTAAGGCAGAAACGGACGGCCGAACCGGAAACATTGCGCGTGCGCGCCGAAAACCTGGACCGGATGATGAGATCGTCGGGACAGCTGTTGGCGGAGGGCTTCCAGCAGGAAATCCTGAGCCGGCAACTGCGCGCCCTCAGCCGGCACGTGGATGCGATCCAGCGTGATTCCATGAGATTCCGAAACGTCACAGGCTCCGCCCTCCGGCGGCTCGCGGAAACGCCGGAATATTCTCGCATTGCACTTCACACGGAGGCGATGGACAAGCGGATCCACGAAGTATCCAGGCAGCTGAGGAGCGCGTTCCGGATACAAGAACGCAACGCCTGGACCTTCCGCAATCTCGTCGACGAGTTGCAGGCGGCGGTCCGGGAGGCGCGCATGGTCCCTGCCGAAAGCGTATTCGGGGCGTTCCGCAAAATGGTGCGCGACCTGGCGGGCGACGAAGGCAAGGAGGTCGAAATCGAGATCCAAGGCCTGCAGACGGAGGCCGATCGAGCCACCCTGCAAGTGCTCAAGGACCCGGTCATGCACTTGCTCCGCAATTCGGTCAAGCACGGCATCGAGACGCCGACAGAGCGCAAACGACTTGGAAAAAGCCGCTCCGGAAACATCGCCATCGCGATCAACGCCCGCGGCAATCGTTTGTTCGTCAGGGTCGAAGATGATGGAAGGGGCGTCGATCCCGGCCGCATCGCAAGCGCGGCGGTGAAGCAGGGGCTGCTGTCGAAGGCCGAGGCGGCGGTGGCGACCCCGGAAATGCTATTGCGTGTTCTACTGAAGCCCGGATTCACCACCGTGGATGCCGTAACCAAGCTCGCCGGGCGGGGCATCGGCCTCGCCATCGCCCATCAGGCCGCCATGCAGCTTCAGGGCAATCTAGACATCCATTCCACGGAAGGGACGGGCATGGCGGTCGTCATCTCGGTGCCGCTGTCTGTCTCGACCCAACGCCTGCTGGTGTGCGCCTGCAACGGCAGCACATTCGGGTTCACGACCGAGAGCATCGAAAGAATTCACCAAGTCCCCGACAAGGACCTGATCACTGTCGAGGGAAGACCGATGGTGCGCTTGCAGGAACGAACCTTCCCTCTCGTCCATCTTTCCCAATTTCTGGGTCAGCCGGAATCCGGGTCGCGCACCGAAGGCGATGCCCTACCGGTGGTGGTGCTGCGGGGCGGCGGGCGGCGTCTGGCGGTGGTCGTCGACCGATTCTTATCGGTGCGAGACACGGTGATTAAAAGTTTTGGGCACAACGGAACACTCAACGGCAAGGTCAACGGAGCGTTCGTCCTCGACGACGGGTCGGTGGCGTTGGTCGTCAACGCGTCGGGCTTGATGGAGTCGTTCATCGCGGAAAAAGATCACCCGCCGTTGAAAATCACCGAAAAAAAAGCGGAGCGCGTGGCTTGTAGAGTGCTAGTCGTCGATGACTCGATCACCACCCGGACTCTCGAAAAAAGCATTCTCGAAGCACACGGATTCCAGGTGAATGTCAGCGTCGACGGACTCGACGCGCTGCGCAAGCTGCGGCTCGACCCGGTAGACTTGGTGGTTGCCGACATCCAGATGCCGCGCATGGACGGGTTCATCCTGCTCAAAGAATTGAAGCGCGACAAAAGCCTCTCCAAAATTCCGGTGATCCTGGTGACGTCGCGCGACAGCGCCGATGACCGGCGGCTCGGCCTCGATCTGGGCGCCGAGGCCTACATCGTCAAACAGAAATTCGACCAGAAAGTACTTCTTGAAACGATCAGGCAATTGATATGACGGCGGATAAGCCCGTGCGGGTGATGATCGTCGAGGACTCCCCGGTCCTCCGGGCGTTTCTGGAAAACGTCATAAACCACGACCCTCGGCTCGACGTGGTGGCGTCGACCGCGAGCGCCGAGGAGGCCTTGAGCCAATTGGGCGAGATGAGGCCGGACGTCATCTCCATGGACATCCGGCTGCCCGGGATGGACGGGCTCGAAGCCACCCGGCTCATCATGCGTCAGCAACCGACGCCAATCGTCGTGCTATCGGCCAGCGTCGACAGCGAGTCCCTGCAAATCTCGATGGAGGCATTGCGTGCCGGGGCCCTCGCCGTTCTCGAAAAACCGCCTGGCGCCGGCCATGCCAACTATCAAAGGGTGGCCGCGAACCTGTGCACGCAGCTCTACATCATGAGCCAAGTCAAGGTCGTTCGTCAGAGAATACCGCGTTACCGTGGATCCGCCCCCACCGCCGCCGTCAGCACAACCGCGACGCAGTCGGTGCCCAGGAAGCCTAGTCGGCTGCGGATGGTGGGGATGGCGGCGTCCACCGGCGGCCCCAAGGTTTTTCACACCATCCTGAACGGACTACCAGCGGATTTTTCGCTGCCAATTCTTGTCGTCCAGCACATGGGCGAGAGTTTCATGGCCGGGTTCGCAACGTGGCTCGATAGCAACTGCCCGCAAACCGTGGTGGTCGCCAAGGACGGCGACATTCCGCGCGCTGGCACCGTGTACGTGGCGCCGGGAGACCGCCATCTCGCCCTCAACGGCAATAGCCTGCGCATCGTCGATGGCGAGCCTGTGTGCGGCCAGCGTCCGTCGGCGTCAGTCTTGTTCGAATCGATGGCGCGCGCGCTCGGGCCCCGGGGCCTGGGAGTGGTGTTGACGGGGATGGGCGACGACGGCGCCGACGGCCTCCTGGCCATGCGCCGGGCCGGCGGGTTCACCATCGCCGAGGAAAAGTCCACCGCCATCGTCTATGGCATGCCGGCTGCCGCGGTCGACATCGGCGCGGCGTGCGTTGAACTGCCATTGCCTGATATTGCCGCCAAGATTCTACGCCAAACGACCAATGGGGCGAGGTGACGGCGATGGTCCAGAATCCGAATATCGTCGTCATCGAGGACTCGCGGGTACAGGGCCTTCGACTCAAGCACCTTCTGGAGGAGCAAGGCTCGAACGTCGAATGCGTAGAATCCGCCGAGGCCGCCTTCGATCTATTGAACGGCCAACGCGCCGATCTTGTCCTGGTCGACTACCACCTGCCCGGCATGAAGGGCGACGAATTCTGCCGGCAAATCCGTCTCAACGTTGCTACCCGCGACATCCCCGTGCTGATGCTGACGGAGGACACCGGCGACGGTGTCGAGGAGATGGGTCTGGAGAGCGGCGCCGATGCTTACATTTCCAAGGCGGCAGAGACGGACATGCTGCTTCTTCGCGTCAACACCCTGCTCAAGAAATCAGCGACGACCACGGCGTTCTACGCCCAGGCCACGCGGCATTTCCGGACAGCGCGGCTACTGATCGTCGACGACAGTCCCACATTCCTCGAATACCTGAAGCTGGAGCTTGGCGACGAAGGCTACGAAGTCGACACGGCCGGCAATGGAAAGAGCGCGCTGAAGCTGATTCGGGAAAACCATTTCGACTGCGTCGTCGTCGATCTGGTGATGCCCGAA
>Ga0209399_10000186_pt1 | contig 38630 bp, 40 predicted proteins | sample OV2TP3_FD_184130 | JGI IMG/M metagenome (GOLD analysis project Ga0209399, IMG submission 184130) | Hot spring microbial communities from Beatty, Nevada to study Microbial Dark Matter (Phase II) - OV2 TP3 (SPAdes) (version 3) | ecosystem: Environmental > Aquatic > Thermal springs > Hot (42-90C) ... | reverse complement strand
CGCGAGCCGCACCGCGCCGTGCAGCGGAAGGATCCAGGCGAAGGTCTTTGCGAATGCCAATCCGACCCAGTGATAGAGCGGCGGGTCGCCGAGCCAGGGCTCACCGGCGATGCTGGGCACCAGCCAGTCGCCCGTGCGGTGCATCTGGCTCACGATCTCGATCGCGATCGCGTCAAACGTCTTCCAGGGATCGTGGCCGACCAGTCCGGGCAGCGTGAATGCGAGCGCAAGGATGACGAGCGCCGCGCGCGAAGGCGGCAGGTCAAGGCGCGGCATCATGCCGCATTCTAGGCTGCAAAAACAAAAAGGCAGCCGAAGCTGCCTTTGCGGTTGCGGGACCCGGAGCCGCCCGCGTTACTTGGGCGCTGCTGTCTTTTTCGTGTACCGGCGCCGGAATTTCTCGACCCGGCCCGCGGTGTCGACGATCTTCTGCTTGCCGGTATAGAAGGAATGCGACTCGGAAGACACTTCCACCTTGACCACCGGGTATTCCTTGCCATCGGTCCATTTCATCGTCTCGCGCCCCTTGATGTCGATCGCCGAGCGGGTGAGGAACGGATGGTTCGACGCGGTGTCGAGGAAGATGATTGCGTGGTATTCGGGATGGATGCCGGGTTTCATGGACCGTCTGCCGCCGGAAAAGGCGCGAACTATACAGAAAACAACGGCTTAAGGCAATCGCGGGAGCCGCGCTCAGCCCCGTCGCATGGAGTCGAAGAAGTCGCTGTTGGACTTGGTCGCGCGGACCTTGTCGATCAGGAACTCGGCCGCTTCGAGTTCGTCCATCGGAAAGAGCAGCTTCCGCAGCACCCAGATCTTCTGCAGGATTTCCTTTTCGATCAGCAGCTCTTCGCGCCGCGTGCCGGAGCGGTTGACGTTGATCGCCGGGAAGATGCGCTTCTCGTGCATGCGCCGGTCGAGGTGGATCTCGAGGTTGCCGGTGCCCTTGAACTCCTCGTAGATCACGTCATCCATCCGGCTGCCGGTGTCGATCAGCGCGGTGGCGATGATCGTGAGCGAGCCGCCCTCCTCGATGTTTCGCGCGGCGCCGAAGAATCGCTTCGGCTTCTGCAGCGCATTGGCGTCCACACCGCCGGTGAGCACCTTGCCCGAGGCGGGTTGCACCGTGTTGTAGGCGCGCGCAAGGCGCGTGATCGAGTCGAGCAGGATCACCACGTCCTTCTTGTGCTCGACCAGGCGTTTGGCCTTCTCGATCACCATCTCCGCCACCTGCACGTGGCGCGACGCGGGCTCGTCGAAGGTCGAGGCGACCACCTCGCCCCTCACCGAACGCGACATCTCGGTCACTTCCTCGGGCCGCTCGTCGATCAGCAGCACGATCAGCACGACCTCGGGGTGGTTGGCGATGATCGCGTGCGCGATGTGCTGCAGCATCACGGTCTTGCCGGCCTTGGGCGGGCTGACGATGAGGCCTCGCTGGCCCTTGCCGACGGGGGCGATGATGTCGATGATCCGCCCGGTGATGTTCTCCTCGGCCTTGATGTCGCGCTCCAGCTTGAACATCTCGTCCGGGTGGAGCGGCGTGAGATTCTCGAACAGGATCTTGTGCTTGGCCGCCTCCGGGGTCTCGCTGTTGACCTTGTCCACCTTGACGAGCGCGAAGTAGCGCTCGCCGTCCTTGGGGGTGCGGATCTCGCCCTCGATCGAATCGCCGGTGTGCAGGTTGAAGCGCCGGATCTGCGAGGGCGACACGTAGATGTCGTCGGTGGAAGCAAGGTAGCTCGTGTCGGGGGAGCGCAGGAAGCCGAAGCCGTCGGGCAGCACTTCCAGCGTGCCGTCGCCGTAGATCGATTCGCCCTTCTTCGCCTGGTTCTTGAGCAGCGCGAAGATGAGGTCCTGCTTGCGCATGCGGTTGGCGCCGTCGACGCCGTTCTGCGTCGCCTTGTCGAGGAGTTCGGAGACGTGGAGGGATTTGAGCTCGGAAAGATGCATGATGAGAAGTGTGAGAAATTGATGCGGCGAATGGACTGCGGCCTGCGCCTTTTTGCCGACTTCTTCAGGGAAGTGCGCTTGACCCAGCGCCGGGTGCTGCATCCGCAGCCGGCTCGTGGCCGGCGCGGGACGGTCACAGACTAAGTGCTTTAGATATTGCTGTCAAGGAACGCGGTGAGCTGGGATTTCGACAGCGCGCCCACGCGCGTCGCTTCGACATTGCCGTTCTTGAACAGCATCAGCGTCGGGATGCCCCGGATGCCGAAACGCGCCGGCACCTGCTGGTTCTCGTCCACGTTGATCTTGGCGACCTTGAGGCGGCCGCCGTACTCCTTCGCCACTTCGTCCAGGATCGGGGCGATCGACTTGCACGGGCCGCACCATTCGGCCCAGTAATCCACCAGCACCGGGACCTCGGACTTGAGCACTTCGGGGTCGAAACTGTCGTCGGTGATGTGTTGAATTGCTTGACTGCTCATGGTTCCTCGGGAGCTGTTACAGGGGGGTCGAACGTATTATGAGGGCAGTCGCCCGCGATCCCAAGGGGCGGCTCGACCTCCGTGCTAAACTGTTGATTCAGAAAACCTTGTTGGTTCCATGACTTACGTCGTCACCGAATCCTGCATCAAGTGCAAATACACCGACTGCGTGGACGTATGTCCCGTGGACTGCTTCCGGGAGGGGCCGAACATGCTGGTGATCGACCCCGACGAGTGCATCGATTGCACCCTGTGCGTGCCCGAGTGCCCGGTCGAGGCGATCTTCGCCGAGGACGATGTGCCCGACTCGCAGCGCGAATTCATCGAGAAGAACCGCGACCTCTCCCGGCTCTGGAAGCCGATCATCGAGCGCAAGCCTGCGCCGCCCGACGCCGACGAATGGGTGAAGGTGAAGGAGAAAAAGCACCTGCTCGAAAGTTGAGCGCACCATATTGCGGTGCGCAAAGATTTCGCATCGCTACGATGCGAAAAATCCTTGCCGACGGGCAACAAAAGAACTCCCGCCGTCACCCGTTGGGGGTATCCTCGAAGCAGGACATCGAGGAGGGCCTCATGGACCAGGCCACCATCGCGTTCACCGCGGTTTACCTGAAGTCCCAGCACGGCTACATCGGTTTTGTCGAGGAATTGCCGGGCGTCAATTCGCAGGGCCGCACGATCGACGAGGCGCGCGCCAACCTGCAGCACCTTGCGGCGATCATCTTCGACGAAGAGCGCGCGCAGTCCGAGGAACTGCTTCGCGGCAAGGAGGTTGTGCGCGAGGAATTCCTGGTGCCGGTGCGCCCGCTCGCCCACCTCGAGGCCTAGCCAGGCGCGCTCGCGCCCCCCTTCGGCGTGATTCGCGCCGGAGCGCTGTTCGCTGCGTTGTTCTTCCTGCCCGGGACGCAGGCGCAGGTCAGTCCGCTTTCGCTTGCGGGCGGCGCCGGGCTCACGTGACGAACCCGCGGCGGGCTATCATGGAATCGCATGCCGGGGAATCCTTCGCCGTTGACGAAAGAGGCGCTTTTCGCCCGGCTCGCCGAGGGTCACGCCGCGCGCGTTACGGTCGTCACGCCCAACCGGCGCCTCGCCCAGATCCTTAAGTCGGAATTCGACGCGTTCCAATTCGCGAACGGGCGCGCGGTCTGGGAGGATACGGACGTTCTTCCGTTCGGCGCTTTCGTCGAGCGCCTCTACGAGGACGCGCTGTACTCCGAGATCGCCTCCGATCTGCCGGCGCTTCTCGCGCCCGCGCAGGAGCGGGAAATCTGGGAGTCGATTCTCGAGGGAAGCGGACTGCTTTCGGCGTCGCGGGCGGCGGCGCAAGCGATGGATGCCTGGCGCCTTGCGCATGCCTGGCGGATCGAGGGCGCACTGGACAGATTCGCCGGGAACGAGGATCACGAGGCGTTCGCTGGATGGTCGCGCCGCTACCTGGAGGGTGCCGCCGGCGACATCGACGCCGCGCGGCTTCCCGACGCCGTTGCGCGACTCCTTCCGGAACGAGCGCTCCGCAGGCCGGCCACGCTGGTCGCCTACGCCTTCGATCTCTTGCCGCCGCAGACGCGCGACTTCTTCGCCGCCTGCGCCACGAACGCGATCGAGGTTCGGCGGTGCGGTCCGCAACGCGCCGGATCCGGCCCGAGCCGTGCTTCGTTCAAGTCCCCGCGCGAGGAGCTCGAGGCCGCTGCCCGCTGGGCGCGCGCCAGGCTCGAAGCGGGCGCCAAACGCATCGGCGTCGTTGTTCCCGACCTCGGCGAAAGGCGGAAGGAAGTGGTGCGTACCCTTTCCCGCGTGATGCACCCGGGCCACCAACTGCCCGGCAGGCCGAAGACGCCGCTCGCTTTCAACGTGAGCCTCGGCCTGCCGCTTCCGGACTATCCGCTCGTTCGTGCCGCCCTTTCGATGCTGCGTCTTGCGTGCGGAGAAATCGCCTTTCCCGAGGCGAGCGGACTCATCCGCTCGCCGTTCTTGGGCGGCGCCGAGAGCGAGATGGCGCGCCGCGCGCGGCTCGACACGGAGCTGCGGAAGAAGCTCCCGGCGCGCCTCACGCTCGCGAAGCTGATCGGCGAGGTGAAGCACTGCCCCGCACTGCGGTCGATCCTTGAAGCCGTGATTTCGGTTTCGCGGGCGATTCCGAGCGATTCCCGATCGCCGCGGGAGTGGGCGCAGCATTTCAGCGCACTGCTCGACGCGGCCGGATTTCCGGGCGAGCGGGCGCTCGACGCGGACGAATTCCAGGCGCGCGCGAAGTTTCGCGAGGTGCTGGAAGAGCTCGCGCGCCTCGAGCGCGTCGCCGGAAAGATCTCGCGCGACAAGGCGTTCGCGAAGCTCGAGCGGCAATGCGCCGAGACGCTCTTCCAGCCCGAGACGGCCGAAGCTCCGGTGCAGGTGCTCGGAATCCTCGAGTCGGCGGGTCTGGATTTCGACTGTCTCTGGGTGAGCGGCCTCACCGAGGAGGCATGGCCGCTCGCCGCGCGCCACAACCCGTTCCTGCCGGTCGCGCTGCAAAAGAAGGCCGGCATTCCCGAGGCTTCGGCCGAGACCTCGCTCGCGCTCGATCGCAGGATCACCCAGGACTGGATGGGAGCGGCGCCGGAAGTCGTCTTCTCGCATCCGTTGCAGGAGGGGGATCGCGAACTGCTGCCGAGCCCGCTCATCGCTGGCGTGCCCGAATCGGCAGTGGAAATTCCCGATTTCCCTTCCTGGCGCGACTGGATCTTCGGCGCAAGAAGGATGGAATCGATTACTGACGAGAAAGCACCGCCCGTCGCTTTCGCGCGCGTCCGCGGCGGAACGCGCGTGCTCGCCGACCAGGCGGCGTGCCCGTTCCGCGCTTTCGCGCGCTGGCGGCTCGCGGCCGAAGGACTGGAGGAGCCCGCCGCCGGGCCCGACGCGATGGCGCGCGGACGACTGCTGCACGAGCTGATGCGTCGCCTTTGGTCCGAGGCGAAGACGCGCGAGGCGCTCGAGCGCGATCTCGAGGCCGCGATCGCAAGGGCTGCCGCCGCGGCGGCCAAGGAGGCGGGACTCGAAGGCCGGTTTGCCGAACTCGAGCGCGCGCGGCTTGGCCGGCTTGCGCGCGAGTGGCTCGAAGTAGAACGCGAAAGAGGCGCGTTCGAAGTGGTCTCCCTGGAAGAAAGCCGCGAAATCAGGGTCGCGAACCTTGTCTTCTCCGGCCGCATCGACCGCATGGACCGCCTGCCGGACGGCTCGCACGTACTCATCGACTACAAGACCGGCAGCCGCCTCTCGCCGCAGTTATGGCTGGGCGAACGGCCCGACGAGCCGCAGCTTCCGCTCTACGCGTTGAGCGCCAAGGAGGAGATCGGGGCGGTCGCGTTCGCGCGCCTGAAGACGGGCGCAATGCGCTTCATGGGGTTTTCGAGGAGGGACGGCCTCGTGCCCGGCGTGAAGGCTGCCGGATCATGGCAGGGCCTGTTCGCTTCGTGGAGGGAGGCGCTGGAAAGCCTTGCGCGAGGCTACGCCATGGGCGATGCGCGTGTCGATCCGAAGCGTGGTCTCGAAACCTGCCGCAACTGCGGGCTGCGCGCCCTTTGCCGCGTCCACGAGCGCCTTTCCCCCCTCTCCGTTGATCTGAAAGAGGACTTCGGAGAAAGCGAAGGAGCGACGTGAGCGCGCCTCTACGCCGATCCGCGCGGATCCGGCAGGCCCGCCTGCACGAACTTGTCGGTCGCGGCGAGCACGTCGGCAAGATGCGGGCGCGCATACGGCGCGGACTGGATCCATGCCGCGTACAGTTCGCCCTCCGGGCGCACCAGCAGCACCGCGGGCTCGGTGAAGAGCATCGGCTCCTTTTCGTTGCTGACCGGGTTGATGCCGCGCCCTTCGGAGATGTACAGGCCTGCCTTCCTCGCATCCTCGGGATCGACCGCGTAGCCGACGCGCAGGTGTTCGAGATTCCACTCCGCGACCGCGCGCTCGGCGGCCTCCTTTTTCTCGCACGTGAGCGCGATCACCGACACGGCGCGGCGCTCGAATTCGTGCGCGATGCGGTCCAGCTCGCCGATCCACACGCGGCACACGGGGCAGAAGAGGCCGCGATAGAAGGCGAGGAGCGCGAGCTTCTCGGGCTTCTCGCGCGCAAGCGCCCAGCGGCCGCCGCCGACGAGCCGCGCGTCGATGGCAGGCATGGTGTCATTGGGTATGACTCTCATGAGGATGCGCGCCTCCATGGCCATGATACGTCGTTCGCGACGCCCCTCGCATGAAAGAGCATATTCCCGATCAAAATCAACGCGACCGCGCCCTCGATCCGGCGCGCTCGTTCATCGTGCAGGCGCCGGCCGGCGCGGGCAAGACCGACCTTCTCATCAAGCGCTACCTCACGCTCCTCGGTCGCGTGGCGAAGCCCGAGGAAATCCTCGCCATCACGTTTACCCGCAAGGCCGCCGCGCAGATGCGAAAGCGCGTGCTGGAGAAGCTCGAAAGCGCTGCCGAAATCGCGCACCGGCTGCGGATCATGACGATCGACGCATTTTGTGCCTCGCTCACCCGCCAGATGCCGGTGCTCGCCGAGTTCGGCGCGCAGCCCGAGATCGTGGAGAATGCGCGCGCGCTCTACCGCGAGGCGGCCGCTCGCACGCTCGCCGCTCTTGCGCCGCCGGCCGGAATGCTGCTCGCGCATCTCGACAACAACCTCGAGACCGCCGCCTCGCTCCTCGCCGCGATGCTCGCGCGGCGCGACCAGTGGCTTCGGAAGACGGGCGGCGCGCCGACGCGCGAGGAGCTGGAACTTTCCCTGCAGGTCGAGCGCGAGCGGTTGCTGCAAAAGGCGAGGAGCCTGCATCCCGGCGCGTCGCTCGAGCTGGCGGAGAAGTGGCTTACCAAGAACAGGCGGGCGTGGAAGGAACGGCCGGCGGCGCCGCCCGAACTCGTGGCGATCGCCGGATTGCGCGAGGCACTCTCGGCGCTGCTCGACATGCCGCCGGCGCGCTACGCCGATGCGCAGTGGCAGGCGCTCGCCGCGATGCTCGAGCTTCTGCCGCTCGCCGCCGCGGAGCTCAAGGTTCTTTTCGCCGAGACCGGCAGGTGCGACTTCACCGAGGTGGCACAGGGCGCGCTGCGGGCGCTCGGCCCGTCCGGGGAGCCCACCGACCTGCTGCTTGCGCTCGACCATCGCATCCACCACATCCTGGTGGACGAATTCCAGGACACGTCCTACAGCCAATGGGAGCTGCTCGAGCGGCTCACCGAGGGATGGCAGCCGGACGACGGCCGCACGCTCTTTCTCGTCGGCGACCCGATGCAGTCGATCTACCGGTTCCGCGAAGCCGAGGTGGCACTTTTTCTGCGCGCGCATCGCGAAGGCCTCGGAAGCGTGGCGCTCGAGCCGATCACGCTTTCGGCCAACTTCCGTTCGCAGGAAAGGCTCGTCGCCTGGTTCGACGCGTCGTTCTCGCGGATCTTTCCGTCGCAGCCGGACGAGGCCTCCGGCGCCGTGCCGTTCGCTCCCTCGGTCGCGCTGCACGAGGCGCTGCCGGGCGAGGCGGCGAGCATCGAGCTTTTCGCCGACCGGGAAGCGGAGGCATCGCGGGTCGCCGCGCTCGCCGCGAAGGCCGAAGGCACCTGCGCCATTCTGGTTCGCAACCGCGTTCACCTCGACGCGATCGTGCCGGCGCTGAAGGCGGCAGGCGTTCGCTACCGCGCGATCGAGATCGAGCGCCTGGGCGAAAGGCAGGTCGTGCAGGATGTGCACGCGCTCGCCCGTGCGCTCACCCATCTCGGCGACCGCGTCGCCTGGCTCGCGATCCTGCGCGCCCCCTGGTGCGGCCTCACGCTCGAGGATCTGCACACACTGGCTGGGCCCCTCCTCACCGAGGAGGGGCGGCCGCCCGGCGGCCGGGGTGGCGCGTGCATCTGGGAGCGGATGAACGACGATCGCATTGTCTGCAATCTCTCGGCGGACGGCCGCCGGCGCCTCATGCGCGCGTGGGAGCCGATCGGCCGGGCGCTGATTCACCGCGAGCGGGGGACGCTGCGCGAGCGCGTCGAGGGCGTATGGCTCGCGCTCGGCGGACCGGCGTGCGTGCAAAGCACGACGGACCTCGAAGACGGCGAGATATTTCTCGACGAACTCGAGCGGCTGGAAACTGCGGGTTCGATCGCCGATCCGCAGGCGCTCGCCGCGAGTCTGGAAGAGCTTTATGCGCTTCCCGATCTCGAAGCGGGCGAGCAGAGCGTGCAGATCATGACCATTCACAAGGCGAAGGGGCTCGAATTCGGCACCGTCATCGTTCCCGGCCTGGATCGCCCCCCCGGCCGCGGCGAGCCGCCGCTCATGCTGTGGAAAGAAACTCTCCCCCCTCGTCGAGGGGGAGTACCCGGCCTTGCGCCGGGGGGGAGGGTGAGGGGACTTCTTCTCGCCCCGATCAAGCAAGCCGGCGCCGAGGACGATCCTGCGTACAAGTACCTCAAAAACCTTGATCGCGAGGCGGAAGACACCGAAGCGGCGCGCCTGCTTTATGTGGCCGCCACGCGCGCCGAGCGGCGCCTTTGCCTGCTTGCCTGCCTGGACCGCGACGAGGAGAGCGATTCCCGCGAAGAAGAAGAGCGGGCCGCGAATGAATCGAGTTCCGCGAAGCCGGCAAACAAGCGCTCGCTCCTCGGCATCGCCTGGCCGGTGGTCTCTGAGATCGTCCCCTCCTCTCTGGGAAGGGTTGCCGCCTTCGGCGGCGGGGTGGTGACCGACGCAACCGACACGCTACGACGGCTTTCGGCGGATTTCGTGCTTCCCGGACCGCCCGAAGCTCTCCGGTGGCAGGCCCCGCCCAAAGGCCGCGAGGAGGAACCGATCGAATTCTCCTGGGCCGGCGAGACGGCGCGCCATGTCGGCACGGTAGTACACCGGTGGTTGCAGCGAATCGCCGAGGACGGGCTCACGGGCTGGGACGCGCACCGCATCGAGCGTTTGCAGCTTCGAATCCGGGCCGAACTCCGCCGGCGCGGCGTGCCTGCTTCCGAGCTTGCGGCCGCAACCGATCTCGTCTCGACCGCCCTCGGAAACACCCTCGCCGACGAGCGCGGCCGCTGGCTTCTCGGTCCGCACCCCGAAGCGAAGAGCGAATACCGGATCCGCAGCGCGACGGGCCGCTACGTCATCGATCGCGTGCTCACCGATGAAAACGGCGAACGCTGGGTGGTGGACTACAAGACGAGCCGCCATCTGGGCGCGGACGTGGAGGCGTTTCTCGACGAGGAGCGCAGGCGCTACGCCGCGCAGCTCGACACGTACGCGGCGGCGCTTGGCGCCGCCCGCCGCGGGCTCTACTTTCCGCTGCACACCGGCTGGCGCGCCTGGTAGCTCCTGCTTTCGCCGGGGCGCGCTGCGATCTATCATTCCAGGCGTGCGACCCAAACGGATGAGGAAGGAGGCCCTATGGCACGCATCGTGAAGCGCACTCACCAGGGCCCGTATCGCCTTGCGCTCGGGGGCGAAGAAAAGTTCCTGTGCCGCTGCGGACTGTCGAAGAACCAGCCGTTCTGCGACGGATCGCACAAGACGACGAAGACCGAAGAGCCCGGCAAGCTGTACTGGTACGACGACAGCGGCCAGCGGCACGACTGCGCGGACGACTTTCCCCGAATCCAAACGTTTTAGGGGCGAGGCAGACTCGAATCCGCCCGGGCGCGATGCGACATGCCGCGGCATGAAAGCGCGCTGCTGCGCCGGGAGACGGTCGCCGAAGGCACGATGGCGTTTTATTTCGCCAAGCCAGCGGGTTTCCGGCACCGCGCAGGACAGTCCGCGCTGCTGACGTTTCCGAACTGAAGGAGCTGGAGGCCGCCAATCCGAAGTACCGCCTCGTCGCGACAGTGACCCAACCGGAGCGCTCGGCGCCGCCGTGGTCAGGCGAAACCGGCTACATCGACAGGGAAATGCTCGAGCGCCACGTGCCGGATCTCATCGCTCCAATCTACTACTTTGCCGACCCGCCCGCGAAGACCGCGGCCATGCACGAGATGCTGGAGCAGTGCGGCCTGGGCGAAGAGTCGATGCGGTACGAGGAGTTCTACGGCTATTGAGCGGCGCCGGCGCCGGGCTTCGGCCTGCGCGCGCTTGCCGCAGCAAGCTCCTGCCGGATCTCGCGCAGCTTGGCCTTCACCTTGCGAGCGTTCTCCGCGCCCATGCGGATCACGATCTTCTGCCCGGCCGAGCGTGTTTCGAGTTCCGGGTCGGCGAACTCGTAGAGCACCTTGGCCTGCACGAGCCTGATCGGCGCGCCGACCTCGGGCGCAGCGAGCAGATCGTCGATCGCCTCCAGCAGCCCGTCGTTGAAGTACCTGCCTCCGAAGCCGAGCTCCTCGTAGGCGCGCTGAAAGAGCGGATAGGCTTCCACGTAGATCGCGACGAGGGCGCGGGCCGGCACCGCCTCCGCGAGCTGCACGTACGGCGCGTAGCGGCTGGAATTCGCCGGGTCCAGTGTGAATGCTCCACCGCCGCCCGAGGTGATGAACCGGCCCCGGACGGGATCGATCGGCATCATCCGCCTCGGCGCGGTGCGCCTCGGCAGGTTGTCCACGGTCGCCACGATGCGCCGGATCAGCTTGTCGGGCGCGACGAACTCGTCGAACGCCTTGCGGCCGAGCAGCTCGACGAGCGATTCGCGCATCATGGCGTCGCTCATTTCGAGCGTGGGAAGCGACTTCGCAGGCTCGGGCAGCGGATGCTGGATCGCAGGCTTCACGTCCGGCAGCGGCGTGGGCTCGGTCTTTGCCACGGGCGCCGGCTGCACGTCGCGCGCCGGGACGAGGGAGTAGTAGTAGTAATAGCCGATGCCGGCGATCAGGGCGATCGCGAGCCCCGCTACGACCCAGGGGAAAATGCTGCGCTCGGGCCTCAGGTACGGCCGCTCGTCCTCGATGGACCCAGGTTCCATTCTGTTCACTGACACCGCTTGGAGGGAGGAGTTTCGGACCAACACCGGGAAATCTCCCCCACAGCGCGATAATGCCCGCAAAGACCGAGGAGGCTCCCTGCAGGAGGGCACTTCGTGACGACGATCCCGCGCGTGTACGGTAGCAAGCCGGTCGCGCTCGTGGGCGCGACACCCGGCCGCGGCGGGGCGATCGCAGCGTGAAGGCGCGCACATTCGTCCTTTGGGGGCTGGTCGTCGCCGCGATCGCCGCCGCGGGCGGCGCGTGGTGGCAGTTCGCCTGGCGCACGGAACACGCCGCTCGGGTGGTGACCGAGCACGCGGAGGCAGAACTCGTGGCGGCACGCGATGCCGCCGAGCCGGGACAACGGCTCCTCGTCGCGCTGCGCCTCAAGGCGGCGCCCGGCTGGCACACCTACTGGCGCAATCCGGGCGATTCCGGACAGCCGACCTCGATCGAGTGGAAGCTCCCGGCCGGATTTTCCGCTGGCCCGATCCGCTGGCCAGTGCCGCAGAGGCTCCCCATCGGACCGCTCGCGAACTACGGCTACGCGGGCGAGGTGCTGCTCGCGAGCGAAATCCGCGTGCCGGCCGGTGCGGCGGGGGGCGTGAGGCTCGCGGCGCGCGCCCGGTGGCTGGTGTGCAACCCGGAGCGCTGCATTCCGGAATCGGGGGAGCTGTCGCTCGAACTTCCGACCGGACGCGGTGGGCCGGGAAAGTGGGGCCCGGCGTTCGAAGCGATCAGGCTGCCGCAGCCACCGCCCGCCGACTGGAAGCTCGCCGCGCGGCGCGAGGGCGACAACGTACTGCTCGAGGTCAGGGGGTGCGAGGAGCCGGCGCTTTACTTCTTTCCTTACGAGGAAGGCAAGGTCGAGCACGCCGCACCACAGGGGCTCGAGTGCACGGGCGCAGGCGTACGCCTCGCGATTCCCGTCTCGAGCCAGCCGGTGGGAGAATTCACGCGCGCTACCGGGATCCTCGCAGCCCGGGGCGGGCGGGCCTACGAAATCGACGTGCCGATCGAAGGCGCGCCGCCCTCGCGGTGAACAAACGTTTCGTGCAGGAGGCCTCATGAAGAAACTGCTGGCACTGATCCTTGTCGCCGCATTGCCGGCTTACGCGGCCACGGTCGGAACCCCGGCGCCCGATTTCGCGCTGGAAAGCGTCGCCGCCCAAACCGTGAAGCTCTCGCAGTACCGCGGCAAGTACGTCGTGCTCGAGTGGGTCAATCCCGAGTGCCCGTACGTGCGCAAGCACTACGGCAGCGCCAACATGCAGCGGCTGCAGAAGGACTACACCGCGCGCGACGTAGTGTGGCTGTCGATCAACTCGACCCGGGCGGGGCACCACGAGTACAAGCAGCCGGCCGAGATGGCGGCATGGACGAAGCAGATGAACGCCGCGCCCTCGGCGACGCTCCTCGATCCGAAAGGCGTCGCCGGCCGGGCCTACGGCGCGCGCACCACGCCGCACATGTACATCGTCGATCCGAAGGGCATGCTCGCGTACGCGGGCGCGATCGACGACAAGCGCTCGACCGACCCCGAGGACGTGAAGAGCGCGAAGAACTTCGTGCGCGCGGCGTTGGAAGAGCTGCTCGCAGGCAAGCCCGTGAGCGACGCGAGCACTTCGCCTTACGGCTGCTCGGTCAAGTACTGAGTGCCTGCCGGCATGGCGCTTAGCCGCGCGGCGCCGTTTCCGTGACCCGGTACCAGTCCACTCCCCGCGTGGCGATCATCGCGGCGGCGAGAAGGCCGAAGAGCAGGAGCGAACCCGCGAGCAGCGCGTAGTCCTCGGCACTGAGCAGCGCGTAAAGCGTCGCGTAGAGCGCCGCCAGGGCGGCGCCGAACGCCGCTCCGACGGCCGCGCTTCGCACCACATATCATCGACACCGGCACGCGCAGCGCAAGGGCGAGCGCCCCGACGATCGCGCATTTCAACGTCGTAGATCGGTCCATCCGGCACGCTCTGCGGTGGTTTGGCCGGAGCGAAAGCCCAGGGTGCGATTCGGGAGCCGCAGAGGAAAACTCGTGGCCTGCGCGTGACATCCGCCCGCATCGACCGTGCCGAGCATCGCGACCGGGCGCAAGTTCGCCCCGGCTAGAATCGGCGCTGGTGGGACGGATGGCTGAGAGCCTCAGTGCACGGCCGGAGGCGCGCTTCGCGCTCGTTGCGGGAATCGCGGGCGGACTCGCGGCGGCGGCGATTTCGGTGAAGGGCATTTTCGCTTCGGCGAGCTCGACCGCGGCGATCGGTTTCATCTTCGTGCCGCTCATTTTCGCCGCGGCAGCGGTGCCGGCGGGGGTGTGGGGGCTTGCGCTCGGCTGCGTGTGGCTGAGCCTTCGTGGCAGGCAGCGCTATTTTCCCGCCGTGCTCGCGATGGCGTGGGTCGCGGCGCTCGCGGCGCCGGCAGCGATCGGCTGGGAAGTCTGGCGCGGGTTCGCGCTGGAGCGCGCCGTGGCCGGGGTGAAGGGAATGAGCGCGGCGCAGCTCGAAGAGGCATTCGAACACTCGACATGGAATCGCGACCGCTTTTTTCTCGGCGCGCTCGCCGAGGAGGCAAGCGCGAGCGAGGCGCTGCTCGATCGCATCGCGCAGCTGCCCGATCCGCGCCTGTACGAGCCGATGGGATCGCTCTGGGACGTGATGGGCGAAAACCGCAAGGGCCTCGCCGTGATGCGGCTCGTCGCCGCGCATCCGAACACCGGCGGCGCGACGCTCGAGCGCCTGGCGACCCATCCGGACGAGACGCTCGCGCGCAGCGCGCGCAGCGCACTCGAGCGGCGCACAAAGGGCGCTTCCTCGCGCTAGGGGTGGGCCTTCTGCTCCGCGCGCCGGCATTCGCTGGCGACCCTGTCCCGGATGATCTGCGCCATCGCTCTCGTTCCCGGCCCGGCCGCCTCGCGATCGGCAAAGACCAGATAGAGCGTCGCGAATCGTTCCGCGCCTTCGCGCAGCGGCAAAGGTTTCAGCGTTCCCGACTGCAGTTCGTCGCGGATGCTGTCCTCGGGATACCAGGCGTAGCCAAGACCCGTGAGGGCGGCGCGGATCGAGGTCGCCTTGTGCGACACCGTCCAACGCATTTCGTTTTGCCAGCCGCCGCTGCGCGTGCGCTGCACCCCGGAGTCGCGGACGATGAGGTGGCGGTGGCGGCGCAGGTCCTCGAGCGTGAGCGGCCGCGCGAGCCGGTGCAGCGGATGCGAGGGCGCTGCGGCGCAGACGAAGCGCACCGGCATCAGCGCGTCGCCGACAAAGCCGGCGGGAACGAGCGGGCCGATGGCAAGATCCACCCTGCGCTCGGCGAGCGCCTCCTCGTTGCCGCCGAGCACGGTCTCGATCAGTTCGATCCGGGTCTCGGGGCGTTCGGCAGCAAATTCCTCGAAACAGCGCAGGAGCAGCCAGGTCGGAAAGACGATCTCGACTGCAAGACGGATTTCCGGCTCCCAGCCTCGCGCCAGATCGCCCGCGGCACGCTCCAGACGCGCGGCCTCGTCCACGAGCGACTTGCCGCGCCGGTATAGGAGCTCGCCGGTCGGCGTGAGGGCGTTTCTCCGCCCGCGCCGCTCGAACACTTTCACGTTGAGCAGTCGCTCGAGTTTCTGGACGGAGTAGCTGAGGGTCGACTGGCTGCGGTGCATGCGCTCTCCTGCTCTTGCGTAACCACCTGATTCCACAACTGAAACCAGAGCAGCCCAGCGATCGAGCGAAATTCTTGGATGTGCCATGAGAGTTCGAGAAAATCGAACGATATATCCTAAATATTCCGCTTTTTAATCTATCTGATCAATAGTTCAATACGGCAATCGACCTTTCATCGGAGTTGTGCATGAAGACGATCCTTCAGATCAATGCAAGCCTGAATTCCGCCAACGGGCAGTCGACCAAGCTCGCGAACGAACTCGTGGCGCGGCTGCGGACGCAGCATCCGGAGGCGGGGCTGATCGTGCGCGATCTGGCGCGAGATCCGGTGCCGCATCTGGATGCGGAGCGCTTTGCCGCGTTCGTGACACCGAAGGAGCAAAGGACCGCGGCGCAGCAGGTATTGGTAGCCTACTCGGACCGGCTGATCGGCGAACTGAAACGCGCCGACGTGATCGTGCTGGGACTGCCGATGTACAACTTCGGCGTTCCCTCGCAGCTCAAGGCCTGGATCGACCACATCGCGCGCGCCGGAGTGACGTTCCGGTACACGGAGAAAGGACCCGTCGGGCTCCTCGCCGGCAGAAAGGCGTTCGTGCTTGCGACGCGCGGCGGCAGGTACGCCGGAACGCCCACCGACCTGCAGACGCAGTACGTGCGCCAGATTCTCGCGTTCGTCGGCATCACGGATGTCGAATTCGTGTATGCGGAAGGGCTGGCGTACGGGGAGGAACCGATGCGCCAGGCCCTCCTGGGGGCGCATGCGGCAATCCGCGAAATCCGACTTCAGGAGAGAATCGCAGCCTAGCGAGAAAGGCAAAGACCATGACCGTACGCACACTTCAGCGCGTGATTCCGTCGTTGGCGACCTCCGACGGCGCCGGCGTGAAGCTGCGGCGCAGCCTCGGCTCGAGCCAGGCGCTGCGCCACGACCCGTTCCTGATGCTGGACGAATTCTTCTCCGACGATCCGGACGATTACATCGCCGGGTTTCCGCCGCATCCGCATCGGGGCTTCGAAACCGTGACCTACATGCTCGACGGCCACATGCAGCACAAGGACAGCGGCGGCAACACGGGCGATCTCGGTCCCGGCGACGTGCAGTGGATGACCGCGGCGCGCGGCATCGTGCACTCGGAAATGCCGCAGCAGAGCGAAGGCCGCATGCGCGGTTTCCAGCTCTGGCTCAACCTGCCGGCGAAGGAAAAGATGAAGCCGGCCGCGTACCGCGACGTTCCTGCAGCGGAGATTCCGGTCGTGACGCTCGAGAACGGGGTGCGGATCAAAGTGATCGCGGGGGAGTTTGCACACGGGGGCCGCACGACCGGCGGTCCGATCGCGGGACTTTCGACCGATCCGCGCTACTTCGATGTGATCCTGCCTGCGGATGCCGTGTTCGAAACCGCCATTGCGGAAGGCTACAACGTGTTCCTGTACGTCTACGAAGGCGAGGCCGCGGTCGGCGCCGATCGGAAGGCGTTGCCGCACCGTGCCGCGGGACTGCTGTCGGACGGCGACTCGGTTCGCGTGTCGGCGGGCAAGTCCGGCGCCCGGGTGCTGCTGCTCGCGGGAAGGCCGATCGGCGAGCCGGTGGTGCAATACGGCCCCTTCGTGATGAACACGCGCGAGGAAATCGAGCAGGCGATTGCGGACTACCAGTCGGGCGCGATCGCCAGGCAGCCGGTACGCCGGATGACGGGCGCCTGAGCAGGCGTCAGCCCGGCGCCGGGGCGGCGGCACGTTCCGGGCGCGACGGGCGCTTCGCCAGGAGAAAGAACACCGAACCCAGCCCGGCGAGCAGCGCCACGATCGTGAAGCCGGCGCGGTAGTTGCCGGTCGCGTCGGCGAGGATGCCCGCGATCATCGGCCCGCCGATCTGGCCGATGACGATGATCGTCACCGAGAGGCCGAGAATCATGCCGATCGCGCTGCGCCCGAAGTAGTCGGCGCGGATCGCCTGCATGAAGGGGCCGCGCAGACCCCAGGCGACGCCGTGCAGCAGGGCGAACGCGACCACCATTGCGGTGCCGGTGGCGTAGGTGAGGAAGAGCAGCCCCGCCATGTGCATCAGCATGCAGCTCGCGGCGATCAGGCGCTTGTCGGAGCGGTCGCCGAACGCCGCGCCGATGGCGATGCCGCCGATCTGCGAAAAGGTCTGCAGCGTGATCACGAACGCGGCAGCCTCGATCGAGTAGCCAAGGCCTTCCTTCATGTGCGTGATGGCATGCACGTTCACTGCGCCGACGACGAAGAGGGCGAACCCGTGGCCGAGCGAGAGCAGCCAGAACGCCGGCGTGCGGAGCGCCTCGCGAACGGTGAAATCGCGCGTGGTATCGGGCGCGCCCGCTTCCGCGGCGGCCTCTGCCGAAGCGGGCACGAGTTCGCCGTCGACGCGCAGGCCGTAGTCCTCGGGCCGGCGGCGGAAGACAAGCGAGAGCGGAAACCCGGCGAGAAGGATGATCAGGCCGGAGGCGAACGCGGTGGCGCGCCAGCCGTACGTGGTGAGCGAGACCGCGACCGCCGGAACCGCGATACCGCCGAGCGCAAGCCCCAGCCCCATGCTCGACAGGGCACGGGCGCGCTTGCGCTCGAACCAGTTGATGAGCGCGACGTTGAGGGGGAAGAACCCGCACAGGCTCGAGCCGAGCGCCACGACGACGAACGCGGCGTAAAAACTGAGCAGCGTTTCGATCCTGCCGAGCAGCATGAAACCGACGCCGAGGACGAACACGCCGGTGCGGATCACTCCCTGCGGCCCGAAGCGGTCGATGATCCAGCCGAGCAGCGGCCCGAGAATCGCGGCTTCCAGCTGGTGCAGCGCGGCGGCGCCCGCGAGTTCGGTCTTCGACCAGCCGCGGTCGTCGCGCAGTATTGCGACGTAGGCGCCGAAGGACTGCAGCAGAAGGCACGACTGCAGGAACTGGATGGCGCAGCCGGCCGCGACCATCCACCAGCCGTAGAAGACGCGCTTCATTCCGAGAGGAACAGATCCGGTCCCGGCGCGCCTTCTTCCCGGCCGAGCAGGCCCTGCGCCCCCACGCCGAGCAGGCGCACGGCGCGCCGCAACGCGTCGGTGCGCTCGAGCAGCGCGAGCGCACGCGCGGCGATCTCCGCGGGACGGCGTGTCGGCGCATCCGCGGTATGGCTGCGCGTCACCGTGGTGAAGTCGGCATACCGGACCTTGAGCGTCACCGTGAGCGCCAGCAGGTTCCGCCGCTCGAGCGCTGCGGCCGTGCGCCGCGCGAGCCGCTCGACCTCGCGGCGGATCTCGCCGGGGTCGGTCAGATCCTCGGGATACGTCGTTTCGCAGGAGCGCGATTTCCACGGCCGGTCGGGCTGCACCGGGCGCGGATCCTCGCCGTACGAGAGACGCCGCAGCCAGCCGGCGAGGCTTCCCACCGCGCGCTGCAACCGTGCCTCGTCGGCGGCGCGCACGTCGACGAGGCGTTCGATCCCCAGAGCGCGCAGTTTCTTCGCGGTCACCGGCCCCACGCCCCAGAGCGCTTCGACCGGCAGCAGGCGCAGGAAGCGCTCGACCTTTTGCGGCGGAATGATGGTGAGCCCGTCGGGTTTCTTCCAGCCCGAGGCGATCTTCGCGAGAAACTTGTTGGGCGCCACGCCCGCCGAGGACGTCAGTCCGGTTTGCTCCCGGATCTGCGCCTTCAGGCGCCTGGCGACGCTGGTGGCGAGCGGCTCGCCCCAGAGATTCTGCGTAACGTCGAGGTACGCCTCATCGAGCGAGAGCGGCTCCACGAGCGGCGTCGCCGAGCGCAGGATCGCCATCACCTGCTGCGAAACGGCGCGATAGCGCGTGAAATCGGGAGGCACGATGGCGAGTTCCGGGCAGAGGCGCACGGCGCGCGACATCGGCATCGCCGAGCGAACGCCGAACGCGCGCGCTTCGTAGCTTGCGGCCGCGACGACGCCGCGCGATTCGGGCGAGCCGCCCACGGCGACCGGCCTGCCGCGCAGCGCAGGATCGTCGCGCTGCTCCACCGACGTGTAGAACGCGTCCATGTCGACGTGGAGGATGCGGCGCGCGGCGTCCGGCATGCAAGCGAGCATACCGCGCGCAAAGGCAAAGCGACTACGAGCGCGCGATGCGCCTGTCCGGGTCGACGAAGGGCATCGGCACGACGGTCGCGGCGCGCTCGCCATCCGCCGTCTCCACTTCGATCCGTGTTCCCAGGGAAGCCTGCGCCGCGGGCAGCAGCGCGTAGCCGATGTTCTTCTGCAGCCGCGGCGAATGCACCGCGGAGGTGACGTGGCCGATGGAGCGGCCCTCCCGCCGCACCGGCCAGCGGGTCATGTTGAGATCGAGCGCAGCGCCTTCGATTTCCACGCCCGCGAGCCTCCGGCGGGGACCTTCCGCGCCGATCCGCCGCAGCGCCTCGCGGCCGATGAAATCGGCCGCCTTGCCGAGGTCGACCAGCCGCCCGAGGCCGACTTCGTACGGGTTGTTCTCGAGCGTCATGTCGATGCCGTAATTGAGGATGCCGGCCTCGATGCGCCGGATGTCCGACGGGCCCGCGGGCGCGATCGCGAACGCCCGCCCGGCCTCCATCACCCGCTCCCAAAGATCGCTCCCGCGCGAGGGGTCGAGCAGATAGAGCTCGTAACCGAGTTCGCCGCTCCAGCCGGTGCGCGTCACGAGCAGCGGAATGCCGTCGAGCCGCGTCTCGAAAAAACCGTAGTAGCCGAGCCCGAGCACCCGGTCGCCGAAAAGCGCCTGCGCGAGCGCGCGGGATTTCGGACCCTGGAGCTGAAGCGGCGCCACGTCCAGCTCGCGCAGTTTCACCCGCAGGCCGGCGCCGCGCGCGATCCCTCTTGCCCAGAGCAGCACATCGGAATCGGCGCACGCCAGCCAGAAACGGTTTTCGGCGAGCCGCAGCAGGACCGGATCGTTGGCGATCCCCCCCGCATCGTCGGTGAGCAGGACGTAGCGTCCTTCGCCGACGCGGCATTTCGAAAGATCGCGCGGTGTCAGCAGCTCGGCGAAGCGCAGCCCGTCGGCACCGGAAATCTCGACGTTGCGCTCGACTGCGACATCCCACAGCGTCACGTCCTCGCACAGCCTGCGGTACTCGGCCTGCGGCGTGTCGTAGCCGATCGGCAGCAGCATGTGGTTGTACACGGTGTAGCCGCGGCAGCCGGAGCGCTGCGTAGCGTCGAAATAGGGCGAGCGCTTGAGGCGCGCGCCCCGTTGCACCAGGGCCGGGTCGAAGATTGGCACGGCCCGCGCTCCGGCGCGGCTACGGCTGCAGTTGGCCGCGGATCTCGCCGCCCTTATGTGCCGCGGTGTGAACGTTGATGTAGAGATTTCCTGCCTTGAAGGCGAGGAACTGGTCGGTACTGATCGCCGCGCCGGCGGGAACCGCCCAGACGTTGTCGCCCATGTTTACGAGGCCGACGATTACCGGCCCGTTGGTACCGCGCCCGCCCACGTGAATGTGCGCCGCAGCCGGGGAAAGGCCGGCAACGGTAATGCTCCCCTTCACGGTGTGGTCGCTGTTGACCGAAATCACCCCGTAGCCCCAGGCGCCGGTCGCGACCGGGGGTGCTTCTTCGCTGCCGCGCAAGTCGACGCTGACTGTTTCGCCGTATTGCATGACGGTCAAATTGGAACATCCCGCGAGCACGATCGCCGCCAAGCCCAAGCCGGCGCGCAGTGCTGTCCTGATCCGATTCGATGCATTCATTCGTGGTCCTCCCGGTGGAAATCCGTTGAGCAAAAGGTTCTGCACGCCGTGGGGCGAGACGCATTCTCTCGCGGAATACGCGTCTTGGCGAATGCCCCTCCCAGGCCGTTCGTGATCCTCGATCAATAGCGGGGCCGGCGAGGCTTGATCTGGATCAATTCGCCCGGACCCTGCGGCAGCGACCCTGATCCGCACGCGGAGGGCGGCGGAACGGTGTACGAAATCCGGTTGCACGGACGGGGCGGACAGGGCGCCGTGATGGCCGCGAACCTGCTCGCGCGGGCGTTGGTCGAGGAGGGGCGGCATGTGGTGGCGATCCCGTCCTTTGGCTTCGAGCGGCGCGGCGCGCCGGTCGCCGCCTTTCTGCGCTACGACACGGCGCCGATCCGCAGCATGACCAACATCTACGAGCCGGACTGCGTGGTGTGCATTGACCCGACGGTCGCCCGCGCAGTGAACATCTTCGACGGCATCCGGGAGGAGGCGACGCTCGTGCAGGCAACGCGCAAGCCGCTCGGCGAATTAATGCTCCCGGAGCGCATCGCGCGCGTGGGGCTGTGCGACGCGGTGGGAATCGCGCTCGAGATCTTTCGCCGGCCGATCACCAATACGATCATGCTCGGCGCCTTCGCCCGGGCGACCGGACTGGTGAAGCTCGAATCGCTGCGGGCCGCGCTCAGGCACGAAAGCGGACTGCGCGATGCGGTGCTCGAGCAGAACCTCGCCGGCCTCGCACGCGGCTACGAGGCAACCCACGTCCACCGCATCGAGCGCAGGGCGGCGGCATGAAGCTCCAGGCAAGACCGTTTTTCGACGCCGCCGGGATCCCGAACGATCTCGCGCCCATAGCGGTCGAGCCCAGCCCGATGCTCCCCGGTGACTGGCGCAGCCTGCGCCCGGTGGTGGACCGCGGCAAATGCGTGAAATGCGCCGTGTGCTGGCTGTATTGCCCGGTGCAGTGCGTGATCGAAAAAGCGCGCTGGTTCGACTTCGATCTCGCCACGTGCAAGGGTTGCGGCATCTGCGCCGCCGAATGCCCGCAGCGGGCGATCGCCATGGTTGAAGAGGCAGCATAGCGAACCCATGAGCGCGCTCGCGGAAGCAAGGCAGGTTCCCCGCACCGTTGTCTGCGACGGCAACGAAGCGGCGGCGTGGGGCGTGGTGCTCGCGCGCCCGGACATGGTGGCGGTGTACCCGATCACGCCGCAGACTTCGCTCGTCGAGGCGCTGTCGCAATTCGCCGCCGACGGGGTGCTCGATGCGGAGGTGGTCGAGGCCGAGGGCGAGCACAGCGTGCTTTCGGTGCTGCAGGGAGCGTGCCTCGCCGGCGCGCGCACCTACACCGCGACCTCGGGGCCGGGGCTCGCGTTCATGTTCGAGCCCTATGTGCGTACGCCGGGACTGCGCCTGCCGATGGTGATGTCGATCGTCACGCGCGACACGCTCTCGCCGCAGTGCGTCTGGGGCGGCCACCAGGACGCGATGAGCGTGCGCGACGTGGGCTGGATCCAGCTCTATTGCGAATCGGTGCAGGAAATCCTCGATACCGTGATCATGGCGTTCCGCATCGCCGAGCACCGCGAGGTGCTGCTGCCGGTAAACGTGTGCCACGACGGCAACTACCTTTCGTTCGGGGTCTGCCGCGTCGACCTGCCGGCGCAAGCCCCGGTGGACGAATTTCTCGGCAAGCCGGACACCAACTGGCATATCGCGCTCGATCCGGATCGGCCGATGGGGGTCGATCCGCTCACCGGAGGCGCCGGCGGGCCGGGACCGGCGCTCTTTGCCCGCTACCGCAAGGGCCAGTGCCGCGGCATGCAGAACGCGCTGCGCGTCATCTGCGAGACGCATCAGGAATTCGGCCAGCGCTTCGGCCGGCGGCACGCGCCTCTCATCGAGGAATACCGCATGGAGGACGCCGACTACGCGATCGTGACGATCGGCAGCATGACCGGCGCCGCGAAGGATGCGGTGGACGAGGCGAGGGCGCACGGCGAGCGCGCAGGGCTGATCAAGGTGAAAACCTATCGCCCGTTCCCGCTGCAGGCGATGACGCAGGCGCTCGCCCATGTCGATGCCGTGGGCGTGGTGGACCGCTCGGTGAGCTTCGGCTGGAACAGCGGCCCGCTGTACCAGGACGTGCTGTGCGCGCTCGGCACGCTTGCGCGCCGGATTCCCGCGCTGAGCTTCATCGGCGGGCTGGCGGGAGCGGACATGACGACGCAGCACTTTGCGCGCGTGCTCGAGACCACGCGCCAGGCGCTCGTCGGCGCGCAGCCGCTTGCGCCCGTCTGGATGAACGAGACGGACCGCTGAAAGGCCGGCGCGCGACATGATGCAGACGAGATATCTCCTGGTCGGCGGCAGTCACGCGGCGCTCGAGGCGCTCGCCGCGATCCGCATGCACGATGGCGAAGGCAGCGTGGTGCTCGCGACGCGCGATCCGGCGCCGCCCTATTCGCCGACCGTGCTGCCCTACGTGGTGACCGCACGCGCGGATCCGGGCCGCGTGCGGCTGCGCGAGGCGGGCTATTTCGCCGCGCAGAACGCCACCGTGAAGCAGGCAACCGCGCTCGCCTCGCTCGACACCGCGCAGCGCGTGGCGATCTTCGAGGACGGCGAACGCATCGGCTACGAGCGCCTGCTGCTTGCGACCGGCGCCGCGCCGGCGATTCCGCCGGTTCCGGGGCTCTGCGAGACCGGATTCCATGTGCTGCGAACGCTGGGCGACGCGCAGCGGCTGCGCGAGGCGCTGGCGGGCGCGAAGAGCGCGGTGGTGCTGGGCGCCGGGCTGGTGGGAATGCATGCCGCAGAAAACCTGGTGAAGGCGGGCGCCGCGACCACGGTAATCGACATCCAGCCGCAGGTTCTCCCCGGCTACTTCGACGCGCAGGCGGCAAGCCTCATCGAGGAGGCATTTGCGCGGCGCGGCGCCCGCATGCTCTGCGGGCAGTCGGTCATCGGCGCAAGCAGGTGCGACCCCGGTTTTGCATTGCAGCTTTCCGGAGGCGAGCGGATTACGGGCGAACTGCTGCTCGTGGCGACGGGCGTGCGGCCGGTGATGGATTACCTGGCGGGCTCGGAAATCGCCGCCGATCAGGGAATCCTGGTCGATCGCCGCATGCGCACGAGCGTCGCCAATATCTGGGCGGCCGGCGACGTGACGCAGGGCCCGAGCTTCTACGGCTCGGCACCGGTAGTGAATGGCATCCTTCCGAACGCCGTAGAGCAGGGCCGCATCGCCGGCATGGACATGGCCGGCGATCCGGGCGCCCGCGATTACCGCGGCGCGGTGCCGATCAACACCTATCACTTCTTCGGCCGTCAGGCGCTTTCGGTCGGCATCGCGGGAGGCGAGGGCACCGAATGTTGCGTCGAATTCGATCGTGCAGCCGGTCGCTACCGCAAGATTGCGCTGCGGAACAACCGGCTTGCGGGCATCTTCTCGATCGACATGCCGTTCGATGCCGGGATCATGGTGGAGCTCGTGCTGCGGCGCGTCGACCTCGGACCGGTGAAGGACGATTTCCTCGCCCGGCCGCGCGAGACCGGGCGCAGGCTCATGTCGCAACTGTGGCGCTGAACGCACCATGTCCGCCTACGAAACCATCGCCTTCCGCGCCGAGCAGTGCACCGGCTGCGGCGAGTGCATGAGCGCCTGCGCGCAGGCAAAGACCGGAAGCTCCGAGCACGCAGCATCGCGCATCCAGATCCTGCCCGCGAACGACGAGCGCTTCGAGCTGGCAATCTGCCGCCAGTGCGGCGATCCGGGCTGCGTCTCCGCCTGTCCCGCGGCCGCGCTCGAAAAGAACGCCGCGACCGGAGTCATCGACTGGCAGCGCGACAAGTGCGTCGACTGCCTGCTGTGCACCGTCGGCTGCACCTACGCCGGCATCGCCTTCGACGAGCGCGCCGGGCACGTGGTGAAGTGCGACCTGTGCGGCGGCGACCCCGCCTGCGTCAAGGCGTGCGGCGAGGGCGCGCTTCAGTACCTGAGCACCGCACGCATCTACAACCGCTATGGAGGGCTCGAGGATCTGTTCGTGCCGGGACTTGCGGGCTGCCAGGGCTGCAATACCGAGCTCTTGATCCGGCACGTGCTGCGCGCGGTGGGGCCCGAGACGGTCGTCGCGGCGCCGCCCGGCTGCATTCCGGGAATGGGTGCGGTGGGCTACAACGGCAAAACCGGCACCAAGGTTCCCGTATTTCACCCGCTTCTCACCAACACCGCTTCGATGCTGGCCGGCGTGCGGCGCGCCTACAAGCGCAAGGGGCGCGACGTCACCGCGCTCGCGCTCGCGGGCGACGGCGGCACCGCGGACGTGGGCTTTCAATCGCTGTCCGGAGCGGCCGAACGGAACGAGGAAATTCTCTACGTGTGCGTGGACAACGAGGGCTACATGAATACGGGCATGCAGCGCTCGAGCTGCACGCCCTATGGCGCATGGACCTCGACGACCCCCGTGGGCGAGCGCGCGCGCGGCAAGACGCAGGAGGCAAAGAACCTGCCGCTTCTCATGCTGATGCACCGCTGCGCGTATGTGGCGACCGGCTCGACCGCCTACATGGAGGACCTGTACGCGAAGCTCGCCAGGGCGATCGCCGCCGCGAAGCATGGGTTTGCGTACCTGCACGTCTATTCGCCCTGCACGTCCGGCTGGCGATTCCCCGCGCAGAACAACATCGAGGTGGCGCGCAAGGCGGTGCAGACCGGGTTCGTCACGCTGTGGGAATTCGATCCCGAGGCGGGGTTGCGCTTCACGCACCCCGTGGACAAGCTGCTTCCGGTCAAGTCCTATCTGGAGGCGGTCGACAAGTATCGCCACCTCGATTCCGGGCAGGTGGCGCACATCCAGGAACATATCGGCAAGGACATCGCCTTCCTGCGCGGCCTTGCCGCGCGCGCTCCGCAGGCGGGCGAAGCGCGCTCTACGCCGGCGTAGTCCCGGACCGTCCGAGCAGGCTGAGGAATTCGCGCCGGGTCTTCGGCCCGTAGGTGCGGTAGTGCGGCTCGGGTCGTTCGCGGCAGGCGAGCCGCTCGCGCGCGATGCGGTCGCGGTTCACGTATTTCTTCACTTCCTCGGCGCTCAAGGCGTACACCCTGGCTGCATTGAGGCCGAACACCTTGGCGCGCAGGGCGGGCGTGATCTCGGGATAGCCGTGCCGCTCGCGCAGTTCGGGCGAGATCTGGAAGGCGCGGAACGCCTGGATCTGGTCCTGCGGCGAGCCGTACCAGATCGAGTCGGTGCCCCACAGCACGTTGTCCTCGCCGACGTAGCGGAACAGTTTTCCGAGGGCGTGCGCGGCGGCGTCCGGGTCGCGCAGGAGAAACCGCCACGTGCTGCCCAGCTCGGCATAGACGTTGCTGTTGGGCTTGACGCCGTTTTCGACGAGCGAGCGGACGAGCGTGTCGATGCCGTCGCGCTGCGCGGCGTGCTGGTAAGCCTGTTCGCGCACGCTGGTGACGAAACCCGAGTGGTAGACGAGGAACGCAACGTCGGGAAAGCGCTTCGCCGCGACGCCGATGTCGGAGCACTGGCTGTGCTCGTAGGATTGCGTGCCGAAGGGCAGTCCCTTGTGGATGCAGATCACCTTGACGCCGAGCGCGCGGGCGCGCTCGATGAAGCGCGTGCCGATCTCGTCCGAGAGGAAATAACCGACGCGTCCCGGACCGAACTGCGTGTAGGTCTTCCAGGCGCACACGCCCCAGCGCTCTTTGAGCTCGTCCATCGTCTCGATGTCCCCGGGCTGGTTCGGATTGACGCGGCCGTGCAATAGCAGGCGGTGCGTGCCCTCCATGCGATCGACGATGCGCCGCACGGCATCGGCGGCCTGGATCGTGAGCGGCTCGTCCTCGCGCCGCGAGGGCACGAAGGAGAGCACCATCATGTCGGTATCGGAATCGAGGAACACATCCTTCACGAACTCTTCCGGCCCCAGGCAGTCGAGATGGGTACGCCCGCCCTTGCTGCCGAGCGCGCAGGACGCCTTCGGTGACCACTTGAAGGCGCCGGCGGGCGCTCGCGCCACCCAGGCGCCGCTGGGGTCCACGAAGTGGCCCTGCACGTCGAAGATGAATTCCCCGCGCCCGCCGATCTTCGCCTGCGCGAGTTCGGGCTCCAGTGCCGCCTCCGCGTCCAGCTCGAAGGTGCCGCCGCGCCTGCCCGCCGCCGCGTACGCCGCGTTGAAGGCAAGCAGCGTGCTCGCCGCGCCGCAGGAAGAAACCAGGAATCGCCTGCGCGACATTCCGAGCCTGGCCGCGTTTCGTGTCGCGGCCTCGTGCGCAAGGCGGTTGGCGGCGCGGTTGATGCGCGAAAGCGGAACCGGCACGAATTCGCCGTTGGAGGTCGAATCGAGCTTGATCGGAAGGCGCAAGCCTTCGGGGTCGGTGCGTTCGCGCATGGGCTGCGCGCAAGCATACCTTGCGCCCGGCTGCGATGGCGAGCCCCGCGCGCGGGAACGCTAGAATCGGATCATGCCGCTGCACGGAATCCGGGTGCTCGATTTCACCGCGATGATCGCGGGGCCGTACTGCACGCGCATGCTCGCCGACCTCGGCGCCGAAGTGATCAAGCTGGAGCCGCCCGAGGGCGATTTCATGCGCGGGCGCGAGCCGCTGCGCGACGGTCGCAGCGCCTACTTCGGTATCCTCAATTGCGGCAAGCAGAGCCTGTGCGTGGATCTGAAGCGCGAGGCGGCGCGCGAACTGGTGCACGCGCTCGTCGCCAAGTGCGATGTCGTGGTGGAGAACTTCCGCCCCGGCGTGATGGCGCGCCTTGGGTTCGACCATCCGAGGCTCGAGCGCGAGAACCCGAGGCTGGTGTACTGCTCGATTTCGGGTTTCGGGCAGACCGGGGCGGCGCGCGAGCGTTCCGCTTACGCGCCGGTCGTGCAGGCGGCGAGCGGCTACGATCTGGCGCACCTCGGCTACCAGGACCATGCCGAGCGCCCGCTCAAGACCGGGATCTTCACCGCGGACTACCTCGCCGGAGCGCACGCGTTCGGTGCGATCTGCGCGGCGCTGGTGCGGCGCGCGCGGACCGGCCGCGGCGAGTACATCGACTGCGCACTGATGGACGCGATGCTGGGCATGCTCGCTTTCGAGTGCGCCGCGGCGCAGTTCCCTCCACAGAGACGCCGGCCGATCTACCGGGCGACGCGCGCGCTCGACGGTTTCGTGATGGTGGCGCCGATCACGGCGGCGAACTTCGCGGACATGGCGCGCGCGGCCGGGCATCCGGAGTGGCTCACCGACGCGCGGTTCTCGAGCCACGAGTCGCGCACCCACAACTGGGACGCGCTGATGGCCGAACTGGATGCATGGGCGGCGGACAAGACCGCGGCCGAGTGCGAAGCGATCATGAACCGGGACGGCGTGCCCTGCGCCCGCTACCAGACCGTGGGCGAGGCGATGGCCACGCCCTACGCGGCCGAGCGCGGTCTGCTCGCAACGGTGAAAGACGGCGCGGGCGAATTCCTGGCGCCGAATCCGCCGTTCCGGCTGCGCGAGGCGCCGGCCGGCGCACGCGGTTTCGTGGCCGAACTGGGCGCGCACAACGAGAGCGTGCTGCGCGAGTGCCTCGGCTGGTCGCGCGATGCGATCGGGAAGCTGGCGAAGGACGGTGTGCTGTGCGGGAAGCGCGCGGAACCGGGGGTCGAGCCGTGAAGTGGGGAGGGCAGCGCAGACCTGGCGGCTAGCGGCGCGTATGCAGGCTGCCGAGATCGAGGTCCCCGGCGTCGAATGGGGCCGCGCTTTTCGTCGCAGCCGCGGCGGCGATGGTGATCGGATTGAACTCGCCGTCGGCGGCCTGGAATGCCTCGGCAAGCTTGAAGCTCAACTGGGCGAGCGCCTTGGGCTGCGGCCGCGCGCGTTCCGTGCCGCCGACGTCGCCGTAGGCGTGGCACGCGAGCCCGACATAGATCTGCAATGCCAAGTCCCGCATCGGGTCTTTCGCCTCTTTCGCTTCAGTTTGAGTGCTCATCACGCTCTCCTTCTATCGATTGAGCGTTCATACTACGCGGGTTTCATTCCGGTCGGCGGTAAAATCCGCGGCTCCTTCATCGAACTTACCCGGGAACATTCATGCCCATCTCGATGTACCAGGCGAGCGCGCCGCGCTTCGTCAACATGCTGAAGAACCTCGCCGCGATCCTCGACAAGGCGCAGGCGCATGCCGAGGCGAGGAAGATCGACCCAGCGGTTCTGCTCGCCAGCCGGCTCTACCCCGACATGTTCACGCTCACGCGCCAGGTGCAGGTCGCCTGCGACAACGCGAAGGGTGCAGCGGCGCGCCTGGCCGGCGTGGAAGTACCAAAGCACGAGGACACCGAGCAGACCTTTGCCGACCTCAAGGCGCGGATCGCGAAGACGATCGATTTCGTCGACTCGTTCAAGCCGGCGCAGATCGACGGCAGCGAGGAGAAGAACATCCACCTCAAGCTCGGCCCGCTGGAAGTGGATTGGAAGGGCATGCAGTACCTGCTCGGCTTCGCGCTGCCGAACTTCTACTTTCACGTCGTGACGGCTTACGACATCCTGCGCCACAACGGCGTCGAGATCGGCAAGCGCGATTACATCGGCAATCCGTGAAAGAGACCCGGAGCCATCGGGTCAAGGTCTCGATGCTTTGCCCCGGCTCCATCCGCACGTGCCCCTGTGTCATGCCGTTCTTTTCGTTTGCCTAAGGCAAGTCATCCGGATCGCCGACCAGGCGATACCGTCCACGCGACCAGCACAGATACATGGTCGCGGAAGACTCGGTGCGCACGCCCAGCGCATCGCCCGCGCAGCCCAGCCGCCGCGTGAGGGCCGAAGCCGCCACGCGCTTCACGTCGCCCGAGTCCGGCATCCGGGCGAGTCCCGCGCGGTGGAGATGAACGACCAGATGTGCGGCGCGTGGCTGGCCAAAATCCCGCTTTGCCGGATCGGCATGCAGGATCGCGACCGCCAGCGCGCCCGCCGCGCCCGGTTCATCCAGGCGGGCGGGCCTGGTGGCCGGACCTTCTTGCAGGACTTGCGTCACCACCACGGCGCTGGGCAGGAACGCAGCGGAGCCGCGCGCTGTCACCAAGAGCGCCAGATCATGAGCGTTCCTGCCGGAGAAGCTGCCCGTCCACCGCGCTCCGGCCAGCGGCGCGACCGCGGTGCCGTAGTGTCGGGCGACGAGCATGCCGGCCTCGGCAGGTCCGTCCGCCCATGCGCCCTGACAAAACAGGCTGAGCAGCAGTCCGCGTGAAAGCGCGCGAGGAACAACTCCGTGGACGGAACTGCGGATTGCAGCCATGCAACTATTTCAGCACGAAGGCGAGCTTGCCGGCTGAGAGTGCGATGCGGTCATGGTCATGGTCCGCCGCAACCCGGATAATGTCGTGCGCGACCTGCCGGAGACCGATCGATGATGACCGCCTTGAAATTCGTCTTCGGCTCCGGCTGGTGGATCGCGTGGCACGCGCTGCTGCTCGTCTCGCTGGTGCCGCTGTGGTACGTCCTCGACTGGATGCGCACGATGCAACCCGGCAAGGGGCCGCAGGGCGGCGAGGCCATATTCCTGCTGCTGGTTCTGGTGCTGGTGATCCTGATCGGTGTTTCGTTCGTGAACGGCCTGCTGTGGGCCGGCACGCAACCCTGGTCCTGGGCGCGCCGCTACGTGCTCTTTCCGCTGGGAATGATCGTCGCCTGGATTGCCGCGATCTGGCTCATCTTCGCGCTCACCGGCACAGCCACCGGCGTCGATGTGGCACCGCAGACGCGCTCGCTCACCTGGTGGGGGCTGGTCGCGAGCTTTTCGGCGCTCTACCTCGCCAATCTCGGTGCGATGTCAGCGGTGCGCGGCGCCCACGCGGGGGGATGATGGTCGTTAGTCCGGCAGGCCGAACAGCTCGTGGTCGCCTTCGAGACCCTTGAGGCGGTGGCGTCCCGCCGAAACCAGCTTGCCCGGCACGTGTGCGGCGAACGCCGCCGAGGCGAGCAGCTCGCGATTCAATTCCTTGGTCATGCTCTCGATGCGCGAGGCTTCGTTGGCGGCGGCGCCGATCACCGTGAAATCGAGCCGCTGCGGCACCCCGATGTTGCCGTAGGTGACGGTGCCGATATGCAGGCCGATCCCGAAGCGCATCGGCGGCAAATCCGGGTGCTCGGCGTTGCTCGCGCGAACGCGATCCGCCGCGAGGGCAGCGGCCTGCAGCGCGCTGCGGCACGCCTGCTCGACGCCGGCTGAAGTGGGGAAGATGGCGAGGACCGCGTCGCCGATGTACTTCAGCACCTCGCCGCCCTTTTTCAGCACCGCGCCGGCCATGCAGTAGAAGAAGCGGTTGAGCTGCTCGAGGTAGAGATCGCGCGGCATGCTCTCCGCGAGCGTGCTCGAGCCACGGAAGTCGCAGAACCAGATCACGGCGTTGATGTGCTCGCCGTCGCCGCGCCTCACCAGGCCGTTGAGCACCCGCCTTCCGGTATCGCGCCCGACGTAGGTCTCGAGCAGCGCGATCGCGGTGCGGCGCTGCGCGTGCACTTCGAACAGCCGACCGAGCATCGGCAGCACCTCGTAGATCTGGCCGAGATGCGCGGTGGAGAATCCGCCGCGCGCGAAGCAAGTCATCGAGATCACGTTGATCTGCCCGTCGCTGAAGCGCAGCGGCATGGCGACGTAATCGGTCGCGCCCTCCTTGTGCAGGTCGCGCACCACCGGGAAGTCGAGCTTCACGTCGGCGTCCTCCAGTCGCCGGCGCACGCCGCCGGCGCCGCGAATGATGGGCGCGAACGGACTGTCGGCGAAGCGCGGCTGGTGCAGGATGTCGTGCGGTTCATAGACGGTGCGGATGTCGGGGGCGTCGGCGCGCCACACGAGCACCGTGGCGAAGATCTGCGGATGCAGCGTCGGAATGATGACGGTGCTGCGGTCCACGAGGCAGCCGATGCTGCGCAGAAAGCCGAGGAACTGCCTGGCGAGGTCCGCGGCCGAGCCGGCTTTCCATGCGTCCTTCAGCAGCCAGCCCGCGATCGGGTTGGCGTGCATGCTGACGATGTTCGATTCGAGGAACGGAACTTCGTCGTCGCCTTCGTACAGCGCGGCAATCCTGCCGCGGTAAAAGGACAGGTGCCCCCGGATCGCTTCGGCGCCGCGGTAGGGTTCTTCGTAGGACCAGGCGGCGTTCTCGATGCGCTCGGCGCCGACTTCGAGGGTCCAGTACGTGGCGTCGCCGCGGAACGGACAGTGCGTGTGCAGGTCGGTCCTGCGAAGGAGTTCCATGCGGATGTCTTCCTTCGGGATGTAGTGCGCGGCCGGCTGGCGCGTCTCGTGCAGCACGATCGCGCGCGTCGTATCTGCGATCCAGGATCCCGCGGCCTCGATCCGCACCCGCCGCGTGCACGGCTCGTAACGCAGCGCGTACTCGTCGGGCCGCGCCACGGCAGGCGCGGGATCGGCCGCTTCACGCGCGCCTGCGGAGTCGAGGGGATCGCTCATGCGCCGGTCGGGAATTGGGTGCGATTCTAGCCCCGGCGAGCGAGCGCCCAGGCAAGGCGAGCGGAGGGAAACTGCATGCAGGCCGCCGCACGCGCGGCCCGCCTGCTCCGGCAACGTCAGCGCGGTGGTGGTGGTGGTGGCGTGCCCGGAGGCGGGGGCGGCGGCGTCGAGTACACCGGGTAGCCGCGCGATTGCTCGAACCGCCCGGCCACGGGAACCTTGTGGCCTTTGGCGTACATGCACTGCTGGTAGCCCATGTCGTAGCGCTGCTGCATGGTGTAGGCCGAGCCGCCTGCGGCGCCCGCACCCGCGGCGGAACCGACAATGAGACCCGTACCGGCCCCAACCGCTGCGCCCCGCCTTCCGCCGACCAGCCCGCCCGCCACCGCTCCTACCGCGGTGCCGACCGCCGCGCTCTTGACGCCGCTGTCGACGGAGGCCTGCTCGGCAGTGGCACCGCCGATCTGGCTGCTTGCGAAGTTGCGGCATTCGTAGTCATCGAAGCGAAACTGGTCGAAGCTCTTGCCGGTTCCGGGCAGGACCATCACGCTCGGCCCGCTCGGGGGTACGGTCGCGCACCCCGCGAGCAAGGCGAGGAGGGCGATCGCCGGCCAGCGCCGGAGGGAGGAAACGTTCTCTTGCATGGTTCGATCAGCCGGGTGGTCGGGGCGGAACGCGCTGCCAGCCACCCGGGCACTCCTTGACGTACGGGTAATACGCGCGGGCATCGGCGCAGTAATACCAGAAAGCGGGGCTTTCCGGCGCCTCGGTTGCGCCTTCGCGCTGGATGTAGGTCCGCGGCTGGGATGGGACCACCACGATCTGCGACGGAACCGGCGGGTAGTAAAACGGGTGCCCGTACCAGTACGGCCAGCCGATCGGAACGCCGATGAACACGCCCACGCGCGCGAAGCTTCTGCGTCCGTGCGCGAGCGCAGAATCGGCAAACGCCGAACCCACGAGCGCGAGGGCAAGCAACAGGGCAATCTTTCTCGTTACGCTCATCGCGATCCTCCGTTGCAGGAGGGCTCATCCTCTTTGACGCCTAGAGTAGCAAGGCCGTTCGCCGCCGAGGTGCAGTTTTGGTAACAAACTGTAACTCGGCAATCCCATTAAACTTGTGCCGCCATGGACCTCAGCCTGCAAGTCGGCCGGTACGATATCCGCAAGCTGCTCGGCAAGGGCGCGACCGGAACCGTGTACCTCGCCAAGGACACGTTCACCGGCAACGAGGTGGCACTCAAGACCATCGAACCCGAGGTGTTTTTCGACCCCGAATTCGGCACCGTGTATCGGCAGCAGTTCCTCAACGAAGCCTCGCTCGCGGGCAAGCTGCGCCATCCCTACATCGCGGCAATCCTGGACGCCGTGGTGGAAGAGGACTCCGGCCACATCGCGATGGAGCTCGTGACCGGGGGCGACCTGTCGCAGCACGTCTCGCCGGACACGCTGCTGCCGGTCGCCGAAGTGCTGCAGATCGGGTTCAAGTGCTGCGGCGCGCTCGATTACGCCTTCAGGGAGGGCATCGTCCACCGCGACATCAAGCCGGCGAACATCCTCCTCGTGGCGGGGAGCGAGATCAAGATCTCCGATTTCGGCGCCGCCTACCTGCGCAAGAGCCAGGCGGTGCAGAGCGTCGCCATGGGCTCGCCGTTCTACATGTCGCCCGAGCAGATCGCGGGCGAGGAGCTCACGTTCCACAGCGACATGTATTCGCTCGGCGTGGTGCTCTACGAGCTGCTCACCGGCAAGCGCCCCTTCACCGCCGAGAGCATCGAGGCGCTGGTGCACAAGATCCTCAACGAGGATCCCGTGCCGCCCAGCCGGCTGCGCGCCGGGCTGCCGGACGCGATCGATACCCTGGTGCTGCGTGCGATGAAGAAGAAACCCGGGTACCGCTACGCGGCCTGGAGCGACTTCGCGCGCGAGCTTTCGAACGCCACCCCGCTCGCGCAGGCGCCGGGCGCCATTCCCGACAGCGAGAAGTACCTCGCGCTCAAGCTCGTCGAGGTTCTTTCCCTGCTTTCGGACGCCGACATCTGGGAGATGGCGCGCGCCGGCCGCTGGACGCGCGCGGGCAAGGGCAAGGTGATCGTGCGCGAAAACGATCCCGGCCAGAGCTTCTTCCTGCTGGCGAAAGGCGAAGTCAAGGTCACGAAAGGCGGCCGGCTGCTCAACGTAGTCAATCCGGTCGAATACTTCGGCGAGATGGCGTACATCTGGGGCGGCGCGCTGCCGCGCCACGCGACGGTCGAATCGATGACCGAGCTGCTGCTCGCCGAATTCGATCCGGCGGCGCTGGACCGCATGAGCCTGGGCGCGCAACTGCATCTCACGCGGGCGCTCGCGCGCAACCTCGTCGACCGACTCGCGCTCGCCAACACGCGGCTTGCGCGGTAGAAGAGGTGAATCGCCGCGCCGCTACCCCGAGCAGCGGCGCGGTGGCAATGCGAGCGCCTGCAGGGCGGCAAAATCGCCGGCGATCGCGTCGGGGCGATGCCCGCCGGGAAAGATCCGCACCAGCTGCTCGGGGGCCCACTTGGCGCCGTTGTAGTAGATCGCGGTCACGCCCGCTTCCTTCGCCGCGACCGTATCGGTGGTGCTGTCGCCGACGAACCAGATCTCCGGGCCGGGTGAGCTCCCGAGCTCGCCGAGCGCGCGCAGCACCATGTCGGCCGAGGGCTTGCGCCGGCGCACGTCGTCGCCGCAGACGACGACGTCGAACAGATCCTTCCATCCCGAGCCGTCCACTTCGCCCAGCTCACGCGAAAAAAGCGCCCGGCGCCGGTTGGTGAGCATTCCGGTCGCAAGGCCCGCCGAGCGCAGCTTTCCGAGCATCGCGCGCACCCCCGGTTCGAACGGCTGCACGGCACCGAAATGGCGCATGTAGCAGCGATCGAACGCTTCGTGGGCGACGTGCTTGGCGTCGGCGTCGGGCCCGAACAGGATCTCGAACATCTCGGTGCGCGAGATGCGGCGCTCGCGTTTCACGTCGGGCGGCAGCCGGCGGTGGGCGCGAACGTGCGCGACGAACGCATCGTGTTCCGGAATCAGGCCGTGCCCCGGCTCCCGGAGCCGCGACGCAAGCCCCAGTTCGGCGAGCAGGGGCAGCATTTCGTCCACCGCGCGGTACATCGCCTCGAAGGTGTCGGCGAGCGTTCCGTGCCAGTCGAAGAAAACGGTGCGCGGCGGGGTGAGTCGGGACATGACCGAAGAGTACGGGCGCTTCATTCCTGGATGTCATAATAGCCGCGACGCGCTCGGACTTCGCTACCGCTTGCGGATCTTCTCCAACAGGCACCGCCCGGTCCATTTCGGACCGTTTCCGCTGGAGCGGATCGCGCGAACGGCGGAAGCGCCCGATCTTTCCGGGATCGAGGACGCATTCCCAGCGCCGAGCGCAACGCCGCTGGGCCGGATCGTCAACGAAACCATCGCCCTGTTCGAGCAGTTCCGCGCCGAGGAACCGGCGCCCGAGCGCGCGCCGGTTCCGCGCGATCCGGAGCGGCTCGCGAACGAGCTCAAGGCGAACTGCTACTTCCTCAATGCTTCGCTCGCCGGCTGCTGCGAAATTCCGCACTCGGCATGGACCGGCGTGCCGATCGAAGGTCACCGCTGGGCGCTCGCGGTGCTGGTGGAGTTCGGCCGCATGCCGGAGCCGGGCAACCTCGCGCGCCAATGGCTGCAGGGCAGCGAGTACGACTGCGCGCTGTTGCGCGCCGCCGAGATCGCGATGATCAGCGCCTCGTTCCTGCGGCGGCTGGGAGTGCCGGCAACCGCGCACACGCGCGACCGGAGCGAGGTCTCGCACGCGCCGATCCTCGTCACCGCGGGTCTTGCGCGCTGGCGCAATGGCGCTCTCGTCGCGCCCTTCATCGGCGGCCGTTTTGCTTCGTGCATCGTGACCACGGCGGAACCGCTCGCGCCGGATCGGCCGCTTGCGCCCGCGAGCGGCGCTTTCGACGGTGGCCTGCGATGGTGGCTCGGCGCGGGCGGAACCGAGACCTGGTGGAACCGCCGGCTCGCGGCGCGAAGGCTCTCGGAGGACAGCCGCTACCCGATGAAGAAGATCCGGCGCCTGGAGACGCCGAGCACGCTCGTGCTCGAAGACGAAGTGCCGCGCGTGCCCAAGCGGGCCAACTTCTTCACCCGTGCGCTGCACGGCGACCTGGGCGAGAAGGCGAGGCGCGAGCGCTGGCGCTTCGCCTACAAAACCCCGATCGCCGATGCGTACGTCAAGCTGATCCGCGCCATGGTCCCGCGGCAGGGGGGCGAGCCGGCCGCGGCGCGCGATCCCGCGACCAACGACCCGGCGGCGAACGCGCGCGCGATCAAGTCGCTGCTCTACCACCTCGGTACCGACCTCGCAGGCTGCTGCGAGGCGAAGCGCTACACCTGGTATTCGCACCAGGAAGACGGGCGGCCGATCGAGCCGTATCACCGCAACGCGATCGTGATGCTGGTCGATCAGGGCTTCGAGACGATGGAAGGCGCCTCCGGCGACGACTGGATCTCGGGCGCACAGTCGATGCGCGCCTACATGCGGGGCGGCGAAGTGTGCGGTGTCGTCGCCGCATTCATCCGCAGCCTGGGCTGGGGCGCCCGCTCGCAGACCAACGCCGACTCGGACGTGCAGCAGTTGCCGCTCGTCCTGCTCGCCGGTCTGGGCGAGCTGTCGCGGATCGGCGAACTGGTGCTCAATCCGTTCGTCGGGCCGCGGTTCAAGAGCGCGGTCATCACCACCGACCTGCCGCTGGCGCACGACCGGCCGGTCGACTTCGGCCTCCAGGACGTGTGCGCGCGCTGCAGGAAGTGCGCCCGCGAGTGTCCCTGCAGCGCGATCTCCTTCGGCGACAAGGTGATGTTCAACGGCTACGAGATGTGGAAGCCGGACGTGGAGCGCTGCACCCGGTACCGCGTCACCAATCCGCACGGCTCGGCCTGCGGTCGCTGCATGAAGACCTGCCCCTACAACCACGAGGGGCTGCTCGCCCATCGCGCATTCCTGTGGGCGGCGATTCACTTGCCGTTCGCGCGCGACTTCATCATCGGGCTCGACGACCGCGTCGGCAACGGCTCGATCAACCCGGCGAAGACCTGGTGGACCGATCTGGAGATCGTGGACGGCAAGGTGGTTGTGCCGCGCGGCACGAACCGGCGCGGACTGTCGCTCGCGAAGCCGAGCGACCTCAAGGCGCACCAGATCGCGTACTACCCGGCGTCCATGATGCCGCCGCCCGATCGGAAGGAGCCGTTTCCGGTGGACCGCAAGGCGGCGCTTGCGGCCGGCACTGCGATAGAATCGCCGGCCGCGGCGCGCAACCGGGTCAGTCGAGCTTGATCCCGGCCTCGCGCATCGCTATGGACCCGACCCGCATGATGACGATCCTCTGGATGATCCGCCACGGCGAGACCGCGTGGAACGCCGAAGGCCGCGTCCAGGGTCAGACCGATGTTGCGTTGAGCGAGGTCGGCGCGGCGCAGGCCGAGGCGATCGCGCGAGCGCTTGCGCCGTCCCCGGCGGCCGGTGCGCCCGAGTCCTTTGCCGCGGTCTATTCGAGCGATCTGCGGCGAGCGAGCGAGACCGCCAGCCCCTGTGCGCGGGCCCTGGGGCTCGCGGTGCGCCTCGAGCCGCGCTTGCGCGAGCGTCACTACGGGCTTTTCGAGACGCTCACCTACGCGGAGGCGAAGGTGCTCTACCCGGAAGACTACGCGCGCTTCAAGGCGAAGGAGCCCGACTACGATTTTCGCAGCGGCGAGAGCCTGCGCGCCTTTCACGAGCGCGCCCTGCAATGCATTGCCGAAATCGCGGCGCGGCACGCGGGGTCACCGGTCCTGGTGTTCACGCACGGTGGCGTGCTGGATTCGGTCTACCGCCACGCGACCGGGCGCGAGCTTTCGGCGCGGCGCGATTTTCCGGTGCCGAATGCGGCGCTGAACCTCATCGAAATTACGGCCGGCGAGTGGAGGGTGCTCGAGTGGGCCGACTGCGCGCACCTGCAGGTCGCGCTCGACGACCTTCCCGACTAGAGCAATCCCCGCGGTACCCGGACCGGCATGGAGAGCACGATCTGCGCCATGCCCTTGCCGAGCGGGTCGCTGCGCAGCGAAGCCATGCCGCCGCCCGCGAGCGCCTCCTCGAGCACGAAGTTGAATGCGCCGATGCCGGGTAGCGCGTAGCGCGTGACCTTTCCCTTGACCAGATGGCGCATGTAGTCGCGGACCGCGCTTGCGGTGACCTGACCACGGATCCAGGGGAGGTACTCGGTCTTGCGCGCGATGATGCCGACGTTGGAACTGTCGCCCTTGTCGCCGCTCCTGCCGTAGGCAAGCCGCACGAGCGGAACGGTGAGCGCGTCGGACGGCAGGGCGGGCGCGCCTTTCTCATCATCCGCACCGGCCGCGAGCGGGTCGAGGCGTCCGTCGCCCGCGCGGTCGAGCGTGGCAAGCTCGACGCGGATGACGCGCGGGAGGCGCTGGGACGGGTCTCGTACGTCGACG
>Ga0209399_10000184_pt1 | contig 38662 bp, 35 predicted proteins | sample OV2TP3_FD_184130 | JGI IMG/M metagenome (GOLD analysis project Ga0209399, IMG submission 184130) | Hot spring microbial communities from Beatty, Nevada to study Microbial Dark Matter (Phase II) - OV2 TP3 (SPAdes) (version 3) | ecosystem: Environmental > Aquatic > Thermal springs > Hot (42-90C) ... | reverse complement strand
GGTTGAAATCGCCGAGGGAGAAGATTCCATGAGACGGCCGCGCCTTCCCGTGGGAGAACCCCAGCACCGTTCACGGTCGGACGCGGCAGTCTAAGGCGAGGAGGCTGAGGGAGTCAAAAACGAATGCGGTTCTGAACAAGCCTCCTGGCCGCACAGGCGAGGGACTCTGATCCCGACCCCATCTGTCCATTGAGCTGATGATTGACACCCCACCGGATCGGGGGGCTAAAATGGCGTCGCGTTCATGAGCCGATCGTTCCAAGGGAAGCGTCGAGCGTTCCGGGCCGGAACGGCCTCGACGATCATCGTGGCCTGGGCCGTGATGAGCGCCCGGCCGGCTTGGTCGACGCTGCTCCACCCTTGCGGGGACGCCCCGCCGAGCGCCGCCCACGCCTGCTGCGGAACCCACGCCGAGGCTCTCCCGAGCCGCTCGGTGGTCTCGAATCGAACGACCACGAGGCCGGCCGGAGAGGGCCACGTCCACCCTGCCGGGAAAAGTCCCCACGGCCAAGACGGCTTGCATTGGGGGGACCGGACGTGTTCCTGCGAACCCCTGAGGTTGCCCCTTCCGACGCCACTCCAGATCGCGGAGCCCACCGGGCCGGAACGGTCCCGTCCCCGCGAGGGCTGGCCGGACGGAACGGGCTGGGCCGGCGCCGAAACGCCGGCGGAGTTGTGGGCGCCGACGCCGGGGACGCCCCTTGCGCGGCTCAAAGCCGATCATCCTCCCTCGGTCCCTCTGTTCATTATTCATTGCTCGCTTCTGCGCTGACTGGGGCCGCCTCCCTGCGCTGACTCCTTGAGGCGAGAAGAGGGGGCTTTCGCCTGAGGCCGCTTCGGGCCCGAGGCGCGCCGCGCCAACCCGCCCGTCGGCCCGCGGACCTTTTTCGATCGTGACGTTCTACGGGAGGCTACCCATGAATGTCCTCCGACCTCTGATGGTCGCGCTTGGCGGCTTGACGCTGGGATGCGTGGGGTTGGGGCCGACGCCGCTCCCGCCCGAGCACCCTGCGCGGTCCACCGCCAGGCTCGCCGAACCGCCGGGTCTCCCCGACGTCCTGGCCTGGCGCCCCTTGAGCTTTGAGAGGCCGGGGGGAGAACCCGGCCCTGAGGAGCCCAGAGCGGACCCACACGCCGGCCACGGGGAGACCACCGGCGACGGGGAAACATCGGACGAAACGGCCCTCTTTGCCTGCCCGATGCACCCTGAAGTCCGATCGGCCCAACCCGGAAGGTGCCCGCGTTGCGGGATGGAACTGGTGGCCACCCCGCCCGGGACGAAGGGAGGGACGCCCCGATGATCACGAGGTTGAATCGCTCAAGCTTGCGGACGATGGGGTGCGGGCTGATCCTCGTCGCGGCGAGCTGGTCGGCGGTCGGTTGCGCTGGGGGGCTCCCGGAGGCCCGGCACGAGGACGCTTTGGCGCCGTGGCGGCTCGCCGGTCTGGCCGAGGCAGCGCCGTCGGTCGAAACCGCGGACGTTCGAGAGAGGGTTCGGGAATTGCTTGGCGCCCCCTTGACGCCCGAAACCGCCGTTGAGGTCGCGCTGCTGGCGAGCCCCCGGATGCAGGCGACGGTCGAGGAATTCGGCGTGGCGCGCGCCGATCTGTTACAGGCCCGGCTGGCCACCAACCCGCGGCTGGGGCTCAGCGCTCGTTGGGATCCCGGATCGGGCGGCTCCACCAACACCGAATGGGATATCGCGCTTGATCTGCTCGATGCGTTACTCACGCCGCTTCGCGCGCGAGTCGCCGCTCAGGAATTCGAGGCGACTCGCGCGAGACTCGGCCACCAGATACTGGAGTTTGTGGCCGAGGTCCGGCACGCCTACTTCGAGTTCCAAGCGCAGGAAGAAAGGGTTGAACTGATGCGCACGGCGACCGAAGCCACAGCCGCGGCGGCGGAACTGGCTCACCGACAACGCGTGGCCGGCGCAACGGGCGGCCTTGCCCTCGCGCAACAGGAAGCTTTTCACGCCGAAGAGCTGCTGATCTTGGCCCGAGCGGAAGTTCAGGCGCTGGCCGCCCGAGAGCGGCTTAATCGCCTGCTCGGCCTTTGGGGGGAAGCCGTCCGATGGGAGGTTTCGCCGCGGCTCCCCTCGCCGCCGGAGACGGAGCCGACCGTGGAGCGGGTGGAAAGCCTCGCCGTCGAGCGGCGATTGGACCTGGAAGCGGCTCGGCGCGAGCGGGACGCCGCCGAACAAGCCCTGCGCCTCGCGCGGCGATTTCGTTGGTTCGGATTCTTCGAGTTCGGGGTCAGCTCGGAGCGGGACACGGACGGCGAGACCGTGACCGGGCCGCACATCGGGTTCGATCTGCCGATTTTTGACCGACGCCAGGCCCGTCTCGCGCGGCTGGAAGCGAGCCTCCGACGGAGCGAGCAACGCCTGACGGAGCTGGCCGTGGACGTGCGCTCCGAAGCGCGAGAGGCCCGGCTGCGGCTTCACGCCGCGCGAGACGCCGTGACCTTTTATCGGGAAGCCGTCTTACCGCTGCGCGAACGCGTCGTGGAGGAAACCCAGCTCCGCTACAACGCCATGCTCCTCGGCGTTTACGAACTCCTTCAGGCCCGACGCGACCAAATCAACGGCGGACTCGCCTACATTGACGCTCTCATGGATTATTGGCTGGCCCGCGTCGAGCTGGAACGAGCCGCCGCCGGGGGATTGGACGGGAGTGCGAGCGTCCCCTCCGGCCCTCAAGAGCCCGAGACGGCCCCGGCGCCGCATCATGAACACACTCACTGAAAAGGAATGCCCCCCCATGAACATCAATCGACGTCAATGGTTGCTTTCCGGAAGCGCCTTCCTTTCGATCGGGGCGCTGCTTCGCGGCTCCCGTCAGGCGGCGGCCCAAGCGACCCCGCCTCGCTCATCGGCCGCGTCCGGCTCGACGCGCGTTCCCGTCATCACGCCCAACGGCTCGACGCTTCCATGGACAATGGACGGGGACGTCAAAGTGTTTCATCTGACGGCCGAGCCGGTTCGGCGCGAATTCGCCCCGGGGATGACGGTCAATTGCTGGGGTTACAATGGACTCACGCCGGGCCCGACGATCGAGGCGGTCGAGGGGGATCACGTCCGAATCCTTGTTACCAACCGCCTTCCCGAGCCCACCTCCATTCATTGGCACGGCATTTTCCTGCCTAACGGCATGGACGGCGTCGGCGGCCTGACTCAGCCGCACATCCCGCCGGGCGAGACCTATGCCTACGAGTTCCCGCTCCGCCAGCACGGAACATTTATGTATCATCCCCATTCGGATGAGCTGCTGCAACTAGCCCTTGGAATGATGGGTTTTCTCATCATCCATCCGAAGACACCGGAGCCGCCCGCGGTGGATCGCGATTTCTGTATCATGCTGCACGAATGGTTTATCGAGCCGGGATCAGCGACGCCCAACCCCTTTGTCATGACCGACTTTAATACCTTCACCTTCAACAGCCGCGTCTTCCCCGCGATTGATCATCTCATCGTCCGCCGCGGCGATCGGGTTCGCCTCCGGTTCGCTAACCTGAGCATGGATTCGCATCCCATCCACATCCACGGCCACCGGTTCTGGATCACCGGGAGCGATGGGGGGCGTATCCCCCCGTCGGCCTGGGTCCCCGAGACCACCGTCAACGTCCCCGTCGGAGCCACCCGCGACGTGGAATTCGACGCCGACTTGCCCGGGGACTGGGCGCTTCACTGTCACAAATCGCATCACACCATGGGCCCCATGGGGCACGACCTGCCGGTGATGGTCGGCGTGAGCCAGAGCGGGATCGAGACCCGCGTGCGGCGGCTTCTGCCCGATTACATGGCCATGGGCGAGAGCGGCATGGCCGAGCACGCCCGCCACGCCCAACGCCTCCCTCTCCCGCACAACACGCTGCCGATGATGACCGGGGAAGGGCCCTTCGGCCCGATCGAGATGGGGGGGATGTTCACCGTCATCAAGATCCGGGATAACCTGTCGAGTTATGATCAGGATCCCGGCTGGTACGATCACCCGCCGGGCACGGTCCCCTGGCCCGTGGCAAGCTGACGGAAAGCCGGCGGCGCCGCGGCCGATCAGCAGACGCTTCAGCGTTCCCGCATGCTCCCGAACAATCGGCGCGCGGCCTGTTCTAGCCGCGCAGAATCGCCCGGGCCAGGCATCCTAGCGTGACCAGCCAGGCCAGCAGCGAGGGCCAGGTCAGAAAATCCCAGACCTGAGTCCAGACCGTTCGGCGAGCGCGGGAGAGATCGGCGATCCAGCCGAGAAGGAACCCCCCGGCGAACCCGCCGAAGTGAGCCGTGTTATTGAACCGGAAGATGAGACTGAAGAGGAAACCGTACATCGCCCACTGGATGAAGAAGTTCCGATGGGGCAGAAGCCGTCCGCCCTGGCGATGGTAGAACGAGATGCCGAAGCCGATGAGGCCAAAAAGCCAACCCGAGGCGCCGACGGCCCCGATCGGGTTCCAGAACTGAACGGCCGATGCGCTGGCGAGCTGGCTTACGGTGATTAAGACGAGCAGACGCCTCGAACCGATTTCCTGCTCCAGCATCGGCCCGATCTGCAGGAGCGCGATCGTATTGAACATCAGATGGATGAGGCCGAAGTGGAAGAGCCCGAAGCTGAGGAGCCGCCAATACTCCCCGTTCCGGACGAAGACGGGGTCCATGAGCCCGAAACGGTAAAGCGTGCGACGCGTCGGCGCCAGGAGGTTCTGAAGCAGCGTCTCCCCCTCGCCGGTGATCACCGAGAGCCCATAAAGAAGCATGATCACAAAAACGAACAGGCCCACGGTAAGGAGCCCCTCTCGCGGAAAAACCAACCCGAGGGCCCGCATGATCTTATAGAGGCCGACGGAGGGAACCGAGGCGCCGCAATGGGGACAGGTGGTCGTCCGGCGATCCACGAGCGCGCCGCAGCGGGGGCAGAACTTGTGTTCATATTTCATCCACCGGAGCCCCGGCGGGAGAGAACTCTGGCCGCGGCGCTCGGCGCTCCGTTGTTCCCATTGATAAAGCCGCCATTGCAGACGCGTCGTGTTGACGCCCAGCGTGTCAAGCAGTTGTTTGAGGCGGGGCGGTATCTGCATGGGCCCCCCGCGGCTGGGCTCGATCCGACGGAGCCTCGGCGGGAGGGCCGGCGCGGCGAGACGCCTCGTCTCGCGCCGGCCTCGTCCGTACCTTACGACATTTGATTTGGCGCTTCACCCTGAATCAGACTATAAGAAGCGCGCCGCGGATTGACGCCGAGCGTCGCCACGACGTCCAAAGCGTTCGATCGGCCGGAGGGCGTTCCTGAGGAGAGCCGGCGATGATCTTCGCCATCGACGGCGGGGGGACGACGTTCAAAACGGCGCTGGTCGATGAAACCGGTCGCCTGAGCGAGATCGAAGCCTTTCCCGTTGATCCGGCCCTCGGGGTCGAAGGCCTGCGACGGCCCATCGGCGATATTCTGCGCCGCCGCCAGGAGGAATGCCGCCGAGCGGGCCGGAGCATCCGCGCGGTCGGAGTCGGCTGCCGGGGAATTGTGGACGCCGAGAGCCGGCGGCTGATCGATGAATCCGGCGATCTCAAGTTCTTCGCGGGGCACGCCTTCACGGAACTGGTGGAGCCGGGCCTGCCGCTGGCGGTGGAGAACGACGCCGTGGCCGCCACGTTGGGGGAAAATCTCTACGGCGTCGGGCGTCGCGCGCGGCACTTCATCTTGCTCACGCTCGGCACCGGCATCGGCGGCGGCATCATTGTGGACGGCGAGATTTACAAAGGGCACACGGGCATGGCCGGCCATCTGGGCCACTTTCCGGTCAACCCCGAAGGGGACCCCTGCGGCTGCGGAAACTGGGGCTGCGTCGAGCGGGAGTTCTCGTCGCGGGCCTTCGAGAAACGGATCGAGGAAGCGAACCGCTCCCGTCCAGCCGGAGAGCCGATCGGGGACGTGAAAAGTCTGTTTCAGTTGGCCGAGAGGGGGGACGCTCAGGCGCTCGCGATCGTCCGGCGCGGCGTCTTTTATCTTGCGCGGGCGATCTCGGGCTTCGCCAACGCCCTGGACCCGGAAGTGGTCGTGCTCTCCGGCGGAATCGCCAAGGCCGGCGACTTTCTGATGCGGCTTCTCGTCGATGAACTTCGGCCCATCCTTTGGTTGAAAGACGCGGCGACGTTCGTCCAGATATCCGCGCTGGGGGATCAGATGGGACTCTACGGGGCGGGGGCCGTCGGGGCGCGCCTGCTCGCCCGCCGACGATGACGGCGAGGGATGAGGGGGAGTGGGCCGATAAGCCGAGTTCTGTCGGGGACCGGGTCGGGGGACCGACGCCGGCCGCCCGTGGCGATCATTCATCTGGGTCGCGCCTCACGGCGCGACTCAAGCGGCCTACCCGGAGGTCGTAACGCGGCGGGCCACCGCATCCCTCCCTATTTGGCCTTGCACCGGATGGGGCTTGCCAGGCCGCCGCGTCGCCGCGGCGCCGGTGAGCTCTTACCTCGCCATTTCACCCTTACCTCGGCGAGCGACGCCCGCCGGGGCGGTATGTTTTCTGTTGCGCTTTCCGTCGGGTCGCCCCGCCTTCCCGTTAGGAAGCATCCTGCCCTGCGGTGCTCGGACTTTCCTCCGGCGCGAGGCGCCGAAGCGCCCGCGCCGGCGATCGCCTGGCCCACTCCAGCTTCAGTTTAATCCCTTTCGGGGGGGCGAATCAATGCTCGAACGGTTCCCCAGGGACTTACGCCCGCCGGGAACCGTGATGAAGGACGCGCGTGACGGAGCGGATGGAGGGAACTTCCTGCAAGCGTTTCAGGAGGCGGTTGAGCAGGTCCTCGTCGCGCACCATGACGGTCATCTTGACGATGGCCATTCCGGTTTTGAAGTTGGAGTCGCTGTGGCTGTGCGTGATGCCGATGCCCATCTGCGAGATGGTCTGCGTGATGTCCTTCAACAGGCCGTGGCGATCCTGGCACAGGAGGCGGATGGTGGCGCGCAGGAGCCGCTCGCTGCCGTCGCTCCATTCGACGCGGACGATTCGATTGGGCGCGTCGGCATGCAGCTCCTGGCTGCGCCGGAGCGAGGGGCAGTCCGTCCGATGCACGGAAATGCCCCGCCCCTGCGTGACGAAGCCGAGAATGGGATCGCCCGGGCCGGGGCCGCAGCACCGCGCCATCCGCGTGAGCGCCCCCGGCATCCCCTCCACCAGGATGGTCCCCGGCGGGGAGGGCCGCCGCGGCCGGCGCGGCGGGGGCTCCTTGGCCGGCGTCGTCGGCGCCGGCGCGAGCCGATGAATCACGGCCCCCGGCTTGATCGCGCCGAATCCGATCTCCACGAGCACGTCCTCGCCGCCGGCGAGGGAGAAAGCGGGCGCGACGTCGTTGAGTTGTTTGATCGCCGCCGCCTCGGCGATCTCGGGGGCGCGATGACGCAATTCCTCGATGAAAATGGCGCGGCCGCGATCCAGGTAGTAGGGCCGGTCGTGAGTCTTCAGCCAGTGGCGGATTTTGTTGCGAGCGCGAGCCGTGTGGGCGATCTGCAACCAGTCCCGCGTGGGATGGGCCGTCTTGGCGGTCAGGATTTCAACGATGTGGCCGGTCTGGAGCGTCGACTTGAGGGGGGCCATCTTGTGATTGATCCGCGCGCCGGCGCAGCGAAAGCCGACCTCGCTGTGAATGCGGAAGGCGAAGTCCAGCACGCTGGACCCGCGCGGGAGCTCGATCACGTCCCCCTGCGGCGTGTAGCAGAAAACCGAATCGGAGAAGACGTCGTGCTTGACGGCGGCCATGAACTCCTGGGGGTCGCGAATTTCCGATAAGGCCTCGACGAGCTGACGCAGCCAGGCGAGCTTTTGCGCCTCGACGGCGGCCGGCGAACGCAGCGAGCCGTCCTCTTTGTAATTCCAGTGCGCCGCGATCCCCTCGGTCGCGGCCCGATGCATCTGCTCGGTCCGTATCTGGATTTCCGTCAACTCCCCCTCCAGCCCCAGCACGGTCGTATGGATCGCCTGGTAGCCGTTGGGTTTCGGGGTGGCGATGTAGTCCTTGAAACGCCCCTCGACCGGTTTCCATCGGGCGTGAACCACTCCGAGGGCCTCGTAGGCCTCCGACAGCGTCGGCGTGACGATTCGCATGGCGATCAGGTCGTGAACCTCATTGAGGCGGAGCCCCTGTCGCAACATCTTGCGGTAGATGCTGTAGAGATGCTTGACCCGGCCCGTCACCGCCGCCCGGATGGTGGCCCGGCGAAGCTCGGTCTCCAGGATCGTCCGCGCCCGGTCGATGATGGCCTGATAGCGTTCCCGATTGCGTTCCAGATGACCGGCGATCTGGCGGTAAAAGGTCGGGTTGAGATAGCGCAGGGCCAGATCCTCAAGCTCGTGGCAGATCCGCTCGGTGCCGAGGCGTGTGGCCAGGGGGGCGTAAAGCTCCAAGGTCGAGGTGGCGATCTCGCGTTGGCGTTCGGGGGCCAGATGTTCCAGGGTCCGCATGTTATGCAGCCGGTCGCACAACTTGATGATCACGACCCGCACGTCCCGCGCCATCGCCAGGATCATCTTGCGCAGGTTGGTGGCCTGATGCTCGCGATCGGAGGAAAAATTGAGCGACGATATTTTCGTCACGCCGTCAACGAGCTCAGCCACCGGGTCCGGGACGTGCGCCTGGATGATCTTCGTCGTGAGCCCGCAATCCTCGATCGTGTCGTGCAACAGCGCCGCGGCCAGCGTCGCCCAATCCCGGACCTGTTCGGCCGTCAGCAGGGCCACCTCGACGCAATGGGCGAAGTAAGGATCGCCCGAGCGACGCTTCTGGCCGGCGTGGGAGCGCTCGGCGAGGGCGTAGGCGGCGCGCACGCGTTCGGCGTGAACGGGCGAAAGGGGGGGCTCGACCCGCGCCAAGAGCGTCTGCACGTCCGGATAGGGGCGCGATTGGACGGCAATCACCGCTTCGGCGCCTTCCGGCGGAGGCGGGGCGCCGTTGAGCGCGGCGGTGCCCGGCGCGGGGGCGTTCAAGGTCTCAGGTTCCATCGTCTCGGCAAGGCGGGCCGTGCGAACCGCCTCAGGCATCCGTGGCCGTCGCCCATGATTGTACATGGCCAGGGCGGTGATCGTCGCCATCAAAACGGGCCGGAACCGCCGGTCGGGGCCTCATTCGGCCGTCGCGGGTTGGACCGGTTGGCGCGTCCGTTCGGTCGCCCGGGCCAGCTTGCGCAAGGGCCCCGCCAAGGCGCGGCGCTGCGCCTCGGGCACCCGGTCGATGAACAATACGCCATGGAGATGATCGATTTCGTGCTGCACGCAACGGGCGAGAAGGTCCCGGCATTCCAACTCGACCGTCTCTCCCGTAAGCCGCTGGAAGCGAACGAGCACGCGCGTCGCGCGCCAGACGTCCCCGACGATCCCGGGAAGACTCAGACATCCCTCCTCCGCCTGAGCGTCTTCGACGGATTCCTCAACGATTTCGGGGTTGAGCATCACCGTCGGTTGAGGATTCGGCCGGGAGGTTTCCGGGGCCCGCGCCCATTGGACGTCCAGGACGATCATGCGTTCGAGAACGCCCACCTGATTGGCGGCCAGTCCGATCCCCGAGGCCAGATACATCGTGTCGGTCAGGTCCCGAGCCAGCCGATGATGGCGTTCCTCGATCCGATCGATGGGCCGGGCCTTCTGGCGAAGAACGGGATCGTCAAAGTAACGAATCTTAAGCGCCGGCATCGCTCTGGGCGGCTCAGGCCGCCGATCGCGTCGAGCCGCGACCAGGCGGGCCGATCGAACGCGCGAGCGGATCGGCCGGCCCCGCCCGACGTCCCTGATTCCGAGCGGCCTCGACCAGCCCCTCAAACAGTTTAATCCCCAGCGGCGGGTTCTTCATTCTTTCCGGATGCCATTGAACGCCGACAAAGAAGGGAAGGCCGCGAACTTCCAGGGCCTCGACGACGCCGTCGGGGGCGCTGGCGGCGACGGCAAGGTCCGGGTGCCTGACCTGGGAGGCCAAGACCCCTTGGTGATGCGCGCTGTTGACCCGATCGCGACCGGCGCGGCCCAGGATCGTGGCCAGCCGCGTATCAGGGACAATTTCGACCTGGTGGTCGGCGTCTTCTCCGTCCCGCTCGCGATGCCGGACGGCGGCCTCGTCGAGCGCATCGGGAAGGTGCTGGGTCAATCCCCCCCCCAGACGCACGTTGAGCTCCTGCATCCCCAGGCAGATGCAAAGCGTGGGCACGCCGCGCTCCAGCAACAACGTCAGAAGATTGAAATCGGTCAGGTCCCGTTCAGCGTGCATCGGCTGGGTTTCCGGATGAGCGGCCGTCTCGCCATACCGGCGGATCAAGACGTCGGGACCGCCCGTCATGACGAATCCGTCCAGGCCTTCCAGCGCCCGGGCGGCCGCCTCGAGGCTTGTCGCCGTCTCGACGTAGCGCGGCCGGCCGCCGGCCGCTTCGATGGCTTCGGCGTAAAGGCGCCCTTTGCGGTCGCTGGTCCCGTTGAAGCCGACGATGGGCCGATCCTCAGGCATGGTCGCCCCCGGAGAGCGAGCCGACGGCCAGCGGGGTCTCGATGGGCCCCGGCTCCAGATTCAGATGCTCGGCCAGATAATCCGCCGTGCGGTCGATCGCCACGCGATCCTGGCGCATGGAATCCCGCTCACGGAGGGTGACGCGCTGATCGGTCATCGAGTCGACGTCGACCGTCACGCAGAAGGGGGTGCCGATCTCGTCCTGGCGGCGATAGAGCTTGCCGATCCCGGCCGTGTCGTCATAGCGCGTCAGCCACCGCCGCTTCAGGTCGTCGGCCAGGCGATGGGCGACCTCGACCACGTCGGGCCGATTCTTCAAGAGCGGCAGGACGGCCACCTTGATCGGGGCGAGGGCATGATGCAACCGCAACACGACGCGCGTGCGGTCCTTGACGACCTCCTCGTCATAAGCGTCCATGAGGAAGGCCATGGCCGAACGGTCCACCCCCGCCGAAGGCTCGATGACATAGGGGACGTAGCGCCGCTTTTCGATCGGATCGAAGTACGAGAGCTCCTTCCTGGAGAACTCCCTGTGTCGCCGCAGGTCGTAGTCGGTCCGATTGGCCACGCCTTCCAGCTCGCTCCATCCCATCGGGAACCGGTATTCGATGTCATAGCAGGCCTTGGCGTAATGGGCCAACTCGCCGGCCGTATGGGCCCGCAGGCGCAGCCGCTCCGGTTGGATGCCGTAACGGACGTACCAGTTGAATCGATCGCGCAGGAGCCGTTCGTGCCAGACCTCGTCCTCGCCGGGCTTGACGAAGTATTCGATCTCCATCTGCTCGAATTCGAGCGTGCGGAAAATGAAGGCCTTCGTCGTGACCTCGTTGCGGAAACTTTTGCCGATCTGGGCGATGCCGAAGGGAAGTTTCCGGCGGGTCGTCGTCAACACGTTGTCGAAGTTGACGAAGATCCCCTGGGCCGTCTCCGGCCGGAGGTAGACGACCGACGCCTCGTCCTGAACGGGCCCGACGTGCGTCCGGAACATGAGATTAAACATGCGCGGCTCGCTGAGGGCGCGCGCGCCGCAATCGGGGCAAGCGCGCGACGCCCCCTCGAACCGCACCTCGTCGAGCGCTTTGACCGTGACGCCCCGCTCGCGCAGAAGGCTCGTCGCGAGCGCCTGATCCGGGGCCGGAATGGCCGCCCCCAGCTCGATCGATACCTGATCCCGCCGCGCCCCCGTCTCGTCGACGAATTCGCCGAGAAGCCAGTAGCGGGCCTGATAACCCTCCAGATGATCCGCCCGGAAGCGCTTGCGACAACTTCTGCAATCCACCAGAGGGTCGGCGAAGGATTCGACGTGGCCAGAGGCACGCCAGACTTCCGGATGCATCAGAATTGAGCTGTCGAGCCCCTCGATATCGTCCCGTTCATGGACGACGGCCCGCCACCAGGCTTCCTTGACGTTGCGCTTGAGCTCGGCCCCGAGCGGCCCGTAGTCATAAGTGGCCGCAAGGCCCCCGTAAATCTCCGAGCCTTGGAAAATGAAGCCCCGGCGCTTACAGAGGGAAACGATCGTGTCGAGCGTCACGTCCATCGTTGGACCCGGGGGGCGGGCTCGCTGGCGTGGGTCGTCCCGCGGCGGCTTTCAGGAGGTTTCCTCGTCGGCGTCCTCAAGGATCAGAAGGAACCGCAACTCCTCGATCCGCTTCCACTCGTCGAGTTGAATGTCGGCGGGGTCCATCGTGGCCAATAAGCGTTCGTATTCCCGCCTCAGGCGTTCGAATCCCGGACCGTCCAGTCGTTTACGACGCCCACCAACCTCGGCATGGCGGGCGAGATAGGCCGTATAATCGTCGGGGCTCATGCAGAAGTCCGCATCGATCGGACGGCACGAGACCCTCCAGTGTATCACCTTTGCCCACCTGGGGCAACGCGGCGGCCAGGGCCCATCCCCTTTTGTGCGTTAGGCATTCCTGGAGGCCTCGTCCAGATTGGGACCCGCCGGGCGCGTTGCGGCGAGGGGTCTTGCGGGGTTGCGGACGACCCTCGGACCGCGATCGTTGCGCAACGCGACCGGAGGGGAGCCGGAGCGGCCTGCCCGAAAGGACACTTAAACCAAGCCCCTTCAAGGCTGCATCAGACCCGAACGCTCTTCGGCACGGATGGTGCTTTCTTTCGACGTCACCGTCGGGCCGCGGCTCGCTCCCCGCGGAACAGCCCGCCAGCCGCGAGGGGTTCTGCCAGAATCCCTCGACGGAAGGCTGGAAGCCAGCCGAGCGGGGCGCCGCCCGGATCGCTTGAGCGCGGCCCGACGCCAGGTCTGAAACCGAGCGTGAGGAAGCTTCGAGACGGAGGCTCGGGGCCGGTCAGGGGATAGTCGCATCCCGGAGGAGGAGATCGATGACCACTGGGCCAAGCGCCGTCGTCGTGTCCGAGCGAGACTCAGGGGCGCCAATGAGCCTGAATGGGACGCTGGAGACTTTTCCGGGCGCGGTGGGGATCGTTTTGCTGGTCGATGGACGTTCCGGGCCCCAGGAGGCCCGCAATCAATGCGTCGCGCGCGCTTTCCGGCGACGAGGATGGGCTACGTTGATTCTCCATTTCGGCCCCGGCGAAGCCGGAGAGGACGCGGAGGTCGAGCCGTTGGCGGCGCGGCTGATCGGGGCCCACGAGTTCGTTCGACGGAATCCCGAAACGTCGCATCTGGGGATTCATTTCCTGGCCGCCGGATCGGGCGCGGCGGCCGCGCTGCTGGCCGAGGTCATGTCGAACGGACGCACCGATTCGATCGTCTGCTTCGCAGGGAAGCTCGACCCCATGGCGGGGCTGGTGGATCAGGTGCGGGCGCCGACCCTGTTCCTGGTCGACCCGGAGAACCTCGAGGTTCTGGGTCAGAGCCTGGATGCCTATCATCGCATGACTTGCATCCGGCAGTTTCAACTTCTTCCTTCAGGCGAGCGACGGCGGGAGAGCGGGTATCCACTGGAAGAACTGGTCGCCAAATCAGGCCAGTGGTTCAGACGACATGGTCGGGTAACGAGGCCGGTCGCTGGGGCGGGCTGGCCCGTCCGAGCCGAGTTCATCATCGAGGGAGATTCCGACCCTCTTACGATCGGCGCCGCCGCGTGAGACGAAGACCCGCGTAAGACCCGGCGGCGGGCGCGACGGCCGAAGCCCCATCCGATTCGGCGGGAAACAAAGGTCTTGCTTTCGCCATGGTATTCCGGTTCGGCCATCCCCTGTTTGCCGATCGGCGCGAGGCGGGCCGCCAATTGGCCGCCCGAGTCGGCCACCTTCGCGATGAACACCCGATCGTTCTGGCGTTGCCGCGTGGGGGCGTCGTTGTGGGGTTTGAGATCGCCAAGGCCCTGGGGGCACCCTTGGACGTCATCGTAGCCCGAAAGCTCGGCGCGCCGGACGACCCGGAGCTGGCGATCGGGGCCGTCGTAGATGGGGACCGTCCGGAAACCGTCCTTAACCGGGACGTGATGGCGGCGTTCGGCGTGACGGAGGAGTATCTGCGGCGCGAGACCGAGAACGAGCTGGCCGAAATCGCGCGCCGGGAACGGGTTTACCGTGGAAGGCGTCCTCCGACGCCGGTGGCGGACAAAACGGTGATCCTCGTCGACGACGGCATCGCGACGGGAGCCTCGATCGAGGCGGCGATCCGCGGCCTGCGCCGGCGGCCGCTCCGGCGGCTGGTGCTGGCCGTCCCGGTGGCGCCGGCCTCGACGTTGGAGGCCCTTAAAGCCGAAGTGGACGACCTGATCTGTCTTCACGCCCCTCAGGTCTTCGGCGCCGTCGGGGCCTATTATACCGATTTTCGTCAGACGACCGATGGCGAGGTTATCCGTCTCCTGGAGGCGGCCCAGGCTTGCGCCGCGCCGGCGGGGACGAGGGCGGAGGCCTCGGCCCTGACGCGTTCGGCGGGCTGAAGGCATTCAACCGCGCTGGAAGCGGGCGGGGCCGGGGGGTAAAATGGCCCGGCAGATGGAGCAATCGGTCCCGTCGGAGTCCCCCGAGTCCCTCCTGACCAGCGGCCGGTGGGAGCATTTCGACCACCAGGCTGACATCGGCGTTCGCGGTCGCGGCGCGACGAAAGCCGACGCCTTCGCCCAAGCCGCCCGGGCGCTCACGGCCGTCCTGACCGACCCGGACCGGATCGGGACGGGCCAGCGGGTGCAGATCGAATGCCGCGCGCCCGACGACGAGTTCCTACTGGTGGACTGGCTGAACCGCATCGTTTACGAGATGGCCACGCGCCGGATGCTCTTTGGTCAGTTCAAAGTCGCCATTGAGGGCGACCGATTGACGGCCGAGGCGATCGGGGAGCCGGTCGATGCCCTCCGGCACGCTCCGGCCGTCGAGGTCAAGGGGGCCACTTACACGGCGGCCAAGGTCGGCCCGGAGCCGGACGGCTCCTGGGTGGCACAGTGCGTCGTGGACGTCTGAGGCGGGCCTCGGCCTTCTAAGGAACCCCATGGACCCCGGTCGCCTCCAACGCGTCTCCGATTACGAGTGGCGCATCAAGCCGGAGGGGAAGATGCGCGTCCCCGGCGTGATCTTCGCCACCGAAGACCTGATCCGGGGAATGGACGACAAGGTGTTTGAGCAGGTGGCCAACGTCGCCACGTTGCCCGGCATTGAAATCGCTTCCTACGCCATGCCGGACGCTCATTGGGGCTACGGATTTCCGATCGGGGGCGTGGCGGCTTTCGACGCCGAACGCGGAGGGGTCGTCTCGGCCGGTGGGGTGGGTTTCGACATCTCCTGCGGCGTGCGCAACGTTCACACGGGGCTCAGCGCCGATGAGATTGAACCTCTCAAGGAACGGCTGGCCGACGCGCTCTTCGCCACGATCCCAGCCGGCGTCGGCAGCCGGGGTCATCTCCGCCTCGAAGCCGAGGCCATGGACGCCATGCTGGCCGGCGGGGCGCGCTGGGCCGTCGAGCGAGGCTATGGGGCGGCGGAAGACCTGGAACGGATTGAGGAGCGGGGCTCAATGGCCGGAGCCGCCCCGGAAGCCGTCTCAGCCCATGCCAAGCTCCGCCAGCGTGACGAGGTGGGGACGCTGGGCTCCGGCAATCACTATCTGGAGGTCCAACGGGTAACCGAGATTTTCGACGACGCGCTGGCGCGGGCCTATGGGCTCAAGCTGGACGACGCCATCGTCAGCATCCATTGCGGCTCTCGTGGTCTGGGGCATCAGATCGGAACCGAGTACTTGAAGAAGATGGCGATGGCGGCGCGCGACTATGGGATCGAGCTGCCGGACCGGGAGCTTGCCTGCGCTCCGATCCAATCCGATCTAGGCCGCGAGTATCTGGGGGCGATGCGAGCGGGCATCAATTGCGCGCTGGCCAATCGCCAGGTGATCACGCACCTGGCCCGCCAGGCGTTCGCCGAGGTGTTCCCGGAAGCGCGGCTCAGCTTGCTTTACGACGTCTCGCACAATACTTGCAAGCTTGAGGAGCACGACGTGGAGGGCCGGCGGCGGCGGCTTTTTGTTCACCGCAAAGGGGCGACGCGCGCCTTCGGGCCCGGCTCGCCGGAATTGGAAGGCGATCTGGCCCGGGCGGGGCAGCCCGTTCTCATCGGCGGCACGATGGGCACGTCGTCCTACGTGCTGGCCGGCACGCATCCCGGCACGGGGATCGCTTTCAGCTCGGCCTGCCATGGGGCGGGCCGGGCCATGAGTCGGCATCAGGCGACGAAGCTCTGGCAGGGCCGCCGGGTCATTGACGAGCTGGCCCGGCAGGGGATTCTGATTCGCAGCCGATCGCACCGGGGAGTGGCCGAGGAGGCTCCTGGGGCGTATAAAGACGTGTCGGCCGTGGTGGAGGCGGCCGAGAAGGCCGGGCTGGCCCGTCGCGTGGCGCGGCTCGTGCCCATGATTTGCGTCAAAGGCTGAGGCTGGAGATCGGGGGACGTCGAAATGAAGGAGACGAGCAAGAATGCAGACGCCGTTGGAGATCACCGAGCACGGGTTGGAGCTTTCTGAAGCGGCGCGGCGGCGCATTGAGGGCAAGGCGCGGTGGCTGGAGCGGTATTATGATCGGATCACGGGTTGTCGGGTGGTGATCGAGGCTCCGCGCCGTCGATTGAACCGGGGATCGATGTACGATCTGCGGGTCGAAGTGACGGTTCCGGGCCGCGAGCTGATCGTCAAGCGCCAGGCGGGACCGAACTTGAGCGTCGCCATCCGAGACGCTTTCAGCGCGGCCCGCCGTCAATTGGAAGATTACGCCCGTCGCCGCCGGGGGCAGGTAAAGACTCACCCGAGGGCTTCGGCCGAGGCCGCCGAGGAAGCCTGATCCCGGCGGCCGGGCCCCGATCAGGGCGGCATGCCACCTCCATCCGCGCGCCTGCTCCGACGATCGCTGACGACGCTGGCGGCCGTGCTCGCGCTGGCGGCGATCGGAACGCTCGTCTGGCGAACGCCGCTGCGGCGCTTTCTGCGGATCAACCGCGCCAATTACTACAACAACCTCTCGCGGTGGGAGGATGCCCTGCGGCTCCTCGACGGGCTCCCCCCAAAGGCCTTCCAGGATCGACGCCGAGCGACGCTTGAGATGGACGCCCAGCTCCAACTGGGCCGCCCCTACGAGGCGATCCAAACCTGGGAGGATTACCTGGCTCGGGCGGGGATTGATCCGGGGGGAGATTATGAAATTCTCTACGGGCTCGCCCTGGTGCTGGGGGCGCGGCGATCGCAAGCCGAGAGCTATCTGGCCCGCGGGGAGGATGCTTACTCCCGCGCCCTCGCCGAGCTGCTGGCCACGCCGACGTTTCAGGCCTACCGGACGGCGAACGAGCTCTTCCGGCAACGCTTTGAGAAACGCTGGCTCTACGTCGGCATCGTCAATTCGCTAGGGGCCCGGCTGATGACCCAGACGGGGGAGGTCGGCCAGGCCGCCGGCGACCTTCGCTATCTGGTCGGCCGTTTCACGGGGCAAGCCTATTTCTGTTACGAATACGCCTTCACCAACATCCGGCGTCAGGAGATGGGGCTGGGGATCGCTTACGCGCTTGCCGCCCGGGAACTGGCGCTCGCCCGGTTCGGACCGGGGCCGGCCGCCGACGCCCTGCACGTCTGGCGCGAGGAACTGGCGGAGGAATGCCTGCGGCTCATCTACGCCGGCCGGTCCAAGGACGCCCTGGAATTGATGCGGCACCTGTCCGAACCGATGGACCTGCCGATCGAAAAGTCTCTGCAAGCCCTCTGGGCGTCGCCCCGTTCGACCCGAGCCACGGTGGTGGAGCTTGATTTCTTCGGCGGGGAACTCGCGCGGCGCGCCGTCGGCCTGGAACCGCCCGAGGATCTGCTCGGTCCCGATCGACCCTGGCTGAACTGGCTGGAGGGCTACCTTAGCCGCGGCGAAGGGGGAGCCGACCTTCCCCGGCCGCGCCCCGTTCTGCGGGCGCGTCCGCTGCTCGAGGCTGGCCCGATCACGCTTGAGGCCGGGGCGCCGGTCTGGTCGGTGCGACTGACGCCGCCGGAGCCAAACGTCGGCGGACGGCTTCTCCTTCTCAAATTACAGGGGGAAGGCGCCCACGGGATCGGCCCCGCCTACCAACTTTCCGACGGCTGGAAGGTGGACAAAGGCTACGTCGGGCCGGATAGCGCCTGGCACGCCTTTGACCTGGCGCTGACCGTCGGCGATCCGCTCGCGGCGCGGTTGGATTTTTCGCGCGAGCCGATTTTCGGCTATGACATCCCGCCGGAGACGGCCCAGACGCGTCGGATCCATCTCCAACGGGCGGAGCTGATCGAGTTTCGCCGCTGAAGGGCCGTCGAACCGAGGTTCAGGGCTGAGGAACCGACTCGGCGAGGGCGCGCCGGAGGGAGGCCTCCAGGAGTTCAAGCCGGCGTCCGAACGCCGCGACGCGGCCGCGCCGATCGATGATGAAGAAGGTCGGAACGGCGCGCACGTTGTAAAGCTCGGCCAGGGCGGAATCCCACCCCCGACCCTCGGCCACCTGCGGCCAGGCGAGGGGGTTGACCCGCAGGAACGCCGTGAGGGCCTCCACGTCTTCATCAAGCGCGACACCGACGAGCGCGAGGCCCTCCCGGCCGAGGCTCACTCGAAGGCTTTCAAGCCGCGCCAAGCCGGCGCGGCTGGTTTCGTCGCCGACGGCCCAGAAGTGCAGGACGACGACGCGGCCGCGCAGGCTCTTGAGCGTGATCGGGGAGCCCCCCCCAACCGGTTCGGCCTCGAACGGGAGCGCTTCCACCCCGGGCTCCAGCTTCAGCGAGCGGGCGAGAAGGTCCAGCTCCGGCCGGGCCGGATGATCGTCTCCCAAGGTCGCAAGGGCTCGTTCGAGGAGCCGGACGGCATCCGGCGTCAGGCCTATTTCGTCCATGAAACGGGCGAGCGCGCGCGCCCGTTGCGGGTCGGCGACGGCCTCCTCGGCCAGCTCCCGCGCCACTTTGGCCGCGACGGGCTCCGCCCCGCCGATGGCGCCGGCCGCGCGAGCCAGGAGGAGCCGCGTTTTCCAGGTCGAGGCTTGTTCGCGCGCGGCCGTGAGCGCGCGGATCGCCCGGTTGCGATCGCCGCCGAACTCGAAATAGACGGCCGCATCGATCGCGGCCATTTCGGCGGCCTCGCCGGTCGAACTCTCGGCGAAGGCGGCGAATCGGGCGGCGAAGTCCGCATAAATCCGTTTAAGGGCCGCCGAGTCGCCTTCGGCCGCCTCGATCGCCCGCGCGAGCTCGGCCTGTAAGGCCGCATAAGGTGACTGAGGCGCGGCGACGCCGGGGCCTTCCTGCGCGAAGATCGCGAGCGGAACCATCCAGGCGAAGGCGACCGTCGCCGCCGCCCCGAGGCGCGCCGATCGTCTTCGGCGACGCCCCGACGGGGCGAAGGGGTCTTCGAGCACGGGCAAGGGCCGAGGCGTCACGACCTATACCGGCAGCACGCGATCATCCAGAGGATCGAGTTCGATCCGGCGCTTTTCGAGGTAGGCGATGTTGCCGAGGTGGGAGGTGAGCGCGGCGTTGTGGCCGAAGACGACGTCGCCGTTGGGGCGGGCTCCCGTGGCGCAACAGGCCAGGAAATTCTCGACGTGGGCGAGCGTCAGGTCGCGGGCGGCGCGGCCGGCGATGACCGGCTTGCTCGCGTCGGCGGGCGTGAACCGATATTCGCTCCGCGTGATCTCCAGCTTGCCTTCGGTGCCGACGATCTCGACGCCGGCGCCCTTGAGCCCGGGGGCGAGCGTCGCCTCGAACGTCGCCGTCCAGCCCGACGGATACTCCGTCAGGACGCAGATCGTGTCGGGCGCATTGCGGCCGTCTTTATAGTGATAGACGCCGCCGGAGGCCACGGCGGCCTTCGGACGCTCCTCGCCCATGAACCATTGGACGACGTCGATCCAGTGCGTATAGAGGTCGGTGATCTGGCCGCCGCCGAAGTCCAGATAGGCCCGGAAATTGTAGTACTGCGCCGGGTTCCAATCGCGCCAGGGCCGCGGCCCGACGAACCGCTTCCAATCGAGGCCCGGGGGCTGGGGGCCTTCGGGCACCTTCTGCAAGTGGAAGCTGTTGCCGTGCCACCACGTCCGGGCGAGCGTGACCTTGCCGATCAGGCCGCCGTCGATGAAACGCTCCTTGGCTTCCCGATAATGCTCGCCGCTGCGCTGCTGCATGCCGACCTGACAGAGGCGGTCATTGAGGCGGGCGGCGCGGATGATGTCCACGCCTTCCTCGATGGCGTACGTAAGGGGTTTCTCGACGTAAACGTGCTTGCCGGCGTCCAGGGCGTCGATCGTGATGCGGGAATGCCAGTGATCGGGCGTGGCGATGAGGACGGCGTCAATAGACGGGTCGTCGAGCACCCGGCGATGATCTCCGGCGGCCTCGGCCTTGACTTCGAGCTCCGTCCGTGCTTTATCGGCCCGCTCGTCGAACACGTCGCAGACCCGAAGGAAATCGACCCGCGCCGTCCCCTTGAAGGTTTTGGCCACGCTCAGGCCGCGGCTGCCGCAACCGATCAAGCCCATCCCCAGCCGGCCGTTGGCGCCGGCGAGGCGGCCCGTGGTGGCGCAGGCCGCCGTGATCGAGGCCACGGCGGCGGCCCCGGTTCCCTGTATGAACTCGCGTCGATTGTGCGGCGTCATCGGCGACCTCCCGCTAGGGATGCATCTCAAGCCGGGGATCCGCCTCACCTTGTCCGAACCGGATCATGGAGGGCCGGACCCCGCAGAGCCGGGCATTTCGAAAATGGATTCGTCCGCCGGCTCGTTGATGGTTGTCCGCGTGTAAAACGTTTCGAACTTGAAAAGCTGCCCCACGGCCAGGCGCGTCCGGCGGGGCAATTTGACCCCCTCGAAGTCGGCATAGTCCAGGGTGTCCTGCTCAAGATGGATCGTGGCGCCGAGCTGGGGGCTCACGATGGAGATGACCGTGCGGGAGATCAGCGCGGTGGCCGCGTCAACATAGAGCCGCACGGTGACGTTTTCGCCCAAGCTGAAAGCCAGGACGTGATGCGGCTTGTTTTCAATCGCCTCATCGGCCTGTCGTTCGATCGGCACGCCCAGGAACGAGAGCATCTGATAGCCGAGCAAGGGATGCAACATGGCCTGAAGCCGAATGCCTCCGGCTTCCTGCGGATTGAGCTTTCGAAGGCCGCGGCGGCCATCCTCCCAGGCCTCTCGGCCGTTCCAGCCCTGAATCTGCCGCTCGACGCCGAAGTCGGAGACCTGGCGGGCCTTGCGCCAGGGGAGAATGACGAGCTCGGTGTTGCCGCCGAGGTTCTGGCCCAGGAGGGTCACCGTGATCTGGCCGTGCCGCCGGACGGAGCGGATGCTGGTGAGCGCCTCATAGCCGCCGGCGGCTTTGAGGCTGGCTTCGATGATCGCCTCGGCGGAATCCTGGGCCGCCGCGGCGGGCAGAAGGGCGGACCCTGCGAGCGCGATCGCGACCCACCGGGGGGTTCTCATGCGCCCAACGCCTCCTTCCGAGGTGATGATAGTGGCAAAGCGACGCCGGAAGTCCACGCCCATCTTCCGGCCTACGGAAAAGCCCGCTTCCGATCCGGAAAGTGGACAATGCCCTCGGCCCGGGCTAAGACTGGAGGCCGATGACGCAGCCTAGAGCAAGTTGCGGCCGGTTTCGCGCCACGGTTCTACTGGCGACCCTGGCCGCGGTCGCCCGCGCCCAGGAGCCGGAGGGACCCGCCGAGCAGCTCGACCCCGCCGCTTGGGGGGAAGATCACGTCGGGCGCCCCTTGCCCGAATATATCACCGGGGACGAGTGCCTGTTCTGTCATCGGAACGACATCGGGCCGACGTGGGACCGGAACTTTCACGCCCGGACGATTCGCTTCAAGAACGATGAGGAGCCGGAAGCCGAAGCGGTCGCTCAATCGGAGGAGTTGCGGGGGTTCCTCCGGGAGATCGATTACGTTCTGGGCCGACGCGACCGCGTGCGCTACCTCCGCCGAGGCGGGCGCTACGGGACGCTCGATCTGGCCTCGTTCCACTACACCCCGCCCGCCCCTGGCGATGCCGGGGGCCTGGGCGACGCCGCTCAACCCCGGTGGGAAGCCGAAACCTTCGGGCAGAGTTGCGCCGGGTGCCACGCCACGGCCGTCGAGAGCCGCACGGCCGCCTTCTCGGCTTTCTCCATCGACTGTTACGCCTGCCACGGCGCCGTCACGCTGACCCATACGGCCGACACGGCCCTGATGCTCCTTTCGCGCAAGCGTCGGGACCCGGCTCCGGCGGTCGCTTCCATCTGCGGGCAATGTCATCTTCGAGGGGGGACGTCCCGGTCCACGGGGCGGCCTTACCCGGATCAATTTGTCCCCGGCGATAACCTCTTCAAGGATTACGAGGTGGATTTCTCCGAGGAGGCGATCGGCGCGCTCGCCCCCGGCGACCGGCACATTTACCAGAACATCCGCGACATCGTGATCCTGGGGCGAGATCGAATCACGTGCCTGGACTGTCACCAGGTGCACCTTAACTCCTCAGAACGGCATATCGGCGTGCGTCGATCGACCCTGTGCGCAACCTGTCATACGACGCCCGAAGGGGCCAAGGACGATCTCATCCCCTACGAGCGCCATTCGGCGCTGTGTCGCTATTGACGGCTTCCTCGGGGGGCGAGGCCCCGATCGCCAGCGCTCTCCGGGGCGGGGAACGATACGGTTCGCGTCCGGTTTCTAAAGCGCTTCGGGCCAGGGGCTGCGAGAAGGGGAAGCGCTTTGCGGCGGCCTCACGGAAGGTTCCGATGCGTGCCGTCGCAGTAGGGCTTGTTACCGGAGCGCTTACAGCCGCACCAGGCGACGCGTCCCGCTTCGGCCAGTTCGACGCGGATGGGGGAAAGGCCCGTCCCCCGGTGGCTGCCGTCGCAATAGGGTTGGCTCTTTGATCTCCCGCAGGCGCACCAGAACTTCATGCCGGGCTCTTCCTGAACCACGAAGGGGAAGCGTTGGGCAATCAAGGGTTCTTCGGCCATGGCCGCCGGTCCTTTCTGAAGGGAAGGCTCCCCGGGGGTCGGCGTTGCGCTCGGGAATCCCCGCCCACCGGCGCAAGGCGCGCCTACCATAGCGGTCTCGTTCGGCTGTCGCAACGGCGATGGGCGCCGAGGCTCACCCATGGACGGTTGATCCCAGAACCTCGGCTCGGACGGCCTCGGGGAGCGTCGGCGTGGCGCCGGGCCGGGTGGCGACGAAGGCGCCGAGACGATTGGCCGCCCGGGCGATCTCCGCCAGCGGGCTCCCCGCCAGGTAGTGATGGGCCACGGCGGCGGTGAAGGCGTCGCCCGAACCGACCGTGTCGGCCACTTCGACGGGAAATCCGGGGTGGGCCGCCGCGGCCTCCCGGCCGACGATCAGACAACCGGCGGCCCCACGGGTCAGGCAGATCAGCTCCAGCCCGTAGCGCTCCCTGAGGGCCAGGGCCGCCGATTCCTCCGATTCCGGTTTCAAGCCCAGCATCGGCGCCACGAGCCACAGCTCCTCCTGATTGAGCTTCACGACGCGGGCCAGCTCAAAGCTCCGCCGGACGAGGGCTTCGTCGAAAAAACGACCTCGAAGGTTGAGATCACAGATGGCGAGGGCGCGCGGCGAACAGGCCTCAAGGAATCGCTCGATGGCCTCGCGCGAGCGCGGGCTCCGGCGCGCCAGCGTGCCGAAACACACCGCGTCGGTCCGGCCGGCCAGCCGAGCCCAGGCGGCGTTCCACGGCATGGCATCCCAGGCCACGCCCTCGACGATCGTGTAGGCGGGATGCCCCGCCGCGTCCAATTCGACCAGAACCGTCCCCGTCGGGCGATCCTCGATCTCGAGGACAAACTCGGTCGTGAGGCCGAGCTCGGCGAATCGGCCGGTCAGCTCAGCCCCGAGGGGGTCGCGGCCGACGGCGCTGGCGACGACGCCCCGATGGCCGAGCTGAGCGGCGTGGAAGGCGAAGTTGGCCGGGGCGCCGCCGAGTTGTTTGCCGGTGGGCAACAGGTCCCAGAGCGTCTCGCCGAGGCCGACGATCGTCCTCACGCGGCCTCCGTCGGCGTGGGGCGGGGTCGGATCATGTAGGTGCAATTGGCGCGGGCCGCCAGGCGGCCGGCGGACCAGATGTCGACCTCGGCGTAGGCGCTGCGTTTGCTGGCCCGCAGGACGTAGGCTTCGGCCGTCACGAGCCCCAAGGGGATCGGCTCAAGGTAATTGATCTTCATCTCGATCGTGAGCATCAACTGACCCGGCCCGTAGAGGCCGAGCAGGGCCATTGCCACGGCGGCGTCGGCCAGGCCGAAGCTGGCCCCGCCGTGCATGACCATCGCCGGTTGGCAGAGCCGCTCGACGTTCTCAACCTCCAGCCGGGCGTAACCCCGCTTGACGTCCACAAGCCTGAGGCCGAGATGAGCGTTGAAGAATCGGCGTTGTTCGTTAAAGAACTCGAGGATCGCCTCTCGCCTCTCCGCGGGGAGTTCCTCAAGAGACCGCCCGTGGCCGCCGGAGCCGGTGCGCGGCTGAATCCGATAGGTCTGAAATTCGTTCATGGAGAATCCGCGACCCGGCAAGGTCTCGCTTCCCCGACGGCTCGTCAACCCCGGGAATCGAGGAAGAAGCCTAACGAACGGTCCGGATAAACGGAAGGGGCGGGTCCCCGCCCATGGCGATTTTCCGGCGGCCCGACGGCCTCGCGCGTCGGAGGGACTGATTGACTGGCCCGCTCCGTGGCTTAAAATACTGGGGCGGAACGCCGAGTCCCGCCGGGATGACGGGAGCGGTGACATCTCCATGCGTCTGCATCCGGAAAAAATCGACCGGCTGGCCGAGTTGATCCACGATCACTTGAGCCGGCTGGCCGACGTGCGCTTGAACGCCAAACGCGAGGACGTCATCCATCTAATTCGGGAGATCATCACCGAAGACCTCAAGGCCGAGGACGACATCGAGGCCGAAGCGCGGCGCATCCTGGACGAACATCAGCACATGATGCGCATGCGCCACGTCAGTTACGACCAGTTGCTGAGGAAGACCAAAGAGAAGCTGGCGCGGGATCGGGGCATGGTGCTCTGATGCGACTCTCGCACAACCGGATCAACGCCATCGCTCACAAAATCGCCTTCCAACTCGTGCGCAAACGCTACGTCATCACCAGCCGCAACCTGGATCAGGTCTCAGCCTGGGTGGAACGCCCGATCCTGGAGGACATGGCCCGCGAGGCCGAGATCGACCAGGAGGTGCGCGACTATATCAAGGGCCTGACCAAGAAGCCGCCCGAGGGCTCTTTCGCCTATCAGGCGCTCTATCAGAAGAAGAAGGAAGAGGTCGCGCGCCGGCGGAATTACACGCTCTGAGGCCCGGCCGCCCCATGCACATCGGGATTGACGCGCGGTTCCTTGGGGCGGCCAGTTACGGGCTTGCCCAATACAGCGAAAGTCTGCTCGTCGCCCTGTCGCGCCACGATCCTGATAATCGTTACACGATCTTCGTCAACGCCGGGCTGCGACGCCGACTTAAGGTCGGGGAGAACTTCCGCCAGGTTCCGATCGCCGGGGCCCCCTTAAGCGGCCGCGGGCTGGGCCGGCTCTGGTGGGCGCTGCGGCAGACGCCGCTGGACCTGCTCCACGTCCACTTCCCGCTCGTCCCGCCCGCGACCCAGGTGCCGACGGTCATCACGGTGCACGACGTTGTCCCGTTCGTCGGAGCGCCGCAGGGACGCGTCAGGGCCTGGGATCGCCTGGGACACTGGGTGCTGTATCCGCGGACGATGCGGCGGGCGCGGTGGATCGTGTGCGTGTCCCACGCCACGCGGCAACGGCTGATCGAAATCTACCCCGAGGCCTTTCACAAAACGATCGTTCTCCGGTCCGGCGTCGAAGACCTCTATCGGATGCCCACGGCGCCGACGGCCCTCGCCCTCATCCGCTCCCGGCTGCGGCTGCCGGACCGATACATCCTCTATTCCGGCTCTACCGGCGAGGCCAAGAACGTCCCGGCGATGATTCGGGCTTTCGCCCAGTTGCTTCAGCGCGACCCGCGGGCGGCGGACTATCGCTTTGTGCTGGACATTGCCGGCGATCGGCGCGACGTCGGGATCGTTCGCCGGACCGTCGAGCGGTGCGGCGTCGCCGACAAGGTGATCACGCTCACGGGGACGACCGCCGACGAACGCCACGTCCTCTTCGAGGAGGCCGCCCTCTTGTTTATCGCCTCCAAGGAGGAAGGCTTCGGTCTGCCGGTCCTCAAGGCTCAGCTTTGCCGCGTCCCCGTGCTGGCGGCCGACGCGGGCGGCCTGCCGGAGGTGTGCGGGGACGGAGCGCTGCTCGTGGACCCGGACGATCCCGACGAGATGACGGCTATGCTCGGCCAGGCGCTCTTTGACGAAGGCTTGCGGCAGTATCTGGCCGAGAAAGGCCATCGCAACGCGCTGGGCTATTCCTGGGAAGACACGGCCCGGCAGGTCCGCCAGATCTATGAGCTGCTCTGCTGATCGCCGCCCGAGCGGACTTATCAGATCGCCCCGCGCGGGGCCCGGCGCGGCCGACTCGCCTTGACTGGAGGCCTCAAGCCCCTCAGAATAGCCGGGCCCGGGGAGATTGGAGACGCGAGCCAGGAGGGCGCGCCGTGGAGAAGCACGATTTTGAGAATTACCCGCCGGACGAACCGAAAGACGAAACCGACATCAACCTGCGGTGCTACATCACGCGGATGGACGACGCCAAAGTCGATGAGTACGACCCGGGGTGGACCAACGAGCAGGTGATGGAGTGGGCCGGGGACTTTAAGAGCGACGGGACGCTCATGCTGACGTGCAGCGAACGCGAAGTCGACGTGGTCGAATTCCGCGAGGTTCTCGAACAATTCATCGAGTTTCGGAAGCGTCTCGCCGCCGGCTCGCGCTGAACCTGCTTTAGCCGCCCCCCGTTATCGCACCGCTCGTGGGACGACCGCGGCCGCCGGGCCCAATTCGGCGGCGGCGGTTCGGAGCACGCCGGATCATCGCGCCCGCCGGATGATCGCGGCCCGATCGTCCCGACCCGAAGGCATCGCGGCGCGGGTCCCTCGACGGCAATCAGATCGAACGGAAACGCACGGGGCCCCTCGGAGGAAGGGCCTCCCGTTCACGCGAGTCGGGGCCGTTTCCCGGGAACGCCGGCCGGCGGGCCGAGACGTCCCCGGAATCCCCAGCAGCGGGGCTCAGGCGTCCGCCCTGACCCAGCCGGGGGCCATGTTAGAGCGCAGATCGACGCCCCCCATGGCCTCATAGCGGACCTTGAGATTGGACAAGGCGTCCGCCGGCAAGGCCTGGCGCTTGGCTTCGAGATCGATGTTATAGAGCCGCGCGAGGTTGGCGCCGAAGATCTTCTGCTTATCTTCCTTGGTCAGCTTGGCGTAGCCGAACTTCTCGGTCATCTCGTCGGTGAACTGGAAGCGCTTGAACAGGTCGATCGCCCACTGGGGGGAGCCCCACCAGAGGCAATCCGTTCCCCAGATGACGTGATCGGCGCCGTAGAACTTGATGTTCTTGCCCATCAGATGCTGGCACATGGCCGGGTGCTCGATGGCCAACAGCCCGAAGGAGGAGCCGATCTCGCAGTAGACGTTGTCGATCTGCGGATTGCGCCGCTTCACGTCGATCAGGACGCTGTGCCAGAGGAAATCCCCCGTGGTCGGATCCCACTGATTGAGCGACTCGTAATCGGGCTCGCTCGGGCCGTGCTTGAGCGCCGAGTGATAGATGACGAACGTGAGATCGGGGTTATCGAGGGCGGCTTTCTCCACGTCCTTGGGGTTGGCCAGGTGCCCGAGCGTGCGGGACTGATAGGAGAAGCCCTTGTGGACGCTGAAGAGCCGGATGCCGAGCTCGCGGGACTTCTCGTAGAACCGGGCCGACATTTCGTCGTCAAGCTGAAACCCGCCGCCGCTGCGGCCGGGGTCCGTGTGGCAATACCACTTCCAGGAATCGATGCCGTAGACTTTCACCTCGCGTTCCATCTGCTCATAGAGCGCCGGCAGGTCCTGGGCGTTCGTGGCGCTGTTCCAGTAATGGTTGGGGGCGCAGTTGCCCTGGCAGCGGGCGCGGTCGGTGCCGCCGGCCAGCGCGTTGATCTCGGCCTTGGCGCGCGACATGAGCCAGCTCGGCAGCGCGCCGCGGCTCCGCTGGATGCCCTCCAGGACGTTGCCCTCGGCGTCCCGATGGCGCTCCCGATCCGGCACGCCGGAGAGGATCACCATGCTCGTCTCGCTGTCGAACAACATCTCTTTGACGAACGTCCGGAAACTATAAGCCTCGGGATCGTTGGTGAGCTGGAAGCCCATGTTGCGGACGAATTCGGCGTTGCGAAACCCCAAGGCGTAGCCATTGGTGAAGTGCGCCTGGGCGTCGATGATGAAGTACTCGCCCTTGGGGTACTTCTCTTCGGTCGCCTCCGGCTCGAACATCTCGGCGGCCTCGACCTCCCAGTAAGGTCCATAGACCTCGTTCATGGCCATGGCCGCCGTCGCCATCCCCATCGAGGTCCGCATGAAGCGGCGGCGATCCATGCCGACGCGCCGGGCGTTGGCCTCGCCCATCTCCTTGATCCGTTGCTCAACCTGAAGCTGCTGGCGCCGGATCGGGCGCGGCAGAATTTCCTCGTTGGAAATCACCTGGGTGGGGATAGGAGAATCGACCCCCTTGCGTTCGTCGCGTTCATACTTCGGTACCCACATGACCGTCATATCCTCCTGTTAAACTACAACCCCTCCAGCGGGCCTCGCCTCCCGGTTGACCCGCCGATGTCCGGGCCGTGACCCGATCTCAAGGGAGAATAAATTTAACGCATGCAAAGAGTCTAGGCTAAAATCGGCGACGGGCTCGGCGCCGGCGAGCCGGGCGACGTTCGGGGGCGGGCCAACCGACAGCGGCCCGGCCGGGCCGAGAGCGTCGGGTCCGATCCAGGCGCCGCGCGGCTCATCGTGTTGCGATCATTGCACTTATGTTAACCAGCGCCGAAATTCGCCAGCGATTCGTTGACTTCTTCATCGCCCGCGGTCATCGCCACGTCCCCTCGGCCCCGTTGATCCCACCCGATGATCCAACGCTTTTATTCACAACCGCCGGCATGGTTCAGTTCAAGCCCTATTATTCGGGGCTGGTAACGCCTCCCTTTCGGCGGGCCGTGAGCGTTCAGAAGTGCCTTCGGGCGGGGGGCAAAGGCTCCGACCTGGAGAACGTCGGGCGAACGCTGCGGCATCACACCTTCTTTGAGATGCTCGGCAATTTTTCGTTCGGGGATTACTTCAAGCGCGAGACCATCGTCTGGGCATGGGAATTCTGCACGGGGGCCGAGGGCCTCGGGCTCCCGCCGGAACGTCTCTGGCCGACGGTTTTCGGCCGACGCGACCCGGCGGGCGGCTGGACCTACGACGAGGAGGCCGAGGCCGCCTGGAAGAATCAAACCGGCGTCGTCCATCCCATCGTCCGCCTGGACGAAACGGAGAACTTCTGGGGGCCGGCCGGGGGCACGGGAGCCTGCGGTCCATGCTCCGAGATCAAGTTCTTCATGGGGAGCGACGAGGAGCTGGCCCGCTATCGAGAACTGGCCGGCCAAGGCGAAAAAGGGCTCGCGCGTCTGGCCCAGGACCTGGTGAACGAAGGCGACCTCTTCCTGGAGATCTGGAACCTCGTCTTTCCGGAGTTCGACCACCAGCCGGACGGCTCTCGGCCGCCGCTCAAGAATCGAGGCATCGACACGGGCGCGGGCCTGGAACGGGTCACGACCGCCTGCCAGCGCGTGGCCAGCGACGGGCGGGTGCTCTCTCCCTACGAGACGGACCTGCTGTTGCCGATCGTCGAGCGCGTGGCTGATCTGGCCGGCGTGCCTTACCCCCGGCTGGCGGGAGGGGCCGCCGCCGAGCGGACCCTTCGGGGGCGAGGCTTTGCGCCCGCCGAGGTTCGCCTGGCGATCAACGCCTGCGCCGATCATGCACGGGCGTTGACGTTCGCCCTGGCCGAGGGAGCGATCCCGTCCAATGAAGGCCGGGGCTACGTCGTGCGGCGCATTTTGCGCCGGGCCGCCAGGTTCGGAAGAAAAATCGGATTGGAAGAACCCTTTCTGCACGAATTGGTGGAGCCCATCATCGAGGTCATGGGGGAGACCTATCCGGAGCTGAAGGCGCACCCGAACCAGATACGGCGCGTGATTCGCCTGGCCGAAGAACAGTTCTCGCGCACGCTGCATCTGGGGGCGAACCTGCTTGAGGACTTGCTGGAAGGTCGAGCCGCGGGGCGGACGCTCACGGGCGAGGAGGCTTATCACCTTTACGACACGCACGGCTTTCCGCTGGACCTGATGATCGAGATGGCCGAGGAACGGGGCCTCTCGGTCGACGTCGAGGCCTTCGAACGGCGATTGGCCGAGGCCCGGCGAGAGGCCCGCGCCTCCTGGAAAGGGGCCGGTGCCGTGGACCGCGGGCCGCTGGTCGAGGACCTTCGCGCCGAAGGAGCGATATCGCGCTTCCTCGGCTATGAAACGCTGGAAGCCGAGGGACGGGTTCTTGCGCTCGTCCGGGATGACCAACGCGTGGAGGCCCTGGAGGAAGGCCAGGCCGGCCTGGTCGTCCTCGATCGGACTCCCTTTTACGCCGAAGGCGGGGGGCAGGTCGGCGACCGGGGCGGGCTGCTCGCCCCCGAGGGGAGTTTGCTGTTCGCCGTGGAAGACACCCAGAAGACCGACGACGGCTTCGTCTTTCACTTTGGCGAGGCGCAGGGGCGGCTGGAGGTCGGCCAAGCGGTGCTCGCCCGGGTGGAGGCGGCTCGGCGTTGGGCCACGATGAAGAACCACTCCGTGACGCACCTGCTTCAGGGGGCGCTCAAGCGCCTGGTGGGGCCTCACGTCACGCAATCCGGCTCCTACGTGGGGCCGGACCATCTGCGGTTCGATTTCACTCATCCGGAGCCGCTCCCGGCGGAGGCGCTCCGCCGTATTGAGGCTCTTGTCAACGAGCAGATCCAGAACAATCTGGCGGTGACGTGGGAGGAGATGCCGATCGAGGAGGCTCGTCGGACGGGGGCGATCGCGCCGTTCGGCGAAAAGTACGGGGCGCGCGTCCGGGTCGTCCGGATGGGCGAGTTCTCGACGGAATTTTGCGGCGGCACGCATGTCCGGCGGACGGGGGAGATCGGCCCCTTTGTGATCGCCTCGGAGGGCTCCGTGGCGGCGGGCATCCGCCGGATCGAGGCCTGGACGGGGTTGGAAGCCGTCAGCCGGACCGGCCGCGACCGGTCCGCGCTGGACGAGCTGGCCCGAACGCTGACCGCGCCGCGCGATCGTCTGGCCGAACGCGCCGCCGGCCTCATGGATGAACTCAAGGCCCTGCGCCGAGAGGTGGACCGACTGAAACGCAAGCGGGCGGCCGGCGGGGAGATTCCGACGGTTGAGATCGGGGACGTTCTCGCCTGCGTCGCCTGGATCGAAGGGGCCGACGCCAAAGCGTTGCGCGAGGCCCTGGATCGGCTGCGGTCGCGTCACCGAGGGCGAAAGCTGGTCGCCGTGCTCGGCTCGGGCGATAACAGCCGCGCGACGCTGATCATTGGCGCCACGCCGGAGCTTCAGGGGGGGCCCTTGCAGGCCGACCGGCTTGTCGAGCATCTGGCCCCCCTTTTCGACGGCAGCGGCGGCGGCAAAGCGCTCCTGGCCCAAGCCGGCGGGAAAGAGGCCGGGAAACTGCGGGTCGCCCTGGAAGACGGGCGGATGCTCGCGGCGCTGCGCGATCGTGTCGCCTCGGCCCTGCCTTAAGCGCGGTCGGTCCGGCCGGGGGCGATCGACAGAACCCGCGCCGGGGGACGGCGCGCCGTGGCCTCGATCGCGCCGCGCAGGACGGCGACGATCTCCTTGATCGTCTCGGGTCGAGCCGAGGCAGTCAGGCTGGGGACGAACTCCGCGTAGCGCGTGCGGCCGGCAAGGGCTTCCTCGACGGCGAGGCAAAAGCCGCGGACGACTTCGGGGGCGAACTGAACCTTGAGCAACACCGAGATCTCCTCGACTGCCTTTTCGAACGAGAGGCGCGGTCGCCAGGGCTGATCGGAAGTCATGGCGTCGAAGGCCTCGGCGAGAATCAGAATCTTCGCCTCGGGGGAGATTTCGGGCTCTTTCAGGCCGTCGGGGTAGCCGCCCCCGTCCAGCCGCTCGTGATGGTGGCGGATGATCTCGGCCACGTCTCCCCACGGGAACTCGATGTGGCTCAGAAGTTCGTAAGCGACCTGGGGATGCCGGCGCAGGAGTTCGGTCTCGGCCGGGTCGAGGGGCGCTTCCTTACCGAGCACGTCGCGGCTGATCACCAATTTGCCGATGTCGTGCAGGAGCCCAGCCAGGTAAAGGCGCTCGCAGACGGGGCGGGCGAGACCGAGTTGGCGACCCGTCTCGGCGGCCAGCGCGGCCACGCGCGCCGAATGGCCCGCCGAGCCGGGCGGGCCTTGGCTGTCCAACAAGCCGGCGAGCGCGCGGACGGTTTCCAGGTAAATCTCGCGTAGCTGGCGCGTCTGTCGCCGCAGGGTTCGAACTTCCTCGGCCTCGCGCTGGCGATGGCGGTCGGCCTGGAGCGCCCCCCCAAGCGTGCGCCCCAGGTTGGCGAGCAACGTCAGTTCGTCCCGGCTGAAGCCTTCGCCGCCGAGTTTCGGGCCCAGGAGCACGACCCCTTCCAGACCCTCTCCCGCGAGCAGCGGGAAGGCCAGATTGAGGCGAGTTCCACCGAAGGCCCGACTCAAACGCGCCGCCATCGCGCTGGCCGGCGCCGCCGCGAGCCGGACGTGGAACGGATCGCCGTCGGCGGCGAGCCGGCGGGCCTCGGCGGCGGGCAGGGGGACCTCTCGAGGGGCCGGGCGGGTCCATCCTTTGCGGGCGCGCAACAGCAAGCGGCGACCGAGCCGGTCATGGGTCAGCAGCGCCCCCTGCGTGGCCGCCACGACGCCCATCAGACGATAGAGGCATTCGGCCAGAGGACGGTCGCCCAGGGGCCGGCCGCGCCGGGTGATCAACTCCGATTGGAACTCCGCGGCCGCCTGAAGGAAGAAGGTCAGGCGGGCGGCTGGGACTTCGGATTCGCGTTTCATGCGGGTCTGGCGCGGCGGACGGCTTCCTGATCGCGACGCAAGTGACGCCGAGCCTGATCGTCAGTGGGAAAGACGGGAGCGACGGTATGCAGATTCAGCACCTCAAAGACCTGCCGATCGGTCTTGCCCAATTCCGTAAAGTAGACCAGGCCATTCTGGGCGATCGCCCGCTCCAGAATCCCCACCAGAATGGAGATCCCAATCGTGTTGACCATCGCCACCTGACTGAAGTTGATGATGATGTAGCGGATGCCTTTGGCGAAAAGCTTCGAGCAGAGCTTCTCGATCCGATCTCCGGCCAGAGCGTTGAGATAACCCGCCGGCCTCAGGATGGCGTGATCGGCGTGCTCTTCAAACGGGAGGTCGTCCTTGGAGGGAGAGCCGCGAGGGGGACGTTTCACAGCGAGGACTCCTGCGGGGGGAACGGGTTAAGGGGATTCGCCGGCGGCCTCCGGCGACGCCTTGCGCGCGCGTGGACGCCGACCCGGCGTCAAGACCAGCCGGAGCCGGGTCCCCCCCGCCCACGGCTCGTAAATCACCTCGTCCACGAACTCGCGCATGAGCTTGATCCCCCAGCCGCGTCTGTCGCGCGCCCGGAGCTTGGCGGCCGGGTCGGGCTCATCCACGAGCCGGGGATCGAAGGGAGCGCCTTCGTTGTCGATCGTGATTTCCAGGCGGTCCGGGTGTTCCTCGACGGCCAGCCGGATTTCCTTCTCCGGATGCGCCGTGTGCTCGATGGCGTTGAGACAACCTTCCAGAACCGCCATCTTGACGCGCGCCGAGGCTTCCTCGTCAAAACCGGCGCGCAAGGCGATCGTCTCGGCCATGCCCGCCGCGATCAGTTCATTGTCGGGCCTCGGCGCCAGCCGCAGCTCTGTGCGCGTCAGGCCGGGGGGCTGGCCGAAGCTCACAATGGACGTGGGCCGGGGACCAGCCTTTGCGCGGCGGGGCGAAAGGCCCGCCGGCTCGGTCGCGGAGGCCGCCGGGGCTTCCTCGACCTCGGGGGCGGTAAGCTCCTCAAGCAAGGCCAGCTGATCGGGGCCAGAGCAAAGGACTCGTTCGCGAGCCATCACGTTGAGCGCGTCGCGCGAGATGGCTTCTCCCGCGAGCATCCAGCGCTGAGAGGGGCCGGTCGCGAACTCGCGTTCCAACCGCCGGGCGGTGTCAAGAAAGGCTTCGACCTCGGCCGTCGTCAGGGTCGGGACCGCCGTGCCGTCGCCGACGATCCAGGCGGCTTCGTGGCTGCGCTGGTAGACACCGCTGCTGAATCCATGAGCGACGTATATCGGCAGGGCAGCCGCCCCGCCTTCGGCCGGGTGGCGGGGCGGAATCGCCTCGACGGCCAAAATCTCAGGCAACCTGAGGGTTCGGGGCTCTTTCAGCAACTCGGCCCGCCGATGTTCCGGAGGGACTCGTCCCGCTGACTCCAGGTAACGCTCGAAGACAAACAGGGACTCCGGCAGGGATTGCGCCCGGAACCGCATGAGAAGCCCCGCGACGGAGCCAACGGGCCCCGCGTGAGGAACGGGCGAGGCCGGGACCAAGCGCTCCCGGAGCCAGGCCCAACGTCCGGTTCCGCGCCCCAATTCCCCCGACCCGAGGCCGGCTTCCCATTCAAGCCAATCCTTGAGCGGAGCGAGCGCCGGAGGACCGAAGCCATCGGCCTGCCGGGCCACAAAGCCGTGGCGCTCCAGCCGGACCAGCAGCCTATAGGCGCGGGGGGGATCGACTCCCAGAGCGGCGGCCCAAGCGTCAATCGACGCGCCTCCTGGCCGACCCGACGCTGCGTCCTTAATCAGCGCCGCGACCGTAAGGAGGAAGGCCAGCCGACCCCGGACGGGCAAAGTCCGGTTCAGGGCAGCCCGACGCCGCGCTGCCCAGGCGCTCACCGTCAACACCTCAAGGTAGGCCTCCCAAGCGCGTCGTGCGTGTGGGGCTGAGCCGGGCTGACGCGCCAGGGCTGATCCCCATGCCCAGGCCAGCTCCGGCTGAGTGGCTAATCCGGACGGGAATATCTCATTTAGGCTCGGTCCGGGACGCGTTGCGGCCAGAGAGGCCACGTGGCGCTCCAACTCGGTCGCGGCGGCCGCCTCCAACGGGCTCAAGTCGAGCGGCTCGGCCTGAGCCAACTCCAGAGTTGTCTCCACGTCCCCGGGGGAACCCTCGATCAGGAAGGGTAATCCTCTCAGAACCGCCGCTCGAAGCAGATCGGCCAGGACGCCCGCGGCGAATCCGGGCAGCCCGGCGTCGGTCCACCCCTCGAGAACGATGATGGGGGGCCGGCCCCGTCGCTCTCCGCCACGGGAGGCCAGGGCCGCCCAGCAGTCGGGCGCGGCCGTGGGCTCCAGAAGGTGCGGATTCGAAAGAAGTTCCATCCAGGCTAAAGCGCCGGCGGGGTCGCTCAGCCGGGCAAGGTCGATCGTCGGGAGGTAAACGAGGGGGGGATCAAGCGGGAAGACTCCCCGGTTCCAGGCGGCGATCTGAAGAAGCGTCTGGCGAATGAGCGCCGCCCAGAGGCTCGCGGCCGAGGCCGAAGCCCCGCCCGAGGGCACGCTCCGGATTACGTCTCCGCATCGGAAATAGAGAGGGAACCCCTCGGCCGGGCTCCGCGCCAGACCGAGGGCCGCTTGGCGGAGGAACTCGCTGCGGCCGACGCCGGGTAATCCGACCACGGCGACCCCCAACGTCGGGGACGAGGCCCGCTCTTGAAAAGTCGATTCGATGCGCCGCAATTCAGAAGCGCGCCCGATGAAGTCCTCCGTGGGGCGTGCGGCCAGGAAGCGGCGATAGTCGATCATCATGCGCCTCGACCGACGGAAGAGGCCGTCGCCCGATGGTCTCCTTCCCCCGACGAGCGACAAGAGCGCGCAGAGGCGAGGAGGAGAAAGGGCACGGGAGCGGTTGGAGCGGCTTCAGCCTGAAGAGGCCGCCTCGTCAGCACGAGGTTAAACGACGTGGACGGGTCCGGCCCGCGGCCCGGCGGCCACCGCCGAGGCTGGGGCCGCGATCACGATAGAAAGGGTTCTCGGGCCTTGTCAAGATAAGGGGCGCGGTTGGAACCGTTATCCCAGCGGAAGGGCCGCGTCGATTTTCTCTCCCCCCCGGGCGTTGCGTGCGCCGGCGTTGGGCCCCGAAGGAGTCTCCCATGTCCCCCGGACGCAAATTCGGAACGGCTTTCTCCCGGCGCCGATTACTGGCCGGGACGGTGGGAGCAGCCCTCGCCGGCCCGACGCTCAAGGCGGGCGGCCAGCCCGAGCTGGACGCCCTGCCGGAGGGGTTGGAGATCTCAATCATGATGTGGACCTATCGGCCCCCGGGCACGAACCTCATGACGCAACTGGAGCGGGTCAAGGGTTTGGGCTACGCCTCGGTCGAGCTGGTCGGCCGGTTGGAGGCGCAAGACAATGAAGCCGTGGCGGCGCGTCTGCGGGAGTTGGATTTGCGGGTCCGCGACATTGACGCCGGGACGCACATGTACGGGCCGGCGTCGGCGCTGACACATCCGAACGAGCGTACGACCGTCCTCAAGAATTTCCGCCGAGCGATCGCCAACGCCCGGACCTTCGGGACGGACACGCTGCTCGTGCTTTCCGGCGGTCAGATTGAGGGACGCTCGCGGGAGGCCATGCGCCGGAGCCTGACCGAGGGACTAGAGCGGCTGGCCGAGATCGCCGAGGCCGAACAGCTCCGGCTGATCATCGAGCCGCTCAATCGGTTCGACCACAAGGGTTATTATCTGACCTCGATGTACGAGGCGTGCGAGATCGTCCGGGAAGTCGGCAGTCCGCGCCTCAAGATTCTTTTCGACATCTATCATACGCAGATGGAGGAGGGCCGGCTCATCCGTCAGATCCGGGATAATCTGGACGTTATCGGCCATTTCCACGTGGCCGATTGCCCCGGCCGACGCCACCCGGGCACGGGCGAGCTCAACTACGCCAACATCTATCGGGCGATCCGGGCGGCCGGCTATCGCGGCTCGATCGGCATGGAATTCCTCGCCAACGAGGATCACGACCGGGAACTGATCGCGATGCGCCGGATGCTGATCGACGCCTGGCGGGCCGCTTAAGCCGCGCGCTTCAGGGCGCGGCTTCGGCCAACGGATAGAGCTTGATCAATTCCTCACGGCCGGCGGCGGCCAGCCACTGCCCGTCGGGCGAGAAGGCCACGGCGTAAACGCCCCGCCGGGAACGCTTGACCGGACGGCTCAGATGAAAGTTCCCGGTCTCCAGAAGGAGAACTTGATCGTCCCCCCCCGCCGTGGCCAGCAAGGCGCCATCCGGGCTGATGGCCACGCCGTTGACGTCCTCGGAATGCTTCAGGAGCGTGAACCGCATCTCCCCGGTCCTCAGGTCCCAGATGCGGACCGTTTTATCCTCGCCGCCCGAGGCAAGCCATTGGCCGTTCGGCGCCACGGCCAGGCTATAAATGGCGTCCTCGTGTCCCTCCAGGCGATGGCGGATTTCGAGCGTCTCGATGTCCCAGCCGAGGATGAGATTGTCCTTCGCCCCGGTGAAGACGGTGTGCCCATCCGGCGCGGCGGTGACGCTGCGGACGGAGCGCTCATGACCCTTGAATCGAGCCACGACGGCCCCGGTCTGGGCGTCTAGGATCAAGGCTTCCCCGTCGTCGCTCGCCGAAATGAGGCGCCTGCCGTCGGGCGTGATGGCGAGGCCCTTGACTTCGTCCTTGTGCTCGAAGACGGCTTTAACCACGTCGCGCCGTTCGAGGTCCCAGATGACGATGCTCCCGTCGTCGGAGGCCGAGGCCACGCGCCGCCCGTCCGGGTAAAAAACGACGGCGTTGACCTCGCCGTCGTGTTCGGCCTCAAAGACGTCGACGGCCTCGCCGGTGGCCACGTCCCAGACGCGAACGCTGAAGTCGCCGCTGCCGGAGACGATGCGATGGCCATCGGGACTGAAGGCGATCGCGCGGACCGAATCGCCGTGCCCCTTGAGCAACTTGACCGGCTTAAGCGTCTGGCCGGAACACCCTGCCAGAATCAGGCCGAACATCCACGCCCAACGGAGCTTCGGCATCGCCGCCAACCTCATGAGATCGAACTTGAGAACGGACCGGAGCTCGGCGGGGACCGCCCAGTCCACGTGCCGTCGCATTGTGTTCAGCGGTTCGGCGGATTTCAACCGGGATGCTTCAGGGCGAGCCCCGCCGCGGCTCGAAAAGCAACCGGCCGCCCCGGGTGGGGGCGGCCGATTGAGCGTCGTCGCGGCGCCCGAGCGGGGGCCGCGGCCTTGCTTCGTGGGCTTCCTTAATTCGTCCCCTCGCGGATGCCCTTGGCGGTGCGCCAGATGTCCCCCTGGCTGATGGTCCCGTTGGTCGGGTCATAGATGTCATCGGCGCGACGCGCCCAGCGGATCCACTCCTGCCAGGACTGCGGGTAGGTGAAGTTCAGGCCCAGGGCGTACTGGACGACGAAGAGCCGGTCGGGGCCGGCGCTGCCGATGGCGTACTTGTAGTCGTAGATCGCGTCCTTGTCGCGCTGGGCGTTGGGGCCCGTAAAGGCGCCCTCGACGACGATGTTGGAGAGGAAGTCCGTGAACGAGGAGCGGTAGTAGAAGTAGAAGGACTCTCCGCCGATGCTGAGGAAGTTCTCATTGCCGAAGGGGTCGGTGTAGCGGGCCGTCGAGATGTAGGCAATGGGCGTGCTGAGGGGCTCCATGTAGCGGGTCTGCGCGCCCA